>WNFU01002489.1_pt1 | contig 25469 bp, 22 predicted proteins | sample 5400121 | NCBI WGS metagenome assembly WNFU01 (sample SAMN13153360, study PRJNA577476) | soil metagenome | isolation source: 100 cm soil or saprolite under grassland replicate 1 | place: USA:California | collected 2016-06-15 | reverse complement strand
CTCCGACGGTGATCATCGCTGAGAAGTCCCGGTCGGGACCGTCACAACTCGGCGACGATCATGGGTTCCGGCCGGGACTGGCCACCCTGCAATCTCCGACGGTGATCATCGCCGGGTTCGAACGGTCGGGACCGCTACAGCTCGGCGTGGATCACCCGGGTCGGCGCGGCGGGATCAGCCGCGGCCGGTCAGCCCGCCCGCCGGTCGGCTCTTCAAGCGTTCCCCGATCGCTTACAACCCCTGTCGTCCGGCCCTCTCGTCTGGCCCTCTCGTCTGGCTAATTACCCTCGGTGATCATCGCTGAGAAGTCCCGGTCGGGACCGTCACAACTCGGCGACGATCACGGGTTCCGGCCGCGCTCGGCCGCCCTGCAATCTCCGATCACGGGTTCTCCGACGGTGATCATCGCTGAGAAGTCCCGGTCGGGACCGTCACAACTCGGCGACGATCATGGGTTCCGGCCGGGACTGGCCACCCTGCAATCTCCGACGGTGATCATCGCCGGGTTCGAACGGTCGGGACCGCTACAACTCGGCGTGGATCACCGGGTCAACGCGGCGCACCTCCGCGGCCGGTCAGCCCGCGGCCGGTCAGCCCGCGGCCGGTCAGCCCGCGGCCGGTCAGCCCGCGGCCGGTCAGCCCGCGGCCGATCGGCCCGGCGCGCCCGGCAACCGGGTGGTGACCGTAGCCGGTCGGGCCGGCGCGTCACGCGGCCGGCCAGCTCCTCCACCGTTCGCTCACAGGCCTCTTGGAATCGATGTTCTCGGCGATGTCTGCCGGATCTTGGCCGGGCGCAGCAGGCTGAAGATCCGGCCCACGCCCGGCCAGCCTGAGCCGCGCCGCCCGATGGTCGTTGGCGAGCCTGTCTGCGCCGCCGGGCGGTCCCGATGGCCGCCGCACGTGGCCGGCGGCGGACTTGGCCGAACTGGCCCCGTCGCCGCAGGGCGCTGACGTACAGTCCTCGCCGGGGGGATCTTCACCGCATGTACCTGTCGCTGCGCAACAAGCCTGACACGGACCTGTCCCTGCCGCCGGCAGTCCGGGGCAGGACGGGTCGCGTGGTGCCGGGCGCGGTGATCATGCTCGGGCTGACCAGCCTGTTCACCGACATCTCGGCGGAGATGCTCACCGCGATCCTGCCGATCTACCTGACCATGCAGGTCGGCCTGTCGTCGGTGCAGTACGGCATCGTGGACGGCCTCTACCATGGCGTGTCGGCGGTGGCGCGGCTGGCCGCCGGCGTGCTGTCGGACCGGTTCGACAACGCCAAGTCGGTGGCTGCCGTCGGTTACGCGTTGTCCGCGCTGGTCAAGCCGCTGCTGCTGGTGGCCCGCTCGGTCGGCTCCATCGGCCTGCTGATGTCGGTCGATCGGGTCGGCAAGGGAATCCGGACCGCTCCCCGGGACGCGATGATCGCGGCGAGTTCGCCGCCGCAACATCTGGCCCTCAACTTCGGCGTGCACCGCACCCTGGACAACACCGGCGCGATGTTGGGACCGCTGATCGCCTTCGGTCTGATCGCCTGGGACCCGCACGGCTACGACGGTGTGTTCGTAGGCAGCTTCGCGTTCGCGCTTATCGGGCTCGCGACCCTGGTGCTGTTCGTGCCGGGTCGCAGGCCGCCGGCCGGCGTCGCCGTCGCGCCGTCGAAGGTTACCCGCGCCGACGTCTCCCGGCTGGTCCGCTCCAGGCCGGTCCGGCGGATCGTCGTCATCGCCGGCCTCCTGTCGCTGTTCACGGTCAGTGATGGGTTCATCTACCTCGCCCTGCTGCGCAGCAATGACATGGTGGCCACCGTGTTCCCGCTGCTGGCGGTCGGCACGTCGCTCGGGTACCTGCTGCTGGGCGTGCCGTTGGGCCGGCTCGCCGACCGTTGGGGACGCCGCCGGGTGTTCCTGCTCGGGCAGCTACCGCTGTTCGGCTGCTACGCCGCCGCGGTGGGACCGGTGGGTGGCGTGGCCGCGGTGATCACCTCGGTGGGCTGTCTCGGCGCGTACTACGCGGCCACCGACGGGGTGCTGTCCGCGGCGGCCGTACCGCTGCTGCCCGCCTCCCTGCGGGCGTCCGGGTTGGCCGCGCTGCAGACGGTGGTCGCGTTGGCGAACCTCGTCTCCTCGATCGGCTTCGGCATCCTCTCCACGGTGCTGCCCACCAGGACCGCGTTCGTGGTGATGGCGGCCGGCGCGGTGGCCTCGGTCGCCGTGGCGCTCGCCGTGCTCAAGCCGGCCGCGCCGACCGAGCCGCCCCAGTGCACCCCGCCGACCGAGCCGCCCGCGCAGGCCGAGGTGTCGAGATGAAGCCGATGACCGTGCGGATCGCCGTTTTCTCGGCAGTGGTCGCGCTCGCGATCGGCGGCGCCGTGGTCTACCTGGGACACGTGGGCAACCGGGACGCGCAGATCCGGGGCAACCAGAGCGTCGCGGGGCAGGTCGACCCGGCTGCGGTGGAGGCGGTGCTGGCCAAGCCGCACATCGTCTTCCGCAGCACCGCGCTCGGGGCGTCGTACGGACACGTTGCGATCGTGCCGCTCGACCGGCCGGACGCGCCGCCGGTGCTGACCGACCTGTCCTGCGACCGGGTGTACGCGACCGACCGCGGCGGAGTGTGCCTGGTCGCCAACCGCGGCGTGACCACCACCTACCGGACCGTGCTGCTGAACGCGTCGCTGGGCACCGCTGCGACGGTGCCGGTGCCGGGCCTGCCCAGCCGCGCCCGATCGTCGCGGGACGGCCGGTGGGCGGTCACCACGACGTTCGTCTCCGGGCACTCCTACACCGACACCACCTTCTCCACGGCGACGATCGTCTACGACACCGGGACCGGCAGGTCGATCGGCAACCTGGAGTCCTTCACGTTCGTCAAGGATGGCCGGACGTACCGGTCGGTGGACATCAACGTATGGGGCGTGACGTTCGCCGCGGACGGCCGGCACTTCTATGCGACGGTGAAGACCAGGGGCATGACCCACCTCGCCGAGGGTGACCTGGTGCAGCGCCGCATCGAGTTGCTGAACATCCGCGCCGAGTGCCCGTCGCTGTCCCCGGACGGCACCAGGATCGCGTACAAGCTGTCCACCGGGCCCATCACCTGGCGGCTGCACGTGCTGGACCTGCGTACCCGGGCGGACGTGGCGCTGGCCGAGACCCGCAGTGTGGACGACCAGGTCGAGTGGCTGGACGCCGGCCACGTCGGCTACGGCCTACCCCGGGTGGGGTCGGCGGAGACCGACGTGTGGAGCGTGCCGGCGGACGGATCCGGGACCCCGGCCCGGCTGATCGCCGACGCGTGGTCTCCGGCGATCGTGCGCTGACGCCGGCTCGACGCAGACCGGGTGCCGGGTGCCCATTCCCGCCCGGGACGCGCCGGCCCCGCGCGTCCCGCCCGGGAAGCGCCGACCCCCGCGCGGCTCATCCTGCGGGTCGTAAGGCCCGGGCATACCCTTGCCCCGGGGCGCGAATGAGCGACAACGGGGGTGGCGGTCGCGTGCTGCAGGTTCTGATCGTGTCGCCGGCCCACGGCTCGGTGGCGTGACTTGGCGTCCTGGCTGGCCGGGTTGCGGGCCCCGTTAGCGCTGAAGCCGACGTTGGTCGACTGCGTGCGCGAGCACCCGATCGACGAGCCGGTGCCGGCGCTGCGTCGGTACGTCGGGCGGCGCGGGGTCGGGCCGTTGCACGACGCTGCGGTCCGGCACCGGGTGATCGGCTGCCTATGGACCGCGCTGCGCGCCACGGGCCTGGCCGACCGGCCGGACTCGGCGGACACCCGCGAGGCGTACACGTCCGCGGTGGGCCGGCACCTGCGCACGTTGTCCGACCTGGAGTTGGTGACCGACGTGCTGGCGGGGTACGGGCTGGCGCCGCTGGTGCTCAAGGGGCCGGTGCTCGCGGGGGCGGTGTACCGCCGCCCGGACCTGCGTGCGTACGTCGACCTGGACCTGCTGGTCGCCCCGGCGGAGTTCCCGGTGGCGCTGTCCGCGCTGGAGCGGGCCGGCTGCACGGTGTACGAGCGGAACTGGCCGCTGGTCCGGGACCGGATGCTCGGCGCGCTGCGGCTGTCCACACCCGCCGGCACGGTGCTCGACCTGCACTGGCACCTGTTCTACGAGCGGGAGCTGCGCTCGGCGACGCCGGTGGACCTGGCCGCGGTGCGGGGCCGGGCGCGGACGGTGGAGCTGGCCGGCCGGCGGGTACGCACCCTGGACGGCCTGGACACGCTGGTTCATATCGCCGTGCACGCCGCGCTGGACGGCGGCGACCGGCTGGTGTGGTGCAAGGACATCGAGCAGGCGCTGATGTACCGGGCGGTGCCGGACTGGGACCTGCTGGCCGCCCGGGCGGAGTCCTGGCACGCGGCGCCGGCCGTGGGGCTGATGCTCGGCCGGGCCAGCCGGGTGCTTGGCGTGCCGGTGCCGCGGGCGGTGCTGCGCGGGCTGGCGCCCGACCCGGCCTGGCGGGCGCTGGTGCGCCTCGCCGAGGCGCTGCCGCCGACGCTGGCCGCCGGTCGCCCGTCGCCGGCCCGGGTGGTTGCCCGCTCGGCGCGGGCGGGCGGGCCGGCCAGCCGGCGGGAGCTGACCCGGCGGATGGCCGCGATGCTGCGGTCTGGCCGGGGCCGCGAGCGGTTCGACGCCATGGACCCGGCGTCCGCGGTGTACCCGGCTGGCGGTGCGGCCGAACGCCGGGCGTACCTGGACGCGGTCCGCAAGCAGCCCTGACCGCACCAGCCGGGGGCCTTCGTCGTCGGCCCTGACCGGCGCGGCTACCCGGTGAGCAGGCCGGCGACCAGGGCGGCCGCCGCGCGCGGGTCGCCGAGGGTGAGCTGCCACGGCTCGGCGCGTCCGGCCATCTCGTGTGCCAGTTCGAACGCCCGTTCCGGCCGCTTCCAGTGCGTGAACGAGCGCTCCAGCAGTGCCGCGGCCACCTCCCGGCGCCCGGTCGGCCGCAGTCCCGCGGACACCCCGTCCTGCCGGTCGAGCAGCACCACGTGGGTCAGCGTCAGCGGCTCGGCGGCCACCTCCGCGGACAGTTCGGTCGCGGTGAGGTAGTGCTCGCGACCCTCGTCCCCGTCTCCGGCCTCGCCTCTGACGCCGGCCCCGCCCTCGCCGCCGACGCCGAGCAGGCGGGTGGCCCAGCCGGACAGCGCCAGCGGCCGTGGGTAGCGCAGTACCGCGCCGTCCGGCCAGGACAGGCACAGCGCCTCGTCCGAGACGTAGTCCAGCCCGACCAGCAGGCAGGCGGCGACCAGGGTGGACTTACCGGCGCCGGACCCGCCCGGGAACGCGGCCACCCGGCCGTCGCGGGCCACCACCCCGGCGTGCACGGCCAGGCAGTCGGCCCGGCTGAGCGCGGTGGCGTTCAGGTGGATCATCAGTTCGCCGAAGGCGCCGGCCGGCCCGGCCCCGCGGCCGAGGTGGACCACCCGGGCCGCCGGCTCCCGGTGCCGCGTGACGAACGGGGCGAGCAGTCGGCGCACCTCGGCCAGGGCCGCCTCGTCCGAGCCGTGCACCAGGAACGGCGTGTCGAGCATGGACAGCCGGATGGGGTGCGGGGCCGCCGGAGTGCTCACCCCGGCAGGAACCCGGCCTCGACGAGGTCCCGCACGGTCCGCTCCACCTCCGGGCGGATCGCCGCGGCGTCCACCTGGTACGCCGCCGCCAGCAGGCCGACCAGGTCGTCCAGGCTGTGCTCGCCGTCGGCCAGCCGCCAGATGTCGCTCGCGGTGCCGTTCAACAGCAGCGCGCGCCGGCTGGCCCGGTCGTACAGGCTGATCTCCCCGTCCAGCTCCAGCGCCCGTACCGACTCCGGTGGCGGACCGATCCGCGCTGCCGTCACAGGAGATGACCTTAGCCCGAACGGTTACCCGAACGCGTCTCCCCGACGCGCGGCGAGTGCTACGCTCCGTTACATCACGGCCGGGCCAGTTCGTACGAACGGGCCGTCGACGGGGGGAAACCGATGGCTTCTGCTACTGAGCGTAGGCGAGCGGTGCTCAGCCGTCGCGATGCGCTGAAGCGCGGAGCCGCCGTCGGGGCGGCGCTGGCCTGGACGGTTCCGGCGGTCCAGACGGTGACGCTGACCGCCGCGCACGCAGAGAGCCCGAGCGCGCCGCCCCGGGCCGAGCCGCCGGTGCAGCACCCGCCCGTGCAGAACCCGCCAACGGAGCGGCCGCCCGTACAGCAGTCGCCGGCCGCGCAGCCGACCACGCAACAGCCGTCGGCCGGGCCGCACACCTCGCAGCCGGCGGCCGCTGCCGTCGGCGGTGCCGGCGCCGCGCCGGCCGCGCAGGCCGCGCAGGCCGGTGGCGGCACGCTGGCCAATACCGGCCCCGGCGTCCCGGTGGTGCCGGCCGCCGTGGTCGCCGCCGGGCTGATCGCGACCGGTATCGCCGCGCAGGCGGTACGCCCGCGGCCCACGCCGCCCGGCTGAGCCTCCGGGCCGACGGCATGCCGGCTAAGCCTCCGGCGGACGGCATGCCGGCTGGGATCGTCGGCCGCAGGCATCGCCCGCGGGCTTCGCGGCTGGATGCGCGGTCGGGCGTCATGCGGGCCGGCCTGGCATTATTCGAACATGAGTTCGAGTAGCTGGGGTGGAGGCGACCGGCGGCGGGGCCCTCCGTGGGTTGGCGTGCTCGGCCCGCCGTACCACGGGTTCCTGCTGGCCTGGGGCCGCGCGGAGGAGTCCGGGTGGTGGGGCTTCGTGTCGTGGACGGACCGGGTGTTCATCGACGGCCGCCACACGGTCGTGGCGTGCGGAGGGTGGGTGGACGCCGACCGGTTGCGGCCGGAGTTCGGGGTCGACTACTCCGGGGTGCGGCGGCTGCACCTGCCGGCCGACGCCGAACTGTGGCGGCTGGTCGACTTCCGCAACGGTCCGATGCCGACGCACTACTACGGCCGCATCACCGGCGAGCCGCTCCCACCGCCGTGTGGCGGGACACCGGTCGGCGGGCTGCCCACCTCGCCCCCGCCCACCTGGTCGCGGGACGGCACGGTCAGCGGCGGCGCCGCACCGGACCGTTCCGCCTTCCGCCCCACCGTCGAGGGTCCGCGCCGACCCGGCGAGGCGCCTGAGGAGGGCCTGCGGTGAGGTCCGGACGGGCCACCGGTCCCGCCACCGGATCACGGTAGGGTGCTGTCCTGTGAGCGTGGGCATGCCCATGAGCTGCCAGCCGGCGAGCCGGGCGGAGCAGTGGCCGACGCCCTGGCCGAGGTTGAGGCCGGCCAGATCGCCTACTTGACCAGGGCAGGCCGGCCCATCGCCGCGCTGGTCCCGGTCACCGAGCTCACGGAGTTGCAGCAGGCGTTGGACGCCGCAGCCATCGCCGAAGCGCAGACCGTTCGGGCCCGTCCAGGCCCACGCATCCCGCACGACGTCATCGAGGCCATGATGGCCGCCGACGACGCCACCCACGACGCGATGGCGGCCGCACTGGACGCCCGCGCCGGCGAGGACCCGGCCCCCGATGAGATCCCAGCCATCTGGGAGACGATCAGCACCCGCCGCAACGCATGACCTTACTGAAGAGCATGGCAGCGACGATCAGCGGCGCATCGGTGCGGTCCTGCCAACGGGCCAGACGAGGGTTCACCGCTCCAGACGGTAGCGCGGCCGGTACCGCACCGGGCCCAGGTCGCTCCACCCGGTGTCCGCGTGACCCGCCCCCTTCCGGCTGGGAGTAGGCCGCCGGGGTGGTACGGATGCCTGTATCGCCAGGTGGCCGGCGGGCCTCGGCGGGCGGAGTTCTGTCGGGGCAGGGGCGTAGGGTGGGCGGGTACCCCCGGGTCGGCATCGACTCGGGGTTTCCGTGCTGCCCGAGTCACCGATGTACCTAGGACGCCGAGGTTATGACGCTCGCCGGACTGCTTGACGCCACGCTCGCCGACTCCGCGCTCGCCCGGGCCGTCTCCGCGGCCGGTGCGAGCCACCTTGACCTGACCGCGCCTGCCGCGCTGCGCCCGTTCGCGGTGGGCGCCCTCGCGGCGCCAACCGAGCGGGGCGGTGCCGGGCGGCCGGTGCTCGCGGTCACCGCCACCGGGCGGGAGGCCGAGGATCTGCTCGCCGCGCTGCAGTGCCTGCTGCCCCCGGACCGGGTCGCGCTGTACCCCTCCTGGGAGACGCTGCCGCACGAGAAGCTGTCGCCGCGTGCCGACACCGTGGGGCAGCGCCTGGCCGTGCTCCGCCGGCTGGCCCACCCGAGCGCCGACGACCCGACCACCGGGCCGCTGTCCGTGGTCGTCGCCCCGATCCGCAGCGTGCTCCAGCCGCAGGCGCCCGGTCTCGGCGACCTGCTGCCGGTCGAGCTGCGGCCGGGCGACGACGCCGAACTGGACGACGTGGTGGCGCGGCTCGCCGCGATCGCCTACGCCCGGGTCGACCTGGTCGAGAAGCGCGGCGAGTTCGCGGTCCGCGGCGGCATCCTCGACGTGTTCCCGCCGACCGAGGAGCACCCGGTCAGGGTGGAGTTCTTCGGCGACACCGTCGAGGAGATCCGCTACTTCAAGGTGGCCGACCAGCGCAGCCTGGAGATCGCCCAAGCGCCGCGGGCGCAGAGTAGAGCACAGTTCGGCCTGTGGGCGCCGCCCTGCCGCGAGCTGCTGCTCACCGGCGAGGTGCGCGCCCGGGCGGCCGTGCTGGCCAAGGACCAGCGGGAGGCCGGCCGGGCCGACCTGGCCGAGATGCTGGACAAGCTGGCCGAGGGCATCCCGGTCGAGGGCATGGAGGCGCTCGCCCCGGTGCTCGTCGACGACATGCGGCTGGTGCTGCACGACCTGCCCGCCGGCACGCACGTGCTGCTCTGCGACCCGGAGCGGATCCGGGCCCGCGCGGCGGACCTGGTACGGACGTCCGAGGAGTTCCTGGCCGCGTCCTGGGCGGCCGCGGCCACCGGCGGGCAGGCCCCGATCGACCTCGGCGCGGCCACCCTGCGCGGCATCGCCGAGGTGCGCCAGACCGCCGCGGAGATCGGCCTGCCGTGGTGGACGGTCACCCCGTTCACCGCCGACGAGGACATCGACGAGAACGCGCTGGTGGTGCCGGCGCGGGCCGCGGAGGCGTACCGCGGCGACACCGAGCGGGCCGTCGCCGACCTCAAGCGCTGGGTGCACGACGGCTGGCGGGTGGCGCTGCTGTTCGACGGGCATGGCCCGGCGCAGCGCGCCGTCGAGGTGCTGCGCGCCGCCGACCTGGCCGCCACCCTGGTGCCCGCGATCGAGGGCGACCTCGCCGACAGCGTGGTGACCGTCAGTACCGGCCAGCTCGACCACGGCTTCACCTCCGAGCCGCTGAAGCTCGCCCTGCTCACCGAGGCCGACCTGACCGGCAGCCGCGGGGTGTCCACCAAGGACATGCGCCGGATGCCGTCCCGCCGCCGGCGCCAGATCGACCCGCTGGAGCTGCGGCCGGGCGACCTGGTGGTACACGAGCAGCACGGCGTCGGCCGCTACGTCGAGATGGTCCGCCGTACCGTCAACGGCGGCGAGCGCGAGTACCTGATCCTGGAGTACGCGCCGGCCCGCAAGAGCCACCCCCCCGACCGGCTGTACGTGCCCACCGACGCGCTGGACCAGGTGACCCGGTACGTCGGCGGCGAGGCCCCGGCGCTGAACCGGCTGGGCGGCGCCGACTGGGCCAAGACCAAGGGCCGGGCGAAGAAGGCGGTCAAGGAGATCGCCGGCGAGCTGATCCGGCTGTACGCGGCGCGCACCAGCGCCAGGGGCCACGCGTACGGCGCCGACACCCCGTGGCAGCGCGAGCTGGAGGACGCCTTCCCGTACGTTGAGACACCGGACCAGCTCGAGGCGATCAACGAGGTGAAGGCCGACATGGAGCGGCCGACCCCGATGGACCGGGTGATCTGCGGCGACGTGGGCTACGGCAAGACCGAGATCGCGGTACGGGCCGCGTTCAAGGCGGTGCAGGACGGCAAGCAGGTGGCGATCCTGGTGCCGACGACGCTGCTGGCCCAGCAGCACAACGCCACGTTCACCGAGCGGATGGCGCAGTTCCCGGTCAACATCAGGATGCTGTCCCGGTTCAACACCCCGACCGAGGCGGCGTCCACAGTGGACGGTCTGCGCGCCGGCGGCGTCGACATCGTGATCGGCACCCACCGGCTGATCCAGCCGAGCACCCGCTTCCACGACCTGGGCCTGGTGATCGTGGACGAGGAGCAGCGGTTCGGCGTGGAGCACAAGGAGTACCTCAAGCACCTGCGCGCGCACGTGGACGTGCTGACCATGTCCGCCACCCCGATCCCGCGGACGCTGGAGATGTCGCTGACCGGCATCCGGGAGATGTCCACCATCGCCACCCCGCCGGAGGAGCGGCACCCGGTGCTGACCTTCGTGGGGCCGTACGACGACAGGCAGATCGCCGCCGCCGTGCGCCGCGAGCTGCTGCGCGAGGGCCAGGTCTTCTTCGTGCACAACAGGGTGGAGACCATCGAGCGGGCAGCCCGGCGGTTGGCCGAGTTGGTGCCCGAGGCCCGGATCGCCACCGCGCACGGGCAGATGGGCGAGCACGTGCTGGAGCAGGTGATCGTCGACTTCTGGGAGAGGCGGTCCGACGTGCTGGTCTGCACCACGATCGTCGAGACCGGCCTGGACATCTCCAACGCGAACACGCTGATCGTCGAGCGCGCCGACGCGCTCGGCCTGTCCCAGCTCCACCAGCTCCGCGGCCGGGTCGGGCGTGGCCGGGAGCGGGCCTACTCCTACTTCCTCTACCCGCCGGAGAAGCCGCTCACCGAGACCGCGCACGACCGGCTGGCCACCATCGCCCAGCACTCCGACCTGGGCGCCGGCATGTACGTGGCGATGAAGGACCTGGAGATCCGCGGCGCGGGCAACCTGCTGGGCGGCGAGCAGTCCGGCCACATTGCCGGGGTCGGCTTCGACCTGTACGTGCGGCTGGTGGGCGAGGCGGTGGCGGAGTACCGCGGCGAGGCCCCGGAGGAGGTCGCCGAGATCAAGGTGGACCTGCCGGTGGACGCGCACCTGCCGCACGACTACGTGACCAGCGACCGGCTGCGGCTGGAGGCGTACAAGCGGCTGGCGGCGGCGGATACCGACGAGGCGGTGCAGGCGGTGGCCGAGGAGCTGCGGGACCGCTACGGTGCGCTGCCCGAGCCGGTGGCCAACCTGATCGAGGTGGCGCGTTTCCGGGCGCTGGCGCGGCGGTACGGGGTCAGCGAGGTGTCGCTGCAGGGCAGTTCGGTTCGGATGTCGCCGGTACAGCTCCGCGAGTCGCAGGAACTGCGGATGCAGCGTCTGTACCCGCGCAGCGTCTACAAGAGCGCCGTGCACACCATCTCGGTGCCGCGGCCCGGCAGGCCCGGCCAGCCCACCCGGGACGTTCCCCTGCTGGACTGGTGCCGCGGCCTGCTGGATGTCGTGCTCGCCGGCCAGGGGGTGTGAGACCCGTGAACCCGGCCGGCGCGCGGATGGGCGTTCGTGAGAGCCTTGTCCCCGCTCGGGGAGCGAGACGAAGAAGGGTCCTGGCCGTGAGCCGTCGACGTACCACGATGCTGGGTGTACTGCTCGCCGCCGCGGCGGTCGCGCTGACGGCCTGCCAGCCGTCCGCGGGGACTGCTGCGTACGTCGGCAACCAGCGGGTCACCGACGAGCAGCTCCGTACCGACCTGACCGACGCGTTCGCGACGCCGAAGCTGAAGGACAGCATCACCCAGCAGTACGGCGACGACCTGTCCGCGTACCGGCGGCAACTGCTGAACGACCGGGTGCGGCACGAGCTGGTGACCGAGGCGGTGCGCCGCACCGGGGTCGGCGTGACCGAAGACGACGTGCTCAAGCTGATCGACACCCAGGGCGGCTTCGACCGGGCCCGCGACGACGGCCACCTGTCCCGCGAGCTGGCCATCCGGCACTTCAGGGACCTGCTGCTGATGGCCGAGATCGGCTATACCGAGCAGAACGTGCGGCGGCCCACCGAGGCCGAGCTGCGCGGCGCGTACGCGCAGGAGGCGCCGAACCAGACCACCGCGCAGCTCGGCCTGATCCAGGTGCCGGACCGGAACACGCTGAACCAGGTGATCGCGCAGCTCGCCGCCGACCCGGCGCAGTTCGATACGCTGGCCGCCAGGTACGAGGGGTCGGTGCCCAAGCCCACGCCGTACACCCCGGCGAACATCCCGGCCAGGATCCGGCAGAAGATCCTCACCGCAAAGCCGGGCACCGTCCTGCCGTTCGTCGGCCCGGGGCAGGCCGGCGAGGGCCAGTTCCTCGCAGTGAAGGTGTTCGACGTGCGGACGCCGACGTTCGAGGACCTGCGGTTGCAACTGTCCCTGCAGAGCCTGTCCCAGGCGTACCAGGCCGGGCAGGCGTACCTGGCCACGCTGGCCAAGGATGTCGGCGTCCGGATCAACCCCCGATACGGCATCTGGAACGCGACCAGCGCGCAGATCGAGGAGGCGCCGAACTCGCTGGTCACGCTGACCGGGACGAAGGCCACCCCGAGCCCCACGGCGCCGGCCGCCCCGGGGCCATGACCTCCCAGCACCACGACGCCCCACCCCCGGGCCCGGAGCCCGACCGCCTGCTCCTGGTCACCACCACCCCGCGGCTGCCTGCCGGGCTGCTGTCAGCGGCGGGCTGGGACGCGCTGCGGGCCGGCCCGGTCTACACCGCGGACCCGGTCAGCGACCAGGCGCTGGCGGTCACCGCGGCCGGCATCGGCGTGGTCGGGCTGTCCATCGGCAACCCGCGCGCCGCCGCCTTCGACTTCCGGCAGCTCGCCCGCGACCGCGGCGTGGCGGTGTGGCTGGCCGGCCCCGACGGCGACCCGGCGTTCGCCCGCGCGGTGGGCGACCTGGTGGCGCGCTCCGGCGGGGCCGAGCTGGAGGTGGTCTACGGCTCGTGGGACCCGCCCGGCGCGCGGCTGCTCGACGTGGTCGCCGTGATGGACCGGCTGCGCTCGCCCGGCGGCTGCCCGTGGGACGCCGAGCAGACGCACCGCAGCCTGATGCCGTACCTGCTGGAAGAGGCGTACGAGGCGTACGAGGCGCTGGAGCACGACGACCTGGACGCGCTGCGCGAGGAGCTCGGCGACGTGCTGCTGCAGGTGGCCTTCCACTCCCGGCTGGCCGAGGAGCTGCCCGAGGACGAGCGCTGGTCGATCGACGACGTGGCCGGCCACCTGGTGGACAAGCTGGTCCGCCGGCACCCGCACGTCTTCGCCGACGTGGCGGTCTCCGGCGCCGACGAGGTGCACGCCAACTGGGACAAGATCAAGCACGCCGAGAAGAGCCGCGACTCGGTCACCGACGGCGTGCCGATGGGCCAGCCCGCCCTCACCCTGGCGGCCGCCCTGCAGCGCAAGGCCGCCCGCCTCGACCTCCCCGCCGACCTGGCGGCCCCACCCGCTGCCCCGGCCCCACCCGCTGCCCCGGCCCCGGCCACCGCCGCCGGCTCGGCCCGCTCAGGCGGTCCCACCGCCTCCGCCGCGTCCGACCTGGGCCGCCGCCTGTGGTCCCTGGTCGCCGACGCCCGCGCCGCCGGCCTCGACCCGGAGGCCGAACTGCGCCACGCCGCCCGCGCCTTCCGTGACACCCTCGCCGCCGCCGAACGCGCCGCCCGCGCCGCCGGCCGCGACCCGGCCACCCTCGTCCCTGCCGAGTGGCGTTCCTATCTCGGCTGAGTTGGCGCGTTGCAATGCAACTGCAATACACTGCGCCTGTGTACGGCGAGGTCCGGTGGACGGAGTGGTCCGAAGAACACATCGTCGGCCATGGAGTCCTACCCACCGAGGTTGAGGAAGTCCTGTTCCACCGGCCACGCTGGGTGACGAAGGGCCGGGACGGCACCACGCTCGTGTACGGGACCACGAGTACCGGGCGGCTGCTACTGGTCGTGACCGTCATGAGGGCGGTGGCGCGGCGTTCATCGTGACAGCGCGGGAACTGACCAAGTCGGAGAAGCAACTCTTCCGGAGGAAGGCGAGGTGACCGGATGACGACGACTCAGGGCGACGATCTCGAACGGGTCGCCGAGCACTACCAGACGCACGACACGTCTGCCGATCTGGAGCGGGCCGAGTACGACGGCGGGACTACCGCCGAGCCGATGATCACCACCTCGCTCCGGCTGCCCAAGCCGGTGATGGATGCGATCCGGGGGGTCGCGGACGTTCGAGGTATGCGGGCCACCGCGCTCATGCGGGAATGGCTGGAGCAGCGTCTCGCCGAGGACGCGGACGCCGGCGAGCAGGTGATCCCGGTCAGCGCGCTGATGGCGTTCGTGGCCGAGACGGCGGCCAGGGATGCCGGGCGGCGAGCCTCCTGAGGCGGTAACGGAGCGGCAGATATTGCGTTCCTGTACCACCGAGTGCTGCCGAACGGGGCCGCGTGGACCGGGGCCGACGTCGAGCTGCGGACCGCCGCGGAGACCGGCAGGTACGAGACGGAGGGCTGGCGGGTCCGCAGGGACGGCACCCGGTTCTGGGCGTCCGTCGTCCTCAGCCCGATCCAGGACAGCGACGGGGTGCTGCGGGGATACGTCAAGGTTGTCCGAGACCTGACCGAGCGGCTCATGCAGGAGGTCGCGCTGCGTGGCTTCGAGCAGATGATCGACAGCATCTCCGACTACGAGATCATCCGGCTCGACCCCGACGGTGCGGTGCGGTCCTGGAACCCGGGCGCCCGCAGGCTCCGCCATCCCGGCCGTAATCGTCAGCGGCGACACCTCACCCACCACAGTCGCCAGGCTCACCGCCATGGGCGCCGCCGGCTACCTGAGCAAGCCGTTCGACACCGCCCAGCTGCACGAGGTGCTGAGAAGGCGATAGTCGACACCGAACTGCTGCGAGAGCCGAACCGCGACGGTCCACGGCTAGCGGCGCCGGCTTCGTGTCGGGAGCGCGTCAACGAGTTGTTCGAGAACGGCCCGCGCATCGCGGCGACGCTGCTCGTCTTTGAACCACACGGCCGGCAGGACCACGCCGAGGAAGATCGGCAACAGGGCCAGGCCGGCGCCGAGGATGAGCGCGGCTTCGGCGCTGGGAGAACCTGCGGCAAGAACTCGGTCGGGATACACAGCGGACCTCCAAGACCATGCCCGGGGGTGTCGCCGCCTCTGCGGTACGCCGCGGTGAGCCGGCCGGCACAGCCTGCGGGATGCGCGCTGCGTGTCGATAGCGCCGTGTCTGGCGGTACTCGGCGTTCCGCACCGCTGGGAGGATTCCCTCCACCCAGACGCTAAGCGACTATTTCCTTACCGTCCGCATCCGCGGCCCAAGGAGGTTCCGGTGCCGAGTCCCGACCTACCCACATGGCTCAGGGTTTCCCTGGACAGGACCGGTCTCGCCCAGGTCGTCCGGCACCTTGGCCGGGCCACCAGGCGAGGACGTGAGCGGCTGGCCACCGACATCCTCACGATCGCCTACCTGGAGGCCGGTCGGCGACTGTTCGAGCGGCTGGTCACCGGCAGACCGGCGCCAGATCAGCAGCGGCGCCGACCGGCCGGAGAGGGCGAGGACGACCGGCCGACGCTGCGTTGGCTCACCCGCGAGGTGCTGTTCGAGGAGGTGCGGCGCGGTCCGGATCCGCTTCCGCGCAGGCCCACCCCAGGAACCTTCCGCGACCGGTGGCGTAAGAAGGACGACTTCACCGCCGATCTGGTGGCGTACATGCTCTGGTCGCGGCACTGGGAGGTGTCCGTGGTCGAACTGGCCCGCGCGGCGACACCTGCACTCGCCGATCCGGCCAGGTCGCTCGCCGCCGCGATCGAGGACCTCGCCTACCGCGACCAGGTCCTGACCCTCGACCCGCGCTACGCCGGGAGCTTCCGCGCCCGTGTTGCCCTGCAGCCCCTTGCCGCGCACGACGACACAATCGCCGGCGGTCTGCGCCAGGTATATGAGCACCGCCAGGAAGCCTGGCGCACCGCCTGCCAGGAGACCCTGGATGGCAGAGGCTACCGACTGCGGCCCGATGTCAGCACCGACATGCTCGCCGTTGCGCTGACAGCCGCCGCGGAGGGCCTCGGTCTGCGTGCCATGGCCGAAGGTCCCGACGGCACCATCGATCACGCTCGCCGGACCAGCCTTCTCGGCATGATCGCCATGGCTCTCGCCGTCGCGTGCATCGACCACGGCGACGCCAGGACACTGCGCGAACTCGTCGACGCCATTGCCACCACTCCCCGAGGCCGTGACGGGGAACACAGCCCCACGCCATGAAGTTCTCGTTGCCCTCGGACGCCGCACGGAGGAGTCAGTTCCGCCAGCCGCCCGCCGCGCGGCACGAGCGAAATGCGGTCCGGTTCGGTATCGGCCCGTACGCCGTGCCGGCCCTGCTTACCCGGGCAGCCCGGCCAGCTCGGGTCGGTCCTGGCGGCGGATGGAGACGATCGCCAGGATCAACGCCACGGCCAGCAGCAGGCCCAGGAACATCACGCCGACGTAGGGGTCCTGGGCCTGGTTCTCGTTGGCGGACAGCCGTTGGGCGGCGGTCATCTCCGGCGGGGCCGCTGTGCCGAGGGTGTCCGGTACCCAGCGGTGGAGGAGTTGCAACTGGCCGTTGGCCAGCACCACGATCAGCATCGCGGCGGCGGCGCCGGCGCACAGCGCGGCGGTCAGCCGCTGTTCGGTGCGGCCGGTGGTCAGCGCTGCTGCGAGGCTGGCCGCGGCGATCACCAGCACCAGCGCCCCGGCGGCGTCGGTCGGTACCGGCGGCAGGATGAGTACCACGGTGAACCACACCAGCGCGGCGAGCACCGCCACCGCGGCGGCGGTGGCCAGCGCCCGCGCGGCCAGTGGTGAGCGCCGCCGGGTCACGGCCAGCAGCGCGAGCAGGTACGCGGTGGCCACCACGGTGTAGATCGGCATCGCGGTGGACACCGAGTCGTGTGCCTCCGGTTGCGGCCACAGCCGGAAGGAGTTGATCAGGAGCACGGCGAAGGCGCCGATCGCCGCGTAGCCGGCGCGCGTACCGCCCCGGCGAGGCGGCCGGCGACCGGGCCGAACCGGCGCCCGAGCCAGCACGTGACCGCCAGCAGCGTGAGCAGGCCGACCGTCTCGGCGCGCAGCGCCGGGTCGGCGATCTCGAGGGCGAGGGCCACCCCCAGCGCTGCCGCGGCGGCCACCAGCAGGGTGCTGGCCGCGGCGCGGATCGCCGTCGGCCGGGTCACCGCCACCCGCGCGCAGCCCAGCGCGAAGCGCCACCGCGCCGGCCCCGGGCCGAGGGCGGCCAGCTCGGCGCGCATGGCCCGACCCCAGTCCTGCTGCCCGGACGGCAGCAGCCGGACCGCCCAGGCGAGCAGCCGGCCGGCGCGGTCGGGCGCCGCGGCCCGGGTCACCAGGCACCCCGCGGCGCGCGCCGGGCCGCCGGCCGCGCCGGGTCCGCCGGCGCGGGGACGGCGGCGACCAACTCATCGGCGTACCGCAGGCCGGCGCCGGTCAGCCGGTACAGGTGCCGCGGTGGGCGGCCGGCCGGCGGATCGGCCTCCCAGGAGCCTTCCAGCAGCCCCCGCTCGGAGAGCCGCATCAGGATCGGGTACAGCGAGCCGGCCTTCAGCGCCACCTCCTGGCCGAACTCGTAGCCGTACCGCCACCGGGTCGGCTCGGCCGCCAGGGCACGTACCACGGTCGCGGTCTGTCTGGACGGGCGTCGCGTCATAGCAGAACTCTATCTAGATAGAGTTCCGCTCCGGGCAGGAATCCGGAAACCTGCCGTCAGTTCCGGGCGCGGAGGTCGCGGTCAGTTGGTCAGTAGCTCGTCGAGGCGCCGGGTGATGGGCCACGCGCCCTCGGAGCTGTTGGAGATCACGGTGTGGGTAATACCCGTGTGCGCGGTTTCGAGGAGTGCTGATCAGCCGCTGGAGCCGCCGGCGATCTCATAGGACCACAGCTCACTGCTGACGCCGACCGGGGGCTGGGCCTGGCCGCCGCTGCGTTGGGCCCGCGACTGGTGCCCGTGGCCGAAGGCCGGCGAGTGTAGCCAGGCCTCAAACGACGCCTCGTCCCGCCACCGGGTGAGCACCAGCCAGGTGGTGCGCCCGTCGGTCGGCTTGAGCAGTTCGAAGCCCTCGAAGCCGTCCTGGTCGTCGACGGCGCCGGCCCGTGCGGCGAACCGTCTGGCCAGTTCATCGCCGCTGTCAGCGGGCACGGTAATCGCGTTGATTTTGACGACGCTCACCCGTGTCATCATGCCAGCCTTACGATGGCGACGTCGGTTGCCGCCACCCGCCATGCGCGCCCGCCAACCGGGCGGGCGCACCGTCGCGTCTCGGGTGTCGTTCGATGTCCGGGACGCGGCAGCGTCTGTGCTGTGCGTGGCAGGGTCGCCGCCGCGTTCGCGAACGCCTCACCGGGGCTCGACGGGCGGGCCCTGGCCCGCGGCGATCATCCGCTGAACCCAGGCGACGTCGTGCCACGCGTCGTGCTTCCAGCCGATGCGCCGGTAGGTCCCGACGGGCTCGAACCCCATCGCGCGGTGCAGGCCGACGCTCGCGTCGTTCGGCAGCGTCATACCCGCGACGGCGGTGCGGAAGCCGCGCTCGACCAGACGGGCGAACAGCGCCTCATAGAGCGCGCGACCGCCGCCGGTACGCCGCCGGCCGCGCTCGAGGTAGACGCTGACCTCGCACGCCCAGCGATACGCCGCACGCGACTTGAACGGACCGCCGTAGGCGTAGCCGACCACGCGGCCCTCGTCCTCCAGCACGACCCACGCATGGGTGTGCGCGGCGGCAGCGATGCGCGTCGCCATCTCCGCGGGCAGCGGTGGGTCGATCTCGAACGTGATCGCGGTGTCGGTGACGTACGGGGCGTAGATCGCCGCGCACGCCTCGGCGTCACGATCCGACGCGTCTCGAACGTTCAGACCGCCGCCACTCATGGCGACGATAGTAGCGATGCGCGCGCCTATAGTGAATGACCATGTCGGCCCCGCTCTCCGCGTCCCTGGCAGCAACGCTGTACGCCGCCCGGCTCGCACGCGAGCTCACGGCCAGTGCCCTCGCCGAGCGCTCCGGCGTCTCGCGGGCGATGATCGGCAAGATCGAACGCGGCGAGGCACAACCCACCGCCGCCCTCCTCGGCCGCCTGTCGGCCGCGCTGGGCATGACGCTGTCCGAGCTCGTGGCCCGCGCCGAAGGCGACGACCAGCGACTCAGGCGCGCCGCGGACCAACCGACGTGGACCGATCCCGACACCGGCTACCGTCGCCGTGCGCTGTCGCCGGCCACCGGCGGGCCGCTGGAGCTCGTCGAGGTCGACCTGCCCGCAGCAGCGGAGGTCTCCTACCCCGCCGACGCCTATGCCTTCATCCACCAGCAAATCTGGATGCTCCAGGGCCGCCTGCGCTTCCGCGAGGGCGACACCGAGCACGAACTCGAAGCCGGCGACTGCCTCCAGCTCGGCCCCCCGGCCCCGTGCTCGTTCATCAACCCAACCCGCGAAACCTGCCGCTACCTCGTCGCGCTCACCAAGCGCCACGCCTGACCAACGCCCTATGGCGCCCGAACTGATCGCAGCCGAGCCGCGAGCATCCGCCTCCGTCGGGTCGGGAGGCTCCTGCGACCGGGCGCCACGCGGACATCTGTGATCTCGGTGGAGGTGCGCGGTGCATGGACCCGGGCGGGTGGCCTTCAGCGGGAGGCAAATTCTGCCTGCCCTCACGAATTTCTTGGATCACGCTGTCCGTTCTGACTGCGGTGGTAGCTCCGTACTTGTGTGGTAGCCGCTTTGTGGCTGACGGGTGGCTGGGACGTTCGGCATATCCGGCGGGGTGACCGGGCTCACCGTCGCGATCGGCCCGCTGCTGGGCGGGATGCTCACCGCGCCATCGGGCCGTCTGTCCGAAGTGGTCGACGCGGCACCACCAGCTCAGCAGCACATCGTTGCCACCGCTGCGAACCAGGAACTCGTCGACGGGCTGCAGGTGGTGCTCACCACCGGCGGCACCATCGCGATCGTCGGCGGCATCGTCGGGTTCCTGCTGGTCCGCGGCCGCGATCTGCACCCCAGCCCGACCTTGCACGCCACGACCAGACGAGGTGAACCAGTGACGCGTTACCTGTTCTACACCGCTCCCGGCAGCGGCCACGTCTACCCGCTGATCCCGACCATGCAGGAGCTGCGCCGGCGAGGCCACGACGTCACCGCTCGCACCGAGCCGTCCTTTGTGGACATCCTGGCCCGGCTCGGGCTGCCCGCGGCGCCGATCGACCCGAACATCGAGCGCCGCGTCGACGACACCTGGCAGGCCCGTACCCCGATCGGCGCGCTGCGCCGGTCGGTCAGCATCTGCGTGGACCGCGCCGAGCACGAGATCGCCGATGTCCGCCGGGCGCTGGCCGCCGACCAGCCGGACGTGGTCGTCGTCGACAACAACTGCTGGGGCGCGGCTGCAGCCGCGCAGGCGTCCGGGCTCCCGTGGGCGCAGGCCGCGTGCTTCCTGCTGCCGCTGGTCACCCCCGACGCTCCCCCGTTCGGGCTCGGCCTGCGGCCGGCCCGCTCTTCCCTCGGCCGGGCCCGCGACGCCGTGGTGCGGCGCAGCGCGATGCCGCTGTTCGACCGGTCGCTCGCGCCGGCGAACCGGATGCGGGCCTCGCTCGGGCTGGCCCCGGTCAGGCACGTGCCCGAGATGTACATGCAGGCGCCCCTCGTGCTCAGCTACACCGCCGAGCCGCTGGAGTACCCCAGGACCCAGCTGCCCCCGTCCGTCCGGCTGGTCGGCCCCGGCGTCTGGGACCCGGACCCCGACGCCGACGAGGCCGGCTGGCTGTCCGAGCTGCGGCGCCCGGTCATCCTGGTCACGATCTCAACGATCTTCCAGGACGACGCCAAGCTGATCAACACCGCGCTGGAGGCGCTGGCCGGCGAGCCGTACGACGTGGTGGTGACCACCGCCTCCCTGGACCCGGACTCGTTCACCCGCCCGGCCAACGCGACCCTGCGCCGGTTCGTCCCGCACAGCCAGGTGATCAGCCGGGCCGCCGCGGTGGTCTGCCACGGCGGCATGGGCATCACCCAGAAGGCCCTCCTCGGCGGCGTCCCGGTGTGCGTCGTGCCGTTCGGCCGCGACCAGCTTGAGGTGGCCCGCCGGGTCGTGGAGGCCGGGGCCGGCACCAGGCTGCCGGCGCCCCGGCTGACCGCGCGGCGGCTGCGCGACGCCGTCCGCGCTGCTGTCGCCCGCAAGGACCAGGCCGAGGCGGTCGCCGCCCGGCTGCGCGCCGCGGGCGGCGCGGCGGCGGCGGCCACCGCCCTGGAACGGCTCGCCGCCGACCGCCTGGCCAACGCGGCCGGCCACTGACTCCCGTGCCCGCACCGACCCCGCACCTTGGAGGACAACGATGACCGACCGGTCGACCCTGCTCGCGCCCGCGCCGGCCGAGGCCGCCAGCCGGCCGGTGCCGCGGTTCCTCACCGACTACGCGCCCACCCGGTTCCGCCGGCGGTGGACCCCGTTCTCGCGCAGGCCGGCCACCGCGCGCTTGGGCGAGGTGTGGCAGGTGGCCGCGCAACGGGCCGGGACGCAGCGGGTAATCGTCGACCGGCCGGCTGACATCGACCCGACCGGGCCGACCGACCGGGACTACGCCGGCTGGGCGGCGCTGGTCGAGCAGGCCTCGGGGTGGTTGTACGCCGCCGGCGTGCGGCCCTGGGACCGAGTGGCCATCCTGAAGGCCAACCACCTCGACGTGACGCTGCTGGCGTCCGCCGTGGCGCGGCTGGGTGCGATCCCGGCCACGCTCGGCTGGACGCACACGCCCGAGTTCGTCCACGCGATGCTGTCCCGGTTGGAGAAGCCGTTCCTGGTGGCCGACAGCGCCCAACTGAAGCAGTGCGGGATGGATCGCGAAGCGGTGGCGGTGCTCACCGCGCGCACGATCACCGTGGACCGCACCGACCGCGAGGACGTGATCGCGCTGGACGATCTGCGCGGCGCCCCGCCGGTCGCCCCGACTATGCGGGCCGATGACGAGCCGATGGTCATCACGCATACCTCGGGCACGACCGGCATTCCGAAGCTGGTCATGCACTCGGCCAACTCGATCCACTCCCTCGCCCTGGTGGAGGCCGAGCGGTGGCCGGTGTTCCGGATGCGCCGCCGGGACACGCTGGCGTACTGCGACCCCTTCTTCCATCAGCGCATGGCCACCGCGATGGCCGCGATCGCCACGATCACCCCGACGGCGCTGATGCTGTCCGAGCCGGCCTCGCCCACGGTGGCGCGACTGCTGGTGGAGCACAAGCCGACGATCGTGGAGACCCTGCCCAACATCTACCTGCACTGGGAGACCCTGGCCGGCGACCCGCGGCGGCCGTTCGGCGACGTGCGCGTCTACGTGAACTCCTTCGACGCGATCCACACCCGCACGATCCGGACGTTCCTGCATGCCACCGACCGGCGCCTGCCGATCTGGGTGCAGTCCTGGAGCCAGTCGGAGGCGGGCGCCATCGTGATCCGGCCCTACCTGCGCCGCTCGGTGCGCCGGGTCGGCAAGCGGCCACCGCCGACCCAGGTGCTCGGCTGGCCGATTCCGTTCCTCTGCAGGATCCGCGCCGTCGACCCGGACACCGGGCGGCGGGTGCGCCGCGGCCAGGTCGGCCTGATCGAGGTGTCCCAGCCCGGACGTTCACTGGCCTACGTCGGCGAGCAGTACCGGCACGATCTCAAGCGCAACGGCTGGTTCTGGAACACCGGCGACCTCGGCGTGATCAACCGGTTCGGCGCAGTGCGCCTGGTGGACCGGGAGATCGACCGCATCCCCGGGGGGAGCGCGATCGAGTTGGAGGACGTGCTGCTCGACCGGCTTCCGCAGGCAACCGAGGTCGTGATCCTGGCGGTCGCAGACAGCAGGCCGGTGCCGGTGCTCAGCACCGCGGGCGACGTGCCGGTCGACCGTGCCGACTGGGAGCGCGTCACCGCGGACCTCCCCGAGTTGGCGGAGCCCGTTCAGTTGCGGTGGGAGGACTTTCCCCGGACCGCGACCTGGAAGATCCGCCGCGTCCAGTTGCGCGAGCGGTTGTTCGCCGGCACCAGCGCGATCGGTATCGGGCGATGGACGTGATCTCGCCCGCCCTCCCTACCTTCGACCGACCACGACCTACCGAAGCGACCTGATCCTGCGGCGGCATAAACATCGGACCGGCCCTGACCTTCGGCCAGATCGCGGGCCACACAGCCGCGGGCGCCGCCGACCACCAGAACATGGTGCCGGCGCCTCGGAACGACCCGCGGATCCCGTTACGCTGTCCGCTCGTGCGCGGTATCGGGCACCCCCCGGCCGTGGGCTCATCGTGGCGGCCGGGCTCCCGCGGCGGCGGACCAGCGAGATCACGATGGTCGAGCGAGGGAGGGTAGGCGTTGGAGCGTGCGGTCGGGTCGGTGGTTGGCAACGGCGCGCACGAACCGGCGGGCCGCACCCCATCGCGATGGGTGTCAGCACTGGGGCGGGTACGGGTCGCTCGCCCGGCTCTACCGGACCGGCTCCGGTTGGTGCTGGCCAGTTTCCTGATGCTCTTCGTTGAGCTGGCGCTGATCCGGTGGACCGCCGCGAACGTGGTCTACCTGGTTCACCTGACCAACTTCGTCCTGCTCGCCAGCTTTCTCGGTATCGGCATCGGGTTCCTGCGGGCCGGGGCCGATCGGGATCTGTTCCGGCTGGCCCCGGTCGGGTTGGCCACCCTGGTGGCGTTCGTGCTGGCATTCCCGGTGACGGTCGCCGCGCTCGCCGGCTCCCGCCGGCTCGCCGGGGCGTTCGGAATGCCGCCGCTGCCGCGCTGGCTCAGCCTGTCTGTCATTTTCCTCGGCACGGTCGCGGTCATGGCCGCCATCGCGCAGGAGGTCGGTCGGATCTTCGCCCGGTTCGAGCCCCTGGAGGCTTACCGGCTGGACGTTATCGGCAGTATCGCCGGCATCGCGGCCTTCGCGGCGCTGTCGTTTCTGCGGCTGCCGCCGCTGGGCTGGGCGCTGGTCGTGGCCGTCACGGTCGGCGTTCTGCTGGCGGAACGGCTGGGCCGCCGGCAGTGCGCCGCGCTGGCGGTGCTGGTCCTGCTGCTCGGCGCCCAGACGGTCTTCGGGGCCTACTACTGGTCGCCGTACTACAAGATCAGGGCGACAATGGCGGGCGACGGCGGCCTGTACGTGTACGTGAACAACACACCGCACCAGATCGCCTACCCGGTCGAGAGCCTGCACACAAAGGACCCGTTCTACTTCCTGCCCTATGACAAGGTGCGCACGCCGGATGACGTGCTGATAGTCGGAGCCGGCACCGGGAACGACGTCGCGGTGGCCCTGACGAAGGGCGCGAAGCGAGTCGATGCGGTCGAGATCGACCCGGTCCTGCTGGACCTCGGTAAGGATCACCACCCCGATCATCCGTACCAGGATCCGCGGGTAAGCGTGCACATCGACGACGGCCGGGCGTTCATCGAGCGGACCCACCGGCGGTACGACCTGATCGTCCTGGCACTCACCGACTCGGCCACCATCGTCACCGGCCAGTCCGCGTTGCGGCTGGAGAACTACCTGTTCACCACCCAGGCGCTGGAGCAGGCGCGGTCACTCCTGAAGCCGACCGGCACATTCGCGATGTACAACTACTACGAACCATGGCTCCTCGACCGGTACGCCGGCACCCTGCGGGCGGTGTACGGCAACTCGCCGTGCGTGCAGAACATCGGGGCGGGTGGCTATCGCCGGAAGGCGGTGCTCACCGTGGCCGCCGACGGCACCACGCCGGGTTGTGTGACGACGTGGAAGGCGTCGTCCACGACGCTGGCCCCATCCACCGACGACCGCCCGTTCCCCTACCTGTCCGGGCGGACCATCCCGAGCTTCTACCTCTGGATGCTCGGACTGATCCTGGCCGCCTCCGTGCTGCTGATCCGGATAACCTCCGGCCCGCTACGCAAGATGGCGCGATACCTGGACCTGGCGTTCATGGGCGCCGCGTTCCTGCTCCTGGAGACAAAGAACGTGGTGCAGTTCGCGCTGCTGTTCGGAACCACCTGGTTCGTCAACGCCGCGGTGTTCGCCGGTGTCCTGCTGAACGTGCTCGCCGCCGTCGAGGTCGCCCGCCGGCTCCGACTGCCGCGGCCCTGGCTGCTGTACTGCGCCCTGCTCGGCGCGCTGAGCCTGGCCTGGCTGATCCCACCGGCGATGCTGCTGAACCTCGCTGTGCCGCTTCGTTTCCTGACCGGCGTCGCGGTCGCCTTCGCCCCGATCTTCCTGGCCAACCTGGTCTTCGCGCAGCGGTTCAGGAACGTCGGGACCTCGACGGTCGCGTTCGGCGCCAACCTGCTCGGCGCCATGGTTGGCGGCGTCCTTGAGTACCTGGCCCTGATCACCGGCTACCGGTACCTGCTGCTCCTGGTCGCCGGCCTGTACGGTCTTGCCTTCGTAACCGGCAGACGACACCTCGCCTGGTGAGCCGGCCGACGTTACCTGTAGTACCGCCAGGACGACGGCGTGACGAGAAGCACGGCCGCCGTGCCCTGAAGCAGACC
>WNFU01005856.1_pt1 | contig 25482 bp, 26 predicted proteins | sample 5400121 | NCBI WGS metagenome assembly WNFU01 (sample SAMN13153360, study PRJNA577476) | soil metagenome | isolation source: 100 cm soil or saprolite under grassland replicate 1 | place: USA:California | collected 2016-06-15 | reverse complement strand
AGCGGGCGATGGCCCGCCAGGCCGAGGCAGAGCGCGAGAAGCGCGCCAAGATCATCGCCGCCGAAGGCGAGTCGCTGGCCGCCGGCGAGCTCGGTACCGCGTCCGACATCATGATGGCCCACCCCCTGGCCCTGCAGCTCCGCAACCTGCAGAGCCTGGTGGAGATCGGCGTCGACAAGAACACCACGGTGGTCTTCCCCGCGCCGCTGATGAGCACCATCCAGGAGCTGGGCGCGTTCCTGGCCCGCGAGCAGGCCGCGGTCACCACGCCAGCCACGGCACCCGCTGTCGGCACGACCACCACCGCCGTGGTCCCCGCGCCGGGCCCAGGGGACAACAACGGAGGGGTTGCCACTGGCCGCGCGTAAGGCGGCCACGAACTCGGCAGACGACACGAACGGCTCCCGCGCCCGCTCCCATCGAGGCCCGCCAAGCGCTTCCTGGAGAACGCACCATGGTGATCCACTACGAACCCGCGCGGCTGCGCCGCAACAGCGACCAGCCCACCGCCATCACCGGCGTCCTGCTCGCCACGCAAGGGTCGCCGTCCCGCACCGGTGCGATCCCGCTGGGGACCCCGACCTGCTCGGCCCGTAGCCGCCAGGGCCGCTGGGCGCTGTACCCCAACGGCGCCGAGGTCGTGGTCGTCCACCCCGGCGGCGCCGTGGCCGGACCACCCGCCGAGGTCGCCCGCGAGCTCAGCCGCCTCGGCGGCAACCGGCACGACGACCTGGACCGTGCCGCCGCCCGCGTCATCGCGGAGTTCCTGACCGACCCCGATGTCCACGACGGCCCCCGGTGGCCGGCGAGGCGGGCGAGGACCTGGTCGCGCCCGGCCGTGGGCTACCGGCTCAGCGGCCCCGCCAACCAGCCCGGCCGCGCCGACCACCAACCGTCCGCCTGGCCCGGTGCGCCGGCACGCCTGCCACCGCCGCTGGTCGCGGTACCCAGCAGTGCCCCGCTCCGCCACGGGCAGCCCGGCCCCGGCCCAACGCCGGCACCACGACGAGCCGCCTGACCCATACCGGCAACCGAGCGACCAGGAGGAGGACATCGCGTGGCCAACTTCGACGAGCAGACCTGGGACGGGGCAATGCGGCGCGCCCACGCGGCGATTGTCGCGTCAGAGCGCCTCTACGAGGAGATCAAGGCGCCGGAAGGGCGCTCGAACGTCGACATCGACATCGAGAAGCACCTGCGGCGGTCGGAAGTGAAAGCCGTCCAAGCCCAGGTATGGGTGGCGCTGGCTCGGGAGCTCGCCACCGAAGGCAACAGGTACGGTCACCCGGGGCAGCGACCAAGCCTGGTCGAGTCGGCGGGCTGAGCGCGCGCTCGCCCACGCCGGCCAGGGCGCGGGTGGGAGGCCCGCTCACCTACAACGCCCACCCACCGACTCTCTCAACTCGTCGTGTGACGGCCCCGAGCTGAGAGGAGACCTCTCGTCATGGCGTTCAGTCGGCTGCCGATGGACGGAGCGGCGCACCGACCGCGTGGAGGTGGCGGAGCGCCTGCGCGTAGGAGCCGAAGGCGGTGCTCTCGTGGTAGGAGAGGCCGTGTTGCAGGCAGAACCCGCGGATGAGGGCCTGGGAACGGCGCAGGTTCGGTCTGGGCATGCTCGGGAACAAGTGGTGCTCGATCTGGTAGTTGAGGCCGCCGAGCGCGAAGTCCACCAGCCGGCTTCCGCGTACGTTGCGGGAGGTCAGCACTTGGCGGCGGAGGTAGTCCAGCTTGTCCGCTTCGGTCAGCATCGGCATGCCCTTGTGGTTGGGGGCGAAGGCGCAGCCCAGGTACAGGCCGAACAAGCCCTGCTGGACGATGACGAAGACCGCCGCGCGCAGCGGTGAGACCACCAGCAGCAGCGCCGTCAGGTTGCCGGCGAGGTGGGCGAGCAGCAGGAGGGCCTCGAGCCGCCTGGACCTGACCGTGTCGCGGACCACGGCTTTGACGCTGGCGCCGTGGAGGTGCACCGCTTCGAGCGTGAGCAGCGGGAAGAACAGCCAGGCCTGGTAGCGGGCCATCACCCTGGTGAGCCCACGGCGGGCGCGCGCCTGGTCGGGGGTGAACGCGACCGTGCCGATGATGACGTCAGGGTCCAGGTCCTCGTGGTTGGGGTTGCTGTGGTGGCGGTTGTGCTTGCCGACCCACCAGTCGTAGCTGACCCCGATCAGCAGGTTGCCGAGCACGAGCCCGACGCGGTCGTTGGCGCGGCGGCGGCGGAAGATCTGCCGGTGCCCCGCGTCATGGCCGAGGAAGGCGGTCTGGGCGAACACGACCGCGAGCCACACGGCGGTGACGAGCTGCCACCAGGAGTCCCCCAGCAGGAAGACGGCGGTCCACCCGGCGGCGAGCATGACGGTGTTCAGCCCGATCCTGGCGGCGTACCAGCCGGGCCGGCGGTCCAGCAGTCCTGCCTGCCTGACCAGCCGGGACAGCGCGGCGTAGTCACTGCCGCGGCGCGCCGGCGAGGTCGCCTGCGGGCTGCTCGCGCTGCCGTCGGCGGCATCCCTGGACCCGACCGTCGGCGCTGCGTCGAAGGTGGTCATGTGTACTCCTGTCTGGCTGCGCCGTGAGGCTGCGCTCCCGACGATCCCCTGAGATCGTCGGTCGTGGGCGGGGTGGCCGCCGGCACCGCGCGGCCTCACTGGTCATCGGTTCGTCGGCGTCGGCGTCCGCGCAGGCGCAGGCGGCCGGTGGCGACCTGCGCCGCCGCGGCCTGCACGGACACTTGGCGGCCGGTGGCGTACCGGCGCAGGTACCCGAGCGCGCTGTCGGGATCGACCCCGAGCTGCACGCTGAGCCGCCCCTTGGCCTGCTCGAGCACGGCCGCGTCGGTGAGCTTCTGCTGGGTGGTGGCGGCCAGCCTGGTGACCTGCTGGTAGCGGTGCGCGCCGACGATCGACGAGGTGGCGAGGCTGGCCAGCAGCTGCGCCAGCTCGAGGTCGACGTCGTCGAGCTCGGCGGGGGCGGCATTGCACAGGCTCAGGCCGCCGACGTGCTGGTCGGCGGTGCACAGCGGGAAGCTGTACACGGCCCTGATCCCGGCGGCCAGCGCCCCGGCGGCGAAGCGGGGGAACCGCTCGGTGGCCGCTGGGGCGGCGAGGTCGGGGAGCAGCACGCGCTCCCCGGTCTGCGCGGCATGCAGGCACGGACCCTCGCCCAACTCGGCGTGCAACGCCTCCACGCGCCGCGCGACCGGGTCGGTCGCCGCCACGAAGCGCAGCTGGCCGTCCAGCTCGTCCAGGATCACCGCCCAGCAGCCGGTGATCGGCAGCATCCCTGTGAGCTGCGAACACAGCCGCTGCAGCGTCTGGGGCACCTGGTAGGCCACGACCAGCATGCGGCCCAGCTCACCGAGCACGCCGCCCGTGCGGTCCTCGACCACGGCTTCCGCCCCACTGGACCTTATGGCCCGTCGCGGGCGCCGGGTCTGGGGCGTCCTACTTGCATGCTCGGGAGAACTCCCGACCGTTCCAGTATCCCCCCTGCTGCCGGTGGACGTAAACCGCGCCGTCCCCAGCACGGCCGCTCCGCCAGCCGACGGCCTACTCCTCGAGCGTGACTGAGCCGTCCACCACCCGACGCGCCAGGCCGGTCAGCCGCAGCCCATGCACCCGCGCGTAGCGCCGCAGCCGCGTGAACGCCGCATCCGGATCGATCCCCAGCCGCTCGGCCAGCACACCCTTGGCCTGCTCGATCACCACCCGGCTCTCCAACGCGTGCTCGAGCTGGCCGGCCAGCCGAGCCGCGTCCTCCACCGCCCGCGCCTGCAGGATCGCGATCGTCGCGACATCGGCCAGCGCCTGCCCCGCGTCCAAGGCCGCCTCGTCCAGGCCTCCCGGCACCGTCTGGAACACGTTCAAGGCGCCGATCCGGTCGCCACGCAGCCGCATCGGGAAGGCGCACACCGCCACCACCCCAGACGCCAACGCCCGCGGCGTGAACACCGGCCAACGCCCGCTCGCGCCACCGCGAAGGTCAGCCACGACCACCCGCTCACCCTGACGCCAGGCGTCCACGCACGGCCCCTCGCGGCGTTGCACCTGCAGGGTCTCCAGCACCTTCACCGCCTCGGTCGACGCCGCCACCAGCCCCAGCCGCCCGCGGGCGTCGGCCAGCAGTGCCCCCGTGGCCGCGACCCCCAAGATCTCGGCACACCGCTCACACAGCCGAACCAGGAAATCCAAGACGTCGTAGTCACCGACCAGCGTGTCGGAGAACTCCACGAACGCCCGCGCCAACCGCTGCTCGCGCATCGCCCTGCCACGCACCTCCATGCCACCATCGAAGCGGCTTTGTCCGCCTCGACCCCGAACTGGTCCGACTGTCGCCCAAAGTCTGCCACGGCACGACCGCGCCGCCCGGGCCGGCACACCTGGCCGAGGACGCCAACGCCGTCGGCGTGCGCGACCTGGCACTGTGCCTCTGGCTACGGCGGATCCGCGACTGCCGGCCTAGGCTGGCGGTATGCGTAACACCCGGCTGTACCGCGACGGGGTGCTGGAGGCCAAGGACTTCCCGGCCGCCCAGATCTCCGACTATCTCGAGGAGCCCGGCACGGTCGTGTGGCTGGACCTGTGCGAGCCCGACCGCGCCGACCTGGAGGTCATCTCCCAGGAGTTCGGGCTGCACCCGCTGGCGGTCGAGGACGCCACCCAGCAGCATGAGCGGCCCAAGCTGGACCGCTACCAGGATCATGCGTTCCTCACCGCGTACGCCGTCGGCCTGGACGCGGCCACCGGCAGGCTCGCCACCAGCGAGCTGGCCGCGTTCGTCACCCCCCGGGCGCTGATCACCGTCCGCAAGGATCCCGGGTTCGACATCGACGCGGTGGTGGCCCGCTGGGACGGGTCGGCCGACCTGGCCGCCCACGGCGTCGGGTTCTTGTTGTGGGGGCTGCTCGACGTCGTCGTCGACGGCCATTTCGCCACCGTGCAGCAGCTCGACGAGGCCATCGAGGGCCTCGAGGACCTGCTGTTCGACGAGCGGCCCCACGGCGCCGAGGTGCAGCGCCGCTCGTTCGAGCTGCGCAAGTCGCTGGTGGTGCTGCGCCGGCTGGTGCTGCCCATGCGCGAGGTCGTCAACACCTTGCTGCGCCGCGACCTCGGCCTGGTCGACCAGGCCATGGGGCCGTACTTCCAGGACGTGTACGACCATGTGCTGCGGGCGACGGAGTGGACCGAGTCGCTGCGCGACCTGGTCTCCACCATCCTCGAGACCAACCTCACCATCCAGGGCAACCGGCTGAACTCGGTCATGAAGAAGGTCACCAGCTGGGCGGCCATCATCGCGGTGCCGACCGCGGTGACCGGCTTCTACGGCATGAACGTCCCCTACCCGGGGTTCAACCAGCACTCCGGGTTTGCCACCTCGATGGTGCTGCTGGTGGCCTTGTCCGGGGGCCTGTACCTCCTCTTCAAGCGTCTGGACTGGCTCTGAGCACGGGATCGCCCGACGATCAACGGGATGACAATCACTGTCGCGGGGCCGCCGTGCCGGAGGCCGCGTGCGTGGGCCGCAGCCACAGCGACGCCTGGGTCGGCTGCACCGTCTGGTCCACCACCGCCAGCAGCTCGCCGGTCAGCGTGTCCAGGTCGACCTGCTGGCGCAGCCGGTCGCTGAACGCCTGGATCGTGCGGGCGGCGTCGTAGCGGCGCCGGTCGAAGCGCCGGTCCACCACCTGCTGGACGCGGCGGCGGGCCGGCTGGAACGCGGCGGCGACCGCCAGGGTCGCCCCGGCCACGACCAGGCTGGAGTCCCGGCCGAGGAGCTGGCCGAGCCCCAGGACCACCGCGGCGTAGCCGCCACCCAGCAGCACCGTGAGCAGCCCGTAGGCAAGGGCGCGGCTGATGATGCGGTCCAGGTCGTACAGCCGGTAGCGCAGGATCGCCGCGCCGATCGCCGCCGACAGGATCGCCGGGTTGAGACCGCCCGCCAGCGGCGCCAGGGCATAGGCGCCCAGCGCCGAGGCGGCCAGTTGGGCCATGGACAGCAGTGCGGCCACCACGGTGGCCAACGCCACCCAGCGCAACTGCTGGCGTTGGATGCCGCGGGCGCGGCGGAAGCGGACCACCAGGGAGGCGGTCGCCATCACGTTGGCGATGATGGCGACGGCGAAGGCTGCCTGGTAGGCGAGCAGCAGCCCGCCATCGAGCGCGTGGAGGTCGAGGGGGCTGTCGAGCGCCTGGGCAGGCCGGCCACCGGGCCTGCGTGCAAGCGTCACGACCAGCAGCAAGGCGGCCGGCGTGGCCGCGGTGACCCCCGCCCACCAGCGCCAGCGGGGCGAGGGCAGCGTCCCGGTCGGGGTGAGCAGCAGGATGAAGCCGTTGCAGGCGATCGCCGTCAGGATGGTGGCGGGCACGTACAGGGCGACCAGGGCGGCGGCTGGCGGGGCGCCGGCACGGGCCACCCCGTAGTTGGTGTAGGTCAGGGCCACCCCGGCCGCGCTCAGGGACAGGCCGAGGGCCAGCAGCAGCCAGCCCACCGGGTGCCGGGACCGGCGGCTGGCCAGCACCGCCCCGACCGTGGCCGCGCTGACCGCCCCGATCACGGGGGGGATGGCCGTGGGGGTCAGGACGACCAGCTCCGGCCGGGCGTCCTGGCGCAGCAGCTGGTCCAACCAGACGAGAACGGCAAGGCCAAGGATGGCCAGCGCCCATAGCACCCACGCCGCCACACCCGGCCACCAGCCCCGCCGGGCGAGTCGGACGGCCGGGCTCACTGCCATGGTCGTCGGCGCATGCAGGCCCTCCGGTTCCGTCACCGTCACGAGCCTCGTGGGTCACGGGTCAGTGTGGCCGCCGACCGTCTCGGCAGCGTTACGGACGTCGGGACCGCCCGGAAGCCTGGCAGCCGGGTTCGGCAGCAGCCCTGCTCCCAAGAGCGAACGGCGTCGAAGGATCTGGACGAGTGATTCCTTGTTCAGATGTCGGGTTGTCGGGTAGACCTGCCGGAGCTGACCGTGCGCCGGAGCGGGGGAGATCGTGGTCTGGCTGCTCAGCCCAGGTGCCGGTGGAGAGTCGGGTCGGTGATGCCGCCCGGGCAGGCGAGCCGTTGGACGTCCCAGCCGGCCAGCCGGGCGCCGGCCTGGTAGGCGCTCTCGTAGAAGTCGAGCACGCGGGCCCGGGGAGCCTGCTCGGCGCGGACGTCGTCGTAGCGCAGGACGGCCAGGTGGCCGCCGTTGCGTGGTACCCACCGCGCAGCCCTCGGTTCCAGTCGCTCGAGGACCAGGTCGTCGGGTTCTGGCGCGGTGTAGGAGTAGAACGCCGGCTCGGGGACGTTGTTGTCGCCGAACCAGAACCCGAAGCTGATGACCTCGCGCGAGTAGGCTTCCCGGGTCACCGCATCGGCCGTAGGTGGCTGGTCGACGTGGCGGTCGGAGAAGCGGGTGTGGGCGATGTCCATGGTGTGCCAGAAGTGGTGGACCGGGCTGGTCTTGCCGGAATACTCCGCGGCGAACTCCTCCAAGACGAGGTTGACCTGGCTGAGGACCTGCCAGTAGCGGTTGGCCCAGGCCGGGTCGTAGGCGGCGTGCTCGGTGTCGTCGGCGAACCGACGATTGGCATCGGGCAGGTCGAACGGCCTGGGGATGGCGATGGCTACCGTGACGCCGAGCGTGGCCAGCGCCTCCACGGTGTTGCGGTAGAAGGAGGCGACCGACTGCCCCTCGAGCGGGAATGCCGCCTCGTGGCCGTCCAGGGTGTGGACGCGCAGCTGGTGGTCGACGAAGTCGAAGTCGATGGTGAAGACCGGGTTGCCGTCGGCCAGGCCCATGGGCCGGGTGGTGATGCCGCGGCCGGTGAGGTGGAACGGGACGTTCCACCAGTGGTTGCGCCGGACGCTGGCGGCCAGGCGGAGCTTGCCGACCACCTGGCAGAACCGGTGCAGCGTCTCCTTGGTGTCGCGCCACTGGGCCAGCGGCATCGGGGGGAACAGCTCCATACCAGCACCCGTCTCCGTCACCCGCACCCGCCGGGTAATCCCGGCGCCAGCCCAGCCTCGCACACCTGCCGGCTCATCCAGTCGCAGAGAGTGCCGCCCACCAGCGCTGGCCCCGCCTTCGTCAGTGTAGCGGGAATACGGAGGGCGACCTCCGCCTTGTGTCACATGACAAGCAGAGCGGAGAGCCCGTGGACCGCCAGGGTCAACCCCAGGTCCAGCGTCCGGCGCGGCAGTACCATCGATCTGGCCGTCGACACCTCGGCCCTGTACTGGTTCGACCCCGCCAGCGGCCAGGCCATCGCCCGGACAGGCCGCCGGCGACCGGCCCGGCTGAATCCAACGATGCGGTACTGGAAGTGATGCGCCGACAGCGCCCTGGCCAGCGGCGCCCGCGGTACCCGACCCTGTTCATCAACGGACGGCTGCACGTTGCCGGCTACGACGAAGCGACCCTGGGCGAGGCCTTGGCCACCGCCAGCAAGGAGGGATGACCCATGGTTGTCTGCACCCACCTGGACCAGATCAAGCTCACCGAGCCGCCTGGACCGGTCGCCGGTTGCGAGGAGTGCCTCGAGACCGGCAGCTGGTGGGTCCACCTGCGGATGTGCCAGACCTGCGGCAAGGTCGGCTGCTGCGACTCCTCCCCCAACCGCCACGCCAGCCGCCACGCCCGCCACGACAACCACCCCGTGGTCCGCTCGTTGGAGCCCGGCGAGGACTGGAGCTGGTGCTTCGTCGACCAGGTCGACTTCGTCATCGACACCCGCCACTGAGCACGCGGTGTCGCGCCTGGTTACTCGTCGGCGGAGAGGCGGACCGCGCTGGGTCACAGCACCCGCTGCGAGTCGCCCGTTCTTTTCCTGACCCGAGGGAACGGAGCCGAAGACCTGGGGCGCTGAGATCAGACGTAGGTGACGTCCACCTCGAGCGTCTGCTCATCGATCCAGAGGCTGAGCCCCGATGCGTGCACCTTGTACTGCAGCACGACGCGGTAGGTGCAGCCGGTGCGAACGCCGCAGCCGAAGAAGACCGGTCGGGCGCGGGCGAACGAATGCGCCTGCCAGTCGAACTGGCCCCCGTTGTTGGAGTCGAACGCGAACGAGTCGGGCTCGGAGCCGACCGGGTTGGCCTCGACGTTGTTCACCAGGACCCGCGCCTGGCACCACTGGTTCGAGGGGCTGCTGCCGAAGCAGTCGCTCTCGGCGCCGACACGGACGACCGCGTAGGCGCGGCGACCGAACGGCACCGTGAACGACGACGTGCCGCAGGACGCCGTCGCCCAGGCGGCACTGTTGGTGTAGGTGCGAGGCCCAGAGTAGTTGCGGACGGACTCCTCCCGGTACGCGTTCCTGGCCCGGAACGCGTCACAGACCGCCGGCGCTGCGGCTGCCTGCGGTCCCCGTTCGGGTGTCATGGCTCCAGCGGGGCCCACCGGGATGAGCGTGGCGAGTAGCCCTGCCGCCACGAGCAGCGTGCGACGCAGCAATCGATCCCCCTCGATGACGACACGGCACCCTTCATCGGTGCCGTGGGTTGAGCAGCCTGTGCCGGATGGCGGCGCGAAGCTTCCCTGGAGTTCCTAGGCGACGCAAGCATTTGAGTGTATTGACATTTTCGAGAACTTCTGATTAGGACTCTCGAGCACGGGGCACGAGTCCCGAGGCGCGCCGAAGGAGCACGATCATGGAACGGGTCCACGGTGGGCCGATGGCCGGCAGGACGGTGCTGGTCACCGGTGGCACCGCAGGCATCGGCATGGCGACCGCCCTGGGCCTTGCCACGATGGGTGCGCACCTGGCGATCACCGGCCGGGACCGCGGCCGCACCGAGGACGCGGCCCGCGAGATCCGCGCCGCCGGCGGCGGACAGGTGGACGCATTCGTCGCCGACCTGTCCTCCCAGTCGCAGGTGCGGCGGCTGGCCGGCGAGGTACTCGGGCGCTGTTCCCGGATCGATGTGCTGGCCCGACAACGTCGGGGGGTACTACAACACCCGGCACGTCACCGCTGACGGGCTCGAGCGCACCTTCGCCGTCAACCACCTCGCGCCGTTCCTGCTCACCAACCTCCTCCGCGACCGGCTCGAGCACAGCGCCCCGGCCCGCGTGGTCACCGTCGCCTCCAACGCCCACGCCCAGGGACGCATCGACTTCGACGACCTGCAGGGCGAACGGTCCTGGTCCGGCGCGCGGGCCGACAGCCAGTCCAAGCTCGCCAACGTCCTGTTCACCTACGAGCTGGCCCGCGGGCTGCCGGCCACCTTGGTCACCGCCAACGCGCTGCATCCCGGCGTGGTGCGCACCGCGTTCGGCGCCGAAGACCCTAGCGGCGTCCAGCGACGGTTGGTCCCGTTCGTACGGCCGTTCATGAAGGCCCCGGCCCAAGGCGCCGCCACCTCGATCCACCTGGCGTCCGCTCCCGACCTCGAGCGGGTGACGGGCCGCTACTTCGTCAACCGCAAGGCCAAGCGGTCCTCCAAGCGCAGCTACGACCAGGCCGCCGCGGCACGGCTCTGGCAGGTCAGCGCCGACCTGGTCGGCCTGACCGCGGCCGGCTGAACCACCCGCGGGGCGCCCGCGAGGCATCCCGAAAGGCGACGAACCTATGCGCTTCACCTCGGAGACGACCTCGAACGGCGTCTCGGAACGTCTCTTCACCCTCGCCGAGGTCCCTGGCGTGCTCTGGGCACCCGCCGATGCCGCCGGCAGCCGCCCCCTGGTGCTGCTGGGCCATGGCGGCGGCCAGCACAAGAAGGTCCAGAGCGTGGTGGCCCGCGCCCACCGCTACGTGACGGCCTGCGGGTTCGCGGTGGCGGCCATCGACGCGCCCGGGCACGGCGACCGGCCGAGCACCGAGCAGGACGAGCGGTTCACGGCAGGCACCAGGGAGCGGCGCTTCTTCACCCGTCACCTGGTCGAAGGCGGCGCTTCCGCGACGGCCGCGTAGCCGCCGGCATGGGGCGGACGCAGCGGCCCGGTCGGCAGGGGGTTTCGGTCCGCCGACCGGGCGGTGGGGCCAGGTGGCCCCACCGCCGTCGGGCGGCTGTCGATCCGACCGGCTACGCGGCTCAGCCGACCGTCAGCGTGAGCGACTGGCCGTAGATGTTCTGGTCGAGCCCGTGCGCGTTCGGGCACAGATCCGGCTCGAGCGCCGCGGGCGTGCGGCACTGGAAGACGTCGAAGCCGTCGACGTAGTCGGTCTCCCGGATGTCGACGCCCGGACGCACGTCCCGGTTGTCCGTCCAGCCCATGTAGCCGAAGAGCGAGCTCGCCCCGTCGAAGGCGAGCGCCACCCAGTTGTAGTCGCCCTGGAACGGCACCGAGCGGTTGCCGAACATCTCGTACGACGGCTGGTGGGTTACCGAGGAGATCATGCCCAACGGAGTGAACGTGGCGCCGTCGTCGGAGACCGAGGCGTAGGTGCCGACCACGTCGGTGCCGGAGGCGACCGGCCGACCTTGCGCGTCGAGCGTGTTGCCGATCGGCCGCTGCACGCTGTAGGCGTCGTCGCTGCGGTTGTCCTGCCAGACTGCGACCAGCTTGCCGCCCAGCGCGTCCACGTCGGAGAAGTACTGATGGCCACGGCCACCCGCCGGGTCCACCGGGACCGGCGAGGACCAGGTCTGGCCGTTGTCCGCCGAGCGGATGACGTAGACAACCGACCGGCCGACCAGGCCGGAGTTCGCCCCGGCCGAGCTGTAGGAGGTGGTGCTCGGCACGACAGTGGCCGGGTCGACCGCGTTGTAGGTGGCGTAGATGCCGGGCAGCGTGCCGCTCTGGTCGGCGGTGACCCGTGGTTCCAGCGGCACGCGGAAGAACACGAACCGGCTCGGGCAGGCGGCCGCGCCGTCCCCGCAGTCGCGCGCACCGTCGGACGGGAAGTAGCGGGTGAAGGCCGCGATCTGATGGCCGGGCTCGAACGTCGCGCCGCCGTCGTCGGATCGGGCGATGGCGAGGCCCTGCGCGTCGATCGCGGACGGGGTGTTCCGCGTGCCCCAGGTCACGTACACGTCGCCGTCGTTCTCGATGGCGATGTCGCAGCCTTGCACGTCCTTGCCGAAGGACAGCAGGGTCGGGTCGGAGAACGTCTGGCCCGAGTCGGTCGACCGGCTGAAGGAGATCTGGGTCCGGCCGGCGCCGACAAAGCGCGACCAGCAGATGTAGACGTTGCCGTCGAAGCGCCCGCCGGTCCGGTCGACCTCCAGCTCCGGCTTGTCCTCGAAGATCCCGGCCAGCGCGGGCGTGCCGCGACCCACGACCACGGTGCGCAGATAGTCCTTGGGGTAGCCGCTGGCGTGCGGGTGGTTCGCGTAGGTGGCGACCCATACGTCGCCGTTCTGCGGGTTGACCCGGTTGAACGCGATGCCGCCGGCGAACAGGGTGCCGTCGTTGCCGAAGGCGAGCAGCGGGTCGCCCGCCTCGGCCTGCCGGTTGTGCAGTGGCGACGCCGCGCCTTCGACCGAGGTGTCGCTCGGATAGCCCGGGATCTTCGACGGTGTCCAGGTCTCGCCGCGGTCTCCGGAGTATGCGAGGCCCATCCAGCCCCCACCAAGGTCGGTGTCGCAGTAGTCGTTCCATCCCGCCACGACGAGGTCCGGGTTGGTCGGGTCGATCGCGATGGTGGGCTCGTTGCCCTGCCGGAAGGCACCACCGTCGTTCGAGTCGGTGTCACCGTCGTTCGGGGTGTCCGGCGCGGTGCTCGTGGAGGTGTCCGAGCAGTGCTGGATGGCCCGGTCGGTGCCTCCGTCGTGCCGCACGTAGGCGGTCGCGGGCGTGACCCGGTCATCAGGCTCGGGAGGCGCGGCGGCGGAAGGCTGGGCCGTGGTGCCGAGGCCGACAACGAGCATCCCAACCATGGCCAGGTAACGGAAACGTCGCATACTTCCTCCCCCGAGGATCGCCTCCAACGCAGGCTCGGCGAGGCAGCGCAGCCGACAGCGGCGGCAGTGCTCGGACGGCCGCATTGATAAGCGCTCGATGGCAACGTGCCGTTACCGCTCCCACGACGTTACGGTGATGATCGGCGGACGAAGTCGCGTACCTGGCGGTAGATCGGCTGCCGGAACGGCACGGCGTTGGCGATCGCGTCATCCCAGTCCGCCCAACGGGGCTCGGTGAACTCGGGTCCGGGCTTCACCTCGACGTCAGGGCGGGTGAGGCGGAAGACATGCCAGAGCTGGACCTGGCCCCGCCCGGTCTTTCCCGACCGCATCCGCTCGGGCAGCTCGTAGCCGAGCCAATGATCCATCACCATGATCAGCTCGGTGTCCGCGGCGCTCAGCCCCGTCTCCTCGGCCAGCTCACGCCACGCGGCGGCGGCCGGGGTTTCACCCGGCTCCAGGCCGCCCTGCGGAAGTTGCCAGGCTTCCGGATGGTCAGAACGACGCAGCAGCAGAACCTTCCCGGCCGGATCGACCACGGCCAGCCCGACGTTGGCACGGAACCTCGTCCAACGGGAAGCCTTCGCGTCGCGTTGCTCGCTCGGCGTCCGCTCCGAACTGGACTCCTCGGACTCTCCGGGACTGTCCGAACCGTCGGGGATGAAGCGCAGGATCACCCGCTCGCTGAACCCGGCCGCGAATGCAAGGCCGAGGAGACCAAGACCCTGGTCGCCCAGGACGCCTTCGACCGCGAGCGCCCAGACCACAAGCCCCGCGGCCGCCCCGACCACGGGCCGGCTCAGGCCCGCCCACATGGCGCTGCGCAGGTCCGGAATGCGCAGGGGCCGCCTGCTGGTCGCCCGCTGGATGCTCGAGATGCAGGCGCCGAGGATGCCGAACAGCACGGCGAGCACCGCGAACCGGTCAGTCGCCAGCCCGGCTAGCGGCGACGAGGCAGCCGGCGCGCCTGATGACGGCTGCGGGGCGGGCAGCCACACGACGAGCAGAGCCGCAAGGGTCGCGGCCGCAGCCACCAGGACGACCCCCAGGATCGCGAGTTCCAGGCGCAGGATGCGCTGACTTCGCATCCGGTTGGAGCTGGACGCATCGATCTGCTGAAACGCCTCGACCAGGTCGGCGGTGCTCGGTGCCCGCCCGTCATGGGAGGTCAGCTGCTCGACCCTCCGGCGCCGCCAGCCGGAGAGCTTTTCAGCCTCCTCACGCGCCGAGCCCGCCAGCGCCTCGCGCTCAGAAGGGTCCAGCACGCGGATGAGCTCGCGGCGTGCGGCCTGCGACAGGGCCCAGGCGGCTTCACGGCGACGGTCGCTGAGCTCCTTGGCCGCAAGCTTGATCAGCTCGACGGCCGGGGGGCAGCTGGCATCTCCGTCTTCCCGTGCCCGATACCAGGTCACGGCCATCTCCGAGGCGAGGCGCTGGCTCTGTTCGCCGCGGCGTTCGCCGAAGCGCGAGGACGGCCAACGAGGCTCCCGGAACGGCGGCCCGCACTGGTCGTCTCCATCGCCCGACGTATCCGCGGTGAACTCGGGATGGGAACTGCCTGACGAGCTCATCGTCGCCTCCCGCTGTCGAGGGACCGGCCCCGGCCGCGCGGTGCCGCCTCCCGGTTGCGAGCGCATCTGGGACAGGGGACCGAGGATAGGGGACAGGGACGGCAATGGTCGCGCCGGCACGGGCGACTCCCGGTCGGCGCCCGACTTCCAGCTCAACTCACAGGGCGCCGCGTGCTTCGAGCGCGGTCATGGCGCCGCGGAGCTGGGCTGCGCGGGCCGTGGCGGTGCGGGCGGTAACAAGCTTCAGGATCACGGCGTACCGCTGGGTCTTGGTGAGCGCGTCGAACGCCTGCGCCGCCTGCGGGCTCGCCGCCAAGGCGGCGGCGAGGTCGGGTGGGACGGTGGCGTTGCGCTGCGACTCGTAGGCGGCGGCCCACCTGCCGTCGGCCTTGGCGGCCTCGACCGCGGCCAGGCCGGACGGTCGCATGCGCCCGGCCGCGGTCAGCTCCTCGACCTTGGCCACATTCACCTGCGACCAGCGGCTGCGTGGCCGGCGGGGCACGTACTTCTGCAGGTACGAGGTCGACCGCCTCGTCATCGGTCAACGACGGGACGCCCGATCCCTTCTTCGCGATCTTCAGCCACACACCGACCCGCAGGTCGACATGCGCGTCCAGCCACGCCTCGAACTCCGCGGCGTCGCGGAACGCGATCACACCCGCCCCGTCCGGCCCAGGCTCCGTCGCCATTCGTCGGCCCCTCGGTCAATGGAGAGCGCCCGCTACCGGGCTGCCGGACGGCTGCGCAGCACCTCGAGGTAGTGGCGGTTGTGCATGATGCCCAGGACGTTGCCGAAGGGGTCGACGACCGAGGCGGTGACGAACCCGGGACCACGCTCGGTCAGCGCCTCGAGCTGCTCGGCGCCCAGCGAGACCAGCCGGTCCAGCGACGCGGCCACGTCGTCGACGTGCCAGTAGACGACCGCCCCACCGGGGCCTGCGGCAAGCCCGGGCGGGGCGATGATGCCCAGCTCGTGCTGGTAGTCACCGATGCGGAACTCGACGTAGCCCGGCCCGCGCCCGGCGGCCTCGCTGCTGAAGTACGGTTCGACGCCCAGCAGGTCGGTGTACCAGCGGGCCGCCGCCGGCAGGTCGTCGGCCCACAGGTTCATGGTGCTGATGCCACGCAGCACGGTGACTTCCTTCCTCGTCCGGATCGCGAAGTAGGCCCGAGCGGGAGCGGGGGGCCGCGACCTACCCCGCGCAGACGTCCCTACTGTTCGGGCTGGGCCAGGTGGGCCTTGGCGTCCTCGTAGGTGGCGTCGCCGGCCGACTCCGCAGGCCCGTAGACGAGGTTCAGCACACCCGTCTTGAAGGTCTCCGACGAGATCAGCGTCAGCGGGATCGGGGTCTCGCCCTCGTCGAACAGCCGCATGCCCTTGCGAATCGCGATCGGGTGCACCAGCAGGTGCAGCTCGTCCAGCAGCCCCGCGGCCAGCAACTGGCGGACGACGGAGACCGAGCCGCTCAGGCCGATGGTCGCCTCGCCCGGCTCGTTCTTCCAGGCGGCGACGGCCTCGACGAGGTCGCCCGTCAGCTGCTCGGAGTTCCGCCAGGTGAACTCCAGCCGCTGGTTCGACACGACGATCTTCCGCACGTCACCGAGCGCCTTGGCCATGCCGGCGTCCTCCCCGCCGGCCGCTTCCCGCTCAGGCCACGCCCCGGCGAAGCTGTCGTAGGTCTTGCGACCGAACAGCACGATGTCGGAAGCGCCGAGGGTTGCGTTGACGGCGGCACCCATCTCGTCGTTGAAGTACGGGAAGTGCCAGTCCGCCGGTTCCTCGACGACGCCGTCGAGCGAGATGAACAGGCCCGCGATGATCTTCCTCAAGCTGCCCCTCCACAGAAGTGGTCGGTGAACCCTGCTTCGCCCTCGAACTCGACGCTCGGCGGGCCGCCGAGCGTTCGCATCGACAATAGTGTCAGTGAAGCGTCCGCGATGCCCGTCCGACCCCAGGTGGAGCCCACCTGGGGGCGGGGCGGTCGCGTCAGCGGGGCCAGCCATTGTGCGTTGCCGTCGTGCAGGTGGTCATGACTCGGGTCAGGACCAGCGGCCGAGGAATTCCTTCGATCGTTCGAGAACGAGCCTGGCCGCCGACTCGTCGTAGTCGGCGAGCGTTGCGTCGGTGAACAGGTGGGCCGAGCCGGGGTAGAGGTAGAGCTCGGCGTCGCCGGCGTCCTTCACGAGCTGTTGGACGACGTCGAGTTCGGCCCATTGATCGTGTTCGCTCACGTGGACCTGCAAGGCGACCTGGTCGGGCCAGGCCGCTCCGAAGCGAGTCCTTCGTGGTAGAGGAGGGCTCCGAGGGCGCCCGGTCGGGTCTGGGCGAGCTTCTGCGCGGGGAGGACGCCGAGGGAGAACCCGGCGTAGACGATCGAGGCTGGGAGGTCGGCGGCGGCTGCCACGCCGCGGTCGATGATCTCGTCCATGCCGATCTGCTCGGCGTGCGCCACGCCGTCCTCGAGGACGGAGAAGGTCGCCCCCTCGTAGAGGTCGGGGACGGTGACCCGGTGTCCCGCAGCTCGGAGCTCGTCGCCGAACGCCTGGACGCCTCGGGTGAGGCCCTGGGCGTGGTGAAACAGGATCACTTCACTCATGGTGCTCCTCGGGTGCGGCTTCGGGCAGGGTGGGCCGGGCGGCGGGAGAGAGCACCCCGGCGGCAACCCGGAGACGGTGTCACCGGCGCGGGTTCGACAGCCGTTCCGGCTGGCGCGGCCCGGTCACGGTCATTATGCTCGGCGGCGGTGACAGAGACCGACCTCCGGCTGGACGACGGGCGCACGCTGCACGCTTACGACACCGCGGCGGATGGTGCCGACGCCCGCCTGGCTGTGTTCTGGCAGCACGGCACGCCGAACACCGGCGCGCCGCCCGAACCCCTGTTCCCGGCAGCCGCCCAGCTCGGCGTCCGCTGGGTGTCGCATGACCGGCCCGGATACGGCGGATCGACTCCCAACCCGGGCCGGACCGTGGCCGCGGCGGCCGCCGAGGTCGCCAGCATCGCCGACGCCTTGGGCATCCAGCAGTTCGCGGTCATGGGCCATTCCGGTGGGGGCGCCTACGCCCTGGCGTGCGGCGCGCTGCTGCCAGCGCGGGTCCTGGGCGTGGTCTGTGTGTCCGGGCTGGCCCCGTTCGGCGCCGAGGGGCTCGACTGGTTCGCGGGCATGGCGGCCGCCGGCGCGGCGGAGCTCCGCGCCGCCGCTGCCGGCCGCGCGGCCTTGGAGGAGTACCTGGCGTCCAGCGAGTTCGACCCGGAACAGTTCACCCCGGCCGACCACGCCGCGCTCGCGGGCCCGTGGTCGTGGCTTGGCGCCGTCGCCGGGCAGGCCCTCGAAGGCGGCGTGGGCGGGATGGTGGACGACGAGCTGGCCTACGTCGCCCCATGGGGGTTCGACTCTGGGCAGCTCGGCCAGCCGGTCCTGTTCGTGCACGGTGGCCAGGACCGGATGGTGCCCAGCTCGCACGGCGAGTGGCTGGCGCGCCACACCCGCTCGGCGGAACTGTGGCTGCGCCCGGACGACGGGCACGTCTCGGTCCTCAGCGCCGGCGCGGCAGCCCTGGCCTGGCTCCGGGACCACGCCGAGCAGGGCTGAGCTGTGCGAGGACGAGGAGCTGGACGCCTACCCTCATTCGGGCGAGTACGTTCGGCCGCGACGCCCGCGGCAGCGGGGCTCAGGACGGCGAGCGTGGGGTGACCAGGCCGGTCTCGTAGGCGAGCATCACCAGCTGCGCCCGGTCGCGGGCGCCCAGCTTGGTCAGCACCCGGCTCACGTGGGTCTTGGAGGTGGCCGGGCTGACCACCAGCTGCTCGGCGATCTCGGCGTTGGACAGGCCCCTGGCCACCAGGACGAGCACCTCTCGCTCCCGCTCGGTGAGCGCCCCCAGCGCGTCCGGGGTGGCCAGGGCGGGTTCGGGCCGGTGGGCGAACTCCTCGATCAGCCGCCTGGTGACGCGGGGGGCGAGCAGGGCGTCCCCCGCGGCGACGACCCGGATCGCGGCCAGCAGGTCGGCCGGCGGGGTGTCCTTGAGCAGGAACCCGCTCGCCCCGGCCCGCAGCGCCTGGTAGACGTACTCGTCGAGGTGGAAGGTGGTCAGCATCAGGATGCGGACCCCGGCGGCCTCATCCAGCGCGGTGATCCGCCGCGTCGCCTCCAGCCCGTCCATCGTCGGCATGCGGATGTCCATCAGCACCACGTCGGGCCGCTCCCGGCGGGCCAGCTCGACGGCCTCGACGCCGTCGCCGGCCTCACCGACGACCTGGAGGTCGGCCGCGGAGTCGACCAGCACCCGGAAGCCGGCCCTGACCAGAGCCTGGTCGTCGGCGACCACCACCCGGATCGTCATCGCTGGTCCGCCTCGAAGGGAAGCCGGGCGGCGACCCGGAAGCCTCCGCCCGGCCGCGGGCCGACCTCCAGGTCACCGCCGAACAGCGCCACCCGCTCGCGCATCCCGACCAGACCGTGGCCAGCTCCTGTGCGCCCGTCGCCGGCCGGCGCCGCGACGCCCCGGCCGTCATCGGTGACCTCGACGGTGACCTCCCGATCGCCGTAGCAGACCGTCACCTGGGCCTGCGCCGGGCCGGCGTGCTTGACCACGTTGGTCAGGGCCTCCTGGACGATCCGGTAGGCGCACAGGTCGACCCCGAGCGGCACCCGCGGCCGCGCCCCTTCCACGCCCAGCTTCACCTCGAGCCCCGCCTGGACCACCTGGCCGAGCAGGGCGTCCAGGTCGGCCAGGCCGGGCGCCGGAGCGAGGCTGCCCTGGGGTTCGTCGTCCTGGCGCAGCACGCCCAGCAGGCGCCGCAGCTCCTCCAGGGCGGTCCGGCTGGTCGCCTCGATGGCGACCAGTGCCTTGCGGGCCTCTCCGGGCTGGCTGTCGGCGACGTGGGCGCCGACGCCGGACTGCACCGCGATCACGCTCATGCTGTGCGCGACCACGTCGTGCAGCTCGCGCGCGATGCGCAGGCGCTCCTCGGCCACCGCGCGGCGAGCCAGCTCCCCGCGGGCCTGCTCCAGCTCGGCGGTCCGAGCCTCGAGCTGGGCGGCGTAGACGCGGCGGTCACCGACGAACCGGCCCAGCAGCCAGGCCGCCGCCACGACCAGCGCGTCGCCGACCCAGGTGCTCACCTCGGTCCTGGCCGAGGTGAGCTGGACGGCGGCAAGGGCAAGCTCGACGGCGGACAGGCCGGCCAGCGACTCGCGCCGCCCGCGGTACGCCGCCACGGTGTAGACCGGCACCAGGATCGCCGGGCCGAGCAGGAACGGCGGAAGGCCGACGACCGCGAACGCCAGCCCGCTGGCCACGCTCGTCGCCAGCACCGCCAGGGGCAACCGCCGCCGCACCGCCAGCGGCAGGGTGTGCAGCAGGGCGAGCACGTACCCCACGGCGACGACCTCACGCGGCAGGGCCGGCTGGGCGCCGCCCACGAGCTCGGCGAACAAGGCCGTGCTCAAGCCGGCGGCCGCCGCCGCCAGCGCGCTGTCGAACAGCCACGGTCTCGCCCGTGGCCATCGCGAACGCCGGGCACGCTCCTGCATGCCGTGACGGTATCGCCGGCGGGCGCCGGGCACATCTACCTGGAGGGCGAACAGCTCCGTACTCCACCAGGAGTACGGCCGGTCCCGGCGACGCCGCTGAGCGGTCGTAGCGGTCGGGCCGCTCATCTCACGAGGCGGACGGCGGGTGAGAGACTCGGCCGGGCTGTCGGGTTGCGGCCGTTTGCAGCGGGTAGGCGGACGAGATGGCAAGACTGGCAGCGGGCCGCATCATCGCCAACCGCTATGCGCTCAAGACCTCGCTCGGGCGGGGTGGGACGGGCGTGGTGTGGGATGCCTACGACCTGCTCCTCGGCCGGGAGGTGGCGGTCAAGGAGGTCGTGCCCCCGCCGACCTTGCCCGACACCGAGCGGCGCTCCGCCCAGGCCAGGGTCCTGCGGGAGGCGCGGGCGGCTGCCCGGCTCAACCATCCGGGCGCGGTCACCATCTACGACGTCCTCCAGGACCGGGGCGGCACCTTCATCGTGATGGAGCTGGTTCGCGCCCCCACACTGGCCGAGCTGGTCCAGGCCGAGGGCCCGCTGCCGGCCGAGCGCGTGGCCGAGATCGGCGCGCAGGTCGCCAGCACGCTGGCGGCCGCCCACCGCGCCGGCATCGTCCACCGCGACGTCACGCCCGGCAACGTGATGGTGCCCGAGGCCGGCACCGCCAGGCTGACCGACTTCGGCATCGCCTCCCTCCAGGGCGACCCGCGGCTCACCTCGACCGGGCTGGTCATCGGCTCGCCGGCGTACATGGCGCCCGAGCAGGCCAAGGGAGAGCCGAGCGGCCCTGCGACCGACTTCTGGGGGCTCGGGGCGACGATGTACTACGCGGTCGAGGGCGAAGCGCCCTTCGACCAGGGCACCCCGGTCGCGACCGCGGCCGCCGTGGTCAACGAGGAGCCCCGTCCGATGCGGCGGGCCGGCCCGCTGGCCCCGCTGCTCACGGCGCTGCTGGCCAAGAACCCCGCCGCCCGGCCACCCGCCACGGCGCTGTGGGTCGTCAGCCGGCTGCTGTCGCCGGCGCCGGTCCAGGGGCCATCCCACACCGCCCTCCCGCCGGTGACGGCTGTCCCTCGTCGCGGCGGGGGGCGGCTGCTCAGCGTGCTCGCCCTGCTGCTGATGGGCGGCCTGCTGGTCGCCTGGCTGGCCAACGGCATCGGCGCCGAGCAGGGCCAGGATCGCGCCGCCCCGGCCACGACCCAGCGCGGCACCGGCGCGACCGGGACGACCGCGCAGGCGGTGGCCACCACCGAGGAGCCTGCGACCACGCACGAGCCCACGACCGCGACCACCGCCGCTCTCCAGGACGGGCTCCCGGCCGGATGGCGGGCCTTCACCAATAGGGCCGGCAACAACCGCGTCGGCGTCCCGCCGGGGTTCCAAGCGCGCACCAGGACCAGCTACCACGCCACCGTCGTCGAGGAGCGGCACGATCCCGGGCGGGTGTTCACCGTGCGGTCGACGACCCCGGCGAACCCGCTGCCGCAGGCCTCCCGAGGCTACCGCGCGTGGGCGCGGCGGAACGTGGATGCCTTCCGGGAGCTCCGGTACGCGGAGGACCAAACCTATGCGGGCCGCGACGGAGCGGTCGTGTTCGAGTACGAGACGGTCAGGAACGGCCGGCGGGTCCACGTCAGCCACATCAACCTCGAGGGCAGGACCTGGGGCTACAACGTCGAGTTCGTCGCGCCGGCCGACCAGTGGGACGGCTCCAAGGGCCTGGCTCGCCAGTTCGAGCAGGCGTTCACCCCTCTCGGCTAGGCGGTCGGCTATGCTCGTCCCGAACGCTCTTCGTCCGAGTGACCTGCTGGCCGTCTGATGGCTGACCAACCTGTTCCGGTGACCACCCAGCTGACCCTGCTGACCCTGCTGTCGCGGGTGGCGTACCGCGGCCAGGAGATCGCCGGCGCCCGGCTGCGTGGCCTCCTCGCGCTGCTTGCCGGCGATCTGCGCACGGGCTGCAGCAGCACCCGGCTGATGGAAGGGCTCTGGCCGGACGAGCAGCCCGAGAACCCGGCCAAGGCGCTGCAGGTCCTCGTCTCCCGTGCCCGGGCACAGCTGGGTTCCGAGCTGATCATCAGCACCCCCACCGGCTACCGCCTGTCGCTGCGCGAGGACCAGGTCGACACCTCTGCTGTCCTGCTCAGCGCGTCGGCGAGCGCACGGCACTCCCGCGCCGGCGACGAGGCGGCGGCGCTGGCGCACGCCGAGGCGGGCCTCGCGCTGTGGGAGGGGACCGCGGGCGGCGACACCGCGTTCGACGACCCGGTGTCCGCGCTGCGCGCGGAACGGGCAGCGACGTACCGGGCGCTGCTGCGCGCCCGCGCGCTGGCGCTGTCCAGGCTGGGCCGCCATGCCGAGGCGGCCGAGGCGCTCACCGATCTGGTGGCCGAGCGCCCGCGGGACGAGGAGGTCCTGCTGGAGCTGCTGCGCTGCGAGGCGGCGACGGTGGGGCCGTCCGCGGCGCTGGCCAGGTACGAGGCGTACCGCCGCTCGCTGCGCGACGAGCTCGGCGCCGACCCCGGTGCCGCGCTCCAGGCCGTGCACCAGCAGTTACTGCAGGGTACCTCGCCGGTGGTCCGGCACGGCGTGCCGTACGAGCCCAACCCGCTGCTCGGCCGCGACGACGACATCGCCGCGGTGGCGAACCTGCTGCGCACCTCGCGCGTCACGTCGATCGTCGGTGCCGGCGGCCTGGGCAAGACCCGGCTCGCGCAGGTCGTGAGCCGCCGGGCGGAGCAGCGGACCGTGCACCTCGTCGCGCTCGCCGGTGTCACCACCGACGACGACGTCGCCAGCGAGGTCGCCTCGGCCCTCGGCGCCGGTGAGCCCCGGCGCCCTCCCGCCAGCCAGCACGCCATCCCGACCGCCGTCCTCACCGGCATCGCGGGCGCGCTCGGTCCCGGCCCCACGTTGCTGGTGCTGGACAACTGCGAGCACGTCATCCGGAGCGCCGCCGAGCTGGTGCGCGCCCTGGTGTCGATGACGCAGGACCTGCGCGTGCTCACCACCAGCCGCGCGCCGTTGGGCATCTCGTCGGAATCGGTGTACCTGCTGCCGGAGCTGGACCTGCCGACGACCGTTGAGCTGTTCGAGCAGCGCGCGAGGGCGGCCCGGCCTGGTGCGGACCTGCCCGCGGGTGCGGTGGAGGAGGTGTGCCGCCACCTGGACGGGTTACCGCTCGCGGCGGAGTTGGCGGCGGCGCGGGTCCGGGTGATGTCGGTCGCCGAGATCGCCCGTCGCCTGGAGGACCGTTTCGCCTTGCTGCGTGGCGGCGCGCGCGACGCGCCGGAGCGGCACCAGACCCTGCAGGCCGTGGTCGACTGGAGCTGGAACCTCCTCGGGCCGGCGGGGCAGGCGGCGATGCGGGCGTTGTCGGTCTTCCCGGGCGGGTTCACCGCCGACGCCGCGCGGCACGTGCTCCGCGACGGTGACGCCCTGGACGCCTCGCAGGTCCTGGAGCATCTCGTCGACCAGTCGTTGCTCCAGGTGGCGGACGTCCCGACGGGAACGCGGTTCCGGATGCTGGAGACGGTGCGCGAGTTCAGCACGGCGCGTCGGGAGGTGGCCGGGGAGACCGAGCAGGCGGTCGGCGGCTTCCTGGCGTGGGCACGCGACTTCGGGGTGGCGCACCATCATTCGCCGTTCGGGGCCGACCCCTACTCGGCAGTTGAGCGGATCCGGGCCGAGCAGGACAACCTCGTGCAGGCGCTCCGCTACGCGCTCGCCGGGTCCGACGGCGGCACCGTCGCGGCGACGTCGGCCGTGCTCGTGGGCCTGTGGACCATCGAGTCCAACTACCCGCGCATGGCGACGCTTACCGAGGAGACCGCCCGCGTGCTGTCGCACTTCCGGCCCGAGCCCGACCTCGTCGAGGTCACCCGGACGACCTTGGCGCTGTGCACCATGTACACGTTCCTCGTCCTGGGGCCCCGCGCGGTGCGCTCGCTGGTCGCCTTGCGCCGGCTGCCGCCGGCCCCGCCGGACACCCTGGTCCGAGCTGTCGCGATCGTGCTCGACGCCGCGGCCGAGGACCGTTCGGCCCTGTACGAGCTGGGCGACAGCGACGAGCCGCTGGTGGCCGGCGCCGCCAACGGCATCGTCAGCTACCTCTGGGAGGACCAGGGCGACCTGGAAGGCGCGCTGAAGGCCGCCAGGCGGTCGCTCGACGTGTTCGAGAGCCGGAAGGTTTCCTACCTGCAAGCGGCCCTCCACAGCCGGATCAGCGAGCTGTGCCTGCAGGTCGAGCGGGGTGACGAGGCGCGGCGCCACCTGATGGCGGTCCTGCCGGTGCTGGAGAAGCTCGGGGCATCGTCGGACCTGGTCGGGGCCCAGTGGTGGATGGTGCTCGCCAACCTGCAGCTCGGCGACGTCGACGAGGCGGAGCACTGGTTGGAGCAGACGGCGCCGCCTCGGGCGGACGAGCCGGTCGGCACGCTCACCTACGGCCTCGGCGTGCGAGCCGAGATCCTGCTCGCGCGAGGTGAGGTCGAGGCCGGCCTGCGCCTGTGGCGTCGAGCTGTCGACCTGCTGACCAACGCCGAGGAGCCGATCTTCGGCATCGACCTGGATCCTGGCCGCGAGCCGTGGACCTTGGAGGCCGAGGCCGTCGCCGTGGTCGCCCACGCGCAGCACGGCGGCCTCGACCTCGTCGAGGAGATGACTGCCGAGCTGCCGCACCGGCTGTCGACGATGCTCACCAACCCCGTCGCCAATCCGCCGCCGTACGTCATGGAGCTGCCGATCTGCGGTGGGCTCCTGCTGGCGCTGGCAATGGCGGACCTCGACCGCGGAGCCCGCGCCGGCGACGAGCGGGCCACGAGGTCGGGGGCGCGGATGGTCGCGTTGGCGGAGCGCTTCGGTTTCCTGCGGAACTTCCAGCCGACGATGTCCGCCGCCCGCGCCCGCCACGCGGCCGAGCAAGCCGACCGGTCGGCGTACGACGACGCGGTGTCGTCGTACGCCGACCTGGGTCGCGAGGACCTGCGGGCCGCCGCCCTGGCGGCGCTGCGTGCGCGCGAGCGGACCTGACGGCGGACTACCGGATGGGGTCGCGGTTGTACAGCCTCCTCGCCCAGAGGTAACTGACCAGGGTGATGCCGGCGCACCAGGCGACGGCGATGACCGCGCTGTTGCCGATCGGGGTTCCGGTCAGCAGCCCCCGCACGGTCTCGATGACGGGCGTGAACGGCTGGTACTCGGCGAACCAGCGCAGCCCGACCGGCATGGACTCGGTGGGGACGAAGCCGCTGCCGAGGAACGGCAGGAACACCAGGGGGGTTGGCAGGTTGCTGGCCGCCTCGACGGTCTTGGTCACCAAGCCGAACGCGACACACAGCCAGGTGAGCGCCAGGGTGATCAGCGCCAGGACAGCGACGGTCGCGACCCACTCGACCGGACTGGCATCGGGCCGGAACCCGATCAGCAGCGCGACGCCGGTGACGACCGCCAGGGTGAGCATCGTCTGGATCATGCTGCCGAGGACGTGGCCGGTCAGCACCGAGGGACGGAAGATCGCCATGGTGCGGAAGCGGGCGACGATCCCCTCGGTCATGT
>WNFU01002505.1_pt1 | contig 25482 bp, 23 predicted proteins | sample 5400121 | NCBI WGS metagenome assembly WNFU01 (sample SAMN13153360, study PRJNA577476) | soil metagenome | isolation source: 100 cm soil or saprolite under grassland replicate 1 | place: USA:California | collected 2016-06-15 | reverse complement strand
CTCTCGTGGCGGCGTTCCTGGCGAGCCTGACCCGCATCCAGGGCCTGTTCCTCATGCTCCCGATCGCCTGGGAGGCGGGGACGGCCTGGCGTGCGAGCGGCCTGCGAACCGGCCGTCCCCTGGGTCGGATCGACGGGCGGCTCCTGCTCTCGGCGGCTGCCGCATTCGCGCCGCTGGCCGCCTTCGGGGTGTTCCTGATGTTCGGCATCTTCGTCGTGGGCAGGTCGCCGCTCGACACCCAGGACGCCTGGGGCGGGCGGAACTTCCATCCACCTTGGGACGTGGTCTCGGCCAGCTGGAACTGGGCGGTGGACCGCCACGATCCGCTCCAGCTGCTCAACCTGGCTACCCTGATCGGGTTCGGGCTGGCGACCATCGCCGGGTTGCGACGGCTGCCGGTCGCATACTCGCTCATCGCGATTCCCCAGGTGGCGCTTCTCGCCACCCGCATACAGCCAACGCCGCTGAGCTCGACGGTGCGCTACCTGATGGTCGTGTTCCCGGTCTTCGTCCTGCTCGCGATGATCGAAGACAAGAGGCTCCAGCTCGCCTGGCTCGCAGGATCGATCATGTTCCTCACGATCCTCCTCCTGGGGTTCGAGACGGGCCAGTTCATCGCATGACCGGGAGCGGCACGGCTCGGGCCATCCTCCACGTCGACCTGGACGCGTTCTTCGCTGCGGTCGAACAACGGGATCGCCCCGAGCTGCGCGGAAAGCCCGTCATCGTGGGCGGCGGCGGGCCCACCGACCGGGGGGTGGTGTCGGCCGCCAGCTACGAGGCGCGGGCATTCGGGGTGCATTCGGCGATGCCCCTGCGGACGGCGGCCGCACTCTGCCCGGGCGGTGTCTTCGTGCCGGTCCAGGGCGCGAAGTACCAGGCGGTCAGCCGGCAGGTGATGGCCATCCTTCGACGGTTCACCCCCCAGGTCGAGCCCGTCTCGATCGACGAGGCATTCCTCGACGTGACCGGTTCGCAGGCGCTGTTCGGAGACGGCGAGTCGATCGGCCGCCAGATCCGGGCCGCGATTCGCGAAGAGGTGGGGCTCACAGCGTCCGTTGGGGTTGCCACGACCAAGCTGGTGGCCAAGGTGGCGTCCGACCTGCGGAAGCCTGACGCGCTGGTGGTCGTGCCGCCGGGCCAGGAGGCCGATTTCCTCGCTCCCCTGCCGATCACCCGGCTGTGGGGCGTGGGCGCCCGGACGGCCGAATCGCTCCGCGAGTTCGGCGTCACCACGATCGGCGACCTGGCCGCCCTCGAGCGGGCTGTGCTCGAGCGGCGGTTCGGCAAGCTCGGCGCGGCACTGACGGCGCGTGCGCGGGGCGTCGATCCGGACCCTGTTTCGGATCGCGCGCCGGCGAAGTCGATCGGCCACGAGCACACGTTCGACGTCGACACGAGCGATCGAGAGGTCATCGAGCGCACCCTCCTCGCGATGGCCGAAGGCGTCGCCGGCCGCCTTCGGGCCTCGGGCGTCAAGGCGGCGACGGTCACCGTCAAGATTCGTGACTCGAGCTTCCGAACGATCACCCGCCAGCGGACGCTTGCAGAGCCGACCGATCTGACCGAGCCGATCTGGCGGGCGGCCCTCGAGCTGGCCCGGCCAGAGGTGCGAGCGATTCGCGTTCGCCTGCTGGGCGTCACGGCGTCGAACCTGGGCGAGCGCGTCCAGCTCCAGCTGTTCTCGGGCGAGGGTCAGGGCGCCGGCGATGGCGGCCGAGATCGGCGGCTCGTCGAGGCCGAGGATGCCATCCGACGCCGGTTCGGGGAGCGGGCGGTCACACGCGCGCGGTTGCTCGGCACGGGCCTTCCGGCGCCCTTCGAACGCGACCCGATGACGGCGCCGGAACATCGGGAGCCGCGGCGGCCCGACCCCGGTTGACAGCCGGCCGAACCCGATCGCCGGACCGAACCCGACCGTCGGGCCGAACCCGACCGGTCGCCGAACCCGACGGCCGATCCGATAGACCTCCAATCGAGGCCGATCCGCTCTGCCATCCTTGCCCCGGTTCCTGAGGGATCAGTCGCCGGGTTGGCGGCGCCGTCGTAATGGAGGGTCGGAACGTGTTCAGTGTCATCTTCATCGCCTTGGGGCTCGTGCTGATCGGCATCGGAATCGCGAGCTTCATTCTCGCCCGCGAAGCGGCCCGAGCCTACCGGGGCGACCGCCCGCCAAAGGTCGGCATCGGTCGCATCGCCATCCTCGGCGCGCTCGGCGCGCTTCTCATCGTCCTGGGTCTGGCCAGCCCCCTCGTGCAGGTACCAGCTGGGTCCGTCGGCGTCGTGACCAACTTCGGCCAGGTCCAGGAGGGAACGCTCCAGCCGGGCCTCCACGGGGTCATCCCCATCGTCCAGCAGGTCGTGAACGTGGACACGCGCGTCCAGCCGCACCAGTTCCAGGAGATCGACGCGGCGTCCAGGGAGCTCCAGACGGTCAGGCTGACCGGCACGATGAATTACCACATCGATGGCCAGTTCGCGTCGGACCTCTATCAGAGAGTGGGCACGGACTTCGCGTCAAAGATCATCGATCCCGCCTTCAACGACTTCATCAAGACGGTCGTGCCCGACTACTCGGTCAACGACATCCTGGCCAAGCGCGACGAGATCCGGTCCCTGGCGAAGCAGCAGCTGGCCGCCAACCTCAGCCAGTACCACATCGTGGTCGACGACATCTACATCGCGAACATCGCCTTTTCCGACGAGTTCCAGCACGCGATCGAGGCCAAGCAGGTCGCCCAGCAGCAGGTCCAGACGGAGCAGCAGGTCCTCGAGCAGAAGAAGATCCAGGCGCAGCAGGTGGTCGCCGCGGCCCAGGGTCAGGCGGACGCCGCGGTCGTTTCCGCGAAGGGCCAGGCCCAGGCGACGATCGAGCAGGCCAAGGGCCAGCAGCAGGCCAACAGTCTCATCAACTTGTCGCTGACCGACCGGGTGCTCCAGTACCAGTACATCCAGCGGATCGTGGACAAGGTCCAGGTGATGCTCGTCCCGGGTGGCCAGCAGTTCCTGCTCGACCTCAAGGGCGTGCTTGGGTCATCCACCCAGAAACCGTGATCGATCGATCCAGATGCCCGTTGTCGTGTGCCGGCGAGGGCTGTGCGCGTCGCGGAGCCTCTCTCGGCCGGCGTGACAGACAGGTGACACGAGCCCGCGAGATCCTCGCGTCAGCTCTTGACATCGAACGCCCGTTCGGAATAGCATCGCCCAAACCCGAACAGACGTTCTATCGCTGGCCCGTGACCCCCCGACCGGCCGGCGCGATCAGCCTCCCGCGGAGGAGGCCAGCCTCCGGAAAGGAGTCATCTCATGGCGATGGTCCGCGTTGAACCGGTTCCGGTGCGTGTCCGGACAGATTGGTTCGATGGCCGCCCGCGGGAGATCACGTGGGGAGACGAGCGCCTGGCGATCACCTCGCTTGCGCTGGTCCGCCACGAGACATTCGCATATCCGGTGGCGGCCGGCCCGCGGACCGTGTTCGAGGTGGATACGCCGCGTGCCCGCCTGGCGCTGACCTTCGAGCACCGCACGCGGCGCTGGACGATCGACGGCCTGGACGAGGAGCGCTCGGCGGCGTAGGACCGTCGAGTCACGGTGGGGCCGTTCGGGCGATCCTCCTGCCCGGGCACGGCTCTGCCGGTTCCACCAGGCCAGGCGAGCTCCAGGGCGCGCGCGCCGGTACCGCGCTCGCCCTGGTTCGCCATTAGCTTGACGCCGGACTGAGACGCCCGGGCCCGACGCGGGGCCGCGCGCCGCGCCTACAATCGGCGGCGTTGTGGATGCCGCCTCGTCGCGTCTACGCGATCTGACTCTGGACGAGTTCGTTCGGCGGCTCGCGTCGGCCGATCCGGTGCCCGGAGGCGGCAGCGCCTCGGCCGTGACCGGTGCCCTGGGGGCATCCCTCGTGGCGATGGTGGCGGCCCTGTCCGAAGGACGGCCGCGGTATGCGGCCCATGCCGGCACACACGCCCGGGCGGGTGCGGCCGGGCTGCTCCTCGTCGAGCGCCTGCTGGACCTGGCGGACGAGGATGCCGCCGCGTATGGGTCGTATGCCGCAGCCATGAAGCTGCCGCGCGGGACCGATGATGAGCGGCAGACACGGGCAGCCTCGATCCGGACGGCGGCCCGGGCGGCGGCCGAGGCTCCGCTGGCCTGCGTGGCGGCCTGTCGAGAGCTCCTGGCGGCGATCGAATCGCTGGCCGGCCGGAGCAACGTGAACGCCGCCAGCGACCTGGCAGTCGCGGCCAACCTTGGCGAGGCGGCGGCACGCGGAGCCGCCGAGAACGTGCTCATCAACCTGCCTGCGATGGCGGACGACGTCAGTGCCGCGCTCATGACCGAGCAGGTCGACGGCTATCTTCACGAGGTGCAGGAGCTGGCCGACCGGGCGCGGGAAGTCGTTGCCTCGGGGATCGTTCGCGAGCCGTTGCCACTGGACGGCCTGGACATCGAAGACGCTGTGAGCCCGGATCGATCGGAGAACGGCCTCCAGTGACGGGCCGCCGTCGTGGCTCGGCGGGCCTCCGGTGGCTGGCGGGGGCCCCGATCGCGACCGAGATCAAGGCCAAGGTCAAGGCGGACGTCGCCGCATTTCGCCGCCGCAACGGGTACGCGCCCACCCTGGCCGTGGTGCTCGTCGGCCGTGACGCTCCGTCCGCCGTCTACCTCCGGCAGATTCTCCGCACCTGCCGGAGCGTCGGCATCTCCGGCCGCCTGGTGGAGGTTCCCGGTCGCGTCTCTTCGGCGCGCCTCCGCAGCACGATCGTGGATCTCAACGAGGATCCACTCGTGGCCGGGATCATCGTCCAGATGCCGCTCCCGAGGCGGATACCCCTCAGGACCGTCACCGAGACCCTGGATCCGGCGAAGGACATCGACGGCATCCATCCGCTCAACGCCGGCCGCCTCACCCTGGGCCACGAAGGGTTCCTTCCAACAACGGCCCAGGCCGCGGTGGAGATCCTCCGACGATCGGGGATCCCGATGGACGGGCGCCGGGCCGTGGTGGTGGGCCGGTCCAACGTCGTCGGCAAGCCCGCCGCGCTGCTCCTCCTCCGCGAAAACGCGACCGTGACGATCTGCCACTCGCATACCCGGGACCTGGCCGGCGCCCTCCGGTCGGCTGAGATCGTGGTCGTGGCGGTCGGCAAGCCCGGCCTGATCACGGGCTCCATGCTCAGGCGGGGCTCCGTCGTGGTTGACGTCGGCATCAACGTCGTGGGCGGCAAGATCGTGGGAGACGTGGATGCGGCGACGGCGAGCGAGGTCTGCTCCGCGCTGACGCCGGTACCCGGAGGTGTGGGGCCGGTCACGAGCGCACTGCTCATGACCCACCTCCTGCGGGCGGCGGACGAACAGGCGCGACGCGATGCCATCCCGAGTCGGCGCCGCCCGAAGGTCCGGGGCGCCGCGGCTCCGGCCCGCCCGGTCGGAACCGGCTCGCCAGCCGCCTCCCGGGGCGGTGGTGCGGCCGCGGCGGGTCGCCCATGACCAAGGCGACCGGGTTCCCCAGCGACCTCGAGATCGCCCGGTCGGTGACCCCCCGCCCGATCGTGGACATCGCAACCGAGCTCGGCATTCGCGAGGACGAGATCGAGCTCTATGGCTCGGTGAAGGCCAAGGTCCAGCTCGAGGCGATCCGCCGTCTGGAGGCCGAGCGACCGCTCGGCAAGTACGTGGTGGTCACGGCCATCAGCCCCACGCCCCTGGGAGAGGGCAAGACGACGACGACGATCGGCCTGGCCCAGGGCTTGAACCGGATCGGCAGGAAGGCAGCCGTGACGATCCGCCAGCCATCGCTGGGTCCGGTATTCGGCATCAAGGGCGGCGCCGCCGGCGGCGGATACAGCCAGGTCATTCCCATGGAGGACTTCAACCTCCACCTCACCGGCGACAACCATGCGATCGGAGCGGCTCACAACCTGGCCGCCGCCTTCCTGGACAACAGCATCTACCACAGGAATCCTCTCGGCATCGATCCGCACTCGATTGCCTGGCCGCGGGTCATCGACATCAGCGACCGGGCCCTGCGCCACGCGGTCATCGGGCTCGGTGGCCGGGAGAACGGGATGCCCCGCGAGGACGAATGGCAGATCACGGTTGCCTCCGAGGTCATGGCGATCCTCGCCCTGGCGAGCGACCTGCAGGACCTCCGAGCGCGCCTGGGCCGGGTGGTCCTGGCGATGACCAGGGACGAGCGCCCGGTCACCGCGGACGACATCAAGGTGGCCGGTGCGATGACAGTCCTCCTGCGCGACGCCATCAAGCCGAACCTGCTCCAGACGCTGGAGGGGGGCCCGGCGCTCGTTCATTGCGGGCCGTTCGGCAACATCGCGCATGGCAACAATTCGGTCCTGGCCGACCGCCTTGCCCTGGCCACGACCGAGATCGTCTGCACGGAGGCCGGCTTCGGGGCCGACATGGGCGCCGAAAAGTTCTTCGACATCAAGTGCCGGACGTCGGGCCTGCGGCCCGATGCGGGCGTGCTCGTGGCGACCGTCCGAGCCCTCAAGGTGCACGCGGGCGTCGGCCGGATGGTCGCCGGCAGGCCGCTGGACCCGGCGCTCGCCGTGGAGAACGTCGAGGCCGTCAGGATGGGCGCCCAGAACCTGGCCAAGCAGATCGAGAACGTCCGCCGGTTCGGGGTGCCGGTGGTGGTCGCCATCAATGCGTTCCCCAGCGACACGCCCGCCGAGACGGCGGCCATCGCCGAGGCCGCCATGGCGGCGGGCGCCCGCGATGCGGTGCTGGCGACTCACTTTGCAGACGGCGGTGCCGGCGCCACGGCCCTGGCAGAGGCGGTCTGGGCGGCGGCAACCGAGGGCGCTCCGGAATTCCGGATGCTCTATCCGAGCGATGCGCCGCTCAGCACGAAGATCTGGACGATCGCCACGGAGATCTACGGCGCCGACGGGGTCGACCTGCTGCCCGCCGCCGAGAAGTCCCTACGGCGGATCGAGGAGCTGGGCTTCGGCCACCTGCCCGTCTGCATGGCCAAGACGCAGTACTCGCTGAGCCACGACCCGCTCCTGCTGGGCCGGCCACGCGAGTTCCGGGTGCCGATTCGGGACCTGCGCCTGTTCGCCGGAGCCGGCTTCGTGACGGCGTACGCCGGCGAGATGCGGACAATGCCCGGCTTGCCGTCGCGGCCGGGTGGCGAGAACATCGACATCGACGCCGACGGCAACGTCGTCGGCTTGTTCTGAGCTCCGGGCAGGGGCCCGAGCCGTCAGCTCGTCGCGAAGGCGAAGCAGAACCACATGATCAGGCCGACGGCCACGCCGAGCGCGCCGGCGCCCCAGGCCGGCCAGTCGATCGGACCGAGCGGCACGTCCATGTGAGCGTGCTCGTCGTGCTCGTGTCCGGGGTCCATCGCGTGATCGCCCGCCCCGTGCGGCTCGCCCGCCCCGTGCGGCTCGCCGGCATCGTGCGGCTCGCCCGCGTCGGCTGGTGCTTCGTGCGGTTGGAGATCATGCTCGTTGTCCGTCATGCCCTGGCCGATCACCTCCGCCCGGCATCCTACACTCCCACAATGCTCACCCTCGTCCTCACCCGCCATGGCCTCACGCCTCGATCGTTGCCCGAGCAGCATCTGAGCCAGCGGATCGACGTGGAGCTGTCCGCTGACGGACGGGCGCAGGCTCGGGCTCTTGCCGTCCGGCTTGCGCACGTGGGCTTCGAACGGCTGGTCTGCAGTCCCCTCGTGCGCGCCCGCCAGACGGCGGAGATCGTGGCGGCCGGCCTGCGCCGGCCGGTCCCCCTCGCCGTCGACGAGCGCCTGGCCGAGATGGATTACGGCGAGTGGGAGGGACTCACCTACGCTCAGATCTACGAGCGTGACGGCGATCGGCGGCGGGCCTGGGAGGCAGATCCGGCCGGCATCGCATGCCCCGGCGGCGAGTCGGCCGACGACGTCGCCGCGCGCGCTCGAGGCTTCCTGAGCGACCTTCTTGCCGACCACGTCGAGCGCCACGGCGGCGATACGACCGATACGCCGCCCGTCCTTGCGGTGGCCCACAGCAGTCTCAACCGGATCCTGGTCTGCGTCGCCCTCGACATCCCTGTCCGCGAGTTCCGGTTGCGCTTCCAGCAGGGCCAGGTGAACCTCACGACGCTCCGGTTCGAGCACGGCGTCGGGCCGTCCGATGCGCGGCTCGTGCTCCTCAACGATCTTGCTCACGTCCGCCCGGCCGATACCACTCCGTGGGAGTGACGCGTGCCCCGGTTTCCGGCACAAGAGCTGGACCGGGACGCTCGCGTCCTGTTTCTCACCCGCATCGTCCGGATGTTCGGCTACGGCTTCCTGGCCGTGGTGCTCGTCCTGTACCTGGCAGAGATCGGCCTCCAGGCCGAGGCGATCGGGCTCCTGCTCAGCCTGACGCTGGCTGGCGACACGCTGATCAGCCTCTGGCTGACCACGAATGCAGACCGGATCGGCCGGCGGCGGGTGCTCATCATCGGAGCATTGCTCATGGCCGGTGCGGGGACGGTGTTTGCCCTGACTCGCGAACCGACGATCCTGCTCCTGGCTGCCGCGATCGGCGTCATCTCGCCATCCGGCAACGAGGTGGGACCGTTCCTGGCGGTCGAGCAGGCATCGCTGACACAGCGGGTATCCGGGGCACGGCGAACCGGCATCTTCGCCTGGTACAACCTCGTGGGCTCGGTCGCCACGGCCTGCGGAGCCCTGGCGGCCGGCGGGCTGGCCCAGGTGCTCCAGGCGTCCGGCGCTCCTCCCGTCGACAGCTATCGGGCGATCGTGCTGGGCTACGCGGCGATCGGCCTGCTGCTCGCCCTCCTCTTCGGCCGCCTGACCCCCGCGGTTGAGGTGGCCCGGGCCACGGACTCCGCCATCCCGGGCACCCGGTTCGGCCTCCATCGGTCACGCGGCGTGGTCCTTCGCCTGTCGGCGCTGTTCAGCCTTGACGCCTTCGCCGGCGGTCTCATCGCCCAGAGCCTCGTGGCCTACTGGTTCACCCTTCGCTGGGGGGTCGAGCCCGCGGTGCTTGGCGCCATCTTCTTCGGGGCGAACATCCTGGCCGCCGTGAGTGCCCTGTCCGCGGCGCGCCTGGCGGCACGATTCGGGCTGATCAACACGATGGTCTTCACCCACCTGCCATCGAACGTGCTACTGATCCTGGTGCCGGTCATGCCCACGCTGCCGCTGGCGGTTCTCGTCCTCCTGGCGCGCTTCAGCATCAGCCAGATGGACGTGCCCACGCGCCAGAGCTACACGATGGCGGTGGTGGACCCCGACGAGCGCTCCGCCGCCGCCGGCGTCACCGGTATTGCCCGGACCACCGGCTCTGCTGTCTCGCCGCTCCTGGCGGCACCGCTGCTGGGCTCAGCCGGACTGGCGGCCGTGCCGTTCTACCTCGCCGGAGGACTCAAGATCGTCTACGACCTCGTTCTGTACCGCCTCTTCCGTGCCGCACCGACGCCGGAGGAGGCCGCACGCTGACATCCCGCGGCGTTCTCGCCGCTCGGCGGCTGCAAGCCAGCCGTAATCCTGTCGGGTGCCGGGGAGGCGCAGGTGCCAGACACACGCAGGTAGCGTCACGTCAAATGTTCCGTGTGACCACGGAGCCAGTCCTGGTGACGATTCCGCACGATGACGGCGAGTTCGAGGCGACCGTCCGTCGCCTCATCGACGGCGCTCCAAGTGTGGAGATTCTTGAACAGCGGCTCCGAACGTTCTATCCGGCGGCGAGAGTGCATCGGCGGCTGCTCGCCTCCGAGCCGCTCGCGACGTGGTACGCGTATCGGGACGGCAGGTGGCGGCCGCCCGGCGCCAACTAGGGCTGCCGTCAGGTGGAGAGGGTGACGTGAGTGGGGCCGAAACGGCACACGCGCTACGAGCCACGTCGGATGCACTGATTGCCGATCTCGACGAGTTGGCCCGACTGGAGCGGGAGAAGCGGATGCTGCCGTTGGACGATCCGCGGCTGGAGGAAATGTCCGAACGGATCGAGGCTCTTGCCGGGCGCGTCCTGACGAGCACCGCCCTGGAGCAGGAGCTCAGCGAGGCGGCGCGAGTGGAGGCGGCCGCCGGAGCGCCTAGCGCGCCAGACCAGACGATCGACGAGACGTCGCCGCGGGAGCTCCACACGATCCTCGATGAATGGCGCGCCGCCGAGCGGAGGGCCGCCCAGGCTGCGCCGCGATCGAGCGATGCCGCCCGGGCGGCTCTCGAGGTCCAACGGCTCCGAATCGAGTACCGCCGTGCGCGTCAACGGGCCGAAATCGATGCGAAAGGCACGGAGGGCGAGCTGTCGCCCGGTTAGCGACCATCAACCGGGGGCCGGGTTTAGCGAGCGTCAGCCGGTGGCCCGGTCGGGCGTCAACCGGGAACCCGGCGCCAGCCCGGGTGGCCCAGCCGCCACCAGATGAAGAGGGCCACGGCCGCCACGACCGCCACGACGATGAGGAGGTCGAACGGCTGGAGCCAGTGCCGGATGTCCTCCCAATGGGTGCCGAGCTGGACACCGGCATAGACGAGCGCGGTCGACCAGAGGAACGCACCGGCCGTCGAGTACGCGATGAACCTGCCGAGGGGCATCCGCGCCACTCCGGCCGGGAAGCTGATGAACGTGCGCACGACCGGGAGGAGCCGGCTGAGGAACGCCGTCGCAGCGCCATAACGGTCGAAGAAGCGCTCGGCCATATCCAGATCGTGGCGCCGGATGAGCAGGTAGCGTCCCCACCGCTCGAGGAAGGGCCTGCCGCCCCAGGCTCCGATGGCGTAGGCGATGAGCGAGCCGCAGGTGTTCCCGATCGTGCCCACGACGACGACGATCCAGAACGACCACGGACCCCGCGTCAGCGGCTCGATCTGGGAGGGGTCGGAGACGAGGAATCCAGCGTACGGGAGGATGAGCTCTGAGGGCAGCGGGATCATGGCCGACTCGATCGTCATCGCGATCAACACGCCGAGGTAGCCCACCGAGCCGTACAGCCAGTTGAGGAACGGAATCACGATCTGGTCGATGAAGGCAAGCACGGCGGGCAGCATAGCCGAGGACCCGGCGGGCTATCCTGCGCCCGTGAGCGACCCCCGCTTCCGGCCGGATCTGCCGCGGGTCTCGCGGCCGGGCGGCTTCCTCGTCCTGACCGGCGCCGACCTCACGATCGACGACGTCGAGGACGTGGCGAGGCGGGGCGCGAGCGCGGTGCTCGACGCAGGCGCCAGGGCGAGGATGCAGGAGGCCCGCGACGTCATCGAGCGGCTGGTCGGCGAGGGCGCGGTCGTCTATGGCGTCACCACCGGCTTCGGCGATCTCGCCGGCACGTCCATCGACCCGGCCGAGACCGGCCAGCTCCAGGAAAACCTGCTCATGAGCCACGCTGCGGGCGTCGGTCCGGCCTTCCCGCGCGAAGTCGTCCGGGCCATGCTCCTGTTGCGGGCCAACACCCTGGCGCTCGGCCATTCCGGCTGCCGGCCCCTCATCGTCGACCGATTGCTCGCCTTCCTCGACGCGGGGATCCATCCGGTCGTGCCGGAACAGGGCTCGGTGGGCGCCTCGGGCGACCTCGCCCCCCTGGCCCACCTGGCCCTGCCGCTCATCGGCAGGGGCGAGGTGGAGTTCAACGGCCAGCGCCTGCCCGCCTTGCTTGCGCTCAAGGAGGCCGGCCTGGAACGGCTGACCCTGGGGGCGAAGGAGGGTCTCGCTCTCCTCAACGGGACGCAGATGATGAGCGCGGTAGGCGCCCTGGTCCTGGCCGACGCGATCCGCCTGTCGCGGACCGCCAGCGTGGCCGCCGCAATGAGCGTGGAGGCCCTGCTGGGGACCGATGTCGCCTTCGCGGCGCCCTATCAGCTGGCGCGGCCGCACCCAGGCCAGGTAGCGGTCGCCGCGGAGCTGCGCCATCTCCTCCGCGACTCGACCCTCCAGGCGAGCCATCACGGTCAGGCGCACAAGGTCCAGGATCCCTATTCCATCCGCTGCGTTCCGCAGGTCCACGGCGCCGTGCGCGATGCGCTCGACCATCTGCATCGAGTGCTCGACATCGAGCTCAACTCGGCCACCGACAACCCGCTCGTCTTTCCGGTCGGCGTCGTCGATCCCGCCACCTCGGCAACAGGCGGCGGCCTGGTCATCAGTGGCGGCAACTTCCACGGCGAGCCGGTCGCTCTCGCGCTCGACTTCGCCAAGCTCGCCATCGCCGAGCTGGGGTCGATCGCGGAGCGGCGGATCGCGCTGCTGGTCGACGCGCGGCTCAATGGCGGCCTGCCGGCGTTCCTGGCCGAGAGGCCGGGCACGAACTCGGGGATGATGATTCTCCAGTACACCGCGGCCGCTCTCGCCTCGGAGAACAAGGTCCTGGTCCATCCGGCGTCGGCCGACACGATCCCGACGTCCGCGAACCAGGAGGACCACGTGTCGATGGGCTCCATCGCGGCGCGCCATGCCCGGATGGTCCTGGAGAACGTCCAGCGAATCCTTGCGATCGAGCTGCTGACAGCCGCCCAGGCGCTCGACTTCCGGCTTGGGCTCGTCCCCGACGCGGCACCCGGGGCCGGCGTCCGCGAGGCGCACGCGCGGGTGCGCCTCGCGGTTTCGCATCTGGTCGCCGACCGTGAGCCCGGGCCCGACATCGCCGCGGCGTTCGGGCTGGTCCACGACGGTTCACTCGCGGACCTGGCAGGACCGGCTGCCCGATGACGAATCCGACCCGCCGAGCGATCTAGAATCAGCCAATGGCCGCGGTCCGCATCATCGACGTCGAGGACGAGCCGACGTTTGCTCTCGTGCCTCCGTGCGCTGACCCGGCCTTCGACCACCGGAGCTGCGATTACTGGGAGGACGCCGACCGCGGTTCGAAGCGAGCCCGGACCATGGCGTCATCATCGGGCGCATCCCGGGCTGGCGCAGGGCCTTCGAATCCGTTCGGCGATCCGGGCGAGCAGCCCGCGTCCAATCCGTTCGCACCGCCGCGGCGTGTCCAGGCGTCCAATCCCTTCGCGCCGGCGAAGGATCCGCTTGCGGACAATCCATTCGCGCCGGCCCGACCGGCCGGCCCGACTCTCACCCCTGACGCACCGCGGAAACTGGCCCTGCTCGCCAGGGGCCGGGCCATCTTCGGCAGCTATGCGAAGGTGCTGCTCGTGGACGACGAACCGGTCGCCTACGCCCAATTCGGGCCGTTGTCTGCGTATCCACGGGCCTCGCGCGTCCGGGACCTCTACTCGCAGCTGCCCGAGGCACCGCTGCCGGCCGTCATCACGTGCATCGCCACGACCACGGAGAGCCGTCACCAGGGCCATGCCCTGGCCCTGGTGGCCGCCGTCTGCGCGGACCTGGCGGGCCGTGGCTTCGCCGCCGTGGAGGTCTATCCGGAGCCGCACTCGGACCCGAACGCAACGAGCGCGGCCACGCCGGCCTTCTGGGTTGCCGCAGGCTTCGGGCTCGCGGTGGACGACGAGCGCTACCCGGTTCTTCGCCGCGAGCTCTGAACGTGCCGGCCTGACCGGCCAGCCGTCCTGCGCGTCCGGTGGTAACGTCCCTCGGCGCGAGTGCCGTCCACGTCAGAGGAGATCCAGATGGCTTCGATCCAGGCGCTGGGAAGCGTCTCCAAGGTTCGTGGAGCGCTGATCTTCGTCGAGGACATCGAGAGCGAGCTGGCCTTCTATCGCGACGTCATCGGCCTCCGACTCCTCTACCGGACGCCGCGGTTCGTCCGCTTCGATGCCGCCCAGGGGACGAGCCTGGCGCTCATCGCCGGCGGCTCCGCGAGCGCCGAGCCCAAAGATTTCCGCCGCGGCGGCGTGGTGCCGGAGGTCATCGTCGACAACCTGGAGCTGGCGATGCGCCGCCTCCAGGCGGCCGGCGTCCGGCACGAGGACGTGGTGCGGACCGCCTGGGGCCAGTTCTGTTTCTTCTGGGACCCGGAGGGCAATCCGCTCCAGTTCTACGAATCGGCCTTCGTCCGGCCCGACGCCGATCCGGAGCGGGTCCCCGGCTAGTGGCCGCCGCCGGCCGGCGTCCCGCCAGAGGACCGCGGTACGGCCCGGCCCTGACCCTCGGCGTCTTCGTCGTGATCGGCGTGGCGATCGGAACGGCTCTGGCCGTGGGCCAGCGGCCCGGCCCGACGCCGTCTCCGACCCGTTTCGCGCCCCCGACCGGAACGGCGGGCACGTTGCCCCCGCCGGTGACCGGGCAGCCGTTGGCAACCGCCGATGGGCAGCCGCCGGCTTCCGGGAGCGTCCGCATCGATCCGTCTTTGCTCGCGGTTCTGCCCTCAACGGTGGGCGGAATCACGCTCGTCGAGGACGCCGTCACTGAGTCTCATGACGCCGCCGATCCGCCGCACGCCGCCGACCTGGCGGGCCTCGCGGTCGCGCTGGCGGCCGACGCATCGACCGGCGATCTGGCCGTCGCGTCGGTCGTTCGGCTGAAGTCGGGCATCTACTCGGACGGGTACTTCCGGAGCTGGCGCGAGACGTTCGACGCGGGTGCGTGCTCGCAGGCGGGCGGCGTGGCCGGGTCGGCCGAGTCGGTCATTGCGGGCCGACCCACGTTCATCGGTCACTGCGTCGGCGGCGTCCTGACGTACCACGTCTACCTGCCGGCATCGGAGGCGATCGTGTCCATCGTTTCGATCGGCGAGCGTCGGCTCGGCCAGCTCGTTGTCGAAGGTCTCCGATGACGACTGCGTCCGCGCTGCCGGGCGCGCGGCCGGTTCGGGCGCCTCGGGGAACGGGGATGACGTGCCGCGGCTGGGGTCAGGAGGCGGCCCTGCGGATGCTCATGAACAACCTGGACCCGGAGGTGGCGGAGGAACCCGACTCCCTCGTCGTCTACGGCGGGACCGGCCGGGCCGCGCGGAGCTGGGCGGCGTTCGACGCGATCGTGCGCGAGCTGCGACGACTCGCCGACGATGAGACCCTCCTCGTCCAGAGCGGCAAGCCGGTGGGGGTCTTCCGGACCCACGAATGGGCGCCCCGGGTGCTCATCGCGAACTCCAACCTCGTCGGCCGCTGGGCGACCTGGGACGTCTTCCGCGAGCTCGAGCGGGCCGGCCTGACGATGTACGGCCAGATGACCGCCGGATCGTGGATCTACATCGGCACCCAGGGCATCCTCCAGGGCACGTACGAGACCTTCGCCGAGTGCGCCCGGCAGCACTTCGGCGGGACGCTCCGGGGCCGCGTCGTGCTGACCGCCGGCCTGGGCGGCATGGGCGGCGCGCAGCCGCTCGCAGTGACGATGAACGAGGGCGTGGCGATCGCGATCGAGGTCGACGAGACGCGGGCAAGGCGGCGCCTGGACATCGGCTACGTCGACCGCCTGACGACCTCGATCGATGAGGCCCTGGGCTGGGCCCGATCGGCGGCCACGGCCGGCGAGCCGCTCTCGATCGCCCTCGTCGGAAACGCGGCCGAGATCGAACCCGAGCTGGTGCGTCGGGGCGAGCGCTTCGACGTCGTCACGGACCAGACTTCGGCCCACGACGCGCTGGCCGGGTACGTGCCGGCCGAGATCGGGCTGGACGACGCGATCGCCCTCCGCGAGGCCCAGCCCGACGTCTATGTCGAGCGGTCGGTCCGATCGATGGCCGACCACGTCCGGGCGATGCTCGCCTTCCAGGCAGCCGGCGCCGTCGTCTTCGACTATGGCAATAACCTGCGGGCCATGGCGTACGAGGGCGGGGTGGCGGACGCCTTCTCCTACCCGGGCTTCGTGCCGGCGTTCATCCGGCCCCAGTTCTGCGAGGGGCGGGGGCCGTTCCGCTGGGTGGCGCTGTCCGGCGATCCGGCCGACATCGCCGCCACCGATCGGGCGATCCTGGACCTGTTCCCGCACGACCAGGGCCTCCGTCGCTGGATCGAGATGGCCCAGGCCAAGGTGCCGTTTCAGGGCCTGCCCGCCCGAATCTGCTGGCTGGGCTACGGTGACCGAGCCAGGGCCGGGCTGGCGTTCAACGAGCTGGTTCGGACCGGCGGGGTCTCGGCGCCGATCGTCATCGGTCGCGATCACCTGGACGCGGGCTCGGTTGCGTCGCCCAACCGCGAGACGGAGTCGATGCGCGACGGCTCGGACGCGATCGCCGACTGGCCGCTGCTGAACGCGCTCGTCAACACGGCCGCCGGCGCGACCTGGGTGTCGATCCACCACGGCGGCGGGGTCGGCATCGGCTACTCGCAGCACGCCGGCATGGTCGTCGTGGCAGACGGCACCGACCTTGCCGCCCGCAAGCTCGAGCGGGTGCTGACAACCGATCCGGGCATGGGCGTGATCCGGCACGCCGACGCGGGTTACGAGCGAGCGATCGAGGTTGCTCGCGAGCGCGGCGTCCGCCTGCCGATGCTCGATTAGGGGCCGGATTCAGCGCTCCGTCTCACGCTCGGCTTCGGTCTCGACGGCCAGCGAAGCCTCCGCGGCCACGTTGGGCGCCATGTCTCCGGCCAGCCCCAGTGCAGCAATCGCCTCCGGTCCGGCCGGAATCTCGCGGAGCCGCCAGACCGGCGACAGCAGCGGCGGCAGGAAGGCGAACAGTCCGCCGATCGCGCCGATCCAGATCGTCTCGTGGAGCCCGGGGTACGTTCCCAGCAGGCCACCCGCAATCGTCCCGATGGGCATCGTGCCCCAGACGATGAAGCGCATCGTCGCGTTCATCCGCCCCTGGATCCGTTCCGGTGTGATCGCCTGGCGCAGCGATACCTGGTTGACGTTGTAGACGACTTGCCCGAAGCCGGCCGCCAGCTGCGAGACGACAAGGAACGGGATGGCCAGCTCCGAAGCTGGAGCCAGCGCGATCGGGACGACCGCCAGGCCACCCAGCAGTGCCGAGAGCACGATCGTCCGGCCCACGCCGAGCCATCGTGGGATCCGGCCGGCGGCGAACGAGCCGATCAGGAAGCCGATGTTGCCGATCCCAAAGACGATGCCGAGCGTCAGCGGCGACAGCCCGAGAACGCGGTAGGCGTAGACGAAGAAGACCGCGAACACCAGGCTGCTGAAGAAGTTCGACGAGCCGGTGCACGCCGCGATACTCCGCAGGTATCGGTTGCCGAGGACGTAGCGCAGGCCCTCCGCGATCTCCCGGCGCATCCCCGGGCGCGCCACGGTATCCGCCTCCCTGCGACGCTCCGGGGGATTCTCGGGCTTGCGGATCGCGAAGATGAGCGCCGCCGACGCGAGGAAGCTGAGCGCGTCGACGGCGACCGCGAACGGCGCCGTCACCAGCCCGATGATCGCACCGCCGATGCCCTGGCCCGTGATCTGTGCGGCCGACATGCTGATCTGGAGCTTGGAGTTGCCCTCCACGAGCTGGTCGGCATCGACCAGCGAGGGCAGGTAGCTCTGGTCGGCGACGTCGAAGAAGACCGTCAGGATGCCCGTGGTGAAACCCACCGCGTACAGCTGCCACACGGTGAGAGCGCCGAACGCATAGGCGATCGGGATCGTCGCCAGCGCCAGGGCGCGGCCCACGTCGCCGGCGATGAGGATGGGCCGCCGCCGCAGCCGGTCCACCCACACTCCCGCCGGCAGCGTGAACAGGATGAACGGCAGCATCTCGAAGAAAAAGAGCAGCGACGCCTCGAACGTGCTCACGCCCAGTGTCAGGATCGCGATCGCCGGGATGGCGATGATGCTGACCTGGCTGCCGAAGAGGCTGACCGTGGCCGCAGACCAGATCTTCACGAAGTCGGCGTGATGGAGCAGGCTTCGGCTCGTGGAGCCTGACGACACGGTCACCTCCGGATCGCGGGTGGGGCCGCCCCGTAGCCTAGCCGCTCAGGCGGCCAGCCGCCCCGACATGGCACGATAGGCAACGATGCGTCTCGTCGAGTCCGTGCCCAACTTCAGCGAAGGCCGACGACTGGACGTCGTGGAGCGGCTGGCCGACGCCGTGACCAGCGTCTCCGGCGTTCACCTCCTGGACCGGACGAGCGACCCCAGCCACAACCGCAGCGTCTTCACGATGGCCGGCGACGCCGACGTGGTGGTCGACGCCCTGGAGCGAGCGGTCGCCGTCGCGGTCCACGAGATCGACATGGACCACCACTCGGGCGAGCACCCTCGAATCGGGGCGGTGGATGTCATCCCGTTCGTGCCCCTGGGCGAGACGACCATGGACGAGTGCGTGGAGCTCGCCCGAGCCTTCGGACGGCGGATCGCGTCCCGATTCGACCTGCCCGTGTATCTCTACGCAGCCGCAGCGATGCGGCCCGATCGCGTCAAGCTGGCCGATGTTCGCCGCGGTCAGTACGAGGGGCTCAAGAACGACATTGCCACGGCCGGCCGGGAGCCGGACTTCGGGCCGAAGCGGATGCACCCGTCGGCCGGTGCGGTGGCCGTCGGCGCCAGGCCGTTCCTCATCGCCTACAACATCAACCTGGCCAGCGACGATCTGGAGCTCGCCAAGCGCATCGCCCGCCGAGTGCGCGAATCGGGCGGCGGACTGCCGAAGCTCCAGGCGAGCGGCTTCTTCATCGAAGAGCTGCGCTGCGCTCAGGTCTCGATGAACGTCCTGGACTTCCAGGTGACGCCGTTGTGGCGCGTCTGGGAAACGGTCAAGGCGGAGGCCGCGGCCGACGACGTCGATCTCGCGGAATCCGAGCTGATCGGCCTCGCGCCACTCGCCTCGCTTCTGGACGTCGCCGAGCACGCCGGCGCATCACCCGACGGGCCGGTCGAGGCCCGCCTGCGGGTCGCAGCCGAGTTCCTGCAGCTGCGCGACTTCTCGCCCCTCCAGGCGCTCGAGCTCAGGCTCGCCGCCGCACAGGGCGCATGACCGAGGGATCGGGCCCGACGTGACCCTGCGGATCATCAGCGGCGGCCTGACGGACGAGGCGGCCGATGGGCTGCTCGTCGTGGGCGCGGCTGAGGTCGTCACCATGGCCGGTGGCCTGCGGCGAGGCCCATCTCAGGGCGATCCCGCGATCCTCGACGCCGCAGCGAGCGGTGGCCCGGGCGGCAGTGGCGCGCCGGTCGTTGCCTGCTGGCAGGGCCGCATCGTCGCCGTCGGATCGCGCCGCGCCGTCGAGCGTTCGCTGGAGGCGGACGGCCTCGCGCTGGAGCGGTTCCAACGCCTCGATGCCGAAGGCGGCACCGTCACGCCAGGGCTCGTCGACCCGCACACGCACCTGCTGTTCGCCGGCACCCGCGAGCGGGAGTTCCTCCTTCGCCAGCAGGGAGCCGGTTACCTGGAGATTCTGGCCGCGGGGGGAGGCATCCTGTCGACCGTGGCCGCCACACGAGCCGCCGGCGAGGAGGAGCTGGCGGCCCACGGCCGGCGCTGGCTCGCCGAGATGCTCTCGCACGGCACGACGACCGTCGAAGCCAAGTCCGGCTACGGCCTGGATCTGCCGACCGAGTTACGGCTCCTGGAGATCGCCTTCCAGTTGGGGCGCGAGGGACCGGTCGACGTCGTGCCGACGTTCCTGGGCGCCCACGCCGTGCCGGCCGAATTTCGGCTGCGGCCCGATGGCACCGAGGCGTACGTCAAGAGCGTCCTGGACGATCAGCTGCCAGGCGTGGCGGCCCAGGGGCGGGCCCGCTTCTGCGATGTCTTCTGCGAGACCGGCGTCTTCTCGGTGGATCAGAGCCGCCGCATCCTGGAGGCGGCCGCCGCCTACGGCATGGCCTCCCGGCTTCACGCCGACGAGCTCCAGCCGTCCGGCGGAGCGGAGCTCGCCGCGGAGATCCATGCGCTGTCGGCCGACCACCTGGCGACCCCGTCGGAAGACGGGATCGCCGCGCTGGCCGCCGCCGCAGGCTCCGATCACCCGGTCGTGGCAACGCTCCTGCCGGCCACGACGTGGTTCCTCATGGCCGATCATGTCGCGCCGGCCCGACGGCTCATCGAGGAGGGCGTCCCGATCGCCATCGGGACCGACTTCAACCCGGGCACCTCGCCGACCGCCAGCCTGCCGCTCGTGATCAGCCTGGCCTGCCTGTCCCTGAAGCTCACCGCGGCGGAGGCGATCGTCGCCGCCACGATCAACGCCGCGTACGCGCTCGGCCTGGGGGACGAGATCGGTTCGCTCGAGCCGGGCAAGCAGGCCGACCTCGTGATCTGGCGGGTCCCGGAGGCCGCCCAGATCCCGTACTGGCCCGGCGCCGACCTCGTCCGGTCCGTCGTCAAGCGGGGCCGCATCGTGCTCGAGCGCCCCTAGCCGCGATCGTTGGGGCCCTGTGTCGGTGACGCCCGGTCAGGCCCGGCCGCGGGCCTCCAGCAGCACCGTGGTGGTCTCGGACGGCAGGCTGCTTGGCGTCACCGCGAGCTTGGAGACCGCCGGCCCTGCCACGCCGCCCATCTCGTGAAAGAACGTGGCCAGGGCGTCCTCGCACGCGGCCTCGTCCTCGCAGACCGGCATGGGCACCACGATGCGCGGGTCCAGCTGGGTGATGAGCTCGGCCGCACGCGTCGCGGACAGTGCGCCGCCGATCGGTATGCAGGCGACGTCCACGGGACCGATGTCGCCCAGCTTCTCCTCCGTCAACAGGTGGCCGATGTCACCGAGGTGGATCGTGTGGACGCCGTCGAGCTCCACGGCGAAGGCCGTCTGGCGCCCGCGAACCGTTCCCTTCGTCTCGTCCCGATAGGTTCGGACTCCGGTAACCAGGACGTCGCGCACTTCGTACTCGCCGGGGCCATCCAGGACGAAGGCTGCCTCCAGGCTCGTCGGCAGCACCGTCTGGCCGTCCCGTGACAGGCGCCCCTTTGCCCGCGTGCTGCTTGGCGGCGCGTCGTCGGGGTGGCTGTAGGTGACGACCTCGCCGGTGATGCCGCGCCCGGTCGGACCCACGACCGCCGGATAGGGGTCGGCCACGACCACGGCGTCGCGTCCACGCAGGCGGATGCAGGTGCGCCCGTACCAGGTCAGCTCCATGGTTGGCGATTCTGACATACGCAGCTTCGCCGGCGCTGCTGATGCGTCATGTCACGGCGTCGCCGAGGATCAGGTCGCGGCGCTGCCGGCCATGGGCCCGGACGCGAAGACGGGGAGCGCCTGCCCAATCGGCGCTCCCCGTCGGAGGGAGGGAGGGTGGAACGTTGGAGGGTTCCGTGGTGAACACTAGGGTCGTGTCGTTGCGCCTCAAGCGGTCAACCGATTAAGAAACGCACACGAACGGGTCGCGGTCTGCCTTTGGGCGCCCGGCGAGCGGGTATGGGACCATCCCGCCATGGCCCGTCCACGGTCGCAGCGCCTGTTGCCAATCGCGCTGCTGCCGATCGTGCTGCTGCTCGCCGTGGGGTGCGGGCCCGCCGTGTCCTCGCCCGGGGCCGCCTCGCCGACGCTCGGCGAGCCCGTCCAGACGATGCCGCTCTACTCGCCCGGTCCGACCCCAACGCCGGAAGACCCAGCCGTGGTGTACGCCCGGATCGAGCAGCAGGTCCAGATGATCCGGGGCCTGGCCGCCAAGGCGCCCGTCCAGCCCAAAGTCCTCGACGAGGCCGGGCTGATGGCCTCGGTCCGGCAGCATTTCGACCGCGACAACCCGCCCGCGCTCATCGCCGCCACGGAGCGGCTCTACCGCGCGCTCGGCATGCTTCCCGCGGACGCCTCCCTGAAGGAGCTCTATCTCAAGCTGCTCGACTCGCAGGTGGCCGGCTTCTACGACCCCGATGAGAAGGCGCTGTTCGTGGTGTCGCGCTCCGGTGGCCTGGGCCCCGCCGAGCAGGTGACCTTCGCCCACGAGTTCGACCACGCCCTGCAGGATCAAACCTTCGGCCTCAAGAAGCTCGGTACGGCCGTGCCGGACCAGAGCGATCGCTCGCTGGCCCGGCTCTCCCTGGCCGAAGGAGACGCGACCCTCCTCATGTCAGACTGGGCACAGGCGCACTTCACGCCGGTCCAGATGCTGCAGCTGCTGCAGACGTCGGTCGATCCGGCCCAGAGTGCCGCCCTCGCGTCGATGCCGCCAATCCTGCGGGATCAGCTCCTCTTCCCCTATACCCGCGGGCTGGCCTTCGTGCAGGGGCTATGGGCGACCGGTGGCTGGGCGGCCGTCGATGCCGCGTACGCCACGCCGCCCGACTCGACCGAGCAGATCATGCATCCCGAGAAATACGTCGCTCATGAGGCGGTGGCAACGATCGAGGTTCCTGGCGATCTCGCCTCCCGCCTCGGGGCTGGCTGGCGCGTGGACATGCAGGACACGATGGGCGAGTTCGGCCTCGCGGAATGGCTGTCGGGAGGAGGAGGCGTGTCCGTGGACGTCGCCTCCGCGGCAGCTGCTGGATGGGGCGGCGACCGTCTCGTGCTGGTCTCCAACGGCTCGACGTTCGGGATCGCGGTCCAGACCACGTGGGACACCGCGGCCGACGCATCCGAGTTCGCCGCTGCGGCCCGCACCGCGCTCGAGGCCATGTCGGGCAAGACGGCCCTCGTCGAAGGCGCCGCCAACCGGGTCACCTTCTTCGTGGCCAGCGACTCGGTCACCATCGACCAGCTCAAGAGCGGCCTGGCCGGCTGACGCCAACCTACATCGACTCTGGCGCTGAGATCCCCAACAGGCCCAACGCATTGGCCAGCGTGATCCTCGTCGCCTGCACGAGGGCCAGCCGGCGGCGCGATCGCTCGGGCTCGGCTTCATCGACCACCCGGGCGTCGCGATAGAAGGCGTGGAAGGCGGTGGCCAGATCGGTGGCGAAAGCCGTCACGCCCTGGGTCTCCTTGGCTGCCACCGCGTCCTCCACGACCTCGGGAAACCGAACGACCTCCCGGGCGAGGCTGGCCTCGGGCGCACCCGACAGGCCCCCGGTCACGCTCTCGCCGGGTGCCAGGCCGGCGGCGGCCGCCTTCCGCAGGATCGAGGCGATCCGGGCGTGCGCGTACTGGACGTAGTAGACCGGGTTCTCCGATGACTGCTTTTTGGCCAGCTCGATGTCGAAGTCGATGCCGCTGGTGTGTCCCCGCGAGCCGAAGAACCAGCGGGCGGCGTCGACCCCGATCTCCTCGAGCAGCTCGTCGAGGGTGATGAACTCGCCGGATCGCTTGCTCATCGAGATCTCGCGGCCTTCACGGACGAAGCGAACCCAGGCGATGAGGATCATCTCGACGGCCTCCCGGTCATAGCCCATGGCCTCGGCGGCGTTGCGCAGGCGGGCCACGGTCCCGTGGTGGTCGGCGCCCCAGATGTAGACGAGATGGTCGAAGCCTCGGCTGAACTTCTCCTCCACGTAGCCGATGTCCGACCCGAAGTACGTCACCTCGCCGCTGGACCGGCGAACGACCCGGTCCTTGTCATCGCCGAACGCCGTGGAGCGGAACCACAGGGCGCCGTCCTTCTCGTAGAGGTGGCCACCGGCCCGCAGGCGGTCGATCGCCCGGTCGACCCAGCCCTCGCGATGGAGCGAGCCCTCGCTCTTCCAGACATCGAAGCGGACCCCGAGGCGTTCCAGGCTGGCCTCGATCCCGGCTCGGCAGCGCTCCGCCGCCCACGGGCCGAGCACCGCTCCGGGATCCGCATCGTCAGCCGTCGCCTGCTCCCAGAGCGTAGAGGGCACCTCGGCGGCGAGGTCCTCCACGTACGCACCGCGATAGCCGTCATCGGGGATTGGCCGGCCGAGCCGGACCGCCAGGACGGAGAGGCCCAGATTGCGGACCTGGGCGTTGAAGTCGTTGAAGTAGTACTCGCGGGAGACGCTGTGTCCGCCCGCCTCCAGCACACGGCACAGGAGGTCGCCCACGAAGGCGCCACGGGCGTTGCCGATGTGGAGCGGGCCGGTCGGGTTGGCCGACACGAACTCGACGTTGATCCGCCGGGGCCGGGGCACCACGACTCGGCCCCATTCGTCCGGGGCGGCGAGAATCGCGCCGATCGTCCGCTCCAGCGCGTCGTCGGCCAGCCGCAGGTTGAGGAATCCGGGCGCCGCCACGATGGCCTCGGCGACGAGGAAAGGTCCGTGCCTGGCCGACTCGTCGCGGGCGAGCTCGTCGGCGAGTGCCTGGGCGATGGCGAGCGGCTGACGCCGATAGGGCCGAGCCAGCTTCATCGCCAGGTTCGTCGCCAGGTCACCGTACTCCGGATGCGCGGGACGGGCGACCTCGACGTCGATGACCGGTGACCCGTCCGGAAGCGCCGGCAGCGTGCCGGCCTTGATCGCTCGCTGCCAGGCGCGCTCAATCGCGGTCCGAACCCGGGTCCGGATGGGCGCGGGCGGCGCGGCGGGGAGGCCAGGTTTTCGAGCGGGCGTGGGTGGCACTGAGAGCCTCGGGTCGGGGCGGGGCCGCCATGGTAGCCCGCCGAGCGGGCCCGGACCTGAGTACCAGGACCATGGTGACCGGCCGCACCGAAATCGCGGTCTCCGGCCGGTGTCATCTTGTGGACACTTGGGCGCTGGGGACTAGTAATTCACGTTTGGTACTAGTACCTTTGCCGTTCCTTGGGCCGTACCATCGATCGACGTCGGCCACGGGAGACCCGGACTATCGGGTCCAGCACTCATCAGGCGGAGCCGACATCTATCGTCGATCCGTAAGGGAAGACCGGGAGGTCCGTCATATGTCTCGGGGATCATTGCTGCGCCTGAACGCGCGCACTCGTACGAGCATCACTCTGAGCTGGGTGGTGCTCTTCATTTTGTCGCTCCTGCTGCAGTACGCGCAGTTCGCCGCGCCCAGGAGCACCCTGGCCGTCCACGATCTCGGCCTGTTCGAGCTCGACGGCAATGCGGTCAACCAGGCCGCGGCCGGTAACGACTGGGATCAGGTCTACGGCGGAACGTCGGGGGCCCAGTCCACCCAATTCGTCCACGACCTGACCGATAGCCAGAACGACGATTCGTTTTGCCGCTGCCTACACGGATAACAACGGAGACACGGTCGCCTACTTCGGCCTGGACAAGATCGAGGCGGACGGCAACAACTTCGTCGGATTCTGGTTCTTCAAGAACGCAGTCGGCAAGACCGGGTCGGGCGCCGCGCCGGGCAGCCCGTTCAGCGGCAACCATACCGTCGGGGACATCCTCGTCCTCGCCAACTACACGAACGGCGGCTCGGTCGCCGGCTTCGACGTCTACAAGTGGGTGGGCAGCGGCGGCAACGTCAACGGCACGCTTCAGACGGTCGACAACGGCGGCGAGTGCGGTGGCGCCCCCGACGACACGGGATGCGGCAAGACCAATGCCGGCCTCGAGAACTCGCCGTGGCCCTTCCAGGGTCGTGATACGGCCGCGAACAAGTTCGGACCGGGCACCTTCTTCGAGGGCGGCCTGAACCTGTCGGCCCTCGACCTCGACACCGGCTGTTTCACGACCTTCCTGGCCGAGACCCGCTCGTCCCAGTCGGTCGACGCCACCCTGTCCGACTTCGCCATGGGTGAGTTCTCGTTCTGCGAGACCCCCGAGCTGGTGACGACCGCGAGCGATTCGTCGTTCACGATCGGCGGGTCCGTCACCGACACGGCCACTCTCACCGGCACCAAGGGCACCGTCACCGGCACGATCGAGTTCTTCGTCTGCGGACCGTCCGGCTCCAACCCGGACTGCTCGACCGGCGGCTCGAAGGTCGGCGCCACCAAGACCCTGTCC
>WNFU01002415.1_pt1 | contig 25500 bp, 25 predicted proteins | sample 5400121 | NCBI WGS metagenome assembly WNFU01 (sample SAMN13153360, study PRJNA577476) | soil metagenome | isolation source: 100 cm soil or saprolite under grassland replicate 1 | place: USA:California | collected 2016-06-15 | reverse complement strand
TTCGTGAACGAGAGGGCCTCCCGCAGCGTCTGCGCCTCCTCGCGAGACTTCACCATCTTGTTGACCCACAGGCCGTACACGTTCGACATCCCGAGTAGTCGGCGGGCGTTCGCTGTCGGAGCGGTGTCGAACACGTACACGTCGTATTCGTCGGCGAACATGAGGTCCACCATGTTCTCGAACATCGCCGATTCCTCGAACGCAGGGTTCGTGGTCGCTGCCTCCACGAACTCCTCGGCCTTCGTGGAGATCTCGGCGAACTTCAGGAACCACTGGATCTTCTCGCGGATCTCGCGCTTCGAGCGTTGGATCGCATCTCGCGTGTCGATCTCGAACGCCCATAGGTTCTCCACGCCGTCGACCGGCGTGTGCTTGCCGAAGACATTCTGATCGAGAAGGCCCGACAAGCTGTGCACCGGGTTCGTAGAGGCGAGCACCGTCCGCCTGCCCTTTCGAGCGAACCACAGGGCGGTCATCCCCGCCAGGGTGGTCTTGCCCACGCCGCCCTTGCCGCCGAAGAACACATAGCGCAGATCGGGGGTACGCTCCACGAGCTCGTGCATCGAGGTCTCGACCAGTGCGTGCCTCTCCGCTGCCACCTGCACCATCGCGTCCTCCTCGCTTACTCCCTGAACAGCATCTTGGCCGTCCGCTCGATCATGTCGAGGCCGGTCACGTCGCGCTCGAGCTCGGGGATCCGGGCGAGGATCTGTTCGCCGAGGGTCGAGTCGATCTGATCGAGGTATCGACGCTGCATACGGATGCGGTTCGACAGGAACGTAGGCGCGCCCTCGGTCAGCAACTCCTCGGGGAGGACGCGATTCACGACGTATCCGGCGATCGGCACGTCGAAGTGAGCGAACATCTCGGCGGCTTGGCGAGTGTCGGCCAGCACCATCTCCTCGGGGATCACCACGAAGAAGAAGGCCGTCTTCTCGCGGTCGACCAGGATCCGTGAGGCGGCGTTGATCCTGCCACGGATGTACTGGAGTTCGCTGAGGATCTTGTCCTCGTCGACCTCGCCCTCGCGGCGGATCTTCGCGACGATCTCCTCGTAGTCGCGCATCTCCTCCCGGAGGTGGGTGATCTTGGTGATCCACTCGTCGTAGACCTTCGCCATCGACAGGTAGTACAGCGCGTGGCCGAGCGGCACGAGGTCGTAGATGTAGTAGTCGTATTCACCGCCCACGACGATGTCGACGACGGCGTCGAAGATCGCGCTTTCCTCCATCGCCGGCTCCGCCGACGCGGCCTGGATGTAGTCCTCGATCTCGTCGGGGACCTTCTCCATGCCATACATGTCGAGGATCTTCTGGCGGATCTCGTCCTGGTACTCGGCGATGTGCTTGTCGGCATCGATCTCCTGCGCCCACAGGTTGTCCATGATCTTCACGGGGCCCTGCCCGAAGATGTCGCGCTGGAAGATGTCGGACAGGCTGGCCTGCGGGTCGACGGAGAACACCATCACCTTGTGTCCCCGCTGGGCGAGCCAGAACGCCGTCGCGGCGGAGAACGTCGTCTTGCCCAGCCCGCCCTTGCCGCCGAACATCACGTAGCGCCGCTCCGGATGCTCGCGGAACACCGCCGCGAGCGATCCGCTCCCCAGCGTCCGGGGGAGCGCCTCGTCCCCGCTCGTCTCACCGCTCATGCCCATCGCCTTTCTCGCTCGCGATCAGAACATCGCGTCGGTGAGGTCCTTCTCGCGCAACATCCGTCGCTTCCACGTCGAGATCTGCGGAACCACGTAGGGCAGAAGCCGCAGCGAGTAGTACGGGGGCAGGATCGGCACGCCGACGAGGTCGCCCATCGTGACCAGGATGAACAGATGCTCCATGCTGCCGCGCGTTCGGAGCGCCGTGCGGGTCATGTCGTGGGCTGCCATGCCGTAGGTGACCTTCCGAGCCTTGCCGAGGAACCCTCGGATCCCGCCGGCTTCCTTCGGCGGATCCTCTTTCGGCGTCTTGCCTTCCGTCTCGTCCGCGTTGCCACGACCGCTGTCAGTCATGTGACCAACCTCCCTCACGCACCGTGAAGATCGAACCGATGCTCCTCCGTGAAGTCGCGTTCTCTGAGCACGCGCCTGCGCCACGTCTCCGTCAGCGGGACGATATAAGGCAGGATCCGCAGCGAGTAGAACGGAGGCATCACGGGCACGCCCACCATGTCGCCGACCGTCACCACCAAGAAGATCGTCTCTAGGGCGGCCCGCGTCTCCAACGCTTCCCGGGCGAACTCATACCCCGTCATGCCGAAGAGGAAATCGCGAAGCCGCTTGGGCGCCAGGCCGCGAGCGCCCCCCGCTGGTCCGCCGCCCGCCGGTTCGCCCATCGCTCGCCTCCGGCCCATCATGACACCGTCGCTGGCCCGCTCCACGCCGGGTTCGGCGCGATCGGCGGTGTAGATTCGCGCTCGACGCCGTTCGGCTCGGGAGGATACATGGCAGCGCTCAGCTTGCCCGCCGTGGGGACGGCGCTGGCCGTCGTGCTGATCCTTCTCGTGATGCTGTGGTTCACGTGGGGGACGCAGCAGAACATCGCTCGGGGAAACAGGTTCCTTCGCTGGTTGCAGACCGGCCTGCCCCTCATCGGACGGCGCACCACCCTCCGGTGGCTGGGTAGCTCGGCCGTCGAGCTCACGATCGTCGACCCGGCACAACCGTTCGCGGCCGTCACGGTCCTCGTGGTGCTCGAGCCGCGGGACATCCCGTGGTTCTGGGCTCTCGCTCGGTTCCATGGCCGGAAGGACTTCCTGATCTTCAGGGCCCGCCTGCGCCGTCCGCCCCGATTCGAGCTCGAGATCGGCGATGCATCCGGATGGACCGGATCTGAACGGATCGGCGGGCTGGACGAAGACGCCTGGATAGCCGCTGATTGGCGGGTGCCCGGCCTGCGCGTATTCCACGCGCCCGGCTCGAGCCCCGAATCGGTCCGCCCCATCCTGCATCGCCTGGCGGAGGCGAGCGGCGGCGTCTGGCGGCTATCGGTCCGTCGAGAGCCACCGCATGTGGAGGTGCACGTGCTCCCGCCGGACCCCGTGGCGGCGAACGCCGACGAGCTCGTGCGAGCCGTCGTCGACCTGGCCAGCACGGCCGCGAGCTGACCGCAGGAAGTGCGGAGGGCCCACGTGCGGCGGACCCCGCCCCGCACCACGGCATCCCTCACCTGGTCGGCGCCGGTGAAACCTCCTCGGCGGCCGGCGCCAGGCGGTACCGCTGGTACGCCCGCCACCCGTCGTAGGCGATCACGAGCGCCGCGACGACCAACAGCAACGCCACGATGATCATCGCCCAGGCGCCCCACAGGCTGATCGTCGCCACGTCCTCCCCCTGCACGATCGACTTGTAGAGGTTGAACGCTGTGACGAGCGACGCCGCGATCGTGGTGACGTACATGAACGCCATCGGGATACCGGCGTAGAGGGCGTTTCGACGGGTGGAGACGAGCCAGATGGTGACGAGCAGCAGGCTGAGCGCGGCCAGGAGCTGGTTCGCCGCGCCGAAGAGCTGCCACAGGTACACCCAGGTGCCGGACAGGACGAGGGCGATCACGGCGATCATCCCGACGATGGTGGCGACGTGCTGGTTCTTGAACCCGACCCACGCCTCGCCCAGCCATTCGCCGAGCGTCACGCGCATCACCCGGAAGACAAGCTGGACCACCGTCAGCACGATCACGACGAACACGCCGAACCCAAGCGCCGTCCCGAAGGTGACGGGCAATGCGGTGAACGTCACCTCGTGTAGCAGCGTCCCAACACCGAGCGCGAAGGCGCTCGCACCGGCGCCGCCGGCGACCGCGACCGCGGTCAGCGACAGGAGCCCCAGCGCGTTCTCCGAGAACATCCCCCCGCCCCCGACCGGGAGGGCATCGGTTTCGTACTCGAGCTGCCGAGCGGTACCGACGGAGCCGATGAGGGAGTGCCATCCGGAGATCGCGCCGCAGGCGATCGTCACGAACAGCATCGGCCACAGCGGCTGGATGGGGCCGGGGATCGGCGACGCCTGCCAGGTCGTGAAGGCGTCGATCTTGAACTTCGCCACGTCGGGATGGATGAACGCCGCCACCACGGCGCCGATCGCCGCCAGGCCGATCGTCAGCGCGGTGATCCAGAAGCCGATGTAGTTGACCGGCTGCGCGAACCGCCAGATCGCGAGATTCGCGCCCAGGTAGCTGAAGATCAGGAGGAACACGACCCACAGCAGGAAGCTCGGGAAGACCGAGATCTCGCCGGTCTTCGGGTCGAACGTTGGCGTCGCCGGCCGTTCTCCGGTCTCGGGGTCGGGCGGCGGGATCCGCGGATCCGCGAACGTCGGGTCGACCACCTTGTAGAGCGGCTTGTCGCCGTTCACGGCGTCGTTGATCGAGAGCACCGCACCGCTGATGGGTCCCTCGCTCCAGTCCGTCGGCACCTTCGCGAGGTCGACGCCCAGCGGGCCGATCGCCATCGCGATCACCGTCACGGCGACCACGCCGAGCGTGACCCGGATCAGATCGGCCCGTTTGGAATAGATCAGGTATCCGGCGAGGAGTCCGGCGAGGGCGAGAACGACGATGCCGAACGGGACGTCGGGTCGCGCGGCCAGGATGGCCGCCATGATCCCGACGAACGCGCCGCCGATCAGCAGCAGGTAGAAGAAGATGAACAGGAACAGGATCCGTCGGGTCCGCGGCGCGATCAGGCGGTGAGCCACCGCCGAGAGCGAGTTCCCGTCGTTGCGGACGGCCAGCATGATCGCGCTGTAGTCGCTCGCCCACCCGATGAAGCTCACCCCGACCATCAGCCAGATGATCGCCGGCAGCCATCCCCACAGGTTCGCGGCCGTGATGACCCCGACGATCGGTCCAGCGGCGGCGATCGACTTGAAATGGTAGCCGTAGAGCACGTACCGGCTCGTCGGCACGAAATCGACGCCGTCCATGTACATCTTCGCGGGGGTGGCCCGGTTGGCGTCGGCCCGGATCACCTGACGGTCGATACGCTTGGCGTACAGTCGGTAGGCGCCGATCGAGACCACCAAACCGATGACGACGACCCACAACGAGTTCACGTCACCCTCCCTCCCTCTCGCGATCCTGCACGTCGTGTCCGGCCACGCGCCGCTCGATCTCAAGCTCGGCCACGGCGAGATTCGCCCCCACGTAGCGTTCCTGCCCGTCGACGATCACGGCCGGGTACGTGCGCGTTCCGTGGCGCAGCGACGTCCAGAAGCCCTGGATGGACGCCACATCGATGACGCGGATCTTGACGCGCGGGCCGTGGCGATCGAGGAGCTGATGCGCCCAGTCGGCGACCTGGGCGAACTCGGCTCGGAGGTCCTCCGGCAGCGACTCCCGAGCCTGATCGCGGTGCAACCGCTCGCCGATCCCCGTCTGCCCGAACGCGACCTCGCAGTGCTGGCAGTGGAAGAACACCGTGGGTGCGTACGTGACGATCTCGACGCGGACGGGACGGGGTCCTCCCGATCGCCCTTCGTGTCCCGCTTCCGGTCGGACATCCATGGGTCCTCCGTCGAGCCTGAACGAGCGCGGGCGAACTCGTTACACCAACATCCTAGGCGGTCCCTGCAACTTGGCTCAAGTGGCTCGCTCGGAGATCGCGGAGGGGTGGGATGAGGATCGCGGTGGTCGGTGTCGGGGGGGTGGGCGGCTACTTCGGTGGGCGACTGGCCCTGGCCGGTGAGGACATCCATCTCATCGCCCGCGGTGCCCATCTCGCTGGCATCCGGGAACGCGGTCTCCAGGTGCGAAGCGTCGCCGGGGACTTCGAGGTCGAAGCCCCGGCTTCCGACGACCCGGCGGAGGTCGGCGTGTGCGACTACGTGCTGTTCTGCGTGAAGTCGTACGACACCGAGGAGGCGGCCGGGCAGCTGCGACCGCTCGTCGGAGCACGTACGGCCGTGGTCTCGCTCCAGAACGGCATCGACAACGAGGAGAAGCTCGCCGCCGCGATCGGCTCAGAGCACGTTCTCGGCGGTGTCGCCTTCATCTTCTCGACCATCGCCGAGCCCGGCGTGATCGTTCACACCGGCGGGCCCGGACGGATCCTCTTCGGCGAGATGGAGGGGTCCAGCAGCGATCGGGCCGAGGCCCTCGCGACCGTGTGCGGGAAAGCAGGGATCGACGCCACCGCGACGCAGGACATCCGCCGCTTGCTATGGGACAAGCTGGCGTTCATCTGTGCGCAGTCCGGGGTGACGGCCGCGGTCCGGCTCCCGATCGGCGAGATCCGCGAGGTGGGGGACGCGATGGACGTGTTCCGCCGCATCGTGGGGGAGGTCCGGAGCGTGGCGGCGACGGAGGGGGTCGAGCTCGGCAGCGACGTCGTGGAGCGGCACGAGGCGTTCTGCCGTTCGCTCGAGCCCGACTCGTATTCGTCCTTGCACCACGATCTCGTGAACGGTCGGCACATGGAGCTCGAGGCGCTGCACGGGGAGGTGGTCCGTCGAGCGCGTTCGAACCGCGTGCCCGTCGCGGTGACCGAAACGATCTACGGCTTGCTCCGACCGTGGGCCATCCGGAACGAACGCGGCGTGCCTCCTCGATCCCCCTGAACGGCGCTCCTCGCCTGACCGCCTCTCCTATACTCCGCGCAAGCGCCGCCCCCCTCCTTCCCCGGAAGGACGTCTCGCGTGGCAGACCGGTCGCTCGCCGTCATCGATGTGGGTTCGAACTCAGGCCGGGTCGTGGTGATCCGGATCGGTGGACCAGGCCACCTCGAGATCCTCGCCAATGGCCGGGCGCCGCTCCGACTGGCACGGGATCTGCGGCATGGGAACCGCATCGCCCCCGAGACCATCGAGCGCACCGCGGCCGCGCTCCGGGACTTCCGGGCCATCGCCGAGAGCGCGGGAGCCGGAACCCTGATCGCCGTGGCTACGTCCGCCGTCAGGGAGTCGGAGAACGGCGGCGAGTTCCAGGCGAGGGTCGAGGCCGAGAGCGGTGTAAGCGTTCGTGTGATCAGCGGTGACGAGGAGGCGCTCTACACGTTCCTCGGAGCGGTCCACGGGCTGCCCGTCGACAGGGGCGCGGTGGCCGATCTCGGAGGCGGAAGCCTGGAGCTCACCGAATTCGACGAGCGTCGGGCCCTTCGGTCGTGGACGCTCCCCCTCGGATCCCTTCGCCTCTCCGACCGCTTCCTGAAGAGCGATCCGCCGGCAAAGGATGAGATCGAGGAGCTGACCGAGTATGCCCGGACCACGCTCGAGGGCGCCGAGGTCGGCGAGCTCGAGCCCGGCGAGCGAGTGATCGGCACGGGCGGGACCATCCGAAACCTCGCCAAGATGGACCAGGCGTCGAGGAGGTACCCGATCCCCCGGCTCCACGGGTACGTCCTCACCCGGAAGCGCGTGCAGGAGCTGGCCGGTCTCTTGGCGTCACGCCGGCTCTCACGTCGCCGGCTCATGTCCGGCCTCTCCCGGGAGCGGGCGGACTCCATCGTCGGCGGCAGCCTGGCCTTGCTCTCGTTGATGGAGCATGTGGGGGCCGCCGAGCTCACCGTCTCGAGCCAGGGCCTCCGCGAGGGGCTTGCCTTCGACGCCGTGGGGATCCGCGAGACACCGATCGAAGATGTTCGGAGAGCCTCGATCCTCGCCTTTGCCTCTCGGTTCTCGACCTGGGACCCCGACCGGGCCGAGCGCCGCGCCATCGTGGCGAGGAGCATCCTCCGGTCCGTCGAGCCTGATGCCGGGGCGAGGGTGCACGAGCGGCTGACCCAGGCCACGAACCTGCTCGATATCGGGCGCAGCGTCGACTACTACCGGCGGTACCACCACACGGCCGACATGATCACCGAGGCGGACCTCGACGGCTTCTCCCATCGGAAGCTTGCACTGCTGTCGGCGGTGGTTCGGCAAGCCGGGGACGAGGGTATGAGCGTTTCCCGGTATCGTCCCCTGCTCGGCCCGGACGACCGGGTCCAGCTCGCCCGGTCGGCGACGGTGCTGGCCCTGGCCGATGAGATCGAGCACCGCCTGCCCCCCGGACACGGGGGGGAGATCCACTGTGTCGTCCAGGGCAAGCGCGTGGCGCTGGAGGCCCCGGTGTACGACCCGTGGCGCAGGGAGGCCCTTGCCGGACGGTTCCGGGTCGCGTTCGGAAAGAAGCTGCTGCTACAGTCGGATGGCGATGCGTGATGACCTCGGGCTCCCCGGCCGCCTGTTCATCGTCGAGGGCATCGATGGCTCGGGCAAGAGCACCCAGCTGAACCTGCTCCACAAGTGGCTTATCAGCCAGGGCTATCTGGTCGTGTTCAGCGAGTGGAACTCCTCCCCGATCGTGAAGGAGACGACACGACGGGGGAAGAAGCGCCGGCTGCTCTCACCCATGTCGTTCAGCCTGATCCACGCCGCGGACTTCGCCAGCCGCGTCCATTCGGTGATCCTCCCGGCGCTGCAAGCGGGTACCGTCGTGCTGGCCGACCGGTACGTGTACACGGCCTTCGCTCGCGATGCCGTCCGAGGGGTGAGCCGCAACTGGTTGAACAGGCTCTACTCGTTCGCGGTGAAGCCGAGCCTGTCGTTCTACTTCGACACCCCGCTCGCGGAGTCGATGCGTAGGATCATGGACGGCCGGCCCAAGCTGAAGTATTACGAGGCCGGGATGGACATGGAGCTCTCCTCCGACCCGGAGGAGTCGTTCCGTATCTACCAGGGCCTGATCAAGCACGAGTACGAGCGGCTAGTCGACGAGTTTCAACTGGTTCGCATGGACGCCACGGAGACGCTCATCCGCCAGCAGCAACGGATGCGCGATCTGGTCCGGCCTCATCTCTCGGGCGTCATGCGGTTCGACGGCGGTGAGATCCACCAAGCCCTCCGCGACGCCGACCTCCTGGGCCGGTACCTGAGCGTCGGCCCGGGGAGGCTCCCACCTCCATGACCGAGCTCTCGTTCTATGGGTTCCGGCCGCCCGGGATCGAGGGGGAGTCGCTTCCCGGCCGGCTGATCGTGATCGAGGCTACCGACGGCGCCGGGCGCTCCACCCATGTCGCGTTGCTGAAGGAATGGCTGGAGGACGAGGGCTACGCCGTGCTCGACACGGGCCTGCGCCGCTCCGACCTGGCCGGGCCGGGCATCCAGCGGGCGAAGGGGGGCCACACGCTCGACCCCATCACGCTGAACCTTTTCTATGCCGCGGACTTCTGGGACCGGCTCGAGCGGCAGATCCTCCCGGCCCTTCGGGCCGGGATGGTGGTGCTCGCCGACCGGTACGTGTTCTCGCTGATCGCGCGAGCGGCCGTCCGCGGGGTCTCACTCGAGTGGATGGAAGAGCTGTACGCCTTCGCCCTCGTGCCGGACCTCGTGATCTACCTCGACATCGACGTCGAGCAACTGCTGCCGAGGGTCCTGTCCAGCACTGGATTCGACTACTGGGAGTCGGGCCAGGACTTCCTCAGGGGCTCGAACGTCTACGAGAGCTTCGTTCAGTACCAGCGGATGCTGCTGGCGGAGTTCCGGCGTTTGGCCAAACGCCATGGGTTCACCGTGATCGACGCGCGCAGGACCGTGAGCCAGATCCACCAAACCCTCCGCTCCGTCGTCGATGGCGTGGTCCGGGGGATGGAGGAGTGGCCCACCGAGAGCGCCGACACGGAGCAGCTCCACGTGGCCCGCACGGACCGAGCTGCTCACGCCGGGCGCGATGGCGTCGACGTCACCCGCTCAGAGCGCGCAGCACCTTCGGGGTGACCAGCCATCGAAGCGACGCCGTGCCGCGACGAAGGCCGTCGTCGAGCCGAAGGTGTGCCACCCCCCCCTTCTTCATATCCATGGTCGGGGATGTGGGTCTGCCGGTGAGCAGGATCGAGGCCAGCTCGGAGAGGTAGGGCTCGTGTCCCACCAGGGCCAGGGAGGCGACGTCGAGGTGGGGCTCCATCACCTCGATGCCTTCGGCGGGGGAGCGGCCGGCCTCTAGAACGGGCTCCGGCTTGGGAGCCGGCCATCCCGCCTCCTCCTCGAGCAGCTCGGCCGTCCGCCAGGCACGGGGGAACGGGCTCGACAGGACCACGTCGACGCTGATGACGATGCGCCGGACCCCTCGAGCCGCTTTCCTGAATCTGGCCTCCCCTTCCGGGGTGAGAGGCCGCTCGCCGTCGTCCGGCCATCGGGTTGGATCCCTGCTGAACGCGACGGCGTGCCTGACCAGGTACAGGTCCACGGCTACGACGCTGCCCGCTTCATGACCCGGCGGACATCGGCCCAGGCCGATCCTCCAACCCGCCGAAACACCTTCGGGAATCGCCGCCTGAGCTTCGCCTTCTTCTTCGCGAAGCGCTCAGCGATCTCGCCCATGGCGAACGCCGCGGCTGGCGGGAGGTCGCTCCCTTCCTCTGCCACGATGGCCTCGAAGCGGGCCACCGCAACTTCGGCGTCCTGGTGGGCGCCGAGCAGATCCTGGAGGCGCACCGTGCGGCGGATGAGCGTCGTGACCCCCGTGCCGTAGATCGGGGCCAGGAACTGGAGGGCGTACCGCAGCCGTTTTGCCCGGATGCGCAGCCGGTGGTAATCAGCGGGTTTCGAGGTCCGGTCGATCCGACGGCCGCCCTTTCGCACCTTGCGGTACCGCTGCTTGATGAGCGACGGGGCGGCGTCAACGGCCGGCGCGCGTGAGAAGGGAGACGCACCCACCGGCCCGTGCCGGAGGACGGAGGTGAGTTCGGCAAGCAGCCGCTCGTACCGCGGAGAGTCGAGGGTCTGGACCAGGTTCGCCCTCGCCTGGTCGCGGTCGGCGGAGAGAACGCCGGCCACCGCGCCCAGCGCGCGGTCGTCGAGACCCTCGGCCCGCCTCCTCCACGTCTCGACCTGTTCGATCAGCACGTCGAGGTCGCGGACGGCTCCCAGCGCGGAGGCCACCCACCCCAGCTCTTCGCGAACCATGACCACCTCGGCCGGCAGGGCGGCCTCGAACAGGGCGATGGCGGCGCGGATGCGGCGCGTCGCCACCCGCATGTCGTGCAGCTGCTCCGGATCCTCGCCGAGGCGCGTCCCCCCTTCCTTGCGAAGGAGGGCGGCGAAGTGCTGACGGAGTACCGCGAAGGCCAGCTCCTCGACCGAAGATTCCGAGGAGATCTCCGATGACCCGAGGTCGAGGGACCGCTCCGGGGCCAGGCCGCGTGCGAGCAGCCCGGCCTCGAACTTGGACACGGATGCCGGGGTCAGGCCGCACGCATCTCGCATCTTGCCCACGAAGTCGGCGAGCTCTGGCGTTGGCCCGCCGTTGGTTTCGATCTCCACCCTGAGCAGCCGGGCGGGCTCTCGGCCCTCGACGGGGATGGTCGTCGCGTCGAGGGCTACCTCGGCAGCCGCCGAGCCGTTCGAGGAGACGAGGTACGTCTGGCGACGGGTCCGGACCCGGAACTTGGGCCTGATGGCATGGGACCCGGCGAACGCACGGACTCTCCTCCCGACCGGCCCCTCGCTGGCCGGCAAGGTCTCCAAGCTCCCGGCCGGCAGGGGCTCGGCGATCTCCGTTCGATCGCGAAGGCCGTTGGCCCCGGCCGACAGGGACTTGATCGTCGCTTCGGTGCCGCTCTGGCCCACGCGCAGACGGAGCGAGTATCCGGCGCGATACAGGCGCCAGTCGTCGGTGTCGGCATAGGTATCGACGAACCGCTTCGTTCCACCCCGGGCCACGACATCCCCGGCCGCCTTCAGCCATCGCTCCACAGGCCGGGTGTCGATGGCGTCGAACTGCCACTCGACCTCCCGGCCTTCGGCGACTTGGCTCGGAGCGGGCATCATCGGCTCAAGGGCCGGGGGTGGGGAAAGCGAAGGGAAGGATGCGCACCGGCATCCCGGAAGGATAATGGTTCGGGCCAGGCCCATGGGAGGGCCGTTCACCCGGCGTTCACCTTCTCGACACCTGGGTCCGGCCCGTGCCTTGCTCGTATCGCCTCGGATACCGTGTCCCGCGTGGATCCTTCCCGACCGTTCCAGTCGCGGCGCGAGGTCGACGCCGATGGGATCGCCCCTGAGGTCGAGGCCGCTGGGGCCGTGATCTGGCGGGTCGGCCCGGCCGGCGACATCGAAGTGGTCCTGATCCACCGACCCCGATATGACGACTGGACCTTCCCGAAGGGGAAGCTGCTCCCCGGCGAGACCCTGGAGGAGGCGGCCGTTCGCGAGGTGGGGGAGGAAACGGGCTTCCGATGCCGGATCGGGAAGGTGATCGGTACCCACCGGTATCGCGACGGCCGAGCACGGTGGAAGGAGGTCACGTACTGGCTGATGGAGTGGATGGAGGGACGGTTCGATCCCTCCGACGAGGTCGACCGGCTTCGGTGGGTCCCCCCGGCAGAAGCCGAGCGGGTGCTCACGTACGACCGGGACCACGAGCTCCTGCGGGACCTTTGGATCGGTCCGTGACGGAGCTGGCTCGTCGGAAAGGCCTCGCTACCGCTTCAGAAGCGATCCGGCACGAACGTTTGATCGGCGATGGGCGGGCGAACGTACCCCTCGTCCCTGTGCTTCGGAGGCAGCTCGATGGGCTCGGGCGTCATGTCCTTGTAAGGGATCAGGCTCAGCAAGTGGCTGATGACGTTGAGGCGGGCCCGTTGCTTGTCGTCCGACGCGACGACGTACCACGGCGCCTGCTTGATGTCGGTGTACTTGAACATCTCGTCCTTGGCCCTGGAGTACTCGACCCACCGGGCCCGTGAATGGACGTCGATGGGGCTTAGCTTCCAGCGCTTCGTGGGGTTCGTGATCCGCTGCTGGAACCGCCGTTCCTGCTCCTCATCGCTCACCGAGAACCAATACTTGATGAGGATGATCCCGGCGCGAACGAGCATCCGCTCGAACTCCGGACACGAGCGAAGGAACTCCTGATACTCGTCCTCGGTGCAGAAGCCCATGACCCGCTCGACGCCGGCGCGGTTGTACCAGCTGCGGTCGAAGAGCACCATCTCGCCGGCCGCGGGAAGGTGGCCGATGTAGCGCTGGAAATACCATTGGCTCCTCTCGCGCTCGGTCGGCGCGGGCAGCGCCACGACCCGGCACACCCGAGGGTTCAGGCCTTCCGTGATCCGCTTGATGGCGCCACCTTTGCCCGCGGCATCTCGGCCCTCGAAGATCACGACGACTTTGAGGCCCTCAGACTTGACCCACTCCTGGAGCTTCACCAGCTCGACCTGGAGCTTCCTCAGCGCCCGGGCATATTCCTTGTTCCCGAGCTTCCGCCCGGCGTTGGCCTCCTTGGTCGTTCCGGGTGCATCCGACCTGTCGGCCATGGCTTCCCCCTCGGCGGGCCACCATGCTACGCCTCCCTCGTCGGGGGCTCGACGCCCGGGTACCCTCCCCATCGTGGTCGAGTCCCACCATCTGTTCCTCCTCCGCCACGCCAAGTCGAGTTGGGACGATCCCTCGATCGACGATCACGACCGACCGCTCGCGCCGAGAGGGCGCCGCGCAGCGGCGAGGATCGCCAACCACACGACGAAGAGAGCGATCCGCCCCGACCTGATCCTCTGCTCCTCGGCGATGCGGGCTCGGCAGACGCTCGAACGGATCGCTCCGAGCCTTGGTCGGGACGCCGAGATCTCCATCGAGCGGTCGTTGTACGGGGCGACCGAGGATCAACTCTTGGAGCGGCTGCACGCCGTGGCCGAGGAGGTCGACTCGGTGATGATGATCGGGCACAACCCCGGGGTGCAGGACCTCGCGCTCCTGCTGGCGAAGGAGGGACCGCTTCGAAATCTGCTCGAGGACAAGTTCCCGACCGCGGGCCTGGCCACGCTGGCCTTCGGCCTCGCCGGGTGGAAGGACCTCGAGAGGGAGAGTGGGGAACTGGTCGACTTCGTGGTCCCGAAGCGGTTGGGCTGACGGGAAGCCCCGCTAACGACTACTGAGGGGCCGGCGATGGCGCCGGCGCCGGTGGGGTCGCCGCCGCTTGGCCGGCCTCACGCCTGGAACTGCGTTTGGGCGCCGACGGTGTGGCCTCCGCTTGGGCCCCCGCTGCCTTGTTCATCGCCTTGGTCTTCTTCTCGGCCTTTCTCGCTACCTTGGCCTCTGCCTTGGCGGCCTTCTTCGCAGCCTTCTTCTTCGCCTTCTTCTTGGCCATGTCGCGAGCCTCCCTTTCGTGTACCCACCAGCGAGAACCCTGGCCGAACGTAGCCTAACCTCACGGGCGATCTGCGGCCGCGCCAGCTCCGCACACCTGCCAGCCCCGTCGGTATGGTGATGCGATGCCGGCTCGAAAAGAGGTCCTCGAGGTCTCCGGGCGCGAGGTCATCGTCAGCAACCCGGACAAGGTGTTCTTCCCCCGCACCGGCCACACGAAGCTCGATCTGGTCCAGTACTACCTGTCGGTTGCCGAGGGCGCCCTGCGCGGGGTCGGTGGCCGGCCGATGGCCCTCAAGCGCTACGTGAACGGGGCGGAAGGCGAGTTCTTCTTCCAGAAGCGGGCTCCCACATCCCGGCCCGACTGGATCGAGGTGGTCGAGCTCGCCTTCCCTTCTGGCCGCACCGCGGAGGAGATCGTGGTCCGAGACGCGGCTCAGCTCGGGTGGGTGATCAATCTGGGGTGCATCGACCTCAACCCCCACCCGATCCGGGCCGAGGACCTGGACTACCCCGACGAGCTCCGCGTCGATCTCGATCCCATCCCCGGCGTGTCCTGGCCGCAGATCCGGGACGTCGCCATGGTCACGAAGGAGGTCCTCGACGACTTGGGGATGCGAGGGTGGCCGAAGACTTCGGGATCCCGGGGGTTCCACGTGTACTGCCGGATCGAGCCCCGGTGGACGTTCCCCGAGGTCCGCCGGGCCGCCCTGGCCCTGGCCCGGGAGGTCGAGCGCCGGGCGCCGGACCTCGCCACCAGCCGCTGGTGGAAAGAGGAACGACACGGGGTGTTCCTCGACTACAACCAGAACGCCAAGGATCGGACGGTCGCCTCGGCGTACTCGGTGCGCCCGACCTCGGATGCCCGCGTGTCCACGCCGCTGTCGTGGGACGAGGTGCCGGGTTGCGACGCGGAGGTGTTCACCATCGACACCGTCCCCAAGCGGTTCACCGAGCTCGGCGACCCGTTCGACCACATGGACGATGCCACCGACTCGCTGGAACGGCTGCTCGAGCTTTCCGTACAGCACGAGGAGGCCGGGTTCGGCGATGCGCCGTGGCCGCCGCACTTTGCCAAGCAGGCCGGCGAGCCGCCCCGGGTCCAGCCCTCGAAGCGGCGCAGGGCGAGCGGGAAGCCCGAGCGGCAGGGCGTCGTCCCTCCACCCGCGCCGGGCAAACGGGCCGGGCCGACGGGGAGGCGGCGGACGACGATGCCGCTCATCGAGGTGGCCAGGGCGGCTACCGAGGCCGAGGCTCGGGAGGGGCTGGAACAGTGGAAGGAGCGGCATCCTGAGGTTTGGACGAACCTCGCTCCGGCGGACGTTCTGGTGGACTCGATGCGAGGTCGAAGCTCGACGTGGACCAGGATCCGGCTCAACCTGCGGAACGTGCCGGAGGGGGAACGCCCGGCACAGGAGGCCCTCGAGGTCGACTACGACCCGTGGGAAGGCGCGGAAGGCTGGGAGGACCAGGCTCACAGGAGATCCTGAGGCTCCTCCAACTCTCCCTTCAGGCAACGGGCAGACCATGGGTGGGTAACCGACCGGCCAGGAGGTTTCCGATGCCCGAGCTGGATAATGGTGAGATGAACGAGCACCCAACCGAACCCCATCAGTCCCTGCCCGATCCGCCCGAACCAGCGCCCACAAGCGGCTGGCCGCCGCCGCCACCCCCGACTCTTTCGCCATCTCAGCCGTACCCACCCGCTTCTCCTCCTCCGGCCGCGCGGCGGCCGAGCCGCATCGTTGCCGCCATCCTCGCCGCGCTTCTGCTGTTGGGCGCCGGGGCCGGCCTAGGGTGGGGCCTCACGAGAGACCAGGGGTCCTCCACGGCGATCGGCGGATCCTCGAACGGTCAGGCCGCGACGAGTCTGGACGTGCAGGCCATCGCGGATCGCGTCGAGCCCGCCGTGGTGGACATCAACACGGAGATCCAGGGTCCCTTCGGTCAGATCGGCCGGGGGGCGGGGACGGGGATGCTCGTCACCTCGTCCGGCGAGGTCCTCACCAACAATCACGTGATCCAGGGAGCCACGAAGATCGAGGTCTCGATCACCGGGCGCTCGGGCACCTACGAGGCGAGCGTGGTCGGGGTCGATTTCAGGGACGATGTGGCCCTGCTCCAGGTCCAGGGCGTGTCCGGCCTCCCCACCGTCAGGCTCGCCGACTCCTCTGACCTGGTCCTCGGCCAGGAGGTCGTGGCCATCGGCAACGCCCTGGGACAGGGCGGTTCGCCGAGCGTCACAGAGGGCACGGTCTCCGCGCTGGACCGTTCGATCACCGTGGGCGGCGGCATGGGAGGCTCGGAGCAACTGAGCGGACTGATCCAGATGGACGCGCCGATCCAGCCCGGCGACTCGGGCGGGCCGCTCGTGGACTCCTCGGCCAGGGTGGTGGGCATGATCACCGCCGCGGCCCGAAGCAACTTCGGCCAGTCCGCCTCGAGCATCGGGTTCGCCATCCCCTCGAACGATGCGCTCGGGATCTTGGGACAGATCCGATCGGGGAATGAGACCGGCAGCATCGTCATCGGCCCCCCCGGGTTCCTCGGCGTCGCGACGGACGACCTGGAATCGGAGACGGCCCCTCGGCTGGGGTTGAACGCCACCTCGGGAGCGTTGGTGCTGAGCGTTCGCCCCGGGTCGCCGGCGGCATCGGCTGGCATCACCCCGCGGTCGGTGATCACCGCCATCGACGGGCAACGTGTCTCGTCCGCCGATGCGCTCGGGACGGCCATCTACCGGCACGACCCGGGGGAGCAGATCCGAGTGACGTGGGTCGACCGGAGCGGAACGCACAGCGCGACGGTCCGCCTGATCACCAGCCCCATCGCCGTCTGATCGACCGATCACGCCGACGAACGACCTGATCCGCGACGTCGGCGTGGGTTGACTTGCGAAGTTCTGTTCTTCTCGCGAGGCTGTTAACCCGTCCGCATCCTGGACGCTAGGAGTGGCTGAACGACGGATGCTCACCACATGCACCCGCACGGCCTTTCACCGTTTTCTCATGTTGGCGCTCGCCGTCGGCGGGTTCATCGCCGGAACGCGGGTCGTGGTCGAGGCCATGGACACCGACGACGCCGCCGGCTCGAGCGCGCTGGTCTCGAACGCCAAGTCGGGTTCAGTCGACGTCATCGATTCGGCGACGTTCCGGATCGTTTCGCACTTCTCGGTGGGCAGCTACCCAGAGCACATCACGCCGTCGTGGAACCTGCGTTGGCTCTACGTCGACAACACGTACGGCAACACGCTCACGGTCGTCGATCCCAGGACCGGCCGCCCCACTGGACGGGTTATCAACGTCACGGATCCCTATAACCTCTACTTCACGCCAGACGGCTCGAAGGCCATCGTGGTGGCCGAGCGGAACCGGCGCTTGGACTTCCGTGACCCGACGAGCTGGCGGCTGATCCAGAGCGTCCCCATCCCCGCCGCCGGGCCCAATCACCTGGACTTCTCGGCCGGCGGGAAGTTCCTCCTGGTCAGCGCCGAGTTCAGCGGCGACGTGTTCCGCGTGAGCACCACCTCGATGAGGGTGACGGGTTCGCTCCACGTCGGGGGTGCTCCCATCGACGTACGTCTGTCACCGAACGGATCCACCTTCTACGTGGCGAACCAGGAGCTCGATGGCGTTTCCGTGATCGATGCCCGGACGCTTCGCCAGGTCGCCTTCATCCCCACCGGGACCGGCGCACACGGGCTCGTGGTGAGCAGGGACGCTCGCTTCCTCTACGTCAGCAACCGTCTGGCCGGATCGATCTCCGAAGTGGCGTTCGCCTCCCGCCGCGTCGTCGCGACATGGCACGTCGGCGGAAGCCCCGACATGATGCAGGTGTCGCCCGACGGGGGGGAGCTGTGGTTATCCAACCGGTACGACGGCACGGTCTCGGTCATCGACACGCGATCGGGACACGTGATCCACGTCATCCCTGTCGGGAGCAGTCCCCACGGCCTCGCCTTCTTCCCCCAGCCGGGCCGGCACAGCCTCGGCCACAATGGGGTCTACCGCTGAGGATGCTTGCGACGGGGCGGATCCGCGCGCACGCGCTCCTCATCGCGTCGCTCCTCTTGCTCTCGGCCTGTGCCTCGTTGCGACCGGCAACCCATGGCCGGCGGGGCCCGGCCGAGCAGGCCGTCTCCAGCTCCACCCCGGCGCAGCACATCGTGGTGATCGCCATGGAGAACAAGGAGTACGCGCAGATCATCGGCTCGTTCGATGCGCCGTACCTCAACCGGCTGGCCAAACGGAAGGTGCTGTTGACCAAGGAATATGCGATCACGCATCCATCGCTGCCGAACTACCTGGCGCTCACGGGAGGCTCCACCTTCGGGATCACCTCGGACTGCACCGACTGCAACGTGAAGGGCAGGAACCTGGTCGACCAACTCGAGGCCCACGGGACGTCCTGGAAGGCGTACATGCAGTCAATGCCAGTACCGTGCTTCAAGGAAGCGTCCGCCGGCACGGCGCCCAACGACTACGCGAAGAAGCACGACCCGTTCATGTACTTCGATGATGTCCGTAACGACGACACCCGGTGCAACCAGATCGTTCCCTTCAGCCAGTTCCGCACCGATCTCAAGAACGGCCTGCCCCAGTTCGCCTGGATCAGCCCGAACGAGTGCAAAGACATGCACTCCTGCTCCATCGCCACGGGCGATTCGTGGCTGAACCTGTGGGTGCCGAAGATCGCCCCGGCGCTCGGGACGAATGGCATCCTGATGGTCCTGTTCGACGAGGGCGCCACTGGTGCGAGCTGCTGCTCACTCTTCACCGGGGGCGGCCATGTCGCCGCGATCATCGCGGGGCCGGGCGCGAAGGACTCGAGGAAGATCACCACGGCTGCCGACCACTATTCACTGCTCCGCCTGATCGAGGACGAATGGGGTTTCCGGCGCCTCCGTCACGCTGCCGACGCCACCACCCCCACGGTCGAGGGCTGGAAGGCCTAGTTCCCGAAGGCCATGGGTGGCCCGAGGGGCGAGTCGTCCTCGCATTCGCCGCGGTCCCTGATCAGGCATGATGGTCTTGAGAGAGGGCTATCGGTCCGTCGGGCAGGCCACCGGGCTGACCTGGGGTTCCCGCTGAACGAGATCAACGTGCTGATCTGGCCGGCACCGCCTTGCGTGCGTGCCATGGACGCCGAGCTTTCGGCGTCGCGGTGGACATCGCGCTCAAGTACGCTGTGACCTCCGAGCCGCGAGGGAAAGGAGCGGTGATGCTGTCCTTCGGCGTCACGTTCATGCTCGACCCCCCTCCGTCGCGCGTCGTGGACTGGGCCAAGCTGGCGGAAGTCAACGGGTTCGACTACGTCTGGGCCTGGGACTCGCACGTCCTGTGGCAGGACGTCTACCCCGTGTTCACGCTGATCGCGGCGAACACCGAGCGGATCCGGATCGGTCCGTGCGTGACGAACCCGGCCACCCGGGACGTCACGGTGACCGCGAGCGCCCTGGCGACGCTGAACGAGATCTCTGGCGGGCGGATGGTGATGGGGATCGGCCGGGGGGACAGCGCTCGCCGGGTGATCGGCAAGCCACCGGTCACGGTGGAGCGGCTGGAAGAGGCGTGCCGCACGATCAAGGACCTCGCGGAGGGCCGGGAGGTGGACTACGAGGGCACGCCCACCCAGCTGAAGTGGGCCGCGGGGCGGCTACCCGTGTGGGTGGCGGCCTACGGGCCGAAGGCGCTTCGGTGCGCCGGGCGGGTGGCCGACGGCCTGATCATGCAGCTCGCCGACCCGTACATCGTCGAGTGGTCGCTCCAGTACGTGAAGGAAGGGGCGAAGGAAGCGGGCCGGCGATTCGAGGACATCCAGATCATGAGCGCAGCGCCCGCCTACGTCACCGACGACCTCCGGCACGCCCGAGACCAGGTTCGGTGGTTCCCGGCGCTGGTCTCCAACCACGTGGTGGACCTGGTGAAGCGGTACGCGACCACCGACCTGCCGCAGGAGCTCACCGACTTCATCAAGGCGCGTGACCACTACGACTACGCGGAGCACGGCCGGACCGGCGCCGAGCACGCCTCCTTCGTCACCGATGAAGTCGTCGACCGGTTCTGCGTGATCGGCACCGCCGAGCAGTGCTTGGCCAAGCTGAAGGACCTCGAGGCGCTCGGCGTGGACCAGTTCAACATCTACTCGATGGTCGATGACCCCGCGGCCGTCATCGAGAGCTTCGGGAAGCAGCTGATCCCCGCGTTCGAAGGAGGAGGTAGGTCATGACCACGGTTCGGGCAGCCGTGATCCAGTGCTACGCGAATATGCCGAAGGACGAGGCCATCGACAAGCACATCGAACTGATCGGCAAGGCGGCCGCCGAGGGCGCGAAGGTGACGTGCCTCCAGGAGATCTTCCACGGCCCGTACTTCCCGGCCGAGCAGGACCCCAAGTGGTACCGGACGGCCGAGCCCGAGGACGGCCCGACGATCACGCGGATGCGCGAGGTGGCGAAGCAGCACAACATGGTGTTGGTCGTGCCGTGGTACGAGGAGGCGCAGACCGGCGTGTACTACAACTCGGCGGCGGTGATCGAGGCCGACGGCACGCTCCTCGGCAAGTATCGGAAGACCCACATCCCTCACGTCGGGCCGTGTTTCTGGGAGAAGTTCTACTTCAAGCCGGGGAACTTGGGGTATCCGGTGTTCCAAACCTCCGTCGGCAAGGTCGGGCTCATCATCTGCTACGACCGGCATTTCCCCGAGGTCGGCCGTGAGGTTGGGCTGAAGGGCGCGGAGATCGTGTTCAACCCCTCGGCCACGGTCGAGTCGCTCTCCAAGTACCTGTGGCTACTGGAGCAGCCGGCGCACGCCGTGGCCAACGGGTACTGGATCGCCGCCATCAACCGGGTGGGTGTGGAGACGCCGTTGTCGACGGCGAAGTTCTACGGGTCCTCGTACTTCTGCGACCCTCGAGGGCAGATCGTCGCGCAGGCGTCGGACTCCGAGGACGAGGTGCTGGTGGCCGACCTGGACCTGGAGAAGAACCGCGAGGTCCGTGACACGTGGCAGTTCCTCCGAGACCGCCGGCCCGAAACCTACGGCGAGCTCACGGAGCTGCTGCCGTGAGCGCACCGGGCACACCTGGCGCGCCGGACGACGGGGGCGCCGCGGAGCTCCTTGCCCGGCACCGCCAGGTGCTCCCCGAGTGGATCGCGCTCTATTACAAGGAGCCCATCGAGCTGGTCCGGGCTGAGGGGACCAGGGTCTGGGACGGAGCCGGCAACGAGTATCTGGACTTCTTCGGCGGCATCGTGACCACGATCTCCGGGCATGTGGTGGAACAGCTCGTCCGGGCGCTGACCGAGCAGGCGGAGAAGATCGCCCACACCTCCACCCTGTACCTGATCCGGCCCATGGTGGAGCTGGCCGAGCGGCTCACCAAGCTCGCGCCGATCGATTCGCCGTCGGGGCTGAAGGCGTTCTTCGTTGGCTCGGGGACCGAGGCCATCGAGGCCGCGTTGCTCTTCGCCACCAGCTGGCGCCGGTCGAACGAGATCATCGCGCTCCGGAACTCCTACCACGGCCGTTCGTTCGGAGCCGTCGGCATCACCGGTAACAAGGGGTGGTCGGCCACCTCGTTCTCGCCGCTCAACGTGTCGTACGCGCTGGCGCCGTACTGCTACCGCTGCCCACTGGGGCTGAGCTACCCCGACTGCGGCGTGGCCTGCGCCGAGGACCTCCGCAACGTGATCGAGACCACCACGACCGGCGAGCCCGCGGCAATGATCGCCGAGCCGATCCAGGGGGTCGGAGGGTTCGTCACCCCGCCGCCGGAATACTTCCAGGTCGCCAAGGGCATCCTCGATGAGTTCGGCATCCCGTTCATCGCGGACGAGGTGCAGACGGGGTTCGGCCGGACCGGCGAGGCCTACTGGGGGATCGAGAGCTACGGCGTCCAGGCCGACGCCATGGTGTGCGCCAAGGGGCTGGGGAACGGCATGGCCATCGGGGCGGTGGTGAGCCGTGCCGACATGATGGACTCGCTCCGGGCCAACTCCATCTCCACCTTCGGCGGCAATCCGCTGGCCTCCACCTACGCGCTGGCGAACCTGGACTACATCGAGGAGAACGAGCTGCAGCACAACGCCCAGCGGGTGGGCAAGTACCTGTTCGACGGGCTGAAGGAGCTGGAGGACCGGTACGACGTGGTGGGAGAGGTCAGGGGCAAGGGCCTGATGATCGGCGTCGAGATGGTGAAGGATGGTGAGACCAAGGAGCCGCATACCGACGGTGCGGTCCAGGTCCTGGAGGCCTGCAAGGAGCAGGGCCTGCTGATCGGCAAGGGCGGCTTGTACGGCAACGCGCTCCGTCTGGCGCCCCCGCTCATCGTCACCGAGGAGGACGCGGCCCGGGCCATCGAGACCCTCGACGTGGCGTTCGGTCGAGTACAGGGGGGCAGGTCGTGAGGACGGTCATCAAGAACGGCACGGTCGTCACGGCCACCGAGACGGCGCGGGCCGACGTCGTCATCGAGGACGACCGGGTCGCCGCCATCGGCCTGGATATGCCCGTTCAGGCCGACAAGGTGATCGATGCCACCGACCGATACGTGATGCCCGGCGGCGTGGACCCGCACACGCACTTCGACCTGCCGTTCGGCGGATCGTTCTGCTCGGACGACTTCGGGACGGGGACCCGGGCCGCCGCCTTCGGCGGCACCACCACGGTGGTCGACTTCGCGCTCCAGGGCACGGGCGAGGGCCTGCGCAAGGGTCTCGACACCTGGCACGAGAAGGCTCAGAAGGCCTGCACCGACTTCGGGTTCCACATGATCGTCAAGGAGGTCAACGACCAGGTCCTCAGGGAGATGGACGAGCTGGTCGGCGAGGGGATCACTTCGTTCAAGCTGTTCATGGCCTACCCCGGGGTGTTCATGCTGGACGACGCGTCCATCTTCCGCGCCATGCAGCGGGCCGCGGACAGCGGCGCCCTGATCATGATGCATGCTGAGAACGGCGGCCCGATCGACGTCCTGGTCAAGAAGTACGTGGCGGAGGGAAAGACCGAGCCGAAGTACCACGGGATGTCCCGCCCCGCCGCGATGGAGGGGGAGGCGGTCCATCGGGTTTTCAAGCTGGCCGAGCTGGCGGGCACGCCCGCGTACGTCGTGCACCTGACCTCGCGCGACGCGTTGAATGCGGTGCGCGAGGCTCGCGATCGGGGCCTGCCGGCCTACGCCGAGACGTGCCCCCAGTACCTCTATCTCTCCTCCGACGACATGGCCCGGCCAGGGTTCGAGGGCGCGAAGTTCGTCTGCTCTCCTCCCTTGCGCCCCAAGGATCACCAGGAGGAGCTGTGGGCCGGCCTCAAGCAGGACGATCTCCAGATCGTGGCCACCGACCACGCGCCGTTCAACTACAAGGGCCAGAAGGAGCTGGGCAAGGACGACTTCTCGAAGATCCCGAACGGGCTTCCGAGCGTGGAGGATCGGTACACGCTGATCTTCCAGGGGGTCCACGATGGGCGGATCGGATTGAACCGGTTCGTCCAGCTCGTGGCGACGGCGCCGGCCAAGATGTTCGGGCTGTACCCTCGGAAGGGGACGATCGCGCCGGGCTCGGACGCCGATATCGTCGTGTTCGACCCCAACCACGAGCGGGTCCTTTCCGCGACGACGCACCATATGAACGTCGACTACTCCTGTTTCGAGGGCATGAAGGTGAAGGGACTTCCCCAGATCGTCCTGCAGCGCGGTGCTGTCCTGGTCGAGGACGGCGAGTTCCACGCGAAGGAAGGCCAGGGGACGTTCATCCCTCGTACCCGGACGGCATTCTGAATCCACGTCGAATCCAACGAAGGAGCTGATGGGCATGAGCGCCGAGCGAGTGCCGGCACTGATCGGCGGGCGGTTCCAGGAGTCGGGGTCCGACGAGGTCGACCCGATCTATGACCCGGCGACCGGCCAGACCATCGCGCTGCTCCCGTATTCCACGCCCGAGGAGATCGACCGGGCCGTGCGGGCCGCCGAGGAGGCCTTTCCCGCCTGGGCCGACACGCCCGTGCCGGACCGGGCCCAGGTGATGTTCCGGTTCAAGGGCCTGCTCGAGGACCTGTTCGAGGAGCTGTCCCGGCTGGTCACCCACGAGAACGGCAAGACCCTTGCGGAGTCCCGGGGCGAGGTCCGCCGGGCCATCGAGGTGGTGGAGCTGGCTTGCGGCGCGCCCACCCTGATGATGGGCACGAACCTGGACCAGATCGCGGACGGCATCGACGAGGAGCTCGTCCGGTTCCCGGTCGGGGTGGTGGCCGGCATCACCCCGTTCAACTTCCCGAACATGGTGCCGCTGTGGATGATCCCCCTGGCCATCGTGTGCGGGAACACCTTCGTGCACAAGCCCTCGCAGCGGACGCCGCTTTCGGCCATCCGGATCGCCGAGTTGTTGACCGAGGCCGGGCTGCCCGACGGCGTGTTCAACGTGATCCACGGGGCGAAGGATTCGGTCGACGCGCTGCTCAGCCATCCCGACGTGTCCGCCGTGTCGTTCGTGGGCTCGGCCGGCGTGGCCGCGTACATCTACGCGACCGGCGCGGCGAACGGCAAGCGGGTCCAGGCCCTCGGCGGGGCCAAGAACCACCTGCTGGTCATGGACGACGCCGACCTGGACAAGACGGTCACGGCGCTGCTGTCATCCGCGTTCGGGAACGCCGGTCAGCGGTGCCTGGCCGGAAGCGTCGCCGTGGGCGTGGGTTCGCTGGGCGATGCATTGGTGCAGGAGCTCTCGGATCAAGCCGACCGGCTGAAGGTTGGACCGGGCATGGAGCCGGCCACCGACATGGGACCGGTGATCCGGGAGGAGCGGAGGAAGGAGTTGATCGGGTACATCGAACAGGGGGAGGAGGTCGGCGCCACCCTAGTCTCCGACGGCCGGGGCGTCGGGCCGTCCGAGGGATTCTTCCTGGGCCCGACGATCTTCGACCGCGTGACGCCGGACATGGCTCTGTGGCGGGACGAGCTGTTCGGCCCGGTGCTCTCGGTGGTCCGGGCGTCGGACATCGACGAGGCCCTGGACATCCTGAACGCCAGCTCGTACGGCAACGCCGCGTCGATCTTCACCACGTCGGGGGCGAATGCGCGCGCGTTCAAGCGCCGCGCGGAGGCCGGGATGCTGGGCGTCAACGTCGGCGTGGCGGCCCCGATGGCGTTCTTCCCGTTCACCGGGTGGAAGAGCTCGTTCTTCGGGGATCTGCACGCCACGGGCAAGGACGGCATTCGGTTCTACACGCGCCACAAGGTCGTCACGTCGCGGTGGTGGCTCCCGGAGAAGCTGGACCACTCGAAGCCCGAAGGCCGCGGTCACTAGCAGACCCTCATGGACTGGTGGGGTTGGGCGACCTTCGGCTTCGTCGCAACCGTTGTCCTGACGGTCATCATGGTGGCCGCTCAGCTCGCCGGCCTCTCGCGCATGGACCTACCGATGATGCTCGGAACGATATTCGTGGAGA
>WNFU01007869.1_pt1 | contig 25517 bp, 18 predicted proteins | sample 5400121 | NCBI WGS metagenome assembly WNFU01 (sample SAMN13153360, study PRJNA577476) | soil metagenome | isolation source: 100 cm soil or saprolite under grassland replicate 1 | place: USA:California | collected 2016-06-15 | reverse complement strand
GCTCGTTCCTCGCTGCGATGCTCGCTCGCTGTCGCCTCGCGGTCTCACCTGCGCCGCTCCCTCCGTGACCGGGTCGCCCACCGGGCGGCGACCACCCCGAGCTGTACGGCCAGCAGCGCCGCAGCCAGTGTGCCGGCCAGGTACCCGAACCCGGTCGCGGCCTGCCCGCCGGCCAGCAGCGCCCGGGACTGTTCGGCGTAGGCGGAGAACGTGGTGAACCCGCCCAGCACACCGACCCCGAGGAACGGCCGGACCAGCCGGTGCGCCGCCCACACCTCGGTGAGGAGCACCATGAGTACGCCGATCAGCATGCAGCCGGCCACGTTGGTGGTGAGGGTCGCCCACGGCAGGCGGCCCGGCGGGGCGGGCCAGGCCAGCGCCAGCCCGTACCGCGCGAGGGAGCCGGCCACCCCACCCGCGGCGATCGCCCCGAGCACCCGGGCCTGCGCCCACACCGGCCCGCGGCGGCGTGCAGGCCGGGGCAGCTCGACGTCCCGATCGACCGTCGCCGGCCGGTCGTCCATGTGCGCCCCCTACCGCATGAGGTAGGGACTGTCGGCGGTCGACCGACCGCGGTTCCGGCGAGCCCCACCGCCGTCGTCGGGCAACGATACCCGCCGCCTCGGCCAGGTCCTCGCCGGCCGCGGCACCCTACTCGAAGGACTCGCCCTTCTCGGCCTTCGCCACCAGCGACGCCGGCGGGGCGAAGCGCTCGCCGTACCGCGTCGCCAGCTCACGCGCCCGCGCCACGAAGCCGGCCACGCCGCCCTCGTACCCGTTGATGTACTGGATCACGCCTCCGGTCCAGGCCGGGAAGCCGATCCCGAAGATGGAGCCGATGTTCGCGTCCGGCACCGAGCGGAGCACGCCCTCGTCGAAGCACTTCACCGTCTCCAGCGCCTCGGCGAACAGCATCCGCTCCTGCATGTCGCGGAACGGGATCTCCGTCCCGGGCGGCCCGCTGTGCCCGTTTGTCGGCCTCCGGCCGAAGTGCTCATCTGTCGGCCTCCGGCCACTGTGCTCATCTGTCGGCCTCCGGCCACTGTGCTCATCTGTCGGCCTCCGGCCGAAGTGTTCCGCCAGCCCGGGCCACAGCCCGACGCGCTTGCCGTCGGCGTAGTCGTAGAACCCCGCGCCGCCCGACCGGCCGGTGCGCCCGAACTCGTCCACCATCCGGTCGATCACCGCCTCGGAGCCGTGCTCCGGCCACTGGCCGCCGGCCGCCAGCACCGCCGCCTTGGCCTCCTCGCGGATCTTGCGCGGCAGCGTCAGGGTGAGCTCGTCCAGCAGTTGCAGGGGCGGTGCCGGGTAGCCCGCCTGGGCGCCGGCCTGCTCGATCGAGGGCACCGCGACGCCCTCGCCGACCATCGCCACCGCCTCGTTGATGAACGTGCCGATCACCCGGCTGGTGAAGAAGCCGCGACTGTCGTTGACCACGATCGGCGTCTTCCTGATGTGGTGCGCGATGTCCACGGCCTTGGCCAGCACCGCGTCGGAGGTCTGCCCGCCGACGATGATCTCCAGCAGCGGCATCTTGTCCACCGGCGAGAAGAAGTGCAGGCCGATGAAGTTCTCCGGCCTGCCCACCCCCTCGGCCAGCCCGGTGATCGGCAGCGTGGAGGTGTTCGAGCCGAGCACCGCGTCCGGGGCGAGCAGACCCTCGACCTCGGCGAACACCTTCTTCTTCAGCTCCGCGTTCTCGAACACCGCCTCGATCACCACGTCGGCGCCCGCGCAGTCCTCGGCGGCCGCGGTCGGCGTGATCCGGGCCAGCACCTCCTCCCGCTTCTGTTCGGTGAGCTTGCCGCGCGAGACGGCCTTGTCCAGCAGGCCGACCGAGTACGCCTTGCCCTTCTCGGCCGCCTCCAACGACACGTCCTTCAGTACGACGTCGATGCCGTTGCGGGCGCACACGTACGCGATGCCGGCGCCCATCATGCCGGCGCCGAGCACGGCCACCTTGCGGGCGGTGTACCTCTCGTACCCCTGCGGCCGGCTGCCGCCCTTGTTGATGTGGTTCAGGTCGAAGAAGAACGCCTTGATCATGTTGGTGGAGACCTGCCCGACGGCGAGGTCCACGAAGTACCGCGTCTCGATCTTGGCGGCGGTCTCGATGTCGACCTGGGCACCCTCGACCGCCGCGGCCAGGATGTTGCGCTGCGCCGGGAAGTTCGCGCCCTTGGTCTGCTTGCGCAGGTTGGCCGGGAACGCCGGCAGGTTCGCCGCGAACGACGGGTGGCTGGGCGTGCCGCCGGGGATCTTGAAGCCGGGCCGGTCCCACGGCTGGGCCGCGTCCGGGTTGGCCGCGATCCACTCCCGGGCCCGCGCCAGCATCTCCTGCGGGGTGTCCACCACCTCGTCCACCAGGCCGACCTCGGCGGCCTGCCGCGGCTTGTACCGCTGGCCCTGCAGCAGCACCTTCAGCAGCGCGTCGGCGATGCCGAGCATCCGCACGGTGCGGACCACCCCACCCCCGCCGGGCAGCAGGCCGAGGGTGGCCTCGGGCTGGCCGATCTCGCTGCCCTTGGCGTCCAGCGCGATCCGCCGGTGGCAGGCCAGCGCGATCTCCAGGCCACCGCCGAGCGCCGCGCCGTTGATCGCGGCCACCACCGGCCGGCCCAGCGTCTCCAGCCGGCGGAACAGCGCCTTCATCTCATCAGCCCGCGCGGTCAGCTCCGCCGCGTCCGCCTCGGTGACCCGCAGCATGATGTTCAGGTCGGCGCCGGCGAAGAACATCCGCTTCGCCGAGGTGAGGATCACGCCGGTGATCGAGTCCTTCTCCGCCTCCAGCCGCTGCACGGTGGCCCGGAACGAGTTGCCGAACAGCTCGTTCATCGTGTTCGCGTTCTGGGTCGGGTCGTCCATGGTGAGCACCACGACACCGTCGTCGCCGCGCTCCCAGCCGATCATGTTCTGCTCAGTCATCGCCTGTCTCTCGTCTCGCAAGTGTGTCGGCCGGGCCGCTCAGACGCGCTCGATGACGGTGGCAACGCCCATGCCGCCGCCGATGCAGAGGGTCACGAGGGCGTACCGCCCGTCGCGGCGCTCCAGTTCGTCAACCACGGTGCCCACCAGCATCGCGCCGGTGGCACCGAGCGGGTGACCCATGGCGATGGCACCGCCGTTCACGTTGAGCTTCTCGCTCGGGATGGCGAGGTCCCTGGTGTACTTCAGGACGACGGCCGCGAACGCCTCGTTGAGCTCGAACAGGTCGATGTCGTCCACGGTGAGCCCCGCCGTCGCCAGCACCTTGCGGGTGGCCGGGGTCGGGCCGGTGAGCATGATCGTGGAGTCGGCGCCGCTGGTCGCGGTGGCCACGATCCGGGCCCGCGGGGTCAGCCCGAGGTCGGAGCCGACCTGCTCGGAGCCGACCAGCACCAGCGCGGCGCCGTCCACGATGCCGGAGGAGTTCCCCGGGGTGTGCACGTGGTTGATCTTCTCGACCCAGTGGTACTTCTGCAGCGCCACCGCGTCGAAGCCACCCATCTCGCCGACCGCCTCGAAGGACAGCGGCAGCCTGCCCAGCCCCTCCAGCGTGGAGTCCGGGCGCATGTGCTCGTCGCGGTCCAGCACCGTGACACCGTTGCGGTCGGTGACCGGGACAACCGACTTGGCGAAGTACCCGTTCGTCCACGCCTTCGCGGCGCGCTCCTGCGAGGTCAGCGCGTACCGGTTGACGTCCTCGCGGGAGAAGCCCTCGATGGTGGCGATCAGGTCGGCGCTGATCCCCTGCGGGATGAAGTAGGTCTCGTAGTTGGTCTCCGGGTCCAGCGCCCAGGCGCCGCCGTCGGAGCCCATCGGCACCCGGGACATCGACTCGACGCCGCCGGCGATGACCAGGCTGTCCCACCCGGACCGGACCTTCTGCGCGGCCACGTTGACCGCCTCCAGCCCGGACGCGCAGAACCGGTTGAGCTGCACGCCGCCGACCGTGTCCGGCAGGTGGGCGGCCAGCGCCGCGGTCTTGGCGATGTCCATGCCCTGGTCGCCGACCGGGGTCACCACGCCGAGCACGATGTCATCGACGCGCTCGGCGTCCAGCGTCGGGTTGCGCTTGGCCAACTCGTCGATGAGGCCGACCACCAGCGAGACCGGCTTGGTCCCGTGCAGGGATCCCTTCTTGCCGCGGCCGCGCGGGGTGCGGATCGCGTCGTACACGAACGCCTCGGTGCTCATGCCTCGACTCCTACGTCTTTGCGGCTCACGGATGGTCCTCCTCGCAGAGCGCTGTCGTCACCAGATCGCGCGCGGGTGCCGTTCCGGACCCGGCCCCCGTTTCGGATCCAGCCCCTGGCGCGGATCTCGACATCATGCTAATCCTCACTAACATAGACGCGCCTGGGAGCGGCTTGTCAACGGCTTGTGTCGGCCGAGACAGGGACGACCCGGCGCACGGCCTGTTCCAGCGGTACGAAAGGGAGCACCGATGGACCGGTACGGCGAGATCATGTACGCGGTGGACGGCGCCATCGCCACCGTCACGCTGCACCGCCCGGACCACCGCAACGGCTACACCGTGCGGATGGCGGAGGAGCTGCGGGACGCCTTCGACACCGCCGATCGGGACGGGTCGGTGGGCGCGGTGGTGTTCACCGGGACCGGCAAGGACTTCTGCGTCGGCGCCGACCTGTCCGGCGGCGGGCTGAGCGGTCCGCTGGACGACGGCTCCGGCGAGGACTACCAGGAGCCGGCCGGCCGCTGCGCGCTGCGGATCTTCGAGATGAACAAGCCGGTCATCGCGGCCGTGCGCGGGGCCGCGGTCGGCGGCGGCAGCACCATCCTGCTGCCCGCGGACTACCGGTTGGCCGGCTCGGACGCCCGCTTCGGGTTCGTCTTCACCCGGCGCGGCATCGTGCCTGAGGGCGCGTCCGCTTGGTTCCTGCCGCGGCTGGTCGGGCTCGGCCGGGCGATGGACTGGATGATCAGCGGCCGGGTGTTCGACGCGGAGGAGGCGCTGGCCGCCGGGCTGGTGCACCGGGTCTACCCTCCGGAGGAGGTGCTGGACCGGGCGTACGAGCTCGCCACCGACCTGATCGAGACGACGGCGCCGGTCGCGGTGGCGGTGACCCGGCAGTTGCTGTACCGGATGTCCGCGCTGGACTCGCCGTACCCGGTGGACCGGCTGGACTCGCGGCTCATCCACGATGGGATCCGCAGCCTGGACGCGTTCGAGGGCGTGACCTCGTTCCTGCAGCGCCGCGCGCCGAACTTCCCCGGCACCGTGCCCGCCGACCTACCCGACTACCTCCCGTGGCTGCCTTGACCGGTCCGGTGCCCGGCGGGCCGGCGCGCCGGGCACCGGTGCGCCGGGTGCCGAACCGCAAGGCGCAGCTCGCCGAGCTGGCCGCGGACCTGTTCCGCCGGCACGGCTACCACCAGGTCGGCGTCCAGGAGATCGCGGCCGCCGCCGGGCTGACCGGGCCGGCGGTGTACCGGCACTTCCGCAGCAAGCAGGAGATCCTGGCGCACGTGCTGCTCGCCGGGATCGACGCGTTCGGCGCGGCCACCGAGCAGGCGTTGTCCGCGGACGCCCCGCCCGCGGACCGGGTGCGTGCGCTGACCGCGGCGCTGGCCCGGCTGTCGGTTGAGCGGCGCGAGACCACGGCGCTGTGGCGCTGGCAGCGGCGGCACCTGGCGCCGGCCGACCAGGCCGCGGTGGTGCAGCGCGCGGCCGCCGCGATGGACCGCTGGGCGGCCGAGCTGCGGCTGGTGCGGCCCGAGCTCGACGGGCCCGACGCGGAGCTGCTCTGCTGGGCCGCCATGTCGGTGTTCGGCAGTGTGGCGGTGCACCACGCGAGCCTGCCGCGGGCGCGGTTCGCCCCGATGCTGGCCGCGATGGCGGACGCCGTGCTGGCCAGCCGTGCGGTGCCCGCCCCGCCCGGCGCCCCCGTGCCGGCCGGCTCGGCGCTGAACGGGGCGGAGGTGCCGCCGTCGCGGCGGGAGGCCGTGCTGGCCGGCGCCACCCGGCTGTTCCGCGAGCGGGGCTACCACGCGGTGAGCATGGAGGACATCGGTGCCGCGGTGGGGATCGCCGGCCCCAGCGTGTACCGGCACTTCGCCTCCAAGGCGGAGCTGCTGTGTGCGGCGTGTACCCGGATGGCGGACCGGCTGGCCACCGAGGCCGCGGCGGCTCTGTCCACGGCGGCCAGCCCGAGGGCCGACCCGCCAGCCGACGCGATAGCCGACCCGGCCCACGGCCCGGCAGCCGGCCCGGTAGCCGGTCGACCCGCCGCGAGCCCCGCCGCCGGCCCAGTAGCCGACCCGGCCGCCGGCCCGGCGGAGGCGCTGGACCGGCTGGTCCGGTCCTATGTGGGCACCGCGCTGGCGCACCGCGACCTGCTGGCGGTGTACGCGGCCGACTCGGCCAGCCTCCCGGAGCAGCACCGCGCCGAGCTGGTCCGGCTGCAGCGGCGGTACGTGGGGCACTGGGTGGACGCGCTGCGGGCCGCCTCGCCCGGCCTGCCGGAGGCCGAGGCGCGGATCGCCGTGCACGCCGGCCTGACCGTGGTGAACGACCTGGTGCGTACCCACCGCCTGGTGGCTCGGCCGCGGTTCACCGAGGAGCTGCTGGAGCTGACCCGGGCAACCCTGTCCAGCGGCGGCCGCTGACTACCCCCGCCGGCGGGCGCGCCGTAGCTCGGACAGGTACGCCCGGAAGTCCACCTCGATGGTGTGCCGCTTGGAGGCGACGTACCGTTTCGCGGTCCGCTGCTCGTACGCCGCGATCTCCCGGCGCATCGCCGCCCGCGACGGCAGCGTGGTGGTGCCGGCCAACAGGTCGGCCACCCACTCCGACTGCGCCTCGGCCAGCGGCATGATCGCGCCGAGCGGCTGCACCAGGCCGATGAAGTACAGGCCGGGGTGGTCCGGGTCGACCACCCGGTGGTACAGGCCGATCCGGTTGTCCGCCGCGGCGACCACGGCCGGGTCGAGGAACGGGAACGTGATCTTGTACCCGGTGCAGTAGATGATCGCGTCGATCCGTTCCACGCTTCCGTCGGTGAACTCCACCTTGTCACCGGCCAGCCGGGCGACGTTCGGCTTGACCGTGATGTCGCCGTGCCCGAGCCGGGTGAGCAGGTCGGCGGAGACCGTGGGGTGCGCCTCCAGCGGCCGGTGATCCGGCTGCGGCAGCCCGTAGCTGGTCATCCTGCCCTGGGCGATGCGCAGCACGGTGGTGGTCAGCACCTGCTGGACGCGGAACGGCATCCGGCCGAGCGGCGACTTGACGATCTTGTCGAACGGCTGCCCGAAGTAGTACTTCGGCAGGATGTACGCCCCGCGCCGCATCGCCAGGAAGGTGCGCCCGGACACGTACGACGTCTCGACGGCGATGTCCGTGGCCGAGTTGCCGATGCCCAACACCAGCACCCGGCGGCCGGCGTACGGGCCCGGGACCTTGTAGTGGTGGGCGTGCGTCTGCTCCCCGGCGAAGGTGTCCGCGCCGGGGAACGGCGGCTCCGGCCAGCGCGGGTCCCAGTGGTGCCCGTTGGCGACCAGCACCGCGCCGTAGCGCCCGGTCCGCTCCTGCCCGGTGTCGCGGTGCCGGGTGGTCACCTCCCACCGGCCGTCGCGCGGCACCACGCCGGTGACCTCGGTCCGGAACGTGATCAGCTCGTGCAGCCCGAAGTGGTCCACATAGGAGTCGAAGTACTCCACGATCTGGCTGTGGTGCGGGAAGTCCGGGTAATGCTTCGGCATCGGGAACGCGGCATACTCCATCACGTCCCGGCAGGTGTTGATGTGTAGTGACCGGTACGCCGAGGACATCTCGTTGTCGTTCAGGTAGCGCCAGTTGCCGCCGATCCGCGAGCCGGCCTCGAAGCAGTCGAGGTCGATGCCGCGCGCGGCCAGCACCTGGCACGACGCGATCCCGGACGAGCCGGCCCCGATGATGCACACCCGGTCCATGGCGCCCCTTCCGATGCGAGTGGTCCCGGGCCGATGGTCCAGTACGCGGGCGCGCGCTCGCCAGCCCGCCCTCAGTCCCGCGCGGCACCGTCGGTTCGGGCGGGTCAGCGGCGTGCGGGTGCGGTGCCGCGCGGGCCGATCCCGGTGCGGCGGAACGCGGCCCGCGCCCTTGCGTCGTACCGCAGCCGGACCGGCAGCAGGCCGAACACCCGCCGTACCACGAGGGTGAACGCCCGGAACGCCCGCTCGTCCCGCCGGGACCAGGTGGCGCCAAGCCGTTCGCGCACCACCGGCGGCAGGGTGGCCCGCATCAGCCACCAGCCGGCCCACGAGGCGACCGGGCCGACCAGCCGGAAGACCCGGTCCGGCAGGCCCGGGAACGACCGCGGCGGGTCCTCGCCCAGGTGCGCCAGCCGCACCGCGGTCCGGGTCGGCTCCAGCACGTCGGCGCACATCCGGTCGTAGTACGCACAGAACGCGGCCCAGTCCCGCGGCACCGGCCGGTCGCTCACGCCGTACAGGCGGTACCCGGCGCAGCTCTCCGCGTACAGCCGCTCCCGCTCGTCGTCGGTGAGGGGGTGGTGGAACAGCTCGACCGCCTTCACCAGCGACATGATCATCGTGGCGTGCGCCCAGAAGTAGATCTCCGGGTCGAGCGCGTGGTACCGCCGGCCGTGCGCGTCCACGCCCTTGATCCCGGTGTGGAAGTCGCGGATGCCGCGGGCGGTGCGCCCCGCGTCCGGCCAGTCGTAGGTCACCCCGAGGATCTGCGGGACGGACCGGAGGAAGCGTTCCCAGGGCTCGCTGAAGAACGCGGAGTGCTGCTCCACCCCGGCGCCGAGGCCGGGGTGCATGAGCTGGAGCACCCCGGCGTACGGGCCCATCAGGTAGGAGCGCCGGTCGCCGGCGTACCGCCAGTGCAGGGAGCCGGGGCCGTGCAGCGCGGCCGGCGCGGTCGTCGTGGCAGTCGTCGCGTTCATGGCCGACCTCCCTCGGCGGCGATGAGACGATCCGATGCTGAACGTGTCACTGCTGTCAATGCCCCGCGGGCGGTGGCTACGCTGTGCGGATGCGTTCGATGTTGTGCGGTTGGTCCGTCGGATGAGGCTGCTGGTCACCGGGGGGGCCGGCTACATCGGGTCGGTGGTCGCCGCGCAGCTTCTGCAGGGCGGGCACCAGGTGACCGTGCTGGACGACCTGTCGACCGGCCACCTCGACGCGGTGCCCGCCCGCGCGGGGTTCGTCCGGGGGCGGCTGCACGAGGCCGCCGCGGAGGTGCTCGGCGGCGGCGGGTACGACGGCGTGCTGCACTTCGCCGCCCGGTCGCTGGTGGGCGAGTCGGTGCGTGACCCGGCCGGGTACTGGGAGAACAACCTGGTGGGCGCGCTCCGGCTGCTGACCGCGATGCGGGACGCCGGGGTGCTACGGCTGGTGTTCTCCTCCACCGCCGCCACCTACGGCGAGCCGGCGGTCAGCCCGATCACCGAGGACACCCCCACGTCGCCGATCAACCCGTACGGGCACAGCAAGCTCGCGGTGGACCACCTGCTGGCCGGCTGGGCGCCGGCGTACGGCCTGGCCGCGACCAGCCTGCGGTACTTCAACGTGGGCGGCGCGTACGCCGGCCTGGGCGAGCGGCACGATCCGGAGACGCACCTGATCCCGAACGTGCTGGCCGTGCCGCGCGGGCAGCGGGACGCGGTGGAGGTCTACGGCACCGACTACCCGACCCGCGACGGCACCGCGGTGCGCGACTACCTGCACGTGGCCGACCTCGGCCGGGCGCACCTGCTGGCGCTGGCCGCCGCGCAGCCCGGGCAGCCGGGGCAGCCCGGGCACCGGGTCTACAACCTGGGCAGCGGCACCGGGTACACCGTGCGCGAGGTGCTGGACGCCTGCCGCCGGGTCACCGGGCACCCGATCCCGGCGATCGACCGGCCGCGCCGGCCCGGGGACCCGACGACCCTGGTGGCCTCCAGCGAGCGGATCGCGGCCGAGCTCGGGTGGCGGCCGGAGCTCGGCCTGGACCGGATCGTGGCCGACGCGTGGGAGTTCCTCGGCGGCGCGGCTGGGCAGCCCGGCGGGGCGAGCCGCGGCCGGGCAGGCGACGGCGGCCGATGAGAGGGGTCTGGGCGGCGCCGGGTCGGGTGAACCTGATCGGCGAGCACACCGACTACAACGACGGGTTCGCGCTGCCGCTGGCGGTGCCGTTACGGGTGACCTGCGCGGCGTCGCCCCGCTCCGACGGGCTGCTGACCGCGTCCTCGGCGCAGGAGCCGGGCCAGCAGGCCTCCGTCCCGGTCGCGGCGCTGGAGCCGGGCGCGGTCCGCGGCTGGGCGGCGTACCCGGCCGGCGTGCTGTGGGCGCTGCGCACCGCGGGCCACCCCGTCGGCGGGCTGGACCTCGCCGTGGACGGCGACGTGCCGCTGGGCGCCGGGCTGTCCTCCTCGCACGCCCTGGAGTGCGCCGTGGCGGTGGCCTGCGCCGAGATCTTCGGCCTCGGGCTGGACCGGATCGAGCTGGCCCTGGTCGTGCGGCGCGCCGAGAACGAGTTCGTCGGCGCCCCCACCGGGATCATGGACCAGCTCGCGTCGCTGTGCGGGCGGGCCGGCCATGCGCTGCTGCTGGACACCCGGGCGCTGACCGTGCAGCCGGTGCCGCTGGACCTGGCCGGTCACGGGCTGGCGTTGCTGGTGATCGACACCCGGGCGCCGCACGCGCTGGTGGACGGCGAGTACGCGGCCCGCCGCCGCACCTGCGAGGCCGCGGCGGCGGCGCTGGGGGTGGCGGCGCTGCGGGACGTGACCGAGTCGGGACTGGACGCCGCGCTGGCCGCGCTGCCCGACGATGTGGCGCGCCGGCGGGTCCGGCACGTGGTGACCGAGAACGCCCGGGTGCTCGCCGTGGTGGAACTGCTGCGTGGCGGCGCCGACCCGCGCAGGATCGGCCCCGCCCTGGTCGCCTCGCACGAGTCGCTGCGCGGCGACTACGAGGTGTCCTCCGCCGAGCTGGACACCGCCGTGCGGGCCGCCCTGGACGCGGGCGCGCACGGCGCCCGGATGACCGGTGGCGGCTTCGGCGGCTCCGCCATCGCGCTGGTGGACGCCGACGCGGTCGGGCCCGTGTCCGCCGCGGTGCGCGCCGCGTTCGCCGCCCGCGGGCCGGTCGTGCTGATCCGGGCCGGTCGTGCTGATCCGGGCCGGTCGTGCTGATCCGGGCCGGTCGTGCTGATCCGGGCCGGTCGTGCTGACCCGGGCCGGTCGTGCTGACCCGGGCCGGTCGTGCTGATCCGACCTGGGCGGCGGCGCGGCCCCCACGACGACCGCGCCGCCACCCGGCGGGGTAGCTCAGGCTGCCGGCGCCACGAAGTCGATGCCGGTGACGGTTCCCTGCCACGGCACCTTGATCGGAGTCGCCTCGGCGAAGGTCGGCGCGTTCTGCCACCAGACCATGGCCAGGCCGGGGTACGTCTCGAGCAGCACCTTCACCTTCTCGCCGGTCAGGCCCTTCAGGGTGTACTGGCCGTCAGCCTGGACGAAGGTCAGCGGCCCGGCCTCGTCCCCGGTCACCGCGCTCACCGAGAACAGCATCGAGTCCGCGGCCGGCTGGCCGTCCGGGGTAAGCACGTGGCCGGTGATCCGGGCGGCCGTCAGCAGGTGCGCGTCCTCGGTCGTGGTCCGGCCGACGTGTACCCGGACCGGGTCGGCGACGCGCTGGTTCGCCGTGTCGCCCGACCACTGCCAGGCGTACCGGCCGGTCACGTCGCTGAACTCGATCGGCCACAGGTACGGCCCGAGCCCGCCGATGGTGTACCGCCCCTGCTCGTCGGAGCATTGCGGCCCGAAGTCCGGCCCGGCGTCGGTGCTGGCGGCGAACGGGTGGGCGCAGATGTCCGGCACCGGACGCCCGGTCGCGGCGTCGACCACCCGGCCGCTCACCGTGCCCGGCCGGTCCAGTCGGATGGCCGGAACCGACACCGTCTCGCCGACGTGGACGGCGACGTTCCGGGCCTCGTCCCTGCTGCCGGTACCACCGTCCGGGCCGACCCACTGGGCGCCGTGCGTGCCGTCCTGCGGGTCTGCGTACAGCCGGTAGTCGCCGGCGGTCAGCGGGCCGATGGTGACCCGGCCCTGGTCGTCGCTGCGGTGCCCGCCGCTCAGGCCGAACGCGCGGCTGCCCACCTGCCACGACTCCACCGCGACGTCCGCCAGCGGCGCGCCGGTGGCCGCGTCCAGCACGGTGGTGCTGATGAACCCGCCGGCCTCCGCCTCGAAGCTCACCGATGTCGTTTGCCCGGAGGTGACCTCCACCCCGTTCTGCGAGGGCGGCGGGAAGTACTGCGCCGGCAGGTCGAGGACATCGACGCTGTACGTGCCCGGTGGCAGGTCGTTCATCACCGCGGTGCCCGTGTCCGTGCACGCCCGGGCTGCGATATCGCCGAACGCCTCGGCGCAGAAGTGCTGGATCGGCTGGCCGGTGGTCTTGTCGGTCACGGTCACCGAGATCGAGCCGGGCACCGGCGGCGGCGGCAGCGTGGTGCCGTCGGTCGAGTCGTCCACCGTCGTGGTCTGGCCGGCGATGACGTGGATCAGGTCGGCCTCGAACGGCGAAAGGTGCCCGAACGCCCACTGGTCGAGGTCGGGATACTTGGTGAACTCCACCAGGTAGTCGCCGGGGGCCAGCCCGTCGATCTGGTAGTAACCGCTCTGGTCGGTGCGGGCGAAGCCGCCATCGACGGCGTTGAAGTCCGGCGTGTAGACGATCACCTGCACGTCCGGCACGCCCTGGCTCGCCGTGACGAAATGCCCGGCGATGCTGCCCGTCGTCTCGTCGGCCTGCGCCGCCGACGCCGTCCCGCTCACCAGCGCCGCGACGAACGCGGACACCAGGACTAATCGCGTTCTGAGCCGTCCGAACATGCCCAATCCCCTCCTCGGCGACACGAACGCGACGAGCGTACGCGCGGCGGTGGGCCGGTTCGCTGCCCTTTCGGGCACCGTTGCGCGGGCTGCGCCTCGGCGAATGGCGGCGGCGACCGTCCGGGATCCGGTGGGTATGCCCGACCTCGACCCGCCGTACTGCCTGATCGACGCCGACGGCACCACCCGCTACGCCACCGGTGGCTGCCGCGGATCGGCCTGCTGGCCGATGTGCGGCGCCGCCCGCGGGACCCGCCGGTGATCAGCATGAAGCGACCCGTCACCTATACGAGGCGTGTATATGCCTCGCATATGGGCAGTTCGGCCGCCGCTGGTTAGGTTTGCTCCTGTGAACAGGTACGGCGCCCTGGTGCCTCGGATTGATCCGGACTGGTGGGACCACCCCGAGCTGCGGCCCCGGTTGGCGGTGCGGGACGTTCAGGCGTTGTACCGGTGGTTGCAGCGGCATGGCCTGAGTCAGCAGCAGATCGCGAGCCTGACCGGTCAGACCCAGCCGGAGGTGTCGGCGATCCTGAACGGCCGCGAGGTGCTGGCCTACTCGGTGTTGCACCGGATCGCGGTCGGGCTGGGCATGCCGCCCGGCTACATGGGGCTGTCCGGCTGCATCGCCTGCTCGGGCGTTGTGGAGGTCGGTGCGCACGGCGAGGAAGGGGACGATCCGATGTTCCGCAGGCAGTTCCTCGCGGCGGCGGCGGCCGCGGCGGCGGGCGGCGCGATGGACGGCGTGCGGCGGCTGCTGCCCGACCAGGTGCCGTCGGCGATGGCGGTGCCGGCCCGGGTCGGCGCGGCCGAGGTGGCCCAGGTCCGCGAGACGACCGCGCAGTTCCGGGCCCTGGACTACCGGTTCGGCCATGGCGCGGCGCTGGACGCGACCCGCGGGTTCGCCGGCTGGGCGCACGGCCTGCTGAGCGGCCGGCAGACCGGGGACACCGCCCGCGAGCTACGCATCGCGCTGGCCGACCTGCACGTGCTCATCGCCTGGGACTACCACGACGGCGGCCGACCGACCTCGGCGCGGCGGCACCACGCGCAGGCGCTGGTGCTGGCCCGGGAAGCGGATGAGCCCGCGATGGTCGGGCAGATTCTGGGCGATGTCGCGCGGGTGAGCACGGATCGGGGTGACCCGCGGGAAGGGATCCGGCTGGCCGGCTTCGCCCTGCTGGCCACCGATCCGGGAGACCTGCCGGCCATCCGCGCCGCGCTGCATCTGGAGGAGGCGTGGGCGCGGGCGCACCTGGCCGACGCACGCGGCGTCCGGGAGGCGCTGGCGCGGGCCGACGACGACCTCGGCCGGGCCGACCCCGCGGCGGTGCCGGCGTGGGCCTCCTCGGCGACACACCTGTTCTACGGCGGCGACTACACCGGCTTCCGCGGCCGGATTTACCAGGAGCTGGCCCGCAGCCGCGAGCACCGCAGGTACGCCGAGACGGCCGTCGAGCACGCCGAAGCCGCTATGGCCGCGTACGACGGGCGGAAATCCCGGACAGGCGTCGTCCTGAACCGGATCTCGCTGGCGACCGGGCAGCTGCGGACCGGCGCCCGCGACGAGGGCCTGCGTACCGCGCACGAGGCCGTCGACCAGGCCGCCGCGCTCCGCTCCGCCCGCGCCCACGCCCAACTCGCCGACCTGGCTGCGGCCGCCGGCACCTACGCCGGCCACCCCGACGCCGACGACCTCCGCCACCGCGTCACCGCCCTCACCGCAGCCTGACCGGCGACCGGGTCTCCTCCGCCACGCCAACGCGTCCGGCCTGACTGCGGTCTGGGATCCTGTGGGCATGTCCGACTTCGACTCGCCGTACTGCCTGATCCACGCCGACGGCACCACCCGCTACGCCACCGGTGAGCTGCTGCGGATCGGCCTGCTGGCCGACGTGCCGCGCCCGCGGGACCTGCCGGTGATCAGCATGGTGCCGTACGCCCAGCTTCGCGAGCGCGGCTTCGCCGTACATGACGGGAACGAGCCGATCCTGACCCTGGCGGCCCGGGAGTGGCGCGAGGTCGGGCTGGAGGAGGTGGCCGACGATGGGGCGCCGCTCCGGCTTGACGGCGAGGTGAGCTTCGACGTCGGCGACGAGCAGTACGCGGAGTGGGTGCGGCGGATCGTCGCGGACGAGATCTGCCAGGGGGAGGGCTCGAACTTCCTGCCGTCGCGCAAGGCCCGGCTGCGGATCGCCGACTTCTCGGCGGCCGCCGCCAACACCATCTTCGCCCGACTGGCCAGGAACGAGCTCGGCGCGTACATGACGTTCTGCTTCTTCGACGGCGAGCGGTACTTCATCGGGTCCTCGCCGGAGCGGCACATCACCGTGCGCGATGGCACCGTCCGGATGAACCCGATCTGCGGCACCCTGCCGAAGGCGGGGCTGACCCGGCGGGCCGACCTGGTGGAGTTCCTGTCCGACCCCAAGGAGATCAACGAGCTCTTCCAGGTGGTGGACGAGGAGCTGAAGATGATGTCCCGGATCTGCGCCGAGGGCGGCCGGATCCACGGGCCGTTCCTGAAGGAGATGAGCACCCTCATCCATACCGAGTACGAGCTCGAGGGCCGGAGCTCGATGGACCCGGTGGACGCGTTCCGGGACTCGATGTTCGCCGCCACCATGATCGGCAGCCCGCTGCAGAACGCGGCCCGGATCATCCACAAGTACGAGACGGACTCGCGGCGGTACTACTCCTCCGCGCTGGTGCTGATGGACCGCGACGAGCACGGCGCCGAGTACCTGGACTCGGCGATCACGATCCGGACCATGGAGGTGGACGCCGCCGGCAACGGGGTGATCCAGACCGGGGCCAGCATCGTGCGGGACTCCGACCCGGAGAAGGAGTGCGTCGAGGTGCGGGCCAAGGCGGCCGGGCTGCTGCGGGCGATCGGCGGCGTGGAGCCGGCCGAGCCGGTGCTGCCGCGGTACGCCGACAAACTGGTGCAGGACGTGCTCGCCTCGCGGAACAAGTACCTGTCCCGGTTCTGGACCGAGCGGCAGGACCGGTCGCCGGGCAAGATGGAGTTCGACGGCGTGACGATCACCCTGGTGGACAACGAGGACGAGTTCACCTACATGCTGCGGCACGCGCTGGACCACCTGGGGCTGGCCGCCACCGTTCGCAGCTACGCCGACCCTGGGCTCGACCTGACCGCGACCGACCTGGTGCTGATCGGGCCGGGGCCGGGCAACCCGACCAACATGGCCGATCCGAAAATGGCCCGGGTGCATGAGCTCACCGCGCAGTTGCTGGCGCGGCAGGCCAAGTTCCTCGCGGTCTGCCTCGGGCACCAGATCCTGTGCAGCCGGCTCGGCATGCCGATCGTCGCGGTGGACCCGCCGCTGCAGGGGGTGCAGCAGTCGATCGACCTGTTCGGGCGGGACGAGCCGGTCGGGTTCTACAACACGTTCTTCGCCACCGCGCCGCCGGTGCCGCCGGCCGGGGTGGAACTGGCCACCGGCGCGGACGGCCGGGTCATGGCCACCCGGTCCGGGCACTTCTACAGCTTCCAGTTCCACGTGGAGTCGGTGCTGACGACGAACTGCGCGGCGGTGCTGCGGGAGGCCTTGTCCTGGCTGCTGCGCTGACCGGATCCGCGGACTGACCGGATCCGCGGGCTGACCGGATCTGGTACCGGAGATGACTTCTCCCGCACCGGCCGGTCGCTCGCTGGTCGCCCCGACACCGCGCCCGGCGGCGCGCTGCCGCCTGGTCTGCTTCCCCTGCGCGGGCGGCGGCCCGTCCATGTTCCGCCCGCTGTCCCGGGCGCTGCCCGCGGACATCGAACTGCTGGCCGCCTGCCTGCCCGGGCGTGAGTCGCGGCTGCGTGAGCCGCCGGCCACCCACCTGCTGGCGCTGGCCGCGCAGATCACCCGCGACCTGGTGGCCACCGTGGACGGCCCGTACCTGATCTTCGGGCACAGCATGGGCGCGATGCTGGCGTACGAGGTGTGCCGGTGGCTGCAGCGCACCGGGCGCGGGCCGCTGCCCGCGGCGCTGACCGTCTCGGCCTGCATCGGACCGGACCTGCCGCGCGGCACTGAGGTCATCGGGCAGAGCGACCAGCGGCTGTCCGAACGGCTGGCGTCGCTGGGCGGTATCCCGCCAGAGGCTGCCCGCGACCCGGACCTGATGCGGATGATCCTGCCGGTCACGCGTGCCGACCTGGAGATGGTCGAGGTGTACCAGCCGCGGTCCGGCCCGCCGCTGGACCTGGACCTGCTGGTGGTCAGCGGCGCGACCGACCACGTGGCGACGCCGGCGCAGATGACCGGCTGGCGGTCGGTCGCGCCGCGCCCCGCCGTACACGTCCGGCCCGGCGGCCACTTCTACCTGCTTGACCCGGGGAACCGCGACTGGTTGGTCGGCCAGTTCGCCGCGCAGGCCGCCCGGGCCGTTGCCGCTGCCGCCACTCGGACCGTCGGCGCTGACCCCGCCCGGGGTGCCAGGCGAAGCGCGGCCTCTGTCGCGCGCTCCGCCTGACACCCATACACGCCGGGACGCCCCGGCTCTAGGCGACCGGCAGCCGTACCACGAAGCGGCAGCCGGGAGCGACGTTCTGCACCGCGATCTGCCCGCGGTGCGCCTCCACCAGGCCGCGCGCGATGGCCAGGCCCAGCCCCGCGCCGCCGTCCTTGGAGCGCGCCGCCTCGCCCCGGAACGCCACGTCGAACACCCGCGGCAGGTCGTCGGCCGGGATGCCGCCGCAGGAGTCCTGCACCGCCAGCCAGGCGCCGTCCGCGTCCGCGCCGGCGGCCACCAGGACGGCGCCGTCGGACGGCGTGTGCCGGATCGCGTTGGCGAGCAGGTTGCGCACCACCCGGCCGAGCTCGGTATCGCTGCCCACCACCGTCGGCCAGTCGCCCGGCGCGGCGCGCACCTCGACCCGCTTCGCCGCGGCGCCCGGCGACACCGTGGCCACCGCGTCGGAGACCAGGTCGGCCAGCGAGACCCGGTCCAGGTGCAGTTGCAGCCGGCCGGCGTGGATCCGGGACAGCTCGAACAGGTCGTCCACCATGCCGGACATCCGGTCCGTCTCGCGGCGGATCCGGGCGTGGAAGTCTGCCACCTGGGCCGGGTCGTCCACCACGCCGTCCTCCAGCGCCTCGGCCATCGCGCGCAGCCCGGCCAGCGGCGTACGCAGGTCGTGCGACACCCAGGCGACCAACTCCCGCCGGCTGGCCTCCAGGGCGCGCTCCCGGGCCGCCGCTTCCCGCTCCCACACGCTCTGCCGGGCCAGCCGTCGACCCAGGGCGAGTGCCGCCGCCAGCCCCACCGCGCCGGCCACCACAACCACCGTGATCACCACGCCGAAGTCATGGCTGGACAGGAACATCATCTCGGCTGTGCCTACCACACCGGCCACCACGGACAGCACCGCGACCAGCACCACGGCCGAGACGTTGGTGGTGATCGACCGGCGCCGCAGCAGCCGCAGCGCCAACGTGCCGGCCAGCCCGACCGGCACCGAGCAGGCGGCGGCGATCAGTACCACCTGGAGCTGGTCGCGGGTCACCGCCCGGCCTCGTACCGGTACCCGACGCCCCACACGGTGGCGATCCGCCGCGGCGCCGCCGGGTCCGCCTCGACCTTCTCCCGCAGCCGCCGCACGTGCACGGTCACCGTCGACTGGTCGCCGAACGTCCAGCCCCAGACCCGTTCCAGCAGCTCGGCGCGGGAGAACGCCCGCCCGGGGTGCGCGAGCAGGAACGCCAGCAGGTCGAACTCGCGCACCGTCAGCGCCAGCTCGGCACCGCCCAGCCGGGCCACCCGAGCGGCCGTGTCTACCTCGAGGTCCCCGTCCCGGAACGTTTCCGGCTCCGCAGCGGCCGGCGTACCGTTCGCGCGGCGCAGCACCGACGCCACCCGCAGCGCCAGCTCCCGGGGCGAGAACGGCTTGGTCACGTAGTCGTCGGCGCCGAGTTCCAGGCCGAGCACCCGGTCCGACTCCTCGCCCAGCGCGGTCAGCATCACGATCGGCGTCGGCTGGCTGGCCCGCAGCCGGCGGCAGACGTCCAGGCCGGACATGCCGGGCAGCATCAGGTCGAGCACCACCAGATCCGGCGGCTCCTGCAGCGCCCGCCGCAGCGCCGACTCGCCGTCGCCGACCACCTCGACGGCCATCCCGGCCCGTTCGAGGTACCGCCGCACCACGTCGCTGACCGTCGGGTCGTCGTCCACGACCAGCACCCGCGAAGCCCGTTCCACCCGCCGAGCGTAGGTCCCCGGAACGCGCGCAACCCGGTGCGTTCCCGCCTCGTAAGGACTGCGGGTGCGTCGTCGACCCCGTTGGTCACCCCGTTGGCCATTTGTTGGCCACCCGTTGCCCACCCGTTGGCCTGAGTTCGGGGGGGCCGGCTTTCCAACGTGCCGGCAACCCGGGACAATCCGCACATGGCGTTCGAGTGGATTTCGATGACCACGGACTACGGCGTGGACGACGGCTTCGTCGGCGTGTGCAAGGGGGTCATCGCGCGGCTGGCGCCGCAGGTCCGGACCATCGACATCACCCACAACGTGCCGCCGCAGGACGTGCGCCGCGGTGCCGCGGTGCTGGCGCAGACCGCGCCCTACCTCCCGCCCGCCGTGCATCTCGCGGTGGTGGACCCCGGGGTGGGCACCGCCCGGCGCGGCCTGGCGATCATCGCCGGCGGCGGGGTGCTGGTCGGCCCGGACAACGGCCTGCTGGCGCCGGCCGCGGACGCCCTCGGCGAGATCGAGGCGGTGTACGAGCTGGCCAACCCGGAGTACTGGCTGGCCACCGTGTCGCCGACGTTCCACGGCCGGGACGTGTTCGCCCCGGCGGCCGCGCACCTGGCCAACGGGGTGCCCGCGGACAAGTTCGGCCCGGCGTTGGACCCGGCCACGCTGGTGCGCCTGCCGATGCCCGAGACCCGGACCGGCGCCGGCCGGCTGGACACCGAGGTACTGTCGGTGGACCGTTTCGGCAACGTGCAACTCGCCGCGACCGCCACCGACCTGGCCGCCGTCGGCCTGGCACCGTCCACCCGGGTACGCCTTCGGCTGGACATGGTCACCGTCGAAGCCACCCTGGGCAGCACGTTCAACGACGTCCCCGCCGGCGCGCTGCTGGCCTACGTGGACTCCGCCGGCCTGGTGGCGGTCGCCGTGAACGGCGGATCGGCAGCCGGCCGGCTGGGCATCACCGCCGGCGCCCGGGTCGAGCTGGAGAGAACCGACTCCAGCATCTGACGGTCCCCGCCCGACCACAGCGAGCCGGCTCGCGGGTGGGTTCCGGATCGTCGCCGGGCTACCTCGGTTTCAGTAGACCCTGACGTTTTCCACCTTCAGTTCGTTGTCGTTCGTGCTCTTCAGGACGATCTTGCCAATGTCGTCGATGGCCGGGGCGGTCGTCCGGAACGCGTAGCCGCTGGCGATGAGCGCCTGGCTGCCGCCCGGTGGTGTCACGTACGCCGAGTAGGTCTTGGCCGTCATGTTGGACACGATCTTGACGTGGTGCTTCTGGTTGGCCACGTACGGAACCTCGGTCGCGGCATGGTAGGCACTGCCGTCGATGACATCGAACGTTCCGCCGGTGTTGGCACGCACGATCATGTTCAGTTTCGTAAATGCGTCTACCACCGTTGACGTGTCGGCGAGCCCCATCACGCCGTCGATGCCGGTCGCGGCCGGAGTGACATCGTACTCGATCGTTCGGGTGCCGCCGGTGTTGCCTCGGCCCAGGCTGTACACGCCGCTGAACGTGGCCCTCGAGAACATGATCGGCGCGGCCAGGCTTACCTTGACACTCCGACCGTTCAAGTTGGCGGCGTTCACCGTCAGCTTGATGGTGGGGGAGGTCTGCGTGACAGTGATCGCGGGGTCCTTCGCGAGAACGGTCCCGCCCGCCCTGGAGATTTCGACCGTGAAGGTGCCGGTGTTGACAAACATCGGATCGGCGATGGACACGTCGATGGCGCCGGCCGTGTCCTTCATCATCACCGCCGACTTCTTGCTGCTCCACACGTCGCCCACCTGCAGGCCACCGTCGACCCAGATGTTCGCACCCGTAAGTGCGAGTGTGTTCTCCCGCACGCCCTGACCCTGAGGGGTGTTCTGCAGAATGGTGATGGTCGGACTGGCCGCGTAGCTGCTCACCTGGGCGGCCGTCTTGTTGGGCAGCAGGACGTACGAGTATCCTGAGTTGCCGGGGTTGACCCCGTGGTCGAACCATAACGTCAGGTAGTTTCGGGTGTAGCGTGTGGTGTCGACGAACGGTGGCGTGGTGTCGATTGAGTTCCACGCGTCGGTCCGGGCCTCCCGCAGGCCCTTGATCGTGGGAGCGCCCGGGAAGTAGTACCCGGTATCCGAGCCCACCGCGTCGCCCTGCAGGTGCGCCCAACTCACACCGGTCATCGTTTGCGACCAGGGCAGGGAAGTCGGCTTGGCGGTGCCGTTGACCATGAAGGTGTTGCTGCCGGCGGCGTTGAGCCTGCGGTTCTCGACGATCGTCTCCACGTCCTTGTTGTCCGTCGCCGTTGCGGAGATGCCAGCGCCCATGGCCACGATCTCGTCGTCGAACATGAACCACGACTTCCTGCCCGTCAGCGTCTGGCCAAATGGGTGCAGCGCCATGCCGGTCACCCCGTAGCCGAGCAGTTCCGTCCCGCCGACCCAGGATTGGTCACTGGTGTGGTTGGCGGCGACCGCCGTGCCCTGCTCCACGGTGGTCCCAGGAAGCCGGGCACTGTTGACGGTGGGCCAGAACGCATCGCTGAACTGCGACAGGTCGCCGTTGTTCAGGTACGTCATGCCATCGGCGGTGTGCCAGCCCCGCAGGTTCTCGTTGTTGATGCTCTCGTAGTTGAAGACGCGGCTCGAGTGCATGCTGATCCCGAAGGCGAACCGCGGCCGCAGATGGACCGCCCGCGCCATGTTGTTGAACTGCACGTCCTTGACCAGGTCGCCCCTGGGCGGGATGCTCGCATCGGTCACGATAGCCTTGCCCAGGACGGCCGTGTCCATCGAGGCGTCGGCGTAGAATCCGAGCGCGGTGTCCGTCTGAATCCACTCCTTTGCCATGCGTTTGAACGCCGTCGCGTCGGTGGCTGGAGCGAACTGGCTCAGCCGGATCACCGCGCGTATCACCTGGTGGCCGATGACGTGGTTCTGGAAGTTGTACCGAGCGATGACCCGGCCGAGTGACAGGTCCATCATGGCTCCCCCGTACATCAGCGGTTCGTACGAGTCGTACACCCACCGGTAAACGTTGCTGAGGTCCGGATCGACCACCTGCCAGGTCGACGTGTCAAGCAGGTAGACCAGATTGGCAACGTCTTGCAGCAACGGTGCCCCGTAGCCGCCGGTGTAGGGATGATGGTTGTGCTGAATGTACGACCCATCGGTGTAGAAGCCGTCCAGTGCCGTCACGTAGTCAAACACGCTGGACAACTCGTCACGGGCCGTGGCGAGCTTGACGCCGTCTTTTACCACCACTGCGCGAACAGCGATGACCAGCGCCTTCCAGACGCGGTTGGCGCCTGTGTAGCTACCGGGCACGCTCGGGGTGAAGTGATCCACCGACGTCATGTAGTTCGACCGCTGCTGCGGCGTCAGGACGTCGTACAGTAGTACGGTCGTGTCGTTGAGCTGGAGCGGCGCCCCGATCTCCCAGTCCCACCAGTTGTCGTACCGGACCTTGGTCTCGTTGTACCGGTTCGTGTACATCCAGTCCAGGGCCGAGACGATATCGGCCTGGAAGCTCGCGTCACCCGCCAGCGGAGAGCCCAAGGTGCGGTAGGCAACCGCCATGGCCCGCAGCCGGGTGTGGGCCTCCGTGATCTGCGCCGAAATGGTTGTGCTCTGCAGGTCGCTCCACAGGTACGTCCTGGCGGGCGCCTTGTTCAGGGAGTTCCAGTTGGTCTGGGCGGTGGTGGTGATCCTCGCGATGACGGCGCTGAAGTCGGGATCCGCCGGGTCGTAGCCGGCCCCACCGGTGATCGAATCCGCCCATCTCAGCCGCAGGACGTCGTACTCATCCATTGCGCAAAGCCTCTCTGCGTGACGGGAAGTGTCACCGACTGTGCCACTATTCGAGGCGGCACGCACCGGGAAGTGTCAGGACAGGGCGCAGAACATCGCCCTACCTTCGGCTTGTCCCCGCACTGGACTACCCGACCAACTGCGCTGCGTCGGCCGGTGGACCGCAGTTCGCTCCCCCGTCGGACTCGCGACGGTCACGCAGAATGACGGTCTTGCCAGACCCGTTCACCCAGCCGAGTGACGAGTGTCGCATTCTCCTGGTAAGTGATCACCGTACCCGCAGCCGTGCCTGTGGCGCGATTGGCCTGCTGTCCTTCCTTTGTCCTGAACTGATCGTGTCGGTACAGCGGGCGAACAACAATGAAGCTGTTCGGAAACGACGCGGCGCGTCTTGATCAAACTTGCATCGGCCCAGGTCAACGCCTTGATCACTTCCGGGTCAACCGGGGTTTCCGAACAGCTTCAATGACTCAATGACCCGCTGATCTCAGTGCGCTCTTGGCGAGCGAGGCGGAGGCCCCCGCCCGTCCCCTGACTCGGCTGCGACGTGGGTGCTGCCCTCAGATCCGGGCCACCTGCACCGGCGGACCGGGCGCCAGTCGTAGCCGGTCCACGGCCGCTCTCGGCGCCGGTCGGGCCGTGAGACACTGGCTCCGGCGCCGGCCCGAGGACGACCCGGACCGGTCGCCTGCGGACCAGACGCGGACCAGAGCCAGGGCAGTAGGCTCCGGATCGCGCGAAGCCGCGGGTCAGCCCTCGTAGCTCAGGGGATAGAGCAACGGTTTCCTAAACCGTGTGTCGCAGGTTCGATTCCTGCCGGGGGCACCCCTCCTGACCTGGTCTTTCACCTCCAAGTCTACCGCGAACCGTCGCCTCGGGGAATGAATCGGGGAATGAACACAGGCTAGCGTGGGCGCCATGGCACGCAGGCAGCGGCGGCCCCGAGGCCACGTCGAGGAGCGCCCGGGCGGGAAGTTCCGGGCCGTGGTCTACGCCGGGACCGACCCACTGACGGGCAGGCAGCGGTACCTCAAGAAGACTGCGCCCACGGAGGCGGAGGCCCTGGTCGAGCTGACGCGGCTGCAGAACCAGGTGGATGAGCAGCGGCACCCGCGCAGCAACGTCACCGTCGCTCAGGTGATCGAGAAGTGGCTTGAGGTGGCCGAGCTGGAGGACAGCACGCGCGACCGGTACGAGGGCCTGATCCGGCTCTACATCGGACCCACGTTCGGCTCCATGGCCGCCGCCAAGCTCGACGCTGAGCTGCTCGAACGCTTCTACGCCCGCCTGCGCAAGTGCAACAAGCTCTGCGGCGGCACGTCCGCGCACACCTGCCGCCCGCTGTCCGGCAGCACCGTGCGGCAGATCCATTTCATCCTGCGCGCTGCCCTGGATCGTGCCGTCCGCTGGCGGTACCTCAGCACGAACGAAGCCGCGCTCGCCGCCCCGCCGGCGTTCGAGCACTCCGAGCCGGACCCACCCTCCGCCGAGGAGGTCGCCGCGCTGCTCAACGAGGCCTGGACCGACCCATCCTGGGGCCTGTTCCTGTGGCTGGTCATGGTCACCGGCTGCCGCCGCGGCGAGATGTGCGCCCTGCGCTGGACCGATGTGGACCTGCCCCGCGGCGTGATCACCGTCGAACGCAGCTACGCCCAGACGAAGGCAGGCACCCGCGAGAAGTCCACCAAGTCCCGCCAGAAGCGCCGCGTGGCGATCGACACCTACACGGTCGAACTCCTGACGGCCTACCGGGAGGTCTGCCAGCAACAAGTCGCCTCGTTCTCGACAGCCCTGCCCCGCGACGCCTTCGTCTTCTCCGGTAGCCCCGACTACTCCACGGCATTACTGCCCAGCACCGCCACCCAGCGCTACCGCCGCCTCGCCGCCCGCGTCGGCCTGCGCAGCACCCGCCTGCATGCTCTGCGCCACTACTCGGCCACCGAACTGCTCAACGCCGGCGTAGACCTGCGCACCGTGGCCGGCCGCCTCGGTCACGGCAGCGGCGGAGCCACCACCCTCCGCTTCTACGCCGCCTGGGCGAACGAAGCCGACCGACGCGCCGCCGACGCCCTCGTCAGCACCATGCCCCGCCCCGATCCCGCCCAGCGCCCACCCCGCGACCCCTACCAGAAGCTCGCTGCCGAACTCCGCATGGCCATCCAATCCGGCCAGTACCCGCCCGGCTCGTACCTGCCCAAGAGCACCGAGCTGGCAGCTCAGCACGCCGTCTCTGTTGGCACGGTCAGCCGGGCTCTGGCGCTGTTGAGGGACGAGAGCATGGTGGCGGTCCAGCGGGGCCAGCGAGCCACCGTCATCCGCACGGACTGCTGACTCCACGGACTCCCGGCCCCGGGAGTCATCCCTGGGCGGGGCGATTCGCGTTACGGTACTGCCGTACGCGGATCGGCGTGAGGCCGGGGCGCATACGATCGGTGTAGAGGATGCCGCGGAGGTGGTCGATCTCGTGGGCCGCCAGCCGCGCGATCCCGTGAGGCAGGGCGGTGACGGTGTAGTGGCCGTCGAGGTCCTGGTGTTCGACGTGGAGGGTCAACGGGCGGACGACCAGGCCGCGTACGTCATGGCAGCTGAGACAGCCCTCGTACTCCTCGTCGGTCTCGGCGGACCGGGCGGTGATCCGGGGGTTGAGCAGGGCGTGGCGCTCGCCGTGTCCGGCCCGGA
>WNFU01002409.1_pt1 | contig 25539 bp, 18 predicted proteins | sample 5400121 | NCBI WGS metagenome assembly WNFU01 (sample SAMN13153360, study PRJNA577476) | soil metagenome | isolation source: 100 cm soil or saprolite under grassland replicate 1 | place: USA:California | collected 2016-06-15 | reverse complement strand
CACGCCGATCAGGTATTGACCCTTGGCAAGGCTCGTCGCATTCCAGCCCGCGGTCCAGGCGTTGAACGAGCCCGTCTTGAGCGCCGCGTCGGCGGCGAGTGTCCACGCATTGCCATCGTCGGCCTGGCCGTTGCCGTCGGTGTCGTAGTAGTAATAGAAGCGCACCGCCTTCACGGAAGGCACCACTTTGCCGTTGATTACGGCCAGCGTGTCCTGCACCGTCGCCGTCAGCGTGTAATTGCCCGGACAGGTGTTCGGCCCCGTCGCGGTGACCGCGGAGACGATCGGCTGCGAATACGGTGCGCTCTGATCGAAAGAGATGTAGTCGCCGAACGGCGCCGGCTGCCCGCTGGCGCCGATCCACGCCTTGTTGATCGCGCAGTCCTTCTGGAACGGATTGTTGAGGCTGTTGGCCGTGCAGAAGATCATCGAGATCGGCGTGCTGCGCGTGATCTTCGGGCCACCGAGGCTCGATGCGTCGAGCATCGCCACAGGGATCTGGTAATCGATGAAGTACTCGTTGCAGGGACTGGTGGTCACGAGCTTGGAGCGCGTCGTGCCGTAGTCCCATCTGATTTCGGCCGCGCCATTGGGCCATGACGCGACAGGCGTATTGGTTCCCTGGAAGTTGAGTATCTTGTTGGTTCCCGAATCGATGAACGCGGTCGGGTTGTGCGCGATCAGCTTGACGTTGGTCGGATCACCGATGTAATCGAGCGATTGCGTCGGCAGCTTGCTCCAGATGCCGGCGATGCGATCGATGGCCGCAGAAGGAGAGCCCGACGAACCGTCGAGATGCGCGGCGAGATCGGCATAGCCGTCGCCATCGACGTCGAAGAGCACGCTCCACAGCGCGGAATTCCATGGATCGGTCGCCCCGAACGTTCCGGCCGAAGGGCCGGTCGCGTAAGTGTTGGCGATCTGCTCGACGCGCCAGCGGAACATGATCGTGTCCTGGCTGCCGTCGAGTGCGGCGCCCTGCCGGAGCGAGTAATAGATGCTGGGAAAAGTCTTGTCGACGCACGAAGACGAGACGTTGACGTAGTTCTGCGGCGCAGTGCCGCCATTGGACGGGTCTTGCGTGCGCGGATCGGCGATGTCGTTCTGGAAGCGCGTGTACGGCAGCCATTGGCCGCAGCTCGCGCCGCACTGCTTGGGATCGGCGGGTTCCGCGGGCCAGAGCACCGGCGGGAAATGCACCGCGGCCGAGCCCCAGTACGGCGGATAGGGATCCGGATGCGCGGTGTTGCTTACGACCGCGAGGATCGACAGCGCCGCGGTGGCGAGGCGAACCGCCCAACGTCTCATGCGCGGCGTCTCGCGAATGCCACGCGCGTGTCGATTCCGTACGCTGGAATTAAAATTTTCACCGCCCGCCCTGAGTCTTATCGTTATGCACCAAGCGCGAGCCCTCGCCGCCTGAACCCTAGGCTGGGGCGCCGCGATCGGTCGAATTCCTGGTTCTCGGACTCAAGGCGTCAGCAATTGTTATGCCACGCTGTGGTGCACACCCTCGCGCATCGACGTTTCTTGGCTTCTGAGACGGGGCGAACCTGGAGCGGAGCAATCGGGCCGTATGCGGGAGTGCCGATCAGCGGCAGCTAATGCCGCTTCCATGGGCTTTACCGAGGCACCGCCGTTGCGTCGCGCGTAAAACGTATCGAGCCGGGCGTGCCGGCTCGATCGGATTTGCGCGAACAGCGCGTTCAATCAGGTGGCGGTTAGCGCGCCACTCTGGTAATCGCGGATCGCCTGCTCGATTTCCTCGCGGGTATTCATCACGAACGGCCCGTACTGCACGATCGGCTCGAGCAGCGGACGGCCTGCGAGCAGGATGACCCGGCTGCCGTCGGGCCCGCCCCTCAGCTCGACGCTATCGCCGTCAGACAACACGCCTGCGCTGTGCGTCTTGAGCAGACGCCGCGAGCCCTCGGGACCGATTTCGACGCTACCCTCGAACGGATACACGAAGGCGTGATAGCCGGGCGGAATCGGATGCGCGAACGTCGCGCCCACAGGGAGCTCGACGTCGAAGTACAACGGATCGGTGGAAAGGCCCTGGATCGGGCCCGGCGTGGCGCGGCCGTCCTGCACGAGCGTCCCGGCGATGACCTTGGCGCGTCCGCCGCCGGGCAAGGTCACGACGGGAATCTCATCGGCCTGAATGTCGCGGTAACCGGCCGGTTTCATCTTTTCCTTCGCCGGCAGGTTGATCCAGAGCTGGAAGCCGCGCATTCGGCCGGCTTCCTGCTGCGGCATTTCGGAGTGCACGATGCCGCGTCCTGCGGTCATCCATTGCACGCCACCGCTCTTGAGATCCCCGGCGTGGCCGAGGTGATCTTCGTGCCGCAGGTGCCCGTCGAGCATGTAGGTCACCGTCTCGAAACCGCGGTGCGGATGCGCCGGGAAGCCGGCGATGTAATCGTCGGGGTTCTCGGTGGAAAAGTGATCGAGCATCAGGAATGGGTCGAGCCGCGCCCAAGCTGTCTGGCCGAGGCTGCGACGCAACTTGACCCCCGCCCCGTCCGAGGTGGGAATCGACTCGATGGCGCGCTGCAGGGTACGTGTCTTCATGATGTTTCAATGTGTGGTCAGGGGGCCTCGCGGTCAAGCCCCGGGCATCGCTCAGCCCCCGGGCATCGCGCTTCGCGCTCAGCCCGGGCTACGATTAGCACTGGTGTAGCCCGGGATGAGCGAAGCGAATCCCGGGTCCTCAGGCGGCAATCGCCTCGGGCGCGGTAAGCCGTTCGATCACGCGCTGCGCTTCAGACAACGCCGCGGCCTTCCGCTCCGCGCCGATCGCAAGACCTTCCGCGTAGATGAATTCCACGTCGTCGATGCCGAGGAAGCGCAACATGTCGCGCACGTACGTGGTCTGCGTATCGAGCGGCGTACCCGCGTAGAGTCCACCGCGCGTCGCGAACACGTAGGCCTTCTTGCCGGTCAAGAGGCCCACCGGACCCTTGTCGGTGTACTTGAAGGTTGCGCCGGCGCGGGCAATATGGTCGATGTACGCCTTGAGGGTCGAGGGCACCCCGAAGTTGTACATCGGCAAGCCCAGCACCAGGACGTCGGCCCGCTTGAGCTCGTCGATCAAGCCGTCGGAGTAATCGACCACGGCCTGCTGTTCGAGGCTGCGCTCGCCCGGCTTGGCCAGGAAGGCACCGAAGCGCTCCGCGTCGAGATGGGGCACGGTATCCTCCGCGAGATCGCGGACGATGACTTCCGCACGCGGGTTGCTCGCGCGCCAGGCGGCGACGAACTCGTCGGCGAGCCGGGTCGACTGGCCGTGCTTGGAAAAAATGCTGGCATTGATTTGCAACAGTCTCATGGTTCACCCCACGCTATAGATGCCGGCATTCAATCATTTACTCAATCGATAAAAAAGTGCAAAATCTAATCTAAAACCATTCGATTATTCGATCAATTGCCCATGGCCAAGGAGCCCATCGGCAGCGCGCCCGCCAATCTGCGCGTCACGCTGGAGCAATGGCAGGCGCTGCAGGCCGTCGTCGATCACGGCAGCTATGCCCGCGCGGCAGAGGCGCTGCACAAGAGCCAATCGGCCGTCACCTACGCGGTGCAGAAGGTCGAATCGCTATTGGGCGTGCACGCCTTCGAGATCCGCGGCCGCAAGGCCGTGTTGACCGAGGCGGGGCAGGTGCTCTACCGGCGCGCACGCACGCTCCTCGAGGAAGCTGTGGCGCTCGAGCGCGGGGCAGCGGGCATGACTGCGGACTGGAAGCCGGAAATGCGGCTCGCCGTCGAAGTCATCTTCCCGACCTGGCTGCTGTTGCAATGCCTTGCGACTTTCGCGAAGGAGCGTCCGGAGACGCGAATCGAGCTCTACGAAACCGTGCTCGGCGGCACCGATGAAGCGCTTCTGCAAGGCAAGGCGGACATCGCTATCGGATCGCAGGTCCCGGCAGGGTTTCTTGGCGACCCGCTGATGCGGCTCCGCTTCATCGCGGTCGCGCATCCCGATCATCCGCTGCATCGTCTTGGGCGCGAGCTTGGCCATCGCGATCTCTCGCGACACCGCCAACTGGTGATTCGAGATTCGGGCACCCAACGCACCCGCACGGGCGGCTGGCTCGGCGCCGAGCAGCGCTGGACAGTGAGCAACAAGGCGACCTCGATTCGCGCCGCAACGATGGGGCTGGGCTTTGCGTGGTATCCGGAAGAGAATATCCGCGACGAGCTCGCAAGCGGCGTGCTGAAGCCGCTGCTGCTCAAGGAAGGAGCCGAAAAGTGGGCAGAGCTCTACCTCGTGTTCGCGGAGCGCGATTACGCCGCTCGGGACACGCTGCGCCTCGCCGAGGTCATCCGCGAAGCGGTGACCGCCGAGTGCACACGACAGCCTGCGCCAGACGCGATCGCTTCCCGCCGCGCTGGAACAGCGCGCGCTCGCGCGGCCCGGGCAGTAAAACGGCGCGCGCCGGAATAGGCTTGCTCCGGTGCATGTTTGCGGTTACTGAGCCGCGATGCGGTGCAGCGCGGCGAAAGCTCACATTCGGTCTTAAGCGAGGAATCCCATGAAGCATTGGCTGCGCGGGCTCCTCGGCGGCGCATTGTCGCTCGGGTTTTTCCTTTTCGCGTCCAACGCAGGCGCGAGCTTTCACACCTACCAGATCAACCAGATTTTTTCGAACGCCGACGGAACGATCCAGTTCGTCGTTCTTCACGAGGTTGCGGGGAACAACAACGAGCATTTTCTGGGAGGCCTCACCTTAACCAGCACGCAAGGCGGCACGACCCAGACCTACACCTTCAACAAGGACCTGCCGGGCGCCTCGATGGGAGGCTATGGCGGCACGCCCATGCCCACCGGGTTCACGTACGTTCTCATCGCCACGCAGGGCTTCGCGGCGCTTGGGCTGGTCACGCCGGACTATGTTATCCCGAACGGCTTTCTTCCGCTGACTAACGGCACGATCAACTATGCCGGGGTCGATCAGGTGACTTACGCGGCGCTGCCAATCGACGGCACGAGCGCGATCAATCGCAGCGGCGCGATCGTCCAGAACGTGGCGATCAACTTCGCGGGCGATTCTGGCTCGGTCGCGGCGGCCGCTGTCAACTACGAAGGGTTGTGGTGGAATGCCCCCGCGGCTTCCGAATCGGGATGGGGCATCAACTTCGCGCATCAGAGCGATATCATCTTCGCGAGCTGGTTCACCTACGACCTGACCGGCAAGGGCTGGTGGCTGGTGATGACCGCGCCGAAGACGGCGCCCAATACGTATTCCGGCGCGCTCTATCAGACGACCGGGCCGCCGTTCAATGCGGTGCCGTTCAATCCGATGCAGGTGATCGCGACGCCGGTCGGCACGGGGACGCTCAGCTTCAGCGATGCGAACAACGGCACGTTCGCTTACACGGTGAACGGCATCTCGCAAACCAAGAACATCACCCGCGAAGTGTTCGGGCCGCTGCCGACGTGCACGTTCGGCGCCGGCAATCTGGCCGCAGCCACCAACTACCAGGACTTGTGGTGGGCCTCCCCCGCCGGATCGGAGTCGGGATGGGGCGTCAATTTCACGCACCAAGGCGACACCATCTTCGCCACCTGGTTCACCTACGATCTCGACCGCACGCAAATGTGGCTGGTGGTGACGGCGCAGAAGACCAGTCCGGGCGTGTACTCTGGAACGCTCTACCGCACGACCGGGCCGGCGTTCAACGCGGTGCCGTTCAATCCCAACAATGTGGTGGCGACGCCGGTCGGCACGGCGACGCTCAGCTTCACTGACGGGACCACGGGCACGTTCGCCTACACCGTCAACGGCGTGTCGCAGACCAAGGCCGTGACGCGCGAAGTGTTCACCAATCCCGGTACGGTCTGCCAGTAGTCGGTAGCCTCGGACGAGCCCGATCCGGTAATCCGGCGTTGGCGTTTCCTCGCAGCGCCGCCCCGGGCATCGCTGCGCTCAGCCCGGGCTACGGCTCAGCTCGGGCATCGCTGCGCTCAGCCCGGGCTACGGCTCAGCCCGGGGCTACGCTCAACGCGGGCTACGACAGCTTCGCCGCGACGTAGAGACGGCTGGTCCGTGGCACACCGGCCAGCAGATATTCCATCTGATCGGCGAGGATGCGGCGGTTGCGCAAGATGAAATGCTCGTGCCGGTTGGGCACGTACGGGACGTACAGCAGCGGCATGCCTGCGATCTCCGGCGAGCGGTTGGCCTTCTTGGTGTTGCAGCGACGGCACGCCGTCACCGAGTTGGTCCACACGTCGCGGCCGCCGCGCGAGACCGGAATCACGTGGTCGCGCGAAAGATCGCGCAGCATGAAACGCTGGCCGCAATAGGCGCAGAGCTGCCGGTCGCGCGCGAACAGCAGCGCGTTGGTAAGCCCCGGGGTATGGAAATGACCGCCGGGGATCGTGCCCTTGATGGCGAGAATCGACTTGGTCGCAATGCGCGAGCGCGTGCCGTTGCGTTGCCAGCCGCCGCGGAACTCGCGCACGATGTCGCCCACCGACCATGCGACGAGCTGCTTGGCGTGGTAGGTGATCGCGTCCTCGAGCGCGACCCATGCCTGCGGCAGGCCAGACATGTCGACGGTCAGTACCAGCGGTTCCACAACCCTTCTCTCCAACTTTGCGATGCGCGGCGCAACGGCGCCGCCATCATCGATCAACCTTTCACGCAAAGCACCTGTTTCAAGGTGTGCACGACGTCGACAAGATCGCGCTGTGCCGAGAGCACCGCGTCGACGTCCTTGTAAGCCGCCGGCAGCTCGTCGATCACGCCCGCATCCTTGCGGCATTCGACACCCGCCGTCTGCTCGGCCAAGTCAGCCCGCGTGAACTGCCGCCTGGCCTCGCTGCGCGACATCCGGCGCCCGGCCCCGTGGCTGCAGGAATAGTAGGCCGCCGGGTTGCCCTTGCCGCACACGATGAACGATTTCGTGCCCATGCTACCGGGGATGATCCCAAGCTGTCCAGCGCGGGCCGATACGGCCCCCTTGCGGGTCACCCACACCGTGGCGCCGAAATGCTCCTCGAGGCTGGCGTAATTGTGGTGGCAGTTGACCGCCGACTCGCGGACGGCGATCTCGCCGGGAAAGAACCGCTGCAGCGCGCGCACGATCAAGTCGACCATCAGATCGCGATTGAGCGCCGCGTAGTCCTGCGCCCAGGTCAGGCCCGCGACGTACTCGTCGAACTCCTTCGTGCCCTCGGAGAGCCAGGCCAGATCGCGATCCGGGAGGTGGCGCTGTTCGCGTTCGGCGGCGCGGCGGGCAGTCGCGATCGCGACTTCACCGATGGTGTTGCCCACATTGCGGCTCCCCGAGTGCAGCATCACCCAGACCGCATCGTTTTCATCGAGGCAGAGCTCGATGAAATGATTGCCGCCGCCGAGCGTGCCGAGCTGGCGCCAGACGCGCGCGTGATCGAACTTGCCGACGCGATCCATGATGCGCAGCGTGTCGTAGCGCCGTACCAGGCCATCGATGCGTCGCTGCAGCGAGCCCGCAGCGCCGTGCTCGCGCGGCTGCAGCGGGGCTTTGTGCGAATGGAATCCGACGGGAACGTCGCGCTCGATTTGGGCGCGAATCGCCGCGAGCGAATCAGGAAGATCGGAAGCCTTCAACGTCGTGCGCACCGCGACCATGCCGCAGCCGATGTCGACACCGACGGCGGCAGGAATGATGGCGCCGCGCGTGGGAATCACCGCGCCGACGGTCGCGCCCTTGCCGAGATGCACGTCGGGCATGATCGCGACGTGGCCGCCCAGAATCGGCAGCGACGCGATGTTGCGAATCTGCCGGTGCGCGGCTTCCTCGACCGGGACGCCTTGCGTCCAGAGCTTGACGTTGTCCATATCGCCTTGGAGTATTGTAGGTGCGAATTCATTCGCACGAATTACTGTAGGTGCGAATTCATTCGCGGCGCTGCCGCGAAGGCCGAATGAATTCGGCCCTACGAAAGGCATGCCTGCGCGCTTGCCGTTGCCTTAGGGACAGGGATCGCTCCTCCCCGCTACCAAAGCCATCGAGGCATCGATCGGGAAGGGTACAAAGAGGAGAGTGCTTCAGCCTCTCGGCTGAAAAGCTGACTGCAAAGGATCGTGTGCGTCGAGTTGGCCCTGCGCACGGTCGTACGCCGCCTCGTTCGCGAAGACGCGCATCTTGGGCTTGTGCTCGTCGGCGAATACGCTGGCGATGTCGAGCGTCTCGCGCACGCCGACGTCGGCGCCGTGACGGGCGACGAAGCGCTTCGCCGCCGAGCGTCCTTCGCGGTGCAGACGCTGCAGCCACGCCAGTGAGCGCTCCATCGAGGACTCCTGCTCGAGCAGCTCGCGCGGCGGCGGTCCAATGCGATGCAGGCGCAAATCAAGCACGCTCGACGCGGTGTCGCCGCGCGCCGCGACCGAGCGCATCGCCGCGATCGCCTGCATTTCGGCGACCAGGCTGGAATTGAACACGATTTCGCCGACGCGCTGCCGAATGGCCGGCGCATTGGTAGGCACTTCGTCGGTGGTATCCGGCACCAGCTGCACCACGATCAGGTCGTGCACGACGCCGCTATGGATCATCGGCCACAGTGTCGGGTTGCCGGCGTAGCCGCCGTCCCAGTACGGCTCGCCGTCGATTTCGACAGCCTGGAAAAGCTGCGGCAGGCAGGCGGAAGCGAGCAGCGCGTCGATCGTCATCTCATCGTTGGCGATGACCCGCGGCAGGCCTGTCTTGACGTTGGTCACAGTGACGAACAACGCCGGTGCGGACTTGCTGCGGATCGCCTCGATATCGACGTGTGCCGTGATCGCCTCGCGCAGCGGATTGTGTCCGAGCGGGTTGGTGTTATACGGCGACAGCGCGCCGGTGGACATAAGCCACGCGGCCATCGTTTCGCGCCAGCTGCGCTCGACCGGACCCCAGAGCTCGCGGCCGATGTCGTGCAGCGCCGGACGCGCAATCGAGAGCCAGAATGAGCGCAGCGCTGCCCGTGCCTGCGCGGCCGAGCCTTTGGCAAGGGCGCTCGCGACGATCGCCGCATTGATGGCGCCGGCGCTGGTGCCGGAGAGTTGCGCAACGGTGAGGCTGCGACTTGCGAGCAGTGAATCGAGGACGCCCCAGGTAAACGCGCCCCACGATCCGCCTCCTTGGAGCGCAAGGCCGATAGGCTTGCGCGACGCGGGGCTGCGTGACGGTGGCTGAGCAACGGAAATTTTCATAGGTGTTCGGTCAGCACGGGGATGGCCCGGCTGACTGCCTCTCTCGAGTGAGTGATCGCTAACCTAAGCGACCGCGGCGCTTTTGGCGCCGATTAAGCCCAACACATTGAATTGTCAGGTAATTCTCCTCTCAAAATCTGTCCATCAGGCGCTGTGTCTCATATTGCGGCAATGCAGCAACGCACAATATCATCGAGCAAATGCAAATCCAATCATAAATTCTTAAGGTTACGATAAGATTCGCTGATGGAACCTTTGCGTGATGTTGCACTGCAATAGCGAGGGGCAAGCTTGTGAACACAGTTAGCGCACCCTCGTGTTCCGCAATGCGAAGCCCTTCCGGGCTCAAAGGCCTACATTGCGCTGCCGGGTCGCCCCGTCGGCGGGGGTCGAACGTCGCCGCGCTTCGCGGCAGAGGGCTATACCACCCGCCGCAATCCCTTCGTTTCAACAGGAACCGACCGGGTCCAGGCCGACCCGCGCATCCAGGCCAGCACCTCGGCCGCGCCCAAGGGCCGGCTGAGCCAATAACCCTGCACCATGTCGCAGCCCAGGACGCGCAGCCGATCGAACGTCGCTTCGTCCTCGACGCCTTCGGCGACCACTGCGAGTCCCATGTTATGCGCGAGATCGATCGTCGAGCGCACGATGACCTCATCGCTCCGGTCGCGCGCCATGCCGATCACGAAGGTCTTGTCGATCTTGAGCTCGTGCACCGGCAGGTGGCGCAGATAGGCGAGCGACGAGTAGCCGGTACCATAGTCGTCGATGGCGAGCCGACAGCCCAGCGCGTGCAGACGCTTGAGGTTTTCGACCGCATGCGCGGGGTCGTCGAGGATCGCGCTTTCGGTGATCTCGAGCGTGAACCAGCGCGCGGCGCAAAAGTTCTGCTGCAGCATGAGCGCAAAGCGCTCGGGCAACTCGTGATCCATGAGATCGCGCGCCGACAGGTTGATCGACACATTCATCGCGAGCCCTTCGGCGCGCCACGCCGCGCATTGCGCCACGGCGTGCGCAAGCACCCATTGCGTGATCGCCCGGATGTAGCCGGTTTGCTCGGCGAAGGGGATGAACTCCAGCGGTGGCACGACGCCTCGCGTCGGATGCCGCCAGCGCACCAGCGCTTCGACGTAATTCTCGTTAGTGCTGCCCAACGCAACCTTGGGCTGATAGACCAGCGTCAGCTCGTCGTTGTCGACCGCCTGACGCAGATCGGTCATCAGCGACAAGCGATCGCTGCTGTGCTGGTCGTATTGGTCGTCCCACACGGCGACACCCAGGTTCTTGCGCTTGGCCGCGTACATCGCGACGTCGGCGCGGCGCAGAAGCGTCGCGCTTTCGCGGCCATGGGCGGGGAACGCGGCGATGCCTAGGCTCGCGCGCACGTCGACCAGATGTCCGTCGAGCGTCATCGGCGCCTCGAGCGCGCCCATGATCTCGGCGGCAATGTGCTCCGCGTCGGCGACCGTTGCGTCGGGCAGCAGGATCGCGAACTCGTCGCCGCCGAGGCGGGCAACGGTCTCGGTCGATCGCCTGACGACGCTCTGCACGCGCGCCGAGACCTCGCACAGCAACATGTCGCCGATCGGATGTCCGAGCGAATCGTTGACGTCCTTGAAGTGGTCGAGGTCCATCAGCAGCACCGCGAGGGAGGAATTCATGCGTGCTCCCGCTTCGATCGCCTGGTCGAGCCGCTCCGAGTACAACGCGCGGTTCGGCAGCGCAGTCAAGGTGTCGCGGTACGCGAGATCCATGATGCGCGACTCGCGCGCGATCAGACCTTCCTGCATGGTGCGGAAGGCGCTGGCGAGCGCACCGATCTCGTCCGCGCGCGGCGTGGCTGGAACCGTTGAATAATTGCCGGCGGCGATGCGGCGGGCGACGCGCGCGAGCTCGCGCACCGGCCGGACGATGCCGCGCGCAATCATCAGGCTCGCGATAATCGAAATGGCGACCGCGAGCACGGAGATCAGCGCGAGCTGGCGCTGCAGGCGGTGAAACGGCTCGAGCGCGGACGATAGCGGTTGTTGCAGGACCGCGATCACGGCTCCGCCGGCGCGCGCGGGAAGTGGCAGGATGCGCGTCAAAGCCCCGTCGCTGTGCAGCGAGTTGCCCGCGTCGTCGCTGCCCGCGAAACGATCGGCCGCAACATCGCGCAGCAACGTTGCACGATCGAGTTCGAGCAGCGTGCTCGCCTGCAGGCGCCAGGGATCCTTGCCCTGTCGGCTCAGGAACGATATCTGCTGTCCGGTCAAGCGATTGAGGTCCTGCGCCAGCGCGTCGTTCACGCCGAAGCCGAGCGCGACCCACGCGATCGGCAGCGGCGCCAGCACAGGGACGAGCACGAGCTCGTACAGACGCCCGCGAAGCAGCACCATCGCAGCGCTCTCTTGCGCGGCTTCGGCCTTCGCCAGCAGCGCAGGAAAGGGAAACGCAGCGCCCGTTGCCGCACCGAGCGTGTCGGCGATCACGCGCTGGTCGAGCCCGACCAGCATCATCACGTCCGCGTCGATCCGCTTGCCGTGGTTCGCCAGCACCGATGTGATCGTGTCGGCGTCGCCCGTGGCGATTGCCTCGCGGAAAGCGTAATCGGCCGACAGGAGCCGCGCACCCTGTGCCAAGCGCTGCGTGTCCTGCTCGAGCAAACGATCGAACACGCGCGCGCCCGCTACAAGCTCGTCTCCCGCAGTCTTGCGCGCGGCGGCCATGCCCACGGTGTTGATGAGTACGAAGCCGCCGACCTGCACCAGAACCATGAGCAGCAGGAAGAGAGCGATGATGCGGGTCTGGAGACTACGCGCCGGCATGGGAAGCAAAACGTCCTCGGCGCTGTTCGCGCCGGTGCCGTGGATCGGCACATTGACCTGCGGAAGCCGAAACAATGGGCTGCTCCGAGCCGGCCTCGAGGGGCAGCCAACCGCAGCCGAAAAGGCAGGCGGTCGAGCTTGACCTCGATAAATCAGTGGGTTGCGGCATATCAACCACGAACAGATTCTCCCGTCTCGCCGCAGCGACGCGAACTTGTGCGCCTCGGCCGGTACCGGACTCCCCGTAAAGCAAGTTCCTTGCCGCGTGATATAGACTGCGCGGTTGAAATGTGGGCTGTCAGCGAGACATGAACCTGTCGTCCCTGCGATCAAAGTTCCGTGGAGCCCATTTCGCGTGCGCGATGCTCGTCGCGGGGATCAGTGCTCCGGCAACGGCGGAATGGTTGCTCGATGCCGACGCGGGGGTTCAGTACGACAGCAACCTCAATCGTGCCTACGCGTCTGCGGACATTCGCGCCGACAGCGCGATCATGCTGAGCGCCGCGGGTGGGTCGTACTTGGCGTTGAGCGGCAGCGATGGGCTCACGCTCACCGCAGACGCGCGCAGGGAGATCTATTACCGTTTCCACGGGCTCAATCTGCTGGGCTTGGGCGGCACCGCGCTCTACCGCCACAAGTTCGGACTCGGCTACGCGGCGCCGTGGATTGTGCTTGCCGCATCGGCATCCCACGACAACTACCGCGGCGACATCCGTGACAGCGATCGCGTCGAGCTTCGCGCCGAGCTGGGAAAGCGCTTCACCGAGACCTTCGACGCGGCATTCGGCGGACGATTCGAGCGCCGCTACGCCAAGAACGACGCGCCGGTCGTGCCCGGCATCTCCGGCAAGGTGTTCGATTTGCGCGGTCGGAGCGCATATGTCCGAGCCGGTTACGCGGTCTCCGATCAACTGCTGCTCGGCGTCGATCTTGCCGTGCGCCGTGGCGACGTCGTCGCGACGACGCGGCGTAATTTCGCGATCTTCGTGGTCTCCGACGCGATCGCCGCCGATCCGACATTCGGCTCGGACTTTTTTGCCTACCGCCTGCGCGGAACCACCGACACCGCGAAGCTGACGGCCAATTGGGCGCTCGACGAGCGGTCGTCGCTCACCTTCGCGTACACCGACGAGCGCACCGACGCGGCAGGCGGCATCATCTATCGCAGCCATAGCGCGAACCTGGTCTACGCGTGGCGCTATTAGCAACGTCGGAGGGTTATCCCCTCGCCCCGCTTGCGGGGAGAGGGCTAGGGTGAGGGGCGTTCATCCATGAAGAACCCACGCAGCTCAGTGCTCATCGCAATGCTCGCGTTCGCGATCGGCGCGGCGCAAGCACAGACCGCCGAGATCTCCGTCACCATAACCGACGACCAGGGTCTGCACGTCGCGGACGCGGTCGTTGTGGCTGTGCCGGCGGACGGTGGCGCGCGGCCGCCAGCCAAGGCTGGCGAGCGCCCGCGTGGAGGCGTCGTCGATCAGGTCAACAAGGAATTCACGCCGAAAGTAACCGCGATCCTCGTCGGCACCGCCGTGACGTTCCCCAATCACGACGACGTGCGCCACCAGGTGTATTCGTTCTCCTCGGCCAAGCGTTTCGAATTGCCGCTCTATGCCGGCGTTCCCGCAGGCCCGGTCGTATTCGACAAGCCCGGAGTCGTGGTGCTCGGCTGCAACATCCACGACTGGATGGTCGGCTACATCTACGTGTCGGAGTCACCGTATTTCGCCAAGACCGGCAACGACGGCAAGGCGATCATCGCCGAGCTGCCGCCGCAGGCGTATGCGGTACGCGTCTGGCACCCGCAGCTCGATGCCGCCGAAGAGACGACGCGAAAGAATGTAGACGTATCGCGGCCCGGCCGCGCCGACGTCGCCTGGCAGCTCAAGCTCAAGCGCGAGGTGAAAGTGCGGCGCGCGCCGGGCGCGGAGGGACGCGGTAGATACTGAGTGCGAATGAATTCGCAGGAAAACCGGCTGGTGGCGCGAGTAGCCCGGGCTGAGCCGAAGGCGAAGCCCGGGAAACATCGCGTCGTTGCGCCACGCCGGATTCGCTGCGCTTACGCCGCCCCGGGCATCGCTCCGCTCAGCCCGGGCTACGAGATTTCGAATGAGCAACATGTCTGAAGATCTGCACTGGCTCCCGCTCTCCGAGCTCGCGCAACTGCTCGTGAGCGGCGCGGCTTCGTCGCGCGAGATCGTCGCAACGTATCTCGATCGCATTGCAGCGCTCGACGGCCGCCTGCACGCCTTCATCGAGGTCTATCGTGATGACGCGCTGGCCGCGGCGACAACCGCCGATCGCGAGCGCAGTTCCGGCGCGGCGCGCGGACCGCTGCACGGGCTGCCGATCGCGATCAAGGATCTGGTGCATCTCCGCGGCCGGATGACCACCGGCGGATCGCAGGCGCGCCCGCACGGCATCGCCGCCGAGAACGCCACCGCCGCCGAGCATCTGCTCGCGGCGGGGATGATTCCGCTGGGCAAGACGCATCTCGTCGAATTCGCCTACGGCGCCTGGGGCCGCAATGCGCCGATGGGCGCACCGTGGAACCCGTGGGACGCGAAGACACATCGCGTCGCCGGCGGCTCGAGCAGCGGCTCCGCGGTCGCGGTTGCGGCCGGCCTTGCGCCCGCAGCGGTCGGCTCGGATACCGGAGGCTCGATCCGCATCCCTTCGGGGCTGTGCGGGCTGACGGGACTCAAGCCAACCTACGGCGTGATCAGCCTGGCCGGCGTCGTGCCGCTCGCGACGACGCTCGATTCGCTGGGCCCGCTCGCGCACAACATCGACGATGCGGCGCTCTTGACCGCCGTCATGTCCGGCCCCGATCCGCGCGACCCGGCCACGCTTGCCGCACCGCCGATCGATTTTGCCGGCGCGATGGCGGCCGAACCCGATGTCAGCGGCATGCGCATTACCGCGCTCGCGGTCGACCAGTTCCACTGGCCGGCAACACCCGCGGTGCTGGCGGCGCGCGAGTCGGCGCTTGCGACACTGCGCGCGCAGGGCGCCAGCGTCGAGGAAGCACGCGTGCCCTTCGACCTCGAGGACGTTATGTTGCGCAGCGGACGCATTATCGCCGCCGAAGCCTGGGCGCTGCATCGCGGCTATATCGAGGACGAAACGCTGCCCTTCGATCCCGGCGTGCGCTCGCGCCTGCTCGCGGCCAAGGCCATCAGCGCCGCGGATTACATCGATGAGCTGGCGATGCGCAGGAAAATCGCCGCCGGATTCGCAGACTGGATGCGCGGCCGCGACGCGCTGCTGACGCCGACGCTGCCGATCACCGCCATGCCATTGACTGAAGTCGACGAAGCGACGACACCGCTCGCCACCTTCGTGCGCGCGGCCAACTACCTCGGCATCTGCGCGCTCTCGCTGCCGGCGGGATTTTCGCCGGAAGGTCTGCCGATCGGCGTGCAGCTCATGGGCGCGCCGTTCGCGGACGCGACGCTGGTTCGCATCGGGCGCGCCTTTCAGCGCGCGACCGATTGGCATCGGCGCAGGCCCGATCTTTCGGCGCGGAGCTCGTAGCCCGGGCTGAGCGAAGCGATCCCCGGGGCCGGGCGATACCGGGAGATGGTAGCCCGGGCTGAGCGAAGCGATGCCCGGGGCCGGGCGATACCGGGAGATGGTAGCCCGGGCTGAGCGAAGCGATGCCCGGGGCCGGGCGATACCGGGGGATGGTAGCCCGGGCTGAGCGAAGCGATGCCCGGGGCCGGGCGATACCGGCGATGAAGCGCCGGGGATTGCGTTGTTCCCGGGCTTCGCGCTGCGCGCTCAGCCCAGGCTACGCGCTCAGCCCAGGCTACGCTTTCATCCCAGGCTACTCGCGTATCACCGGCGCAGCTCAACGATCGAGCCCTGTTGGTGCGGCATTCTCATTTTTGCATTGCAATAGTGCAAGCAGCGAGGCGCACGACGCTGGCAGGATCCGTTAAACGATTGTTTATTTTGAGTCCAGGTGGAATCCCGGGGCTTGGCACAGCATTTGCAAAACAATGCTCATCAATTTCGCTGGGCAAGGGGATTTGACAGGCGCCGACACCATCGAAGGCTTCGCCCGACTCGCCAGAGCAATATCGTTGCTCGCCTCATTCAAGATTGGACGCGGCGGCGGATGGACTCGAGCGCGCCAAAGGCTCGCACGGAGCACCCGCGACCGCGCGCGGCAGGCCCGTGCACAGATCCGCAGAGGGTCGGCGCCCAATCGGGCACCCGTTGAAGGCATCAGGCGGCATCGCGATCGGCTGCGTGCGCTATTCGTCGCGCTCTGGATTGCATTGCTGCTCTCCATCGTGGCCTATGCCGCAGTTGACGGCGAAGCCGGGATGGCGCAGCTCGAGACCATCGGGATTCGACCCGTTATGGAGTAGCCGCCGTAGCCCGGGCTGAGCGAAGCGATGCCCGGGTCGACGCGCCGGTTGTGGTACCCCGGGCTTCACGCTGCGCGCTCAGCCCAGGCTACCGTCTTCGGCGTTGTCGCCGGGCGTTGAGCGTCGTTCCCGGGCTTCGCGCTGCGCGCTCAGCCCAGGCTACCGTCTTCGGCGTTGTCGCCGGGCGTTGAGCATCGTTCCCGGGCTTCGCGCTACGCGCTCAGCCCAGGCTACGGCAGCCAGCGTTTGCGACGATTTAAAGCGCGAGCGCGACGCGCGTTCCCTGATCGATCGCGCGTTTGGCATCGAGCTCGAGCGCGACATCGGCGCCGCCGATCAACGTCGACGCGATCCCTGCCGCTTCGAGGCCCGCGACGAGCTCGCGGCGCGGATCCTGGCCCGCGCAGATCACCACCGTGTCGACGTCGAGCACCTGGGGCTTACCGTCCACGACGATATGCAGGCCCGCATCGTCGATCTTCACATATTCGACGCCGGAGAGCATCGTCACGCCGCGCCGGCGCAGCAACGTGCGGCGGATCCAGCCCGTGGTCTTTGCGAGCCCTTCGCCGACTTTGGCCGTCTTGCGCTGCAAGAGCCAGAGCTGCCGCGGCGACGAGTCCTCGCGCGAGGGCTTCAGCCCGCCGCGGCGCGCGTAAGCGCTATCGATCCCCCACTCGTCGCGAAACGCCGCGATCGCCGGATTATCCCCATGCCCGTCGCTCAAGTGTCCGTCGGCCGCTTCGCCCGCGGTGAGCAACTCCGCCACGTCGAAGCCGATGCCGCCCGCGCCGATCAAGGCGACGCGTTTGCCTGCGACCTTGCGGCCCTCGACGATCTCGACATAGCTCGCGACCTTCGGGTGCTCGAGACCGGGAATGGGGGGACGCCGCGGCACGATGCCGGTGGAGAGGATCACCTCGTCGAAGCCACGCAAATCTTCGGCACCGACGTGGCGATTGAGCTCGACCTTCACGCCGAACTTCGCCAGCCGCGTGCGGAAATACCGCAGCGTCTCGGCGAACTCCTCCTTGCCGGGAATACGGCGCGCGAGATTGAACTGCCCGCCGATTTCGGCAGCCGCGTCGAAGAGCGTCACGTCGTGGCTACGCTCCGCCGCCGTCACTGCGCACGCCATTCCTGCGGGGCCCGCGCCGACGACGGCAACCTTGCGCTTCTTCGCCGCGGGCACGAGCTTCAATTCGGTCTCGCGACACGCGTAGGGATTCACCAGACACGTCGCCGTCTGCCGCTCGAAGATCTGATCGAGGCAGGCCTGGTTGCAGCCGATGCAGGTGTTGATCTCGTCGGCGCGATCGAGCGCGGCCTTGTGGACGAAGTCCGGATCGGCGAGGAACGGCCGCGCCATCGACACCATGTCCGCGTCGCCGCGCGCGAGCAAGGTCTCGGCCGTCGCGGGATCGTTGATGCGGTTGGTCGTGATCAGCGGGATCTTCACCTCACCCTTGAGCCGCCGCGTCACCCACGCGAAAGCCGCGCGCGGCACCATGGTCGCGATGGTCGGGATGCGCGCCTCGTGCCAGCCGATGCCGGTATTGATGATCGTCGCGCCTGCCGCCTCGACCGCCTGCGCGAGCGAGACGACCTCGTCCCAGGTGCTGCCACCTTCGACGAGATCGAGCATCGACAACCGGTAGATGATGATGAATTTCGGGCCGACCGCCTCGCGCGTGCGGCGCACGATCGCGACCGGAAAGCGGATGCGGTTCAAGAACGAGCCACCCCACTCGTCGTGGCGGAAATTGGTCTGCGGCGCGACGAACTGGTTGATGAGGTAACCCTCGGAGCCCATGATCTCCACGCCGTCGTAGCCCGCCTTCTGCGCGAGCTTCGCGCAGCGGACGTACGCGCCGATCGTCCTCTGGATCCCCCAGCGCGTCAGCGGGCGCGGACGAAACGGTGTGATCGGAGATTTCACGCGCGACGGCGCGACCGACAGCGGGTGATACGCATAGCGCCCGGCGTGCAGGATCTGCAGCGCGATCTTGCTGCCGGAGGCGTGTACCGCGTCGGTGACGATGCGATGCTTGCTAAGCTGCCACGGAAACGAGAGCTGCAGCGCGCGCGGCTCGAGCCGGCCCGCGAAGTTGGGAGCGATGCCGCCGGTGACGATGAGTCCCACGCCGCCCTTCGCCCGCGCCGCGTAGAACGCCGCGAGCTTGTTGAACCCGTCCGGCGACTCCTCGAGGCCGGTATGCATCGAGCCCATGAGGACGCGGTTGGCGAGCGTCGTGAAGCCCAGGTTGAGCGGCGCGAGGAGATGAGGGTAGGAAGGCATCCAGCTAAAGCGGCCGGCAAGACTTGCAAGCTTAGTCGATTCTCGCGAGCCGTGCCCGACAGTGGAGCGCCTTTCGTAGGGCCGAATTCATTCGGCCGCGGCGTATCATGCGCGGAAGCGTGCGAATGAATTCGCAGCTACGACTGCGGGGGAAGTTCATGCGGACGAAGATTCTGATCGGCATTTTGGCGGGGGCCGTCGCGTTCGCGGCGTGTGGCGCCGCGATTGCGGCATCGACGCTAAACGTCGGCTCCAAGCGCTTCACCGAGTCGTACATCCTGGGCGAGATCATCAAGCAGAGCGCGCAAGCCGCTGGCGAGGCGAGCGCGACGCACAGTCAGGGGCTCGGCAACACCGCGATCGTGTTGAATGCGCTCACCACCGGCAGCATCGATGTCTACCCCGAGTACACCGGCACGATCGCCAAGGAAATCCTCAAGCTCGACGCGGTTCCGCCGCTGCCCGAGCTCAATGCGAAGCTCGCGTCAATGGGGCTTGCCGTGGGCGTGCCGCTGGGCTTCAACAACACCTACGCCATCGCGCTTCGCGGCGACGACGCGCGCGCCAAGGGCATCGCCAAGCTCTCCGACCTCAAGGCGCATCCGGAGCTCAAGCCGGGACTCTCGCAGGAATTCATCGGCCGGGCCGACGGCTGGCCGGGGTTGAAGCGCGCCTACGACCTGCCGTTCGCCACGCCGCGCGGGCTCGATCACGGCATCGCGTACGAGGCGATCGCGGAAAAACAGGTCGACGCGATCGACATCTATTCGACCGACGCCAAGATCGACAAGTACGGCTTGACCGTGCTCCTCGACGACCGCAACTACTTTCCGCGCTACGACGCCGTGCTGCTCTACCGCGCCGATCTGCCGCAGCGATTGCCGAAGACCTGGGCCGCGCTCAAGCAGCTCGAACGCAGGATCGACGACGCGACCATGCGCAAGATGAACGCTGCCGCCGAGCTGGAAGGCAAGGACTTCGCGGCGATTGCCGAGGGCTTCCTCGCGCAGCGTCCGGGCGCGGCCGCGACCGCCGCATCGGCGAGCGCCAAGGCAGTGCCGGCAGGCGATTTCTGGAGCAAGCTCTTCGGACCGGACTTCGCGCGCCTGACGCTCGAGCATCTCGGACTCGTGTTCGTGTCGCTCGCCGCGAGCATCGTCATCGGCATTCCGCTCGGTATCCTCGCCGCCAAGCGTCCCGCGACGGAAGGGTTGATCCTCGGCGCCACTGGAGTCGCGCAAACGATTCCATCGCTCGCGCTGCTCGCCGTGCTGATTCCCCTGACCGGACGCATCGGGGCGGTGCCGGCGTTCATCGCTCTCGCGATCTACGCGCTGCTGCCCATCGTGCGCAACACGCACACCGCGCTCACGCAGATCACGGTAGGCATGCGGCAGGCCGCACAATCGCTTGGCATGCGCGCGGGAACGATCCTGACCAAGATCGAGCTGCCGCTCGCGGCGCCGACGATTTTGGCGGGGATCAAGACCTCGGCGGTGATCAACGTCGGCACGGCGACCATCGCCGCATTCATCGGCGCCGGTGGCTACGGCGAGCGGATCGTCACCGGCCTCGCGCTCAACGACAATGCGATGCTGTTTGCCGGGGCAATCCCCGCGGCCGTTCTCGCGCTGCTGATCGAAGGCGGCTTCCGCTTCGGCGAGCGGTGGATGATCCCGGCAGGACTGCGCCGTGCTTCGTAGCCCGGGCTGAGCGAAGCGATGCCCGGGACAACGCGGAATGCGGACGCCGCCCCGGGCTTCGCGCTGCGCGCTCAACCCAGGCTACACAGCTGCGCGCTCAGCCCAGGCTACACAGCTGCGCGCTCAACCCAAGCTACACAGCTGCGCGCTCAACCCAGGCTGCACAGCTGCGCGCTCAACCCGAGCTACCATGCGGCGTGCGAATGAACTCGCAGGAAAGGCGCAAGTCTCGTAGCGCCGAGTCTAGTCGGACACGCGCGCCGATGAGGGGCGGCGTGGCGATGAATTCGCACTGGCGCGCGGCGCGATGGAGGGCTGCTTCAACGCGCGCGCTTCCACGTTTTCCTTTGCGTCCTGCATCAGCGCCCGGCAATCGGCGTCCGTGGCGCCGCCGAAGTCGATCAACGGCAGGAGCGCCGCCACCGGCGTCGCCGCGACGCCCAGCGCAACCGATGTTCCGACGCGGACGGCGATCGGTCCGATCGCCGGATGGATCTTCGGCGATTTGAAGCTGCCGTCGATGAGGATCGGACCACGCAGCGCCACTACGCTCGCTTTCTTGGACTTCGCGTTGAGCGTCAAGGCGTAGTGTTCGTGCGCAAAATCGATGCTGCCTTCACCGAGGATCTTTTCCGCCTCGGTATCCATCACCAGTGTCCGTGCCGCCATGATGCCATTCTCGGCAACGAAGTCGGCCACCACGCAGTGTACGGGCGAATTCTCGTCGCCCTTCAACAGCAGCGGCACCGCGCGCGCCAGGTCCAGATTCGTGAGGACGACCGCGAGCGCGCTGGCTTCGCCGCCGCGGCTGATCAGTGCCACTTCGCCGTTGCTCGACGCCAGCATGTCGGCGACCGAGTTGCCGGTGGCGGAAAGGCGCGCGCGGCCGCCAACCTTGCCCGCGCTTCCCTTCGGCGGCTTGAACGCCGGGAGGAGCTGCTTCAGCTCGACGTTGCGGACCGTCACATCGCCATTGGTCTTGATCACCTTGTTGCGCGCATCGAGCACCAGCGTCGACGTCACGTCGCCGCCGCCGACGCCGAAATCGAGCGGCTGCAGCTTCAGCACGCCTCCCTGCAGATCCATCGTCATCTTCATATCATCGAGCGGCAGGTTCGACGCCATGAAGCGCTTGCCCTTGAAACGCAGCTTGGCGTCGACCGAGCGCAGCTTCTCGAGGTCGTAGGGCCTATCGGGCAGCACTCGCCCGGACGCCTCGCGCTTGGCCGCTTCCTTGTTCTGCTCGGCCGTTCTCACGCTCGGCGACGCATCGGCGGGTGGCAGGCCGATCAGGCCGCCGAGATCCTTGTAGTTGAGGAGCTGCGACACGATGTCGGCGTCAACGCGCGGAATCGGCCGACTGCGGTCGAGCGCGAAATTGCCCGCGACGTCGCTTTCGCCGACCTTGCCGGTGAACGCGTTGAAGGTCCACAGCTTGCCGGCGTGCTTGAGCTGCCCGCTGACGCGATACGGCGGCGTCCACGGAAACGGCACGGGAACGATCGGGTAGAGTTGCGACAGGTCGCGACCCTGCACCGTGAGCGATCCGTCGACGTTGTCGATGTTGTTCGGAATGACGGTCCCGTCGAAACGGATGGTTGTGTAACCGGCACGCGCGCTGGCGTTCACCCGATACGGCCGATCGCCTTTCTCGAGCGCGAGCAAGGAAGCGGCGTCTCCTTCGACGGTGAAGGGATTATTGCGCAGGCGCCCGGAACCCGAGAAATGCACCGGAGTCGTTCCACTGTCGGGCGATGCTGAGGACGCGACCTTGACGGTGACGTCAGTGCCAAACTCGGGATGTAGAAATCGAATGACGCCGTCCTCGATGTTCAGACGGCCGATCACTGGTATGTCGCTCGGGCCGGCGGGGAGCTCCCAGTTCGCGTGTCCGTCCGCCCCGCGCTCGAGCAACACCTGCGGGCCCACCAGGGTGACCTCGGGCAGCGAAACGGGGCCGTTGAAAAGCGACGCGACGTCGACGCGTACATCGACCCGCTGAGCTCGTGCCATCAAAGGCTCGGCGGACCAGGCAGCATTGCCCACGGTTACCGAGTCCACGGAAACGAGCGGTTTGAACGACCACTCGCCGCGCAGGTTGCCTGCGATCGCTACCGGGCGGCCGACTCTTCCGCTTAGGTAAGTGGCAAGCGGACTGCGCAGCCAATTCCACTCGAACAAGGCGACGACGATCGCGACGAGGGCGGCGACACCGAGGAAAATCCAGGCTTTTTTGGGTATCTGCATCGCGGCCCGCCTTCGATCCAGGCTCTAGCTTGGAAACCCCGCTCTCGGCGGAAGTTCGCCCTATGTTGGGCCTTGCGGCTTTTGTAGGACAATCACCTACAGATCGCCGGAAAGTGATAGCATCCTTGCCCGCGGAGGTCTCGATAGGAGCCAACGATGGATCGTCGGTTTGACTGGATCGTGTGGAAGGGCCTGTTTGCCGCGGCGCTGTATTTCGCCATCATCGAGCAGGTCGGCTGGGTCCAATACGCTCTCAGCGCATACGTCTGGTCGATCTTCATCGTCAGCCTATGGAGCACGCCGCAAGGCTCCGCGTTGCGGCAGAGCGCGCCGGCCGCGGTCCCACAGGTGTACGTCATGACCTTCGATCTCGGCGTCCTCGTCGCGATGTTCCTCGCGCACTGGTACTGGACCGCGTTCGCCTATGCGGCGACCTGCGGGTGCCTCGCGCTCATCCAGGCCCGCTCGACAAGCAAGTTGTAGGGCCGAATTCAGTCGGCCACCGCGGTCATCGTTGCGTGCCGCGACGCTACTTCGGCGCGGCAGCGCAGTCGCCGATGCGTTTGCCGGTGAACGTCATGTTCATCGTGTCGTTTGTCTGTTTCATCGTCATGCGCATCTGGCCGTCGTAGACGTTGTTGCCGAATGTAATCGCGCCATCCACAGTCACAGGATTATTGCCGGCACAATCCATCTTGTAGGTGAATTTGTTCCCTACGCGCTTGCTCTCGACCATGCGGCAGTCGCCCTGCCTGGGAACAAAATCCTCGTCCTTCCGATTCTTGCCGAGACAGACGCGGCTCGTCTGCGCCGGCATCGCCATCGGCATGCCGGGCATCTCCATCTTGGACGAAATTTCCCAGAGATCATCCTTGCCCTGCGCGGACGCCGGCAACGAGGCGGCGAGTGCGAGGGCCAGCACCGTTCCCGCGCAGACGCGAGCCGTGGATCGGCTGTCGATGTTCATGTGTTGTCTCCTCGAAGGCGCCAAGCGGCCGAAACGACCAATGTGGAAACGGGCGACTCGGGGGAAAATTGTACCGCGCCCCGAAGCTGCGTGCGCGGCACGGCCCCGAGCTGGTCCGATTGAGGTAGGCTTCGCGCAGTGAACGACGCGTATGACCGCCAACCCCTTGGCCGCGAGGCATCGCCCCTGGTGCCAGAGGTAGACGTAGTAATCGAGATTCCGCGAGGCAGCTTTCTCAAACGCGGCTCCACCGGCCACGTGGACTTCATCTCGCCCCTGCCGTGCCCGTACAACTACGGCTCCGTGCCGGGCTATGTGGGACTCGAAGGCGATCTGCTCGACGCGCTGGTGCTAGGACCGCGGCTTCCACTCGGCACTCAGCTACGGGTCAAGGCGTGGGGAGCCGTTAGCTTGACAGACCGCGGCATGACCGACGACAAACTCATCTGCAGCGATCACCCCGTGAACCCGGCGGAGCGGCGCAGGGTCCTGCGATTTTTTCACTTCTATGCAAAGTGTAAGGGACTGTTGAATGCGTGGCGGCGCCGCCCCGGGCGCAACGCATGCGAGGGCTGGTGTGAGGCTGCCCAGGCGCTCGCGCGTGCCGAACCGCGAGACGATTCGTGGCACGGACCACGGGTTGAATTCTAGGTCCTGAAAGTAAGGAAAGCGGCCGCCCACGACGCGTTTCAGCACCCCCTACCCGACCGCGGTGTAATTCAAACCAAACCGCGGTCCGCCAGCTCGTCCTTCAGGTATGCGTAGTAAATCGGTGCAGCGATTACACCGGAAATGCCGAACGCCGCGTCCATCGCGAGCATCGCCAGCAACAGCTCCCATGCGCGGCATTCGAGGCGCCTGCCGACAATGCGGGCGTTCAGGAAATATTCGAGCTTGTGGATGACGACCAGGAACAGCAACGAGCCAATGGCTACATTGAGCGAGTAGGACAAACTGACCACGACGATCACGACGTTTGAGATCAGGTTACCCACTACCGGCAGGAGGCCCGTGATGAACGTCACGACGATCAGTGTCTTCTTGAAAGGCAGATTCACGCCAAAGATCGGCAGAACCAACGCCAGATAAATCCCGGTAAGAACCGTGTTGATCAGCGAGATCTGAACTTGGGCGAACACCACACGACGAAACGAGTCACCCAATTTCTTGATCCGCTCGACAAGCTCGCGTGCGAGCGGCCGGTTGGTCTCGATCGGCAATGCCTCGTGCAATGCGACCATCGCGCCGAGCACCATGCCGATCACTGTCTGCACTAGTGTTCGTCCCACCTCCTTGCCCATGGACTGCACATCGGCAGCGTGAGTGCGGAACCACTCCGCCAGCGTTTCCTCGAGGTCCTCCGGGCTCTCCGGGATATATTGGACGAGCCAATTCGGCATCGTGGCACGTGAGCTCTCAATGATCTCTGCCATCCGCGCCAGGAGCCCCGAGAGGCTTCCCGCGTCGCTCTTGAAGAACAAAACGGCCCCGACGATTGCGGCGGCAACCAGTATCAGCACCAACGCCGAGAGCAAGCCCACCGCAATAAGCTTCGCGCGTTTGTTCGAAAGATGCCTATTCAGTGGCGGTGCAATTACATGAACGAGCTCGTACACCAGCATGCCAGCGAGCAGCGCGGGTAGCACGTGCAACTGCAGTACGAGGACAAGCGCGACGCCGGTCAGAACCCAGGCGGCAAGGGTGTATCTGGAGAAAACGGTCCGATCGCGCAGCATGCGCATCAGTTTACGCTGCGCCCGGCGGTTCGTAGGGCGCGCGGCGCTAGCGCCGCAGCCCCGACGCGCGATCGAAGAGGTGAAGCGCGGATTCTTCGAAGCCGAGATGGACGGCGTCGCCCTCGCGCAGCTCGGGGCGATGCTGCATCCGGACCTTGACGAGATGCCGCTCGACCTGGACATCGACGATGCTGTGCTCGCCCAGATCCTCGACCAGAT
>WNFU01009664.1_pt1 | contig 25549 bp, 24 predicted proteins | sample 5400121 | NCBI WGS metagenome assembly WNFU01 (sample SAMN13153360, study PRJNA577476) | soil metagenome | isolation source: 100 cm soil or saprolite under grassland replicate 1 | place: USA:California | collected 2016-06-15 | reverse complement strand
CCGCGCCCGAGGCTTCCACAGCGCCGAAGCAGCCCTCGCCCTCGTCATGCTCACCTGCGGCCCGATCACCCTCCAACTACCCCACGAACGACCCAACATCCGCCCAGGATGACCCACACTCATGCCGGGAGCGCCCTAAATACGTCGTTCCCGGGCGGCAGTCCCGCAGACAAGGTCAGCAAACCGCGGCGGCTGCCCAGCACCCGCCGGGCTCTGACCTCCGACGAGCTCACCCGGATCAACCTGGCCGTCCGCGCCGGCGGCAAACCCGGTTCGAGCAGGCTGGCCGAGCGGAGCTGGGTGTCCCAGTCAACGAGAGCGGCCAGGACGAGCCACCGCCGGTGATGGCCATCATCAAAGCGTGACCGCGCCTCGACGTGATGTACCACCGTGGACGGTGCTGGTACCTGGGGATGACAGGTTGCGGTAGCGCGACGCACGGGCGCCTCGCTGCGCCAGATCACGGCGAACGGGTCGGATGACTGTGATCGAGCAGCCGTAGGAGCATTTCGGGCGAGGTACTGGGCTAGGGTTGCCGCCCAGTCCCTTGGCCCGCGCCTGTACCGGTTCTTGCACGCGACACCGCTCCGATGATCGTCACGCTATGCAGCGATTCCCGAGCACGATACCGGCCACAGTGCAGGCCGCCTTCGCAGTGGCCGCGTCTCTTGGTCATGCGGCAGCTCCTTCGGGTTGCCTCGCGTTCGAGGAGCGCGATGTACCCGGCGATCGCGGCGGCCGGGATGCGCCGGGCCCGCTCCTGCTTGACCCAGCGCAGGCGGCCGGCGCGGAGTCGTTCGTAGATGACGGCGCGGCTCATGCTGAACAGGGCGGTGGCTCCGGGGGCGCGGGACATGGCCTTTCGGGCGCAGGCGTGCCTGTTATTCACCCAATGGTTGGGCAACAATCCGTGCGCCGAGTACGGCTCCTCAGGCTGAAGTGGTCGCCGTGGTTGGCTCGGGTTGGCGAGCTGGCGGTTCGAATCTCGCGCGTGGGTCTTCCGCTGTCCAGCTACGTCGGTTCCATGTCGGAAGTGCCCGCGCCAGGTTGCGTGACCCGGTCACCTCGATCGCGCCGGAGCGCAGCGCGGCACCCCACTCGATCTTTCCCATGTGCCAGCGGGCGAACGCCAGCGGCTCGTTGATCACGACGATCAAGTCTTCTTCGCCGCCCGGGTGTTTGAGGCAAAGTTCGGCGTCGCCTCGTTCGATCAGCAACCAGCCACGGGGGATCGGTCGGGGAAGCGTGGGGTAGTCGAAGCGGACGACGACGCGATGTCGGGGGAGGCGCTCGTGGTCGAGCCATAAGGTCACCCACGCCCATAGCACCACGCCTGGGTGGGCGTGCTCGGGCTTCAGTTCCGCCCACTTCGATCCCCAGTCGTGCAGGGCCACCATCACCCCAGCCAATTCTCGACCGGCCTGGGTGGGTTCGTAGGTGGATCCTGGGCCGTCGGGCTTGGCCTGAATTTCGATGACCCCGGCGCGCTCCAGTTCGCGCAGCCGCTTGGAGAGCAGCCCCCGAGACAGCCCTGGGGCGCCGTCGGCGATCTCGTTGAAGGTCCTGCAGCCGACAAGGATGTTGCGCAAAATGATGATGGACCAACGCTCGGCGAGCAGCTCCGACGCCCGAGCGATTGGGCAGTACTGGCCGTAGGTCCGCACATCAGCCAGCCTCTCACCAACGGAAGATCGGTACGAGTTCACTTCTTGAACTTGTGGGGATCCCGCGCCGCGCGGACATTCGCTTCGACGGAATGAACGAGGCGAGAGGACGTGCCATGAGTTCGTCGACGTACCTGCTGGCCGGGCAGGTCTCCGAGGTGGACCGGCTCAAGCTGCAGTCGCGGGTGTGGGAGCCGAGCGGTCGCCGGCTCCTGGAACGGTTCGGTGACGGTCGCGGTGCCCGGGCCGTCGACATCGGATGCGGCGCGATGGGCTGGCTGCGCCTGCTAAGCGAGTGGGTGGGCCCAGACGGCGAGGTCGTGGGAACCGACATCGACGAGGCCATGCTCACGGCCGCCGAGAAGCTCGTGGCTGAGGAACGCCTCGGCAATGTGGTCTTGATCAGAGACGACCTCTTCGAGAGCAGACTGGAGCCGTCGTCCTTCGACCTGGTCCATTCGCGGTTCGAGATCACCCCGCTCGCCCGCGGCGACCAGCAGATGGCCACGTACTGTCGGATAGCTCGGCCGGGCGGCATTGTGGCGCTGGAGGACTGGGACAAGGGCTCGTGGCATTGCAACCCGCCGGCACCCGCGCTCGACCAGCTCATCGGGCTGATCGATCAGGCGTTCGCCCGAGTCTCAAAGCTCGACGGTGGCCGCACCCACCTTGACCTGTTCCGCGGCGTCGGCATCGAGCCACACCTCAACGCCGAAGTTCTTGCGCTGCCGCCGGGCCATCCCTACCTGCGGTTGCCGATTCAGATGACCACGAGCTTGGCCCCGCGGTTGCAGGAATTCGTCAGCGCCGAGGAGCTGGCGCGGCTGCAGCAGGAAGCCGAGAAGGAGCTTGCAGAACCGGGCCGCTGGGGCACCACGTTCGCCGTCATCCAGTCCTGGGGTCGGCGGACCTAGACACACACGCCAATCGGATGCCATCGAGATCTTGGAGGCGTGTGATCGATCTTGATGAACTGGTCTTCCATCCCTGGTCGGTACAGGGGCCGCGCACCGCTCCGAGGTTCGTTTGCGGCTCCGGCAGCTATCTGATCGACGCCGACGGCCGGCGGTATCTGGACTTCAGCTCGCAGTTGGTCTTCACCAACCTCGGTCACCAGCACCCGCGCATCGTCGCGGCCATCAAGCAGCAGGCCGACCAGCTCTGCACGCTTGCGCCCGCCCACGCGTGCGACGTCCGCGGCGAAGCGGCGCGGTTGATCGTTGAGGTCGCCCCGGACGGGTTGGGACACGTGCTGTTCACCACGGGCGGTACGGAGGCCATCGAGCATGCGGTCCGGATGGCCCGCCTGCACAACGGCCGGCCGAAGGTACTCGCGGCCTACCGCTCCTACCACGGCTCGACCACAACCTCGATCCACCTCACCGGCGACCCGCGCCGCTGGGCCTCGGACACCGGCATGGCCGGGGCCGTGCACTTCTTCGGCCCCTTCCTCTACCGCTCGATGTTCGGGTCCACAACCGTCGAGGAGGAGTGCGCGCGAGCGCTCGCGCATCTCGAACAGGTGATCCTTCTCGAAGGACCGTCGACAATCTCCGCGCTGGTGCTGGAATCGGTGATCGGCAGTTCGGGGGTCATCGTGCCACCCGCCGGCTACCTGCGCGGGGTCCGCGACCTGTGCACCCGCCATGGAATCGTCTACATCGCCGACGAAGTCCTGGTCGGCTTCGGCCGCACGGGAACGTGGTTCGGCGTCGACCACGACGGCGTGGCCCCCGACCTGCTGGTGTTCGCGAAAGGCGTGAACTGCGGGTCCGTGCCGCTCGGTGGCGTGCTGGTCGGCGACCCGATCTACGAGACCTTCACCCGTCGCCCCTACCCGGCCGGCATGACCTACAGCGGGCACCCGCTCGCCTGCGCGGCCGCGGTCGGCGCGATCGGCGCCATGCACGACGAGGACACCGTCGCAGCAGCTGCCCGCCTCGGTACGGACATCCTCGGGCCCGGACTCACGAAGCTAGCCGCGAAGCACCCCTCCGTCGGGAATGTCCGCGGCATCGGTGGCCTCTGGACCGTCGAACTGGTCCGTGACCGGCTGACCAAAGAACCACTTGTGCCAGTCGGCAGCGCCGGTGAGGCCAACGCGCCGATGACTTCGTTCGCCAAGGCCTGCCTCAGCCGCGGGTTGCTCCCACTGATCCTGGGCAACCGCATCCATGTCGCGCCACCGCTCAACGTGAACGACGCCGACGCCGCCAACGGACTGGCCATCCTGGACGAGGCACTGGCCGCAGCCGACACGTTCGTACCCTGAAATCTCTCCAACGCGCCCAACGATTCACCGCATACCTCGAGGCCACCACGAACCTCGGCAGCCGCAGGGCCGCAACGCTCGGCAGGCAGAGCGCCAGCCGCTGACCACGCACCCTTCCTAAAGATCACCGACAGGGCGAGGCGAGCGAAGCGAAGCCGCCCGCATCAGGTCGATCGGCAAGGACGTGTCCAGGCATTCACCAGCGGGACCGTAGACGCCCAGTAGAGGAAGTCCTTGTCGCCTTCCGGAGCCGGAAGACGATCTCCAGCCGGATCCCACCAGACCGCGTCGGCTTGCCGACACGGGGGTAACGCCGCAGGTCACCGCGCTGGGGAAGAGGACCGAGTCGGGGGTGAGTAACGGCTACTCAGGCGGGGCCGCCCGGGCCGGCCGCATCGTCGACGTCGTCAGGCGGGCCGGATCTGCCCGCGAATCAGCGAAGGGACAGACGAAATGACTTCCTCAACGAACCGCGGGCGGCGAAGGGCCTTCACGCCGCTGGCCGCGATCGGTTTGCTCGCCGTCGTCGGGCTTATGGGGGCGCCGAACGCGGCGCTGGCCGCGCCGGCGGCGTCGGATGCCACCAGCCTGGAAGTCGAGGACATCACGTTCGGCGCCGACGGCCGGGCGGTCCACACCACCCGTACCGTGCCCGCGGAGACCGTCCGCGAGACGGCGCCGAAGGGTGACAAGAACACCGCCGGCCAGCCGGCGACCAGGGTGCCCAAGGTGTCCAAGCGGTTCTCGTCGATGGCCCCGGCGGGTGCCGCGGACGGCGGCCGCCTGGTGAAGGTCGTAGTGACGTTCGTCGATGACCAGCAGGTGCCCAGGTTTCCCGACTACGACCAGAGCCAGCCTGCCACGGCGCCGGTGCACCTCGCGGCCCGGGCGCGGGCCGACGAACTGGTGCGCGACCTCGTCGCCCGCCGCGAGCCGGGCTACCGGGGTGTGCGCGCCGACATCGGCAAGCTGGGCGGCCGAGTCCTTGACACGTACTGGCTCAGCAAAGGCGTTCTCGCCGAGGTTCCGCTATCGGCGGTGCCGGCGCTCGCCGGCCGGTCCGACGTGCGCTACGTGGAGCCGGACGCGGACGCGGTGACGTCGATGGACAACAGCGAGCAGGCAGCGCGGGCACTGCTGGGTACCGACCCGTATTTCACCACGGGCCGCACCGGTGACCGGGTCGCGATCCTGGACTCCGGGGTGAAGTCCAGTGCCTACCTGATCAGCAACCCGTCCGTGCTCGACCTCGGGATGGACCTCACCGCCGACGGCAGCGCAGGCGTCGACAAGTGCAACCACGGGACCAAGACCGCCGGCGTGATAGCGGGCAACAACAACCTGGGCGACACGTACCGTGGGATCAGCGGCATCAAGGTCGACATCTACAAGATCCTCACCTTCAACGGCACCAAGTGCACCGGCACCACGGACGCCGCGGTCAAGGGGATGCAGGCGGCGGTGCAGCAATTGGAGAAGGTCATCGTGGGCGCGTTCGGCTCGGCCGAGGGGGAGGACAGCTCCATCTCCACGGCCGCCGACGACGCGTTCGACGCCGGTGCGGTGGTCATCATCGCCAACGGCAACTCCGGTCCGGGCGCCGGCACCGTGACGGCACCGGGCAACGCGCGCAAGGTGCTCGGCATCGGGGCGGTCGACGTGGAGACGTTCGCCCGCTACCCGGAGCAGAGCGAAGGCCCCACCGGGGACGGGCGGATCAAGCCCGACCTCGTCGCGCCCACCAACGTGGTGACCGCTAGCGCCGACAGCAACCTCGTCGCGGTCTACGGCGGGACCAGCTCGGCTTCCTCGCACGCGGGCGGGGCGGCTGCGGTCTTCCGCAACTTCCTGCGCGGCACCGCGACCGATGTCGAGCCCGGGCACGTGTACGCCGGCATGATCCTCGGCGGCAGCAACCCGGGCGGGTTCTTCGACAACGTCCAGGGCGCCGGCAAGCTCAAGCTGACGCCGCCGCCGCCCAGCTCCAACGCGATCTACCAGAAGTTCTCGCTGACCAGCTCGGACGGTAGCTCCATCGGCGTGCAGTTCAATGTCACCATCCCGGCCGACACGCCGTCGGCCTGCCGCTTCAGCGGTTCGCTGTGGTGGGGCGAGAAGGCGGGCACGCACAACGACTACGACCTCCAACTCATCGACCCCAACGGCGTGGTACGCGCGGTGAGCGCGTCCGGGCCAAGTGTCTTCGAGCTGGCTCGGGTCAACGCGCCGCTGCAGGCGGGCACGTGGAAGGTCAGGGTGTTCCCGTACCGGCCGGTGACCGGTAGCCAGAAGGTGTACGGGGCGATCAGCACCTGCCGCGGCCGGTCCGTGCCCGGGTCCCACCCACGGCGGCCGACCGGCGGACGACCGTTCCCAGCCCGCTCCGGACGATTCATGGCAAGGCTCGAGGCTCCGCGGCCGCATCGCTGTGTCGCGCCTGACGCAGTGCCGCACCGCGATTTCCAGCACGACGCGTCCGCCGGACAGCGCGGACGCGCGGTGATCGTTCGGGCCAGCGTCGGTGCGGGACGATCGGGCACGTCGGTCACGTTCACCGCCCGGCAATCCGGGGAGCAGGCGAGCTCTCTTCACCACCGCAGCCAGTTCCGCAAGACCCGAGCAGAACCGCAGCCGTGGTGAAACACCAAACGGTAGGGAGTTGGCGCGTTCGGCCTGGGACTAGGACGAGCACGGACTGGGCGAAGCAGCCCAACGCGCGGCGGCCGGCACGGGTACCTCGACGCTGGCGTTCGGCGTGCAGCAGGCTGGACAGAAACAGCACGGTCTCCTCGCGCGCCGGTAGCACGGCGGCGTATGCGACACTCGTGGCTACGCAGAACCCCTATGAAGTTGATCTCTGGAAGGACCTCTTCATACCGGGGTTCTGCGTCTTCTTGTTGCACCACAACGGACCCGGGCGTGTCGCCGCCCAGCTTTGCCTCTTGTCCGGCTCCACGCCCAGAGGGTGAGCGTCAGTCGGACGGCCGCCCATATGGGTGGGATGGGTAGCGCGAAGGCTGCCCAGAAGGCGATCTCGACCGGCAGGAGGGCCAGGGACAGGATGGCGGCGGCGCGCCTGCCCCGCCAGAGGAGCACTCCGATGGCTGTCTCAGCGAGCGCGACGCCACCGAAGAGCAGGATCAGGAACGCGTACCCGGTCGGGCCGACCCAGCCGTCGACCGGACCTCCGTACATGGGGAACAGGTCGAAGAACCACGGCAGCTGACCGCGCCTGAGCAGGTATGCCGCTACCGGTACGGCCGGCAACCCGAACCCGGCGGCGATCACCCACATCATGATGGCGCTCGTGCGCCAGAGCCGAAGGGCCGGCATGGTTTGCGGTGCCTGTGATGCCGATGACGCATTCATCGTGTCTCCTGGGCGATCAGCTCGGTACACACCCTTCGTCGATGCTCACGAACCGCGCTGGTTAGGTGCGGGCGTCGGCTACGCGTCGACGATGGCCAGGTAGTCCGCGGTCGTACCCGCGCGGGCCTGGGCTTGGGCGTTGGCCACGCCCGGGCGCTTGCGCTCTGGCGCGCATCGGTACGTCTCGCGCCACGAGTGGCGTCCACGAACGGCATGATCAATGGTGCTGCGCCTCCACCACGGGACGCTTCGCGGGCCGGCCGATCCTGAGCCGGCGCCGCCAGGCCAACGCCGCGACCAGGAGCACAGCCGCCGCCCAGCCCAGCGCGTGCAGTACGGGCGTGACGGGGTCACCGCCCTTCGCGGCGACTTCGGTCAGCCGTTGCGCACCCCACAGCGGCGTGTAGGGGCCGGCCGACGAGCCGGTGGGGACGCTCATCTGCATCCCGATCAGTACGATCACGATGAGCGTGCCTTCCAGCTCGCGGGGCAGCACGGCGGCCACCGCCAACCCGACCGGCACCGAGACCAGCGCCGTGGCGACGATCGCCAGGATCAGCGCCGCGGGCCTCGGCGGCGCCCACAACAGCCACATCACCGCGAGGAAGCCGGCGCCGATGACGGCGGCCAGCGTGTACAGCATCAGCAGCCGCCCGGCGATCAGCTGCCAGGGCCGCCACCCGGCCAGTACCAGCCGAGGGTCGACGCCACGCGCCGCGAGCATCGCGAAGAACGCCGCACCGGCGACCGCGAAACCCAAGCCGATGGCGCCGCTCATCGACGACCACGTGTGATCCGACGTCTCGGTGGTGAACGTGACGAGGAAGAACGCCAGCGGCATGCTGATCAGCAGCGCGAGCGCGAGGCGGCGACGCAGTAGGTCGTGTGCCTGCACCCGGGCCAGCAGCAGCGCGCTCATGGTGCACCTACCGTGGCGTCGGCGGGCCGTGACACCGGCGTCAGTTCGACGATCCGGTCCACCCGGTCCAGGTCGGTCAGCGCGTGGGTCACCACCAGCACGGCCCGGCCCTCGTCGCGCCAGGCCTGCACGTGCCGCCAGAAGTCGATGTACGTGCCGCGGTCGAAGCCCTGGTACGGCTCGTCGAGCAGCAGCACCCCGGGGGCGCCCAGTACGGCGAGGGCCAGGTTGAGCTTCTGCCGCGACCCGCCGGACAGTTCCCGGGCCACCGTCCGGTTCGTCGACGGCAGGCCGAGTTCGCGCAGCAGCTGCGCGCCCTCCCCGGCGCCGTCGAACAGCTCGAGGTGCTCGGCGATCGTGAGGTGGTCGAACACCCCCGGCTCCTGCGGGCAGTAGCCGACGCGGCCGTCGCGGTACACGGTGCCGGCGTCCGGCGAGAGCAGGCCGGCGCAGATACGCAGCAGGGTCGTCTTGCCGCTGCCGTTCTCGCCGGTAAGCGCGACCGCCTCACCGGCGTACACCTGCACACTTGCGCCGTCGAGGGCCACCCGGCGTCCGTACCGCTTGCGGATTCCGTGCGCGGCCAGCAGCGGAGTCCGTGTCGCTGTCATGGCGGGTCCTTGGGTAACTGGTGAAGATAGTGCCTCATCGTGTTCACCTGCCTGAGTCGTGTGGTGGCGGTAACGCTAGGCATGGCGGAAGCGGGCCCGGTACGGGGTTGACCACCCGAGCCGGATGGAGGCAAACCGCCAGCCGCAGAGCAAGGAAGGCCGTCTGGACGGCGCGCCCGCCGCGGTGGACGATTTAGCCATGCGGGCCACCCAGCGCGTGATCGCGGCGATCGGCGTCGGCGGCTTGCTGGCCAGGCTGGCCTACCCCCCGGCGCTCCGGTACGACGCGAAGATGACCGACCTCCTGGTCTGGGTGGTGCCGGGGGTCATTCCGCTCTTCGCCGTCGCCGTGTGGCTCGTGCGCCGCCGGCCGGATCACCCGCAGGCCCGGCGGCTGCTGCTCATGGCGTCCGCGGTCGCGGTGAACGCCGGTCTCCAGTACCCGGTGCACCAGGTACTCGTCGAGCCCGACCCGCCCGGCTGGGCGGTGCCGCTGACCCTCGCCTACCAGTACTCCAACGTGGTCTCGTTGGTCGCCGCGACCGTGCTGCTCGCCGCATATCCGGACGGGGTGGTGGAGCGTCGCTGGCAGTCCTGGGTGCTGCGGGCGCTGTGGCTCCAGCTGTTGTTGCCACCCTTGCTGTTGTTGACCAACCCGTTGCTCGTGCCGGACTTTTTCCAGCCCGGTCCGGTACGGGCGGCGAGCCCGGCCGTGGTGGCCTGGCTGACCCCGGCGGGCCCCTGGCTCGCGGTGCTCTACGCCGGTTACTACGGCGCGCTGCCGGCCCTGCTGGTCATGGTGGTCCGGTTCGTGGCGGCCGAACCGCGGCAGCGGCGCCGGATGCGCCTGCTGGTCTACTCCATCGGCGTCGGCCTGGCAGTCGTGATGCTCAACAACGCGCTGGGGCTCGCCGGCGTTTCGTCTGACAGCCTCGTGCGCCGGGTGATCGACGTGCTGTTCCTGCCGATGACGCTGGCCATCCCCGCCAGCATCGTGATCGGCGTGCTGCGCTATCGCCTGTTCGACATCGACCTCGTGGTACGCCGCTCGGTGGTGTACGGCGTACTCACGCTGGGCATCGCAGTTGTCTACATAGGAATAAGTGCGGCACCGGGCCTGACGTTCGCCAACCAGATCCCGGTGGAGCTGGCGGTGATGCTGACGGTTGTCACCGCTGTGGCGTTCCAGCCGCTGCGCCGGCGGCTGGAGGCGGTGGCCGATCGATGGGTGTTCGGCAGGAAGGTCAACCGGTACGAGCTGCTGATGACGTTCGGCGCCGGGCTGGAGCAGACCGTGGACCTTACCGAGCTGCTGCCGCGGTTGGCCGACACGGTTCGGCGCGGTCTGACGGCCGAGTGGGTACGGGTTTCGCTGCCCGGCGTCGAGGCGGTGGTGGGTCAGCCGCGCGGCGCCGCCGCGCTTGCCGTGCCGCTGGAGCGCGACGGCGAGGTCGACGGTCGGCTCGAGTGCGGGCCGAAGGACGGGGGTTACGACGACGCGGATCGGGAGCTGCTGGTCACCCTGGCGGCCCAGGCGAGTACCGCGATCGCGAACCTGCGGCTCACCGCTGCGCTGGCCGAGCGGCTCGAGGAGCTGGCCGCATCCCGGATGCGGATCGTGGCGGCGCAGGACACCGAGCGGCGGCGGATCGAGCGCGACATCCACGACGGGGTCCAGCAACACGTGGTGGCACTGATCACGAAGATCCGGCTGGCCCGCAACGAGCTACGCCGGGGCGAACGACCGGCCGACGCGCTGCTGGCCGACGTACAGGCCGACGCCACAGAGCTGCTGGCCGACCTGCGCGAGCTGGTACACGGCATCCACCCGCCGGTGCTGTCCGACCGGGGCTTGGTGGCCGCCATCGAGACCCGCGCTGACCGGTTGCCGGTCGCGATCGAAGTACGCGCGGAGCCCGAGCTGCGGGAGCGGCGGTTCGGCGAGGATGTCGAGGGGGCAGCGTACTTCGTCGTCTGCGAAGCGCTGACCAACGTCGTCAAGCACGCCGCCGCCAGCGCGGCCACCGTCGAGCTGTCCGCGTCGAACGGACATCTGTCCATAGTTGTCGATGACGACGGCACCGGCGCACATCCAGCAGCGGCCGACGGTCATGGCCTGACCAACCTGCGGGACCGGGTGGAGGCGCTTGGCGGTGCATTGCGCGTGGACGCCCGCCCCGGCGCCGGTACCCGGGTGGCGGCCGAGTTACCGGTGGGCGCACGTGGCTGAGCGGCTGCGGGTGGTGATCGCCGAGGACAACTACCTCGTGCGCGAGGGCACCCGCCGGCTGCTGGAGGAGTCGGGCGAGGTCGAGGTGATCGCGGCTGTCTCGAACGCCACCGAGCTGCTCGACGCGGTGCGCCGACTCGCGCCGGCCGCGGTGCTGACCGACATCAGGATGCCCCCGGGCCACCACATGGAGGGCATCGAGGCGGCCCATACCATCCGCGCCCAACACCCGCACGTCGGCATCGCTGTGCTGTCCCAGCACAGCGACTCCAGCTACGCCTTCGCGCTGCTCCGTGACGGCGCCGCCGGATTCGGGTACCTGCTCAAGGACCGACTGGGCGACGTGGACGAACTCGTGCGCGCCCTGCGCGAGGTGGCAGCCGGCGGCTCCGTGATTGACCCGCTGGTCGTCGACGCCCTCGTGGCCCGCCAGGTACGCAGCGCCCGTTCCCCGCTCGCCGCGCTGAGCGCGCGCGAACTGGAGGTGTTGCGCGAAATGGCGCACGGCCGGACCAACGCCGGAATCGAGCAGGCCCTGCACCTGTCGTCCTCCACTGTGGAGAAACACGTCAATGCGATATTCGCCAAGCTCGGCCTGGCCGAGGAGCCGGTGCACAGACGGGTCGCCGCCGTGCTCACCTACCTGCACGATCAGGCCTCGGGCACCACGAGCCCCGGGTGACCTGCCGTTCGCTGAACCTCGTGCTGGGGTCACCGCATCCGCCTAGGCCAGCCAACCCGGCTGCCCGTGCGCGGCGGCCACGTCGTGGACATGGTGAAGCTCGCCGCGCCGGCGGCCCCGCCGATGACGAGCATGATGCCGATCTGTACCACGCCTTCGAGCCGCTTGCCGAAGAGCGGCATGTTCTGACCCGCACGCGGGCGGCGCCCGGCTGAACGCCTGATGACCCGTGCGCACGGATGGCGGTAACCTTTCGCGCTGGCGAATGGAGGATCGCGCATGTCCAACGGCGGGGAGCTGTCCGTGCTCAACGACCGGCCCGCGCAGCCGACCTTCGAGGTGAATCTGCGCGGCTACGACAAACGGCAGGTGGACCAGTACGTCTCGCGGGCCGACAGCGAGATCGCCACGTTGGCGGCCGAGCGCGAGCAGGCGGTACGCCACATCCAGGACCTGGTCGCGCGTCTGCAGCACCTGGAGGGGGAGCTGACCGAACTGCGCCAGCGGCCGGCCCGCGTGGACCGGGCGTCCTTCCGCCACCTGGGCCCGATGGTCGACCAGATCCTCGCCCTTGCCGAGAAGCAGGCCGAGGCGATCACGAGCGCTGCCACGCATGGGGCAGCCGAGCATCGGGCCCAGGCGGACCAGGAGCTGGCGCAGTTGAAGGCGGGCGTCGAGCGGGAGATTGCCGAGCGCAAGACCGCCGCCGACCAGAAGGCCGCCGCGCTCCAGGCCGAGGCGCAGCAGCACTCGACCGAGGTGCGGCGACGCGCGGAGGAGCTGGCGAGCGCCCACCAGGAGCAGCTCACCGCGGTCCAGCAGCATATCCAGGATCGGCATCAGGAGCTTGCCCAGCTCCAGGCCGAGCTGGACACCACCCAGCAGCGGCTCGCGCAGGCGCGCGAGGACCAGGCCACCGCGGACCGTGAGGCCACCGAGTTGCAGCAGCGCCTCGGCGAGCTACGCCAGGACCTGGCCAGCGAGCTCAACCGGCTGGACGAGGCGCGCCGGGCGGCCGACACCGCCGAGCAGCACGCCAGGGAGGTACGAGCCCGGGTGCAGCGCGAGGCGAAGCGGGTGGCCGAGCTGGCCGCGGCGGCGGTCATGGCCGCCGCTGCGGGCGGTGCCGACACCGGCGAGTACCCGCAGGTGGTACCGGCGCGACCCGCCGCCGCGGCACAGCGGGAGCCCGAGCCCGACACCGGGCAAGAGGGCCCCGCCTGACCCCTTTCCCGCGACCGCCTCACGGATGAGCCAGTCGGGCGGCGACTACGGACACCCACAGCATCGCCGTGATGGCTCCGACGGCGAGGGTGAGCGAGCCCGCCTGCCCGCCGGTCATGGCCCATACGTCGCCGACCAGCAGGGCGGTCCCGGCGAGCCGGGAAGCGACGGCGGCGCCGCGGCGGCCGGTGCGGCGGAAGTGGTGCCCGAGCACGTAGCAGGCGGCGATCAGGGTGATGAAGGCGAGCGTGCCGGCGGCCATGTGGCCGTAGCCGTGCCAGCTCAGCGCGGCCGGCATGCCGGACGGGGTACCGACTGGGAATCCGTCGGCCGGATCCATCACCAGGATCCCGGAGGCGACCATCCCGAGACCGCTGGCCCGGACCAGGCGGGGTGTCCACCGCCCGCCGGGCGCACCGTGCAACGCCCGGGCCAGGCCACTGGCACCAAGCACGGTGAGCATGCCGGCGATCAGGAAGTTGCTGATCTGCAGCCAGCCCAGGTCGCCGTTGGCCAGCGCGCTGAGCGGGTGCCGGGTGAGGTCGAAGCCGTCCCGGGTGGCCGCCTGGGCCAGCGAGACGGCGGACCACAGCGGCGCGGCGACGGCGCCGGCCCAAAGCAGGGCACGGGTGCGGTCGACGGTGGTGGGCACGGTGCTCGTGGGCGTGATCGTGGTGGTCATGGTCGGTTCCTCTCTCGTGTGGCCTGGTTGGCCTGCCCCGTCGTCGAGTAGGCGATGTGACAGGGAACGTCGGCTGTTCCCTGTCCGATAGGCTGTGCGACGACCCGGGTGAGCGCATCGAGCCGCGAGCGCCGGACAGAGAGGACACATCATGCGATACCTGCTGATGTCACTGGCTAACGACACGCCCGCCGACGAGGCCCTGTACGCCGAGATGGGCCGGTTCATCGAGGAGACGACGGCCGCCGGGATCCTGCTGGCCACCGGCGGTCTGGAGCCGGGCGGCACCCGGGTCACGTCGGTCGGAGACGAGATCACCGTCGTGGACGGGCCGTTCGCCGAGGCGAAGGAGGCCGTCGCCGGCTTCGCGCTCGTCGAGGTCTCCTCGAAGGAGCAGGCGATCGAGCTGACCCGCCGGTTCCGCAAGATCGTGGGAGACGGGACGAGCGTGATCCACCAGGTCTTCGGCCCACAGTGACAGGTCCACGATGGACATAGCCCAGACCGTCCAGGCCGTCTGGAAGCTGGAGTCAGCCCGGATCATCGCCGGGCTGACCCGGCTGGTGCATGATGTCGGGCGGGCCGAGGACTTCGCCCAGGACGCCCTGCTGGCCGCACTCGAACAGTGGCCCCGCGCCGGCGTCCCCGACAACCCCGCCGCCTGGCTGATGACCACGGCCAAACGCCGGGCGATCGATGACATCCGCCGGGCCGGGCGGCTCGAGCAGCGGCGCGCGCGGCTCACCGCCGCCGAAACCGCGGCCAAAGCCGCCGCCGATGCCGCCGAGCCGGCCGGCGACGACGTGCTGCGGCTGATGTTCCTCACCTGTCACCCGTTGCTGCCCATGACCGAGCGGGTCGCGCTTACCCTGCGGCTGGTGGCGGGCCTGACGGCGGCGGAGATCGCCCGAGCCTTCCTCACCCACGAGACGCAGATCAACCAGCGCATCGCCACCGCCAAGCGACGGCTGGCCGAGGCCGGGGTATCGCTCCAGGAATCCACAGTGGACGATCGCCTGCCGTCCGTGCTCGGCGTGGTGTACCTCATCTTCAACGAGGGCTACTCGGCCACCGCCGGCGAAGACCTGATCCGGGCCGACCTGTGCCGGGAGGCACTGCGGCTGGGCCGGATGCTGGCCGAGCTGGCCCCGCACGAGCCCGAGGTACACGGCCTGGTCGCGCTCATGGAGATCCAGGCGTCGCGCACCGCCGCCCGGACCGGGCCCTCCGGCGAGCCGGTCCCGCTGGAGGAGCAGGACCGGGCGCGCTGGGACCCGCTGCTCATCCGGCGTGGGTTCGCCGCCATGCTGCGGGCCCGCGACCTCGGCGGCCCGCCCGGCCCCTACGTGCTCCAGGCGGCGATCGCGGTCTGCCATGCCCAGGCCCGGCGAGCCGAGGACACCGACTGGGCCCAGATCGCCAGCCTCTACGATGCCCTGGCCAAGCTCCTGCCCACCCCGATCGTGCAGCTGAACCGGGCGGTGGCGATCGGGCGGGCCCGCGGACCGCAGGACGGGCTGGCCCTCGTCGACGCCCTGGTCGACGATCCGGTGCTGCGTGACTACCACCTGCTGCCGAGCGTCCGCGGCGATCTGTTGGCCCGCCTGGGCCGCACCGCCGAGGCCCGCCTGGAGTTCGAGCGGGCGGCCGCGCTCACGGCCAACGCGACCGAGCAGGCGTTCCTACGCCGCCGGGCCACCGAGCTACCGGCCAGCGAACCGGCCGGCCCGACCCTCGGGGCCGCGGTCCGGCTGTTCCTCGGCCGGGACGGCCTGGACATGGCCACCCGGCGCTCGTACGGGCAGACCCTGCACCGGCTCGGTCGCGCCCTCGGCGAACAGTTGCCGCTCGACGCGGCCACCCCGGACCGTATCGCCCGGGCGTTCGAGGTCGCGTGGGGTCAGGCGGCCGCGAGAACGTGGAACCGGCACCGCTCGGCCGTACGCTCGTTCGCCGGCTGGGCCGGGCGCAGCGACCTCGCCACCGGGCTCGACCGGCGCCCGGAGGCGGGTGGCGGCACCGAGTCAATCGCGCCTGCCGGGCTGGAGGCCCTGTGGCGCCTGGACCTGCCCCTGCGGGAGCGAACCCTATGGCGGCTGCTGCACGAGTCGGCCGCCCCGGTCACGACCGTCCTGGCACTCAACGTCGAGAACCTCGACCTGGCCGACCGGCGCGCTCGTGTCGGCCGGCGCTGGGTCACCTGGCGTTCGCGGACGGCCGCCCTGCTGCCCGAGCTGACCGCCGGCCGTAGCCAGGGCCCGCTATTCCTCACCGACCGCCGCCCCGGTCCAGCCGCGGCCGGCTCCCCGGCAGACCTTTGCCCGCACACGGGCCGGCAGCGCCTGTCATACGAGCGAGCCGAGTACCTGTTCAAACAAGCCACCCGGCAGCTCGACCCGTCGGGCAACGGATACACGCTGCGCCAACTGCGAGGTCCACTGTAGACAGCCACCCCACCGGCGCCCGGACCTATGCCGCGGCCCGCCACATCGCGCTGAAGGCCAGGGCCTCACCGGCCAGCCATCGTTCGACCTCCTCGGCCGGTACCTTCGGATCCAGCCGGTGTGGCGTCCCGCGCCGCACGTCGACCAGCACCGGGCGGCCCCTCGGCAGGATCTGTGCCATCTGCCGAACCATCAGCTGCAGTGTTGCGGCCACCAGCTCGTCCGCTGGCGGCTGCTCGTCGAAGTGCAGACGTACCACCTCCCGCCGCCCGTCCGGGAAGCACAGCCCGAAGTGCGGGTTGACTTTCACCGTCAGGCCCTCGATGACGTCGAGTGCCGCGCGGACCGGTACCACCTGGATGCCTGATCGGTCGCCGAGCGAGTCCAGGTACCGTTCGGCGCCAGCGCGCAGCGCGGTGTAAAGCGGCCGCCAGCGAGGCTGGACGGCGTCCATCACGGCGGCGATCTCCAGGGCGGCCCCGGCGGTGCGTGCGATGTCGGTCTTGAGGGCCTTGACGAACCGGGCGTGCGGGTTGAACCCGGCGCGGTCCTGGCGGGCGCGGCGTAGCCCGCCGACGAAGGTGGCCTTGGCCGGCCCGGTGCGGCCGACATACCGGCTGAAGGTGAGCAGGGTGGCATACGGTGGGTTGCCGACGGCTGTGGGCACGAGTTTGTCCTCCCTGATGGGGGGGCTCTTTCGTACATACATTCTAATAGCTGACGGTCACTCCGCCTAGCTTCTGTCGCGACCCGACCACCGGACGCGCGAACGTGCCGGGCCCGCGCGGGATCGTAGGAACGGGTTCGACTGGCGGGCCCGGGAGCGGGAGCTGAACGCGTACCCGCAGTTCCGGGTCGCGCTCGACGGGGTGCCGATCCACTTCGTGCACGCGAAGGCGCCCAGCGGGAACGGGGTGCCGCTGATCCTCACCCACGGTTGGCCCAGCGGGGTTCGTGGAGCTGCTGGCGCTGGTGCCGCTGCTGACCGAGCCGGCCGTCCACGGCATCGACGGCCCCGCGTTCGACGTGGTCATCCCCTCGCTGCCGCCCTATAACCGTTACCCCGGGAGGGCTGGCCGGGAGGGAGTCGGAGACGGCCGTGGTACCGGTTGAGCCGGGTGGACAACATGACCGCCGGTGACGGGAAGGGCACGTGACCGACCAACCGGCTCGGCTCACAGCCGATCTGGACTCTAGCGATCCCCAAGCCGGGGGACCGGGTCGCCACGCTGGTGGCTCGACCTGGCGCATGGAGGTCCCCCACCAGTAGCGGGCATCGCGGTCGGACTGGTCGAACGGCAGGGGGAGCCGAGACTGCCACGCTCGCGCTGCGGCACGGGTGCAGCGACTACGTGCGGTGGGCCGGCCACCTCGGCTACGGCATCCGGGGTTACGGCATCCGGCCCTCCACGCGCCGCCGCGGGCTGGCCACCTGGGCTCTGGGCCGGATGATGATCCGACGGCGGCCGCGACGGTCTCGTCGAGATCTGGTCGCAGCAGCTCAGCCCACCGCCCAGACTAGGACGGCACGGAACGGGGACGCTTCACTCGCCAGGTCGACAGGCAAGTAGCGGCTTGCATATACTTGTGGTTGTGGCTGATGTCTACCAGGCTTTGGCCGATCCCACCCGCCGGAAGATCCTCGACGAGTTGACCGAGCGTGACGGCCAGACCCTGTTCGAGATCTGCTCACGACTGGCCATGAAGCATCGACTCACCTCATCACGCCAGGCGGTCTCCCAACACCTCGAGGTACTGGAAGACGCCGGCCTGATCGTCACCCGCCGGGTGGGTCGCTACAAGTTCCACCACCTTGACAGACAGCCGCTGGAGCACATCGCCGACCGATGGCTCAAGCCCGACCCACACAGGAGATCCGATGAGAATCCACCTGACTAGCGTCCTCGTCGACGACCAGGCTAAGGCACTGCGCTTCTACACCGACGTGTTGGGCTTCGTGGCGAAGACCGATGTGCCGCTCGGCGAGTACCGTTGGCTGACCGTGGTCTCGCCCGACGATCCGGACGGCACCGAGCTGCTGCTCGAACCCGACGCCCACCCCGCCGCCAAAGTCTTCAAAGAGGCGCTGGTCAGCGACGGCATCCCCGTCACATCCTTCGCCGTGGACGACGTGGACGACGTGGCCGCCGAGTTCGCCCGGCTCGAGCGGCTCGGTGTGCGGTTTACGCAGGAGCCCGTCGAGATGGGACCGGTGACCACCGCGGTGTTCGACGACACCTGTGGCAACCTGATCCAGATACAGCAGCGCAAGTAGCCGACGCCGGGAGGCCGCTGTGGCGCGGGCCGCGTCGGCTTAACCCGAATGCTGCGGCCCGGCGCATGGTCTGCCCAAGCTGCACCGCCGCTGGCACCCATCCTGCATCCGCAGGTCAGACTACGGACCAGATCCGGTGAGACTCATCGCGGAGATCACCTCTCACCGGATCTGGCCGCACCAGCCGGTTGACCGGGGACCAGATTCAATGAGAAGGGACGCCCGCTCAGCGGGGCGGGAAGCGGAAGCGGAGCCGGCGGTTGTTCCACCGGGGGATGGGTAGGTCAAGATCGGCGAAGCCCGCATCGATGAGTGCTGGGGTGGTACATGCGCGGGTTCAGGTCGGCGGTGACGGTGTCGTCGGTGACGTGCAGGGTGCCGGGGGTGTCGAGGAAGTGTCGCCAGATCCGTTATGGGGTGGCGGTTTCGTAGCGGGACAGTTTGTGGCGAGCATGCGGTAGAGGTGGTCTCGGCGGCCAGCCAGCATGCGATCGAGGTCACCGGGTTGTCGTTCATCCTCGGCGCCCGCATGAACAGGTCACCAAGGCCGAGAAGGCGGTCGCCGGGAAGACACCAGTCAAGCGCAACCGGTTCATCCAACTGGCCGGAGGCACCCGCCGCGTGAACCGGGCATTGGAGGCCAAGGCCCGGGCCGTGGCCGGCCGAAGGGCTACGTCACCTCCCGTACCGCCTGCACGTCGAGGTCCACGCGCAGGGTCGGCCCGACGACGACCAGCCCGCCAGGCAGGCCCATGTTCCAGTTGATCTCGAAGTCCCGGCGGGCCAACTGGGTGGTCGCGGTCAGGGCCATCCGGGTACCGCCCCACGGGTCCGGGCCGTAGCCGAGATAGCTGACGTCGAGCGGGACCGGTCGGGTGATGTCCCGGATGGTCAGCTGGCCGGCGACCTGCCAGCGCGCCGGCCCGACCTGGCGCACCGCCTCGCTGCGGTAGGTGAGGTGGGGAAACCGCTCGACGTCGAGGAAGTCGGCAGAGCGCAGATGCGTGTCGCGGTCCTCGCTGCCCGTGTAGATGCTCGCCGCCTCGATCGTCACCTCGACGCTTAAGCGCTCGACCTGCTCGGCGACCGCTATCACCGCGCTGAACCGGGTGAACCGACCCTCCACACGGGACAGTGCGAGGTGTCGGGCGGTGGCCCGGACGATCGAGTGCACCGGGTCGACAACCCACCGGCCGGGCTCGGGCAACTCGGCGCGGCGGGCACTGTCCAGCAGCACGACACCCAGCTCGGTCACCCCGGTCGGGGCCACCACCGCCGACCAGGCCCGTGGATTGGCGCCTGTGGCCGACACCACGACGGTCACCATCCCGCCAGCCCGGAGCGATACCTCGAAACCGCCCGAGCCGTCGGTACTGGTCCGGCCCAGTTGCTGTCCAGCCGCGCTCAGCACGGTCACGGCCGCACCGGGCACCGGCCACCGGTCGGCGGTGGTCACCACGCCGCGCATACAGCCGCCGGCCGCCCCGGGATAACCAGTGGTCATCCCGCTCTCCCCGACTCCGGCCGGGTATCCGGCCCGGGGGGCGGAAAGCCGGCGAGCGTATGCGGTTCCCCGTTGCCGGCCGCGCCGGACCGCTGCGGGTGCGCGCCCAGGATGACGTCGCGCACCTCGGTACGCTCGCCGGTCAGCTCGATCCAGGTGGCCACCGGCGGGTACCCGCTGGCGACCAGCGTGTACCCGCCGGGCGGAACCTCGGCGAACACGTACTCGCCGTCCGCGCCGGTCATGATCGCGGCGACCACCCCGCCCCTGCCGTCGACGAGGGCGACCGAAGCATCGGGTACCGGGCGGGCGCCAGCGGCCGCGCGAACCGTTCCACGGAGCGCTCCGTTACTCTGCAACACCATGTCCAGCTGGCGGACGCCGTTGGCCGGTACCTGGACGGTACAGGCGCTCGGCTGGGTACCCGCCGCGCTGGCGACGAGCGTGTACTCGCCCGCGTTGAGTCCGGTTAGCCGGTACCCGCCGGTGCGTCCGGCCATGGTCGAGGCGACCACCTCGCCGCGTAGGTCGGTCAGCGTCACCATCGCACCGGCCGCCGCCTCGCCGCGCTGGTGCCGGATCCATCCGTCGATCCCGCCGGCTCCACCGAGCACGATGTCGCAGACCAGCGTGGCAGCGGCCACGGTGACCATGACGGTGGTCGACTGGTGGCCCTCCGCCGTACAGACGAGCAGGTAGGTTCCGCCGGTCGGCAGGTGCAGGCGGTAACGGCCGTCGGTCGCGCTGCGACCGATCCCGGCCGGGCTGCCGGAGAAGTCGCTGACGGTCAGCTTCCCGCCGCTGACCGGGTGGCCCTCCGGCCCGGCCACGCGGCCGGTGATCAGCGCCTGGTTGCTCAGCATGGCCGGTGCGGGCGGGTCGGCGGCCCGGTGCCGCGCCCCATCCTGGCCGCGCTCGATCACCGTGAAGGCGGCATCCGGCGGCATCCGGCGGCATCGGGCGGCGCCTCTCCAGCGGCGTCGTCCCCCGGGGCTGCGCCGGGAGCAGCGGTACCGGCGGCCGCAGCTGCTCAGGCGGCGGCCCCGCCGGCCGTTCCCATGCTGGCGGAGCCGATGCGTCTGCCGCTTCATCGCGGGCGGCCCGCCGCGTCCAGATGAAGACGAGCAGCAGCCCGACGGCCAGAATCGCCACCGCACCCAGGAGGAGGTCCGTCGGGGTGGCGAAGCCGGCCCCGGCCTCGCCCGCGACGGCCGGCACCGACCGGTGACCGTCGCCACCGGCGGCCAAGAATCCCAGCGGAAGGAACTGTGTGGGCCCCGCCGCCGCGCCCGTTCGCCGGACGAACGCTGCCGGAGAGGTGGCCCACCCCCCGTGAAGGGCCGTCATCAAGGAACCCCAGGCAGATCTGGTCCCGATAGTGGGTGGCTCGGTGCGCCGTAGCGATGCGCCGACACCACTTTAGGTAGCAGCCACACGCGCAGATCATAGGCAATGCGGCGACCACCGGGAATGACCTCTACGGTGGTCGGGAGCCTCGGAAACCGAAACGTGACCGGAGCCGACGGACCGGCCGCCTCGTCGCGATCGTGATCTCCGTGGACACGATGCCGGGCCTTGCTGGGCAGGGTCGCGGTGGCCGGGTCGCTCCTGCACAGGGCGCGGTACTCGCGCCGGCTTCTGAGTCTCTTGGAGAGCCTGTGGTGGTTTCTTCAAACCAACGGTGGCAACGCTGCCTGATCCATCTGCACCCTGGTACTCGGTCTGCCCGGCGAGGTCTGCCATGCCGGCTGATCGTAGGTCGATGCGGTCCCGGGCCGGCCGCCGCGCTTTCCACCGCCGGGCGGTCGTGGGCCTGACCACGACCGCAGCTCCGGGCGGGAGAGCCTTGTCGCCTCGCACGGTACCCCTTCGACAAGTGCGGGTTTAAGCTGATGAGCAGCTAGATCGGGGTGGTCGTGGCCGAGGTGGCGAAGACCAAGCCACAAGTTCGCGTCCCCCCGCTGCCGTCGATGATCCGGGTGACCTGGTGAACCGCATGGACGTCGACTACGACGAGATCTCCGAGGCGCTCGGCGAGGCCCCCCGGATACTTCGGTGCGGCGCAGTTCGAGGTGACCGAGTCCACCGAGTACGGCCGGGTGATCCACGAGGACACCGGACGGTCATGTTCGCCAACCCCGAGGACGCGGCCGCTTAGCTCGGCTTCGACCTCACCGCGGGATCGAGGTGACACCGTGTACGAGAAGGATGGCGAGAGGTACTTCGTCGTCGACACCCACATGCACTTCTGGAATGCCGCTCCGGACAACTGGGTGGAAGGAGCCGAGCAGTACGCCAAGGGGTGGATCGAGTGCTTCTACGGCTACCACGGGCTGGGACCGGAGAACACCCGATGGCCGCTGGAGAAGTACCAGAAGTACTCCGAAGAAGACCTGATGAGGGACGTGTTCGAGGAGGGCCACGTCGACGTGGCGATCTTCCAGCCCACCGACCTGCGGGAGTGGTACAAGGAGGGATTCAACACCACTGAGCGGGACGCGATCCTGTTTGAGAAGTACCCGGGCAAGTTCGTCCTCAACACCCGGTGGGATCCGCGCGACGGTGAGGACGGCCTGAAGGTTCTGCGGCACAACGTCGAACGGTGGGGCTGCAAGGGCGTCAAGCTCTACACCGCGGAGTGGCGGCAGGGTTCCCGGGGCTGGAAGCTCACCGACCCGGAGGCGTACAGATACCTGGAGGCGTGCCAGGAGTTGGGCATCAAGAACATCCACGCGCACAAGGGTCCGACGATCTGGCCGCTGGACAAGGACGCCTTCGACATGTCGGACGTCGACCACGCGGCGACCGACTTCCCGGGCCTGAACTTCATCGTCGAGCACTCCGGGATCCCGCGTATCGACGACTTCTGTTACATGGCCACGCAGGAGCCGAACGTGTACGCCGGGCTGTCCGTCGTGGTCGGCGCGTTGATGCACGCCCGGCCTCGGTTCTTCGCCCGGTGCATGGGCGAGCTGCTGTTCTGGGTCGGCGAGGACAAGATGACCTTCGGCAGCGACTACGCGATCTGGGAGCCCAAGTGGCAGGTCGAGGGCTTCGTCGACTGGGACTATCCGGCGGGGGCGGAGTTCGACGACTACCCGCGGGTCACCGTGGCGAGCAAGAAGAAGATGCTCGGTCTCAACGCGGCGAAGCTGTACGACATCGAGGTGCCGGCCGAGTGCCAGCTCGCACCCGAGCAGGGCACCCCTGCCGCGCGCGACGACTCGGTAGCTGTCACCGCTGATTCGCCGTCCGCATGAGCGAACGCCGAGGGGCGGTGACGCCCGGACCTGAGGGGACGCGGTTTCTGGGCGGCGTGGCGGAGCCCGCGGGCCGGAGTGATCGCCTGGCGCCCGAGACATCCGAGGCGCCGGAGACAGCCGCGCGAAGCGAGCGGGGCAGCCGGGTCCTCGCTGCGCTGGAGACGGTGCGCGACCCGGAGCTGGACGAGCCGATCACCAGGCTCGGCTTCGTCGCCTCGTGCACCGTCTCGGCGGCTGGCGACGCGCGGGTGCGGCTGCGGCTGCCAACGTACTTCTGCGCGCCCAACTTCGCCTTCCTGATGGTCGCCGATACCTATGACGCGGTGTCCGCGGTACCGGGGATCCGGCACGCCGAGGTCGTGCTCGACGAGCACTTCGCGTCCGACGCCATCAACACCGGCGTGGCCGCGCAGGCGGGGTTCGTGCGCACCTTCGACGGCGAGGCGGTCGCCGAGCTGGGCGGCCTGCGTGCGGACTTCCTGCGCAAGGCGGTCATGGCCGGTACCGACCTGGTGTGCCGGCCGTTGCTCGCCGCGGGTACGACTCCAGCGGATCTGGCCGCCATGACGCTCGGCGAGGTACCGCCGTCGCCGGAGCTGGACCGGCTGCGCGGCCGGCGAGCCGAACTCGGCCTGCCGGCCGGTGACCGAGACCCGCTGCTGGTCGACCCGACGACCGGGGCGGCGGTCGGGACGGACGCACTGCCACTGCACCTGCGGCGGGCGCGGGCCACCCGGGTCGGCATCGAGGCCAACGCGGGCATCTGCCGCGGCATGTTGCGAGTCCGGTACGGAACGAGGGGAGAAGGCGAGGAGGCGACGTGAAAGCGGTCAGACTTCACGAGTACCACAAGTTCCCGGTCGTCGAGGAGGCACCGGAGCCGACGATCAACGGGCCGTTCGACGTCATCGTGAAGATCGGTGGCGCCGGCGTGTGCCGGACCGACCTGCACATCATGGAAGGTCAGTGGGCCGAGCGGCAGAACCCCACGCTGCCCTACACGCTCGGGCACGAGAACGCCGGTTGGGTGCACGAGGTCGGGTCCGCCGTGACCAACGTGCAGGTCGGCGACACCGTGATCCTGCACCCGACGCCGACCTGCGGGCTCTGCCGCGCCTGCCGCGCCGGGCAGGACATGCACTGTACCGACAGCTTCTTTCCCGGCCTGTCCAACAACGACGGCGGGATGGCCGAATACCTGCTCACGACGGCGCGGGCCTGCGTGAAGCTGGACCCGAAGACCCAGCCGAAGGACGTCGCGGCGCTCGCCGACGCCGGCATCACCGCCTACCACGCGGTACGCAAGGCGATTCCGCAGCTATATCCGGGCAACACCGGTGTCCTCGTCGGCGCCGGCGGTCTCGGGCACATCGGCATCCAGTGCCTCGCGGCACTGACCGCCGCGAAGATTATCGTGGTCGACCGCAACCCGGACGCGCTCAAGCTGGCCGAACAGCTCGGCGCGGACCACACGGTGGTCGCCGACGGGAGCCACGTCGACGCGGTGAAGAACCTGACTGAGGGCGGCGCCGGTGCGGACGTCGTGCTCGATTTCGTCGCCGAGCAGGGCGCGGAGAACGAAGGGTTCGCGATGACCCGGCCGGCCGGCAGCTACTTCGTCATCGGGTACGGCGGGGAGCTGAGGATCCCGACACTGGACGTCATCTCCACCGAACGCAACATCATCGGCAACATCGTCGGCACGTACAACGAGTTGGCCGAACTCATGGTCCTGGCACAGGCCGGGAAGGTCACCCTGCACACCAAGACGTACCCGTTGGAGGCCGCCGCCGAGGCACTCCAGGATCTCGACGCCGGCCGGGTGCGCGGCCGGGCAATCCTCATCCCTTGATTGATCCGTGTGCGACGCCCGCTACGGCTGGACGGCGGTGTGTCAGCAGCGGTTCGGGGCGGTGCGGGCGCAGATTCTGCATGAGCGCAACACCGCCGGGGAGCGAGCGTGCTCGAGGGCCGTCCGGGCGGCGCCCGCTGAGCACGCTGACCCATTCACCACGGCGGTGCGCACGACGTTGAAGACGCTGCGGCAGAAACTCGGCAAGCCGGACCCGATCATCACCGTGGTCGGCCGCGGCTACCGCCTGCGCTGAGCAGCACAACGGCTGCGCATCCAGGAAGAGCTGGAAGGTGAAGCGAGCCGGGAGGATGCCATCGCGCGGCGTTCCTGGCGGACGGCATCGTCTCGGACGGGTCCGTCACCGCCGGATACGCGCCGCCGCGCTGAGTTGCTGGCGGAATCCAGACCAAGGTAGCTACTTCGACCTGAAGAAGTAGGTCGGTCCTGGGCGGACGCCGACGGTTGGCTGGTGGATTGGCTTGTGGCGTGGTGTTTTGGTGGTGGTCACGCGGCCAGTGCACTGATCTTGGCGAGGTTGTGGGCGAATACGCCGTG
>WNFU01002569.1_pt1 | contig 25552 bp, 24 predicted proteins | sample 5400121 | NCBI WGS metagenome assembly WNFU01 (sample SAMN13153360, study PRJNA577476) | soil metagenome | isolation source: 100 cm soil or saprolite under grassland replicate 1 | place: USA:California | collected 2016-06-15 | reverse complement strand
ACAACGGCAATGCCCCGTCGAGCGGCAATGACCGCAAGGGCATCACGGCGATGCTGAATTCGATCATCAAGCCATCGCCGGCGATCCATGCGGGCGCGGTGCAGAACATGAAATTGAGTCGCGAGCTGTTTCTGACGCGGCGGGCCGAGCTCGAGGCGCTGTTCGACACCTACTTTGCCAACGGCGGGGCACAGGCGATGATCACCGTGGTGAGCCGGGATGATCTGGAGCGGGCGATAGAAGCGCCGGAACAGTACCGGCATATCTTCGTCCGGGTTGGCGGCTTTAGCGCGCGCTTCGTCGATCTCTCGCGCGACGTTCAGCTCGAAATTCTCGACCGTACGCTGTACTGAGCGCCGCCGCAGTCGGCATTTGGCGGGCCAGTGAGACGCCTCGTCGCTTCTTCAAGATGGCTCATAGCCTGCGGCAGCATGGTACTAATATTATTCTGTTTTCCTTTTGCGCTAGCAGAACGCAAACAGGAAAACACTTAGAAGATAAAGTATCGCTCTGCCGAAGGCTGAAAAGAGAGGAGTTACGCGACAGCGTAAGTTCTGATATATGAACGGTATCATCTTCGACATCCAACGCTTCGCGCTCCACGATGGTCCCGGCATCCGAACGACCGTCTTCCTGAAGGGCTGCCCACTGCGCTGCCGCTGGTGCCATAACCCCGAGTCGTGGTCCTTCAAGCCACAGCTCTCCTACATCGCCGACAAGTGCATAGACTGTATGGCCTGCGTTGACGCGTGTCCCGATCGAGCGCATGAGAATCGCGGTGACCATCATCACCTGAACCGCGAACATTGTGTGCTGAGCGGGCAGTGTGTGTCGGCCTGCACGTACGACGCGTTGACGGTGATCGGCCAAGCGATGAGTGTGGCATCGGTGATCGAGGAGGTGCTGCGCGATGCCGACTATTATCGACGCTCGGGCGGCGGCCTGACGCTTTCGGGCGGCGAGCCGCTGGCCCAATTCGAGTTCGCTCACGCGCTCCTGCGGGCCGCCAAAGCTCGCGGGCTCCACACCTGCCTCGACACCAGCGGCCTGGCCGATCGGCGCAAGTTCGAGGCGATCGCCGATGATGTCGACCTGTTCCTCTATGATTACAAAGCCACCGATCCTGGACAACACAAGGCCCTCACCGGCGCATCGAACTCCTTGATCCTCGAGAATCTGAATGAGCTGTACAATCGCGGCGCGAAGATCATTTTGCGCTGCCCGCTCGTGCCCGAGGTTAACGACTCGCTCGATCACCTGGCTGCGATTGCCGCGCTCAGCGCCCGGTACCCTCGCCTTGGCGGCGTAGAGATTATGGCCTACCACGCTTTGGGGCGTGACAAGGCGGCGCGCATCGGCTATGATAATCCACTGGCGGGTCTGCCCAGCGCCGATGAAGCGACCAAGGCGCGCTGGATCGACGCGCTGCATGATCTAGGATGCACACGCGCCCGGCTCGGCTGAGGCGATCTAGGAGGATGAGTGGCTGTTCACATTTCTTAATAGTAGGACGCGGATGGCCGCAGACACACGCAGAAATGAAGCAAATTATCCGCGTTCGTCCGCGTTCGTCCGCGTCCCGAGTCGGTAGATGTGAACAGTATTGAGAGAGGTGTATGGTCACAAAGACAAAAGTTCTGCTCGATACCGACATCGATATCGTCGGCGACATCGACGATGTCATGTGCCTTGCATACCTGCTGGCCCAGCCGGCATGCGAGTTGCTCGGAATCACCACGGTCTCGTGGGAGACCGATCAGCGAGCGATGGTGGCGAGCGCGCTGTGTAAAGCTGCCGGTCGGCGAGTGCCGATCTTTCCAGGCGCCGAAACTCCATTCATCGTGCCCCTGCGAGCGGTGGAATCACAGCAACCCTATGATGTCGAGCGCTCGGTCTTGGCGCAATGGGACCATGACGAGGTGTTTCCGCGCGGGCAGGCGATCGAATTTATGCGACAGACCATCCGCGACCACCCAGGCGAAGTGGTGTTGTTGGCAATTGGGCCGTTGACCAACATCGCGCTGCTGTTTGCCGTCGATCCTGACATCCCGCGGCTTCTCAGAGGGCTGGTGCTGATGGCCGGGGTGTTTACACACGCGATTCCTGGCGCTGGCCTGCGCGAATGGAATGCGCAGCTCGACCCCCACGCGACGGCGATGGTGTACCAGGCCGCCGTCGTTATGCACCGCTCGATCGGCCTCGATGTGACATACCAGATCAAGCTGGATGCCGCCGAGATTCGGCCACGATTACGCGGTAACCAACTGCTGCGCGATATGACTGAGGCATGGTTTCGTAAGGTTCCGAGCATTACCTTTCACGATCCACTCACCGCGGCAACAATCTTCGACAACCAGATCTGCCGATTCGAGCCCGGCACCGTTGAGGTCGAGCTAGCCAGCGAGCGGCTGTGCGGCTTGACGTATTGGACGCCCGGCGGCCTGGATTCACGACATGAGGTTGGTATGGAAGTGGATCGCACGCGATTCTTTGAACACTACTTTTCAGTAGTACGGTAGTCTATCCAGTCGCCGTATGCACCCGAAAAACCGGATGCCGCAGTGCCTCGCGCTCAAAATCCTCGAGCGAAGACTCCGGAGTTGCGTCGAAGTACGGCCGCACGAAGCCAGGGCCGGTCGCAAGACACGCTTTCAGAATCAGGGCCGCTTCCGCTGGCGGCAGTTCAACAACCGTAATCGCCTCGGAGCGCCGGCCGCGCGTGCGGGTTGCCTGGCCGGCCGCCCGCAGATTACGCACCCAGTTCAGAGCAGTCACTCGCCCTGGGTAGGCCGATTCCGGTAGAGCGCATTCGGAAGCCACCACTCGTCGAGAATCTGCATAGCGTCCGCTTGATAATAACCTGAGTCGTCGCTGAAGGCCAGTTCCTCCAGGAAGACGACGATCACGGCTTCCTGCTCGGGCGTCAGCGATGCCAAGCGCGGCGGCTCCCGATCGGGCGGACGCAGCGAATACAGCAGCCCTTCCGGAGCCATGGTGTTTGGATCGTCGATGTGTTGGAAGGTGTAGTCGATCAGCCGTGGCAGGTAGTGGCGCCACGATGCGGCGTCGAGGTAGCCCAGCCCCCAGAAGGTGTAGGCCGCGACATATTCGTCGGTGGGCGCGTCGAGCTGTGGGTCGTATGGTGGTGGCGTGTCGTAACTATCCACCGCATCGCCACCCCGCAGCGTCAACGCTGGCTCGGACTCGCTATCGGCCTGAAAAGCCGCATAGGCGCGACGAACGATTGCTGCTCGTGTCGACATAGGCAATCTACAATCTGCAATCGCACGAGTACACGGCGGCAGAAATGCGTATCGGGTTGGCGGAAGTTCCCTCATTTCCTATAGTTCCTTTGAGCGGGAACGCAAGGAACTATAGGAAATGAAGGAACTTCCGCCGAGCTCTACTAGGTTCCTCTCGCGTACCAGATCGAGCCCGGCGTATCATAGTTCAGTCCCTCGCCCCAGATGAGGTGGCTGTGCCCACGATCGTCAATTGCCATCTCGAAGTAGTCGCCAAACGGGAAGCTGAACCCATCAGGCTGAATGTAGCTATAGCCGGCCACATACGTCGAGAGATCGATCTCGGCCGACCAGATTTGGCCGCCGTTGGTCGAACTGCGGTAGTAGGTGTTCCACAGCGCGCCAGCGCGCGCATCCATCCACGCGATGCGAACGTCGCCGGAGGCCCCGGCCACAATCGCTGGGAAGGCATGTGCAACGCCAGGGGAGGCCTTCGACACGTCGGTCTTCGTGGACCAGTGCACGCCGGCGTCGGTCGACTTCGCGAAATAGATTCGCTCTGGGCCTTTGTCGACCGTCCCGCCATTCCACAGCGCATATAGCGTCCCGGCCGCGTCCGAGGTCATGGTGATTTGTGCGCCAAGGAACGCCCAGCCGCATAGGTAGGACGAGCAGTCGGGCGGCGCGCCTGATCTGTCGATCAACGACTGCGTCCATGTTGCGCCGCCGTCCGACGATTTGCTGATGTACAGGTTGACCGGCCCCTTTGCGCCGCCGTTCTGCTCGTATCCGGACCAGGCGAAGTAGACATTGCCGGATGGGTCGATCGCGCCGCCGCCGGCTAACGACCAGCCCAGCTTGCCGTTCGGGTTCACCTTGACTGAGGTGAAGGTCGCGCCCCCATCATGCGAGGAGGAGGCCCACACCGTCTGCGTGTGATTGTAGCCGACGTACACGTCTCGCCCGCGCACCACCAAGATCGGCTTATCGGTCCCGGCGTTTGTGCTGTCGGCGACCACGACCGTCCAGGTAGCGCCGAAGTCGATCGACCTGGCGACGACCGTGTCGCTCTTACCATTCTGAAGCCACGCGGCATATACCGTTCGCCCATCGATCGGATCGACGACGATCTGGGCATCCCACTGGCCAGTTCCTGGCGGGGCGATCGGGCGCGGCGCGGACCATGTGCCGCCCCGGTCGGCGCTCACTTGGAGGATCATGGTCGGGCTGGGGCAGGTCGGACATTCTGGCACGCCGAGATACTGCGGGTACAGCAAATAGATATGCCCGAAACGGTCGGCGGCGATCGCCGGCTCCCACTGGTCGCCAACAGTATATCCCAAGCGAGTCTGCGCTGAAAAGCCGTTGACCACGGCTGCGGCGGCCGACACGGACTGTGCGGCTGGGGCCTGGACCACCGCTGCTTCCACCTGGCCGCTCGTGCGCTTGCCCTTGACGCCGTCTTCGTCGGGGTCGCCACTGGATTCACGCCAGAAGGCGAACAGTGCCATGGCCACCAGGAGCGGAAAGATCAATGCCGCCAACCACAGGAATGATCGATGCCTCAAGCGCGTCATCGCGGCCTCCTTGTACTGAGCGGTGGATCATGCTGAATATTCTAACGATGCTCTAGCTCTCCTCGCCGCGACCGGCTGGGCTGAAGCTGCTGGTGTACAGCGAGAGAATCTGCCCGGCGTCGCGCTCGGTGCGCACCTCAATGCGCGCGACCCATTTGATCCATTCGAAGCCGCGCCGGCCGGGCGCGACGAGGCGTACTGGCGCGCCGTGGTCGTGCGTCAGCGCCGCGCCGCCGACGTGGGTCGCCAGCAGCGCCGTGGCCGCCTCGGCCACCGGCAAGCTCCAGCGGTAGCCGGTCACCGACACAAAGCTGACCCAGCGCGCCGTCTCGAGCATGCCGGCGCGCTTGAGCAGGCGCTCAACGGGCGCTCCCTGCCATATTTGGGTGCTGTAGAAACCGCCGGTGCAGTCGAGCGTTGCCTCGAGCTGGTCTTGCTCGATAAGCAGATCGGCGTAGCTCAGCGTTAAAGGTAGCGCGACCGCGCCGCCGATCGACAACCGCCAGCGATCGGCTGCGATCGGGCGTGGTTGATCCGCGATCCAACTGGTTGAGGGGAAGGCATTACCGGCGTAGCTGCCCGCCTCACGCGACCCTGTGAAGCGCCGGGCCGGCAGCACAAGCCGGCGCCCAAGCGACTGTTGGGCTGTCCAGAGGGCCGCCCCGCCGAGTATCAACGCGCTGGCGTGCAGCATGCGCCGGCGGCCGTGTATATCGCCGCCACGTAGCGGCTTCGCGCGGGCGATCATATGCGCCGAGACGGCCAGCGTCAGGCCGATCCCCAGCAGAATGTGCCAGTTCAACAGGTTGAAGCCGGCGACAAACAGATCGCCGCCGAATACCCACCACAGGCCCGAGCCGAGCGCCAGTGCGACAACGATCAGCGCGGCGGTGCCAAACAGCGTCGCGCGATCCCGGCGCCGTGGATCGAGCAGGCGCGGCAGCACCCGCCTGAGCTTACCCCACAACAGCAACAGCAACCATAGCCCGGCCATGCCATGCAGCGCGAAAACCGGCCACTGCTCGGGCCGGCCGCTCACCAGGCTGAAGATCCCGCTGCCGAAGGCGAAACCCACCGCCAGCGCTATGCTCCAATCGGTGAAACGCGGGCTCATCGGCTACGCTGCTCCTGCTGTACGATCGATTAAGATCCACGAAGACAGACGAAGAGGATGAAAATAGTTTAGCAATTATCAGTTCACCGCGTCGCGATCGGAAGGGGAGTGCATGCATTTAGCGACACAATCAAAAAGTTCATCGAGGTCGAAAGGTTTGAGCAAGCATGCGGCAAAACTCTCTTCTGAAAACTTCTGCGCCGCCTGCGCATCGGCGGTCATCATGACCACCGGAATATCTGCAAGGCCATAATGCTGGATACATTCGACGAATGAATGCCCGGTTGTACCCGGCATGTGCAGATCGCACACAATCAGATCGGGGTGTTGTGCTATCGCGACAGCTATAGCCCGATCGCTATCAGTCGCAGAATAGACGATATAGCCTTCGTCGGCCAGCGCCTCATGCATGAATTCCACAATCGATGTCTCATCATCGACCACCAAGATTGTTCCTAACGATTTCAAGGGCATTCCTTTCGCGTGGATAGCGATGCTTCAACGTCGACGCGATATCATAACCGGATCTTCTTCGAGCTTCATTGCGGCACAACGATCGTACCACAAATTGACGCCACGATCAACCTGTTCTTAGCCGATTTGAAAGGGAAATTCCGCCTTATCAATAAGTGTGCCGCCAGGCTTGAAAAAGAGACAAAAAAGCGTCGCTTTGGCCCAAGAGGTTGCCCCTTGGTTCCTACACGCCGATGCAGGCGCAATCGCCGCCTCACCCAAACTGTAAGGTTCGCGAGAGCCAGGAGGCAAGATCGCGTATAATGCAGCATCGACCCCTAGGCAGGAGAGGCCGCACTATGGACCACCGCGCATCGTTGGCATCGATAGCACAACGAGCAACCCTGCTCGGCGCCGCGTCGGATCGGCTGGCCGCGCTGCTGATAGCTGCTCTTGGTGCGGCAGTGGCGCTGACCGTACGCACTGCCTGGCCGTTCGATGGGTTGTACGGCCAAGATGCTTTCGCTTACTTCCGCTACGCCCGCGCGCTCTGGCCCTGGTTGTTGCGCGGTGAACCACTGCCGATCTATTATTGGCCGGCTGGCTATCCACTGCTTGTCGCGCTGGCGCTGCCGCTGGCTGGCTGGGGGAGCGCGGCCGGCCAGGCGGTGAGCATCCTGGCCGGCGCGGGAGCAGCGGGCCTGACCTATCTGCTCAGCCGCGCGCTGCTGCCAGACGCGCCCGGCGACCGCCTGGCTGCCTGGGTAGGCGGGCTCGCGGTAGCACTCTCGGGCGCAGTGCTGCGCGCCAATTTGACGGTCATGTCTGATGCGTTAGCAATGGCATGTTGCGCGGCAGCGCTCTGGGCTATGGCGCGCTACACCCGTACCTGGTACTGGCCGTGGCTTGCTGGCGCGGCGGTAGCGCTGGCTTGGGCGATCATCACGCGCTGGATCTGCGGGCTGCTGGCAATCCCGATGCTGGGATTTTTGATTCTTGATCGCAGGCATCCGATTGCACAACCAGAAATCAAACCACGAAAATATATAGTTGATTTCCTGGTGGCGACGGTTCTTGGCGCGCTGATTGTTATCCCACAGCTGCTCAATCGCGATACGACGCCTACTGAGTTGAGCCAGCACCAGTGGCTGGTCAGTTGGAATATTGCCAACGCCTGGCAGCGCGATTTCACTACCATCGACGGGACGCAGCACTATGCCATGCCGGTCGGGGTGTTCTACCTGGCACAACTGGCCTGGCCAAGCTTCTTGTTTCCGCTCCTCGCATTGGCTTGTCCATTCAGCATACTCTGGCTCGTGCGCGGCCGGCGCTGGCCGGCCCTGGTGTTGCTCGCCGGCTGGCCGCTGATGATCTGGCTGTTCGTCTCAGGCATCCCCTATCAGAACTCGCGTTTCATCTTGCCGGCGCTGCCGGCGCTGGCCGTGCTGGCCGGCCAAGGTTTCGCGTGGGCCTATGCTTCAGCGCGGCGCAGGCTGCGGGGCGCGCTCGTCATCGGGCTGGCGCTGGCCCTGCTGGGCGGATTGGCCTGGGGTGTGCGCGACTACCGCAAACTGGTGGCGTACGAAAACGATCAGCTCGCGCTGGTCGACTGGGTGCGCGCGCGCCTGCCGGCCAACAGCACGCTGATAACCTTCGGCGCAACGCTAACGTTGCAGCACTACACTACCTACGACGTGCGCGAGCTGTTCGAACTAGCGCCGCCGGACCTCGACGCGCTCACCTTGCAGCAGCGGCCGGTGTACCTGCTGCTCGATGTCGGCAGCGCGGAGCGCCAGTGGGCCGGGCTGCGGCCGCAGCAGGATTATCATTATTTGCAACAGCATCCAGGATTGGAGCTTGTCGATCAGCGATTACCGTATACCTTATTTCGATTCAAGCAGCCGCAGACGACCACATTGCCCTGAAGCAATGTTTGTGACCACTGCGTAAATCCTATGAAATATATGATAGTATTATGGGCGCGTGCGAAGCGGTTCGTGCAGAAGAGCGAGTTCGAGCGCTTCTGTTCCTGTGATGCAGGTGCGAGCTGCTCTGACAATCTGAGGAGCAATCGATCATGGCAACCAGTGCTGTTCTACTCGTGCTCGCGGCGTTTCTGGCGTCCGCAGTTGAGGCGGTGGAGGCGCTCACAATTATTCTTGCCGTCGGCGTCACCCGCGGCTGGCGCTCGCCACTGATCGGCGCGGGCATGGCGACCGTGGCGCTTATCGCCGTGATTGCCGTGTTTGGCCCGGCGCTGACGCTACTACCCATCGATCTACTGCGCCTACTTGTTGGCGCGCTTCTGCTGATCTTCGGTCTGCAATGGCTGCGCAAGGCGATCTTGCGCGCAAGCGGATATAAAGCCTTGCGCGATGAGGCGGCGCTCTATCGCGCAGAACTCGCCGAAGCGCGGGCGGCCGAAACCACGATCTACGCCGGTATGGACTGGTATGCCTTCACCCTGGCATTTAAAGGGGTGTTCCTAGAGGGGTTGGAAGTCGCATTTATCGTGCTTACGTTTGGCACGACCCAGGGGAGCATCCCGTTGGCCGCCCTTGGCGCGGCGCTCGCGCTGGTGCTGGTTGCGGTCGTTGGCGCGCTGGTGCATCAGCCACTCAGCGGCGTGCCGGAAAATACCATGAAGTTTGCGGTTGGTTTGATGTTGAGCACATTCGGCATCTTCTGGAGTGTTGAGGGCACGGGTATTGACTGGCCTGGTGGCGACGTCGCGATACTCGGAATCCTGATCTTCCTCACGCTGGCGGCGCTGGGCCTAGTGGTGGCGCTGCGGCGCAGGCATGAGCGCGCGACATTGACAACCGCCAGCGCCGCCAGGATCGGAAAGTAAACGATGGCATATCTCAAGAAGTTCCTGCTGTTCTGGTACGATTTCATCGTTGGCGACGACTGGGCGATCGCGGTTGGTATCGTGGCGGTGCTGGCCCTGTCGGAAGTGCTCGCGCGCCGCCGGCTTGATGCCTGGTGGCTCATGCCTGTTGCCGTCGTCATCTTATTGGCGCTATCGCTCTGGCGCGCAACGCGGGCGCCGCGGTAGCGCGCAACAGAAATAGGAGTGCAGTTATGCGGTTCGGCGTGGTTTTTCCCCAGACTGAGATCGGCAACGATCCGATCGCGATTCGCGATTACGCTCAGGCGGCCGAGGGCATGGGCTACCGCCATATCCTGGCGTACGACCATGTGCTTGGTGCCGGGCTGGCCAATCGGCCGAATTGGAGCGGGGCCTACAACGCCGCGACGCCGTTCCATGAGCCGTTCGTGCTCTTCGCCTATCTTGCGGGGCTGACGCGGGCGCTCGAACTGGTGACCGGCGTGATCATCCTGCCGCAGCGCCAGACCGCGCTGGTCGCCAAGCAGGCCGCCGCGCTCGACGTGCTGAGCGGCGGGCGCGTGCGCCTGGGCGTGGGAATCGGCTGGAATCCGATTGAGTACCAGGCGCTGGGCGAAGATTTTCGTAATCGCGGCGCGCGAATCGAGGAACAAGTCGCCGTGCTGCGTGCGCTGTGGACTGAGCCAGTGGTCACGTTCAAGGGGCGCTGGCATCAGATCGACGAGGCCGGCATCAATCCGCTGCCGATCCAGCGGCCGATTCCGATCTGGTTTGGTGCCAGAGTCGACGCGGCGATCGAGCGCGCCGGCCGGCTCGGCGACGGCTGGATGCCCCAGCGACCGCCCGACGATCAGGCTCGCGCCATGGTTGATCGCCTGCGCGCCGCCGCCGCGTCTGCGGGACGGCCGGCCGATGCGCTTGGAATCGAGGCGCGGCTGAGCATCGGCGAGGTGCCCGAGTCCGATTGGGCTGGTTTCGTTGCCGGCTGGCGCGCCTTGGGTGCAACTCGCCTGTGCGTCAACACCATGGGCGCGGGTCTGCGAACGCCACAAGCTCACATTGATACGTTGCGGCGCGTCGGCGAAGTGATTGGAGTATCGCCAGCCGGCGAACCACCGGCAGCATAGCACCGGCCATCACAATTTCGATTCGGGTTTCGCTAGTTCCCATAGTTCCCGCAGTTCCTTCGCACGAGAACTGAGGGAACTATGGGAACTAGGCTCGCATTTGCGATAGCGTGTTCTTAGGAGGAACAAGTCATGACGACTTCAGGGCTTCAGATCGAGAAGCTGGTCGAGGGCCAGGGTGTGGCGCCCGAGGCCGGCGACCGAGTGACGGTGCATTACACCGGCTGGCTGCAGAATGGCACGAAGTTCGATAGCTCGCGCGACCGCGGGCAGCCATTCGTGTTTACAATCGGGCGCGGCCAGGTGATCCGTGGCTGGGACGAGGGCGTGGCGACCATGCACGTCGGCGATACCGTACGGTTGACCATCCCGCCCGATCTTGGCTATGGCCCGCGCGGCGCCGGCGGCGTGATCCCGCCGAATGCGACGCTTATTTTCGAGGTCGAGCTGCTGGACGTGAGCAAGTAACTATGCAGTCAGATGATCTCCATGCGCTCGACGAGCAGTTCGCGATCCCGGACTATATTACGTTTAGCGCGGGCCCGGAAGGGCTGCCGATGGTCGAGCTGCGCAATGAGCACGCCACCGCGCTGGTCGCTGTGCAGGGCGGCCATGTGGTGCGTTTCCAGCCGCATGGCGCCGAGCAAGTGCTGTGGGTCAGCCGGTTGAGTTCGTACGCGGCTGGCAAGGCGATTCGCGGCGGCATCCCGGTGTGCTGGCCCTGGTTCGCGCAGCATCCCAGCGACCCAACCAAGCCATTTCATGGGTTTGCACGCACGGCGATGTGGCAAGTGCGCGGCACGAGCGTGCTCGAAGACGACTCCACCCAGCTGCGTTTGGGATTGACCGATAGCGAAGCAACCCACCAACTCTGGCCGCATGCCTTCGCCCTTGAACTGGTGGTCACTGCCGGCCCCGAGCTGAGTGTCGAGCTGATCTCGCGTAATACTGGCCATGCGCCGTTTGTTGTGGGTGGCGCGCTGCACAGCTATTTTCAGGTCGGCGATGTATCGCGCGTGGCGATTTATGGGCTGGAGGGCCGCCGCTATATCGACAAGGTCGACGGCGGCCAGCAGAAGACTCAAACGGGGCCGATTGCGATCAGCATGGAAACCGACCGAATCTACCTCGATACGAGGTCTGAATGTGTGATCGACGACCCAGCGCTGGGCCGGCGCGTGCGGGTGGATAAGGATGGTAGCCGCACCACCGTCGTCTGGAACCCATGGATCGAGAAGGCCAGGCTGATGCCCGATTGCGGCGACGAGGAATATCTGAATTTCGTCTGCGTCGAGGCGACCAATGCCATCGACGATGTGTTTGAGGTCGCGCCGCGCGGTGAGCACCGCCTGCGCCAGACGATCCGGCTGGCGTGATGGATCGCGCTTCGGCCGCCGAGGTCGCACCTGGCCTGCCGGCCCGCCGCTGGTACCTTGGCATCCTGGCGCTGTCCGGCTTTGTGACCTCGTTTGGCGCGCATATTGTAGTAATGATGAGGCTACGATGGCCGATCTCCGCGCAATCGCGCACCAGGTGATGCTCGAAGAAGGATTTGCGCCGGATGTGCCGCCTGCGGCCGTGGCCGAGGCGCGTGCGCTCGAATCGTGGCGGCCGGCCGGTGGCGCGGCGCTGCGCGACATGCGTGAGCTGCTGTGGTCGTCGATCGATAATGTCGAGTCGCGCGACCTCGACCAGATCGAGTATGCCGAGCGGCAGCCGAATGGCGATATCCGCCTGCTGGTCGGCATCGCCGATGTCGACGCACTGGCGCCCGAGAACTCGGCAATCGATCGGCACGCCGCCGATAACACCACGTCGGTGTATACGGGCGTCGTGACGTTCCCAATGCTGCCCGAGCGTCTTTCGACCGACTTAACATCGCTGATCGAGGGTGTCGATCGTCCGGCAGTCGTGATCGAGCTCGTGGTGGCCGAGGATGGCGCGATCCGTTCGAGCGAGGTGTATCGGGCGATCGCGCACAACTACGCCAAGCTCGACTACGAGTCGGTCGGCGTCTGGCTCGAAGGCGGGGCGCAGCCGCCCAAGGTCAGCGCCACGCAAGGGCTGGCCGAGCAGCTACGCCTGCAGGACGAGGCGGCCGAGCGGCTGCGCGAGCTGCGCGTGCGCAATGGCGCGCTCGACCTTGAGACGATCGAGGCGAATGTCGTGACCGACAACGGCAGTGTGGTCGATCTGACCGTGCGCCACAAGACCCGCGCGCGCTACGTGATCGAAAATTTCATGATTGCGGCCAACCGCGTGATGGCTACATTCCTCGAAGATAGCGGCCGGCCATCGATTCAGCGGGTGGTGCGCGCGCCCGAGCGCTGGCCGCGGATCGTCGAGCTGGCTGCATCCCTCGGCGGCCAGCTGCCGCCCGAGCCGGATGCGCGTTCGCTCGCGAATTTCATGGCCCGGCGCAAGCATGCCGACCCCGATCATTTCCCGGATCTCTCGCTCGCGGTGGTGAAGCTGCTGGGGGCGGGCGAGTATGATGTGGTGCAGCCGGGCGCCGAGCATGCCGGCCACTTCGGCCTTGCAGTACAGGATTACACCCATGCCACCGCGCCAAATCGCCGCTACGCCGACCTGATCATCCAGCGGCTGCTCAAGGCGCTGCTCGAACACCAACCCTCGCCGTATAGCGGCGACGAGCTGTCCGCGATCGCCGCGCGCTGCACCGAGCGCGACAAAGCCGCCAAGAAGGTCGAGCGCCGGATGCGTAAGTACGCGGCGGTAGCGCTGATGCGTAAGCGGCTCGGCCAGGTGTTCGACGCGATCGTCACCGGCGCGTCGCAGAAGGGCACATACGTCCGCCTGATCGCCCCGCCTGTCGAAGGCCGGGTGGTGCGCGGCGAGGCCGGCATGGATGTGGGCGACCACGAACGCGTGCGGCTGATCGGCGTCGACGACGAGCGCGGCTTCATCGACTTCGCGCGAGTATAGGTGGACGCAGATTACGGAAGACACACGTGAGAATAACCACCAAGACGCCGGGTACCCTCTGGGTGACGCCAAGATCTCATGAAGATTCTGAAAACTTGGCGTCACCCAGAGGGTACCCGGCGTCTTGGTGGTTAAGAAGTTTTGAATTGGCTGCGAGTTAATCTGTAGGAGTATACTATCGATGACGATCGAGCATACGCCGACTATCCCGCTGGAGGTGGTGGTCAGCTACCCGCTGCCGGGCATGGCTATTCCTGGCGCGATTGCGTTCAGCCCCGACGACCGGCTGATCACCTACCTGCTTAGCCCCGACCGCAGCCTGACGCGGCAGCTGTACGCTTTCGATGTGGCCAGCGGCGAGCAGCGCCTGCTGCTGGCGCCAACCGACGGTGGAGCCAGTGAGGAGAATATCTCACTGGAGGAGAAGCTGCGCCGCGAGCGGGCGCGCCAGCGTGAAATCGGCGTGACGCAGTATGCGTGGGCAAAGAACGCCAACCGCATTCTGGTGCCCTTGCGTGGGAATATTTGCATCCAGGATGGGCCGCACGCGCCGCTGCACCAACTGCTGGTGCGCGATGGGGCGCCGGCGCTCACGCCAGTGCTCTCGCTCGATGGCGCATGGGTGGCGTATGTGCACGACGCCGAACTCTACGTGCTGCCCGCCGACGGCGGCGACGCTCGCCAATTGACGCACGACGCGCGCGGCACCGGCAAAACCAACGGCCTGGCCGAGTATGTCGCGCAGGAGGAGATGCACCGCGACGAGGGATTCTGGTGGTCGCCCGACAGCCGCTATCTCGCGTTCGAGCAGGTCGACGAAACCCACATTCCGGTGTACCGGATCGTCCACCAGGGCCAGGACGCCGTTGGTGAAGGCGCGCAGGAGGATCACCGCTATCCATTCGCCGGCCAGCCCAACGCGCATGTGCGTCTCGGCGTCGTCGCGCTCGATGGCTCTTCGCCAACCTCAGGAGCGACCGGGGAGCCAATTTGGCTGGATCTTGGCGACGACTCCGATATCTATCTTGCGCGAGTGCAGTGGTTTCCCGACGGCAGCCTGGTGGCGCAGATTCAGAACCGCGCGCAGACAACGCTTGACCTGGTGCAGTTCGATCCCGAGTCGGGCGAGCGGCGCGTGCTGCTGCGCGAGGCGAATGCTGTCTGGATCAATCTGCACGATATGCTCAAGCCACTGCGGCATGGCGGCTTCATCTGGGCATCCGAGCGCAGTGGCTTTCAGCACCTCTACCTCTATAGCCAGGATGGCGGACTGATCCAGCAGCTGACCAGTGGCGAGTGGATGGTCGAAGACATCGCCGGCATCGACGAGGAGCGCGGGCTGGTCTACTTCATCGGTACGCGCGATGGGGCGACTGAGGCGCATCTGCATGTCCTATCGCTTGAAGGCGGCGAGCCGCGCCGGATCACCGCTGCGGCGGGCAAGCACGCAGTCGTGCTCGACCATGCATGTCGGCGGTTCGTGGATGTGCACGACGCGCTCGACGCGCCGCCAAGCGTGACGCTGCGCTCGCTCGAGGATGGCGCGCCGTTGGCGACGATCTACGCCGAGCGCGACCCGCGCATCGACGAGCTGAGTCTGGCGCCGCCCGAGCTTGTGATGCTCCAGAGCCGCGACGGCGTGCCGCTGTACGCCGCGATCTACCGCCCGGCCCCGCGCTTCGGCCCTGGACCGTTCCCGACGATCGTGTATGTCTATGGCGGCCCGCACGCCCAGATGGTCAGCAACAGCTGGAGCATGACTGTCTCGATGCGCGCGCAGTATTTGCGAAGCCTGGGCTTCCTGGTGTTTGTGCTCGACAATCGCGGCAGCGCGCGGCGCGGGCTGGTGTTCGAGGGCGCGCTCAAGCACAACATGGGCGATATTGAAGTTCAGGATCAGGTGGATGGCGTGTGCTGGCTGGCGGCGCAGGGCCTGGCCGACCCGGCGCGCGTGGGGGTGTACGGTTGGAGCTATGGCGGCTACATGGCCTGCATGTGCCTGGCGCGCGCCCCCGAGATCTTCAAGGTGGCGGTGGCCGGCGCGCCGGTGACGCATTGGGATGGCTATGATACCCACTACACCGAGCGTTACATGGGTACGCCGCAGTCGAACCCACAGGGTTATCAAGCCAGCAGCGTGATGCAGCATGTCGGCGGCATGCGCGGCAAGCTGATGCTGGTACACGGCCTGATCGATGAGAACGTGCACTTCCGCCACACCGCGCGGCTGATCAATGCGCTGATCAAGGCGCGCAAGCCCTACGACCTGTTCCTGTTCCCCGACGAGCGCCATATGCCGCGCGCGCTGGCGGATCGAACGTATTTGGAAGAGCGGATCTGCGATTATTTTCAGCGACACTTGTGATGCTAGGCGCGTGAAGCGCTTGATCATCGCCTTCAGCAGAACTGTTCTTACTTTGATAAGTTATGGTGTCGCGCTCGAAATCCTGTTTTGCCTTCGGCAGAGCGGTACTTTTTCTTCTCTTCGTTTGTCGCTTTTTGCGCTCGTAGAGCGCAAAAAGCGACAAACGGTATAATCGGAAAGTACCATGCTGCCGCAGGCTAAAGTAGGTTCGAGGGCACAATTGAGCTGGACGAAGCAAGGATACTTCCATGCCAATCTTTATTGGCCTCGATATTGGCGGCACCAAACTGATGGTCGCGGCGGCCGACGGCGAGGGCCGCATCGTGCGGCGGGTGCGCGCGCCAACGCCGCCGGGCTTGGACGATGGTTTGGATCAGCTGCATCGGATGATCGCCGAGGTCGCGATGGGTGGGCCGATCGTGGCGATTGGCGCCGCGATCGGCGGCCCGCTCGACCCTGTGCGCGGGACCGTCTCGCCGCTGCACCAGCCCGAGTGGCGCGATGTTCCGCTCAAAGCACTGATGGAGCAGCGCTGGGGCTGCCCGTTCGCCATCGATGTCGACACAAATGTCGCCGCGCTCGGCGAGTATACGATCGAGCGGCTCGGCGTGCGGCGCTTTTTGTATATCACGCTCAGCACCGGCATGGGCGGGGGTTTCCTGATCGACGGCGCGGTTTATGTGGGGGCGGGTGAAGCGCATCCCGAGATTGGCCACCAGGCGATTCCGTATCGTTGCGCGCGCCCGGAGCGCGTGGCGTGCGAGTGCGGCGCGCCCGACTGCCTGGAGGCGCTGATCAGCGGAAATGCGATCCGCCGGATCTATGGCAAGCCGGCCGAGCAACTCGCCGAGCACGAGTGGGACGAAGTGGCTTATAATCTTGGCCAGGGGTTGCGCAATCTGGCGACAATCTACCTTCCCGATCTGATCGTGCTGGGTGGCGGCGTGGCGGTCGGCGGCGGCGCGCGGCTGCTGAGCGCCGCCTGCCGGGTGATGGGCGAGCGCCTGAAGCTGGTGCCCGTTCCCGAAGTACGTCTTAGCCGGCTGGGCTACGATACGGCGCTGCTCGGCGCGCTCGCAATCGCGGGCCGAGTTACTCACGTTTCCTGATAGTTGGACACAGATGGCCGCAGACAAACGCAGAAATGAGGCGACTGATTCCGCGTTCATCCGCGCTCGTCCGCGTCCGGAGTCGGTCAAGCAGAACAGAATCGGATTGGTTAACGACTTGTAAAAAAGGCTCCAACGCGCTACAATTGTAAACTCAGCATTTGCCCGCACTCGTCCTGGTCAACTGCTACCGAACGATGGTTTCTTCATTGAGTCGACATGTTTGAGACTGAAGGCGACCAAGTCGCAGCGTTGCGAGCATGCCAAGCGGCGGTTGATCGGTTGTTGGTGGGGCGTGGTTGGCATCTCATTGAGCCCAAAGAGTGGGTCGATCGGACATTGGCTTATGTGCAGGCTAGGCCAGTAGCCGATCCGTATCGTGTAGCTGTTCATATCTATTCACAGGCGCTGTATGCGGCGTGTTCCGGCGCGCAGGGCGATCAGCAGCGCGATCTGGGCTATGGCGAGCTTTTTCGCTACGTCTACGCGATCGCTCGAAAACGCTATCCTCTCATCTACGAAGATGCCGCCCAACAGGCGATTGCATTGGTCTATAACCGGTTTACACAGTGCCGTACCCCAGGGGCGTTTCTCACATTTGCGTTTCACCAACTTCTCGCTGCGGCACGGACTGTCGGCCAGCAACTGGCGATAGATCGGCGCACCGAACTATCCGCTGCGCTGGAAGACCGTAATCTAGCGGATAGCTTGCGCGATCGACACCACGATCTGGTCTCGCTGATCATTACCGATGAACTGCGAGCCAGCTTCGAGCGATTATCGGCGGGCTTTTTGCATAAGCATCCCCGCGCGAAGCTGCAGCTTGAAGCGCTGCGCCTAAAGTATATTGATGGGCTTGATGAAGCGGCAATCAGTCAAAAGCTCAATAAACCACCTGCGAGCATCTATGTGCTGCGTTCGCGGGCGATCGAAAAGCTGCGTGCCGAGCCGGAATGGCGCGCGCTGGCGGTGGAGTTTGGCGTTCTGCCCGAAGACGAGTAATTGGGAAACATGCCAAAGTGTAAGATTTCGCGTGCTAGGTGACCATGTATAGATAAAAAGGAAGATCGTGAATGCCTGACACCTATACATTGAGCAGTTCTCCGAGTGAGTCATCGAAGCATCCTTTGTATGAACTACTACCGGAATATGCGACCATGCTTGCGCTTGGTGAAACGCCGCACGAGCAATTTGCAGCGCTCGAAGCGCATCTGGCAGAATGTGTTGAATGCCAGGTCGATCTCGACGACTTGTTAGAGCTGACGATCGCCGCCTATACCGAGCATCTTGAGCCGGCGATTGAGTACCCGCGCGCCGATCTCTCTTTCTTACAGCCGGCGGCGCCGCGTCTGGCGCTCACTCAACCATGGTACATCGAGCAGGATACGCTTGTGATTATGCTCTCCGCGCCAATTTTACAGGCCGCACAGCGGCAGTCGCTGGCGGGTGTGCTGCGCGGACGGCTGCTGTATCGCTACACCCAAGAGCCGCGCTCGGTGGCCAATCTTGAGGTGTCGATCGATGTCTATGCCGAAGAGTCGCGGCCAGGCCATGGGCGCGTGCGGGTGAGCGTGGAAGTGCCGAGCCGCGATCCGCTCGAGCAAGCCGGCAGCCTGGTCGTTCTGCGCGCCGACACAGTGCGCCTGGACGGCCGAACCGACGAACTGGGTCATGTCGATTTCTCACCGGTGCCATTGGAGGCCCTACCACGTATGCGCGTCGAGATCACCCCAATGGGCGCCGCATCGAATTAGTATGGCGAGAAATTTTTAATCCGCTCTCCCGATCAGCATAAATGGCGCCCAATGGATCGAATCAGCATAGATCCGCGTATCGAGCGCTTCGGGCGGGATGGCCGGCAACCCCTCGATTGCAGCCGCGAATGCCGGGTCCTCGTAGCGCCAGCGCGCAATGGTTGCCAGCAGATCGTGCCCGGTCATTTCGCGCACGGCCACCTGCGCGTCGCGCAGCGCGGTCGCGGGCGCGATCCCGCGCAACAGGTCGGTGTAGAATCGATCCATCACCAGCAGCGCCACCAGGTCGGCGGCCTCCCAGAGCGTGCAGACCACCGCCGGCGCGCCGGCATAGAGAAACGCCCGCTGCAGCCCCAGCATTTCATCGCCAGACACCACATGAGTCACACCGCTCAAGCATGCGCTGAGCGTCACCAAGTCGGCGGTGAGTTCGACCTTCTCGATAATCTGGCGCGCGCTGAGCGTGTCCTCGGCGCCGAGCCGCAGCGCCGAGCCAAGCGGATCGTGGGGGTCGTAGAAGGCGTGGCCGGCGATATGCAGCCAGCGCGCCCGGCCTGCTTCGTCGATCAGGCGTGCACTCTTGGCCGCCGGACCGGCCCAGGCTTGGCCACCGAGCATGCTGGCGATATGGTGCGCCTCGGCTTCGGCGTAGCGCAGTGCATCCTCGCCTTCATCGTTATAGCCCAGCGCCAGCAGGGGTACGCCATGCCGCGCCAGCGCTTGGCTCCGACCCAAACAGTTGTGTAGTAGGATCGTCGCCGAGGGCGCCAGCGCGATCGCCGGGCCATCGGCGGCCAGCAGGTATGCGCCTTCGGCCGAGCGCAGCGCCATAAACGGCACATAGTGCAGCGGGCCGTGGGGGATGAGATACAGCAGCCGCCGGCTTGGCAGCAGTTCGGCCAGCGGCGCGATCAGCTGCGCGTGCAGCCGCGCCAGCAGCCTCTCGCGCAGCATGCGCTTGCCGGGTCCGGGGTCGCCCGGCTGGGGCCGCAGCATGTTCGGGTCGATCTCCGGCTGGAAGATCTCTAGGCGGTCGCGCGTGACGGCGAAGATCAGCACCTGCGGCGGCAGCGTTAGATGCTCGCGCAGGCGCGTGTTCTCGGGCGGCAGCATATTGATCAGGCTCTCGCCGCGCGGCAGCACGCCGATCGTGAAGTACTCGACCAGCAGCGCGTCGGCCGGCAGGCGCTGCTGCACCTCGGCCAGCGTGGCGACCGGCTGGTCGATCGCCGCAAATAGTTCGGGCGATTTGTCGGTTAGCCGATCCAGGAAGGCGCGCGAGCGCGCCCGTTCGACGTACTCGAACGCTTCGGCTTTGCGATCGAGCTTCAGCAGCAGCACGATCATCGATTCATACACTTGCTGAACAGTGCCGAGCAGGCCGATCTTGATCTCCTCGGTCTTGGTCGCGCCGCGCAGTGCCTCGATGCCCTCAATCGCCTCGCGATACGCTTCCAGCGCTTCATCGAGCTGACCCTGGCGCTCGAACACATTGCCGCGGCGGTAGTGAATGAGACTGAGCCAATGCTTGCTGCTTAGCCGAGCCGCTAAAGTGGCGGAGCGTTCATATGATTTGAGAGCCTCGTTACAGCGCCCTTGGCTCTGGTATAAAAATCCCAGAAAGAGCCAGCTATGCATTTCTACCGAAGCCTCGCCGTGTGCGGGAGACTGCGATATGGCAAGGGCGTTGTGATAGGCGGATTCGCTTGCTGTTTCGTTCGCAAGTAGATGGTTTAGGAAGCCTTGTCCCCAGTAAAGATATGCTAATCCAGCTTGGACACCGAGTCTCTCATAGAGTTCAATTGCTTCCTGAAAGTATTCTTGAGCAGCTGCCCAGCGGCCCATGCTCATAGCATCGTTGCCAATTTCGTAGAGTATATGGGCTAGATTATAGTGGTCGCCGAGATCGCGAAACACCTGCAAACTCTGTATGCCGAGGTCAAGAGCCTGATCAATTTGACCAAGCTCTTTGTAAATCATACCCATATTCGCCAGGGCTATCGCTTTGTAGAAATGATTGCTGGTTTCACTCGCCAGGGTCTGTACCTGTTGATAAAAGACCAAGGCGCGGTCGTAACGCGTCTGGAACCAGTAGACCTGCCCAAGTGCATTCAGCACCTGCACGCGCAGGCCGACATCCAGATCAGCTTGATCCAGTAGTGAGTTCAAGGTCGTTTCGGCGTGTTCGTAGTTCTGAGTGTGGACAGCTACATATCCATCGTAGAACGCGAGTTGGTGGACGTGCCGCACTTGCAGGAGGTTGGCTGTGCGAGCCGACATGACATGCGTCATAAGGCTCTGCCACTCACGGCGCGCGGCAACCAACAGAAATAGTTCCGCCAAATGGTGGAAGCAACTCGCTTCGGCCGCCATCCGTAGGTCATCTGGCGCAGTTTGCTGCATATGCTGCAGAAAATAGTCGAAAAAACGCGAGTGCCACGTTAACTCATCATGAGGATTTTCAGCGCGCAGCCGCCCAAGCGCTTCAGCTCGAATATCGTCGCGCAGGCGATACGCGCCAGGATGCTCAGGTACCGTTTCCACCAGATCACTCGCCAACAATGCCTTAATTTCATCCTCCCCATGTGCGGCGAGGTCGCTAAGCAGGTCGTGATCGAACCAGCGCAGCAGCGCGCAGATTGAAAGGAGGCCGAAGGTGGGCACCTCGATCGTGCCCTCAGTCATGTCCTGTTGTTTCATGCGTGTGTTCTAACCTTCTGTCGTGTGTTGTTGCTGAAAGGAGGCTCTGTATGAACGAGGCCAAGCCAAGGCTGATCTTCAATGCTCGCCCGGCCGAATCGACCGATTCGGCCGATCCCGCGGCTCTGCGCATTCCACCGGACGACCCGATCGTCGAGCTGCAGCTCGCCGACGACGGGCCGGATGGGCCGGCGGAAGTCAAAAAAGTGCCGCGGCAGCGCGATCAGATCCAACTGGACGATTCGTTTGTCGCCCGCGAACCGAACCCATTTGGTGCGGCGATCGATTGGGCCTATCGCTGCTATGATGTCATTCGCCCGGAGCCGACCGACGGCCAGCTGGTCCAGCGCTCGATCTACCTGTTCAACGTGCTGGTCGCGCTGGAATGGCATCCCGACGAAGAATACATGGCTCTGCTCGAGTCGGCGTTTCATCGCGCCTCCGATCTGCTGTTCGACATCTCCGATGGCTGGATGGCTTTTGGCCAGGTGGTCTTCGGCGGGCCGGAGCTGATGAACTGCGCCGATATTCAGATCATGGCCTCGAATCGCCTGCTCTCGCGCAGCTGGGTCGGCGGCATGCACACCTTCCCGGAATACCCCGACGACGAAAAATATATGCCCATTCGCGTGGGCCGCGGGCTCTGGAATGACAACCGGCGCGGCATCATCCCGTGGGAAGAGCCGGAATCGTATCGCACGCTCATCCACGAATGGGGCCACTACGCGCTTATGCTCACCGACGAGTATCTCGAGACGCGCCACCTGGTTCCACCCGAGCAGGTGCGCCGGGCCGATGCCTCCGACCATGTGCTCGTCCAGGCGCCGCTCAAAACCGTGGTGATGCCAACCGTGCATTCATTCGTCGATTCGATCATGGCGACGACCGAGGGCACCAGCGAGCTGGTTTCGAAGCAGTGGAAAAAGCTCTCTACGCACTTCCCGCGAGTGCCATCCGCCCGCACAGCGCGCCAGGTTATGGCCGGGCCGCGCCGCGTCCCAATGCCGCTGCCGCGCGTGCGGCGCCAGGGATCGCTGGCTGGCGCACCGGCGCGCTCGGCCATATATTTGCCGGCGTGGGAGCACCTGCGCGAGCGGCTGGCCACATTCGATCTGCCAGATGATGTGCAGCTCGACCATTGCTGGGTCTATGTCTTCCAAGGTGCCACACCCGACCACCCCGACCCCGCGCGGATCATCGCGCAGGGCACGCTCGAAGCGCGCTCGGCCACCCAAGCCTTCCCGCTGCTGGGCGCGCAACCGGGCGACGCCGTGGTGCTGCTCTTCGCGCTGCGCGACCGCGAGCCGTTGGTGCTGCGCGGCCAGATCGCGGCCGGCGGGCATCTGCGAGAATGGGACTCGGTCGGGCCAGCCAGCTACCCGGCGATCGACGTCGTGCCGCAGCCGGCCGATCAACAGGCGCCCTTGGCCAGCATCAGCATCCGCCTGGGCGGCGCGGGCGATCCAACTCCCGATCGCGTGTCGATCTTTCCGCTCGGCCACACCAGCGCCATCCAGGCCGCCCGACAAAAAGGCTCCGACAAATCCAGCTGGACCAGCAAGCCATATGAAACGCCAACGCTGGACGGCCATGTGCTGGTGCGCTGGGGGAAGGCCGGCGAGCAGCTGCTGATCACTTCCTTTTCACAGGGCGGCGGGCCTGCAACCAGTAGCCCATTTCCCGCCAACCCGATCACCGCCGGATCGTCGGATGGCGGCGCGATGCTATTCTTCAACAAGGGCCACGGCAACGACAATGCCTATGGTCATGTCAAAGTCGTCACGACTATCGCCCATGGCCTGACCGACACGCCGCCGGGCGGGCGCGAGCGCGGCTATGCCTTCAGCATTGCTAGCAATCAGGCGCTGCCGGCCGAGCTGTATCCCACGCTGGTTATGTATTACGACCCCTTCAGCCAGCAGGAAGAAGCGCTGGCATACGGCGGCGATATCCGAATCTGCCGGCTGGTGCATGGCGTATGGATGCCGCTGCCGAGCTATTTACCATTAGGCTACCGCTTCGCCGTCGCGCCGCTCGATCGCGAGACCGGCGGCACGCTGCTCGCGCCCGGATCGGGCGGACCGCGCGTCGAGCACTACAAAGTCTGCTGGGTGCCGCGCGCCGGGGCATGAGGATGGAGGAGAGAGGATAGCACTATCTTGCGACAACGGCTATCTTTTATCCTCTATCCTTCTGTGTTCTATCCTCCGCTGAACCATGGCTTATGCCCCGTAGTCGCCCGCGATCGTGGCGAAGGATACCATGTGGCGCGGGCGGGCGCAAGGGCGGGTTTGAACGGGGAATGGCGGAACGGCGGAAGGAGCGGAAGGGATATAGCGCAAACCCTTCGCGTCGGCGGCCAAATCCGCCGCATTGTTAGGCATCTGCTCGCCGCCGACGCGAAGGGTTTTGGGCTGCGTAATTTATTTTTCGCACTCTTGACATGCTGAAAAAGTGGTGTAGACTCAAAAATACCCATACTGAATCCAAGGCAAATATAAGAAAGCGCTGTACGCTTGATCGCGCGTGTTCGATTGGCGGTGCTCGTGGGCATGCGAACATAATTTGACCGACTTGCGCGGTGGGGCGGTTCTGCCAGCGGATAGTGAGCGGATTATCGGATATGCCCAGCATGTAACAAGCCGCGAGGTTATCCGCTAATCCGTTAGGGTATCCGCTGAGCGAATCATCCCGCAGCCACCGCGTAAGTCCTGTTATTTGAACGCTATTGGTGTTAGGAGGTACTCATGGCCAAGGGAGCGAAGCTCAGGCGGCGCGATTTTCTGCGCCTGTCGGCCGTCACCGCCAGTGGGGCCACCGTGGCGGCGTGCGCGGGTTCGAACGTGCTTCAGCAGGATGCCGGTGTGGTCCCCGGCTCCGGTACGCTGGTGTTCAACCTCTATAGCCAGCCGGCCGCCCAAGGCCGCGGCTATGTCTACTCGAACGAGCCGGTCGTGCAGCTCGACATGGGCCAGGAGTTTCCGCGCAACCCGCACCAGCTCGAGAGCCTGCGCGCGATGGCCCCGCGCCTGACCGCCGGCGAGTCGCTGTTCGGGCCATCGCTCGACTGGGCCTACCGCGAGTACATCGTCCACCGGCTGTCGGACACGGGAGATCAGCAGGCCGGATCGTTCGGCGACGCGCCGGCGCAGGCGGTCGACTCGGCGACGCGCCGCAGGTAGATGCAGTCGCTCCGGCTGGTCGATCGGCGGGCCGTGCCGGATGACCCGCGGCTGTGCCTGTTCAACGTGCTGGTGGCGCTGGAGTGGGTTCCCGACGAGGCGTATATGCGCCAGCTGCTTTGAACCGGCTGCTGCCGCGCAGCTGGGTCAGCGGCCTGCATATCGCGCGCAAGTATATGCCGATCCGTATTGGCCGCGGCGTGTGGCACAAGAATAACCTGGCCTCGATCCCCTGGGACGAGCCGGAGGCCTACCGCACGCTGATCCATGAGTGGGGGCATTATGCGCTGGAACTGCGCGACGCGTATCTCGAGCAGCGCGGGCTAGTTCTGGCCGGGCAAACCGGCGATCTGAGCCACTCGCTCATCCATGCGCAGCCGGGCGAAGCCGCGCCATATAGCGTCGTGATGCCGCAGATCACGCTGCACAGCGAGTCGATCATGGCGACGACCGAGGGCAAAAGCGAGTTGATCACTCATGCGGTCGGCAGCAGCGCCAAACGCAAGAGCGAGGAATGGGGCATCATTCAGGCGCGCTTCCCCTGGCTGAACCCATCCGCGCAGTCGCTCGAAGGGCCGGGGCGGCTGCCGCTGCCGCTGCCGCGCTTGTATCGCCTGGGCGCGCTGGCCGAGGCGGCGCCGGCTCAGGCGCGCCACGCCGGCCTGCTGCTGCGCGCCTTTCCGCCAGAACTGCGGCTCGACAACTGCTGGGTGTATGTCCTGCCGAGCATGGATGGCGGCAAGGCTCCCGCGCGGGTGATCGCCCAGGGCACGCTCGAAGCCCGATCGGCCGAGGATGGCTTCCAACTGCTCGGCGCCGGCCAGGGCGATACGATCGTGCTGATTGGCAAGGATCGGCACGACCAGACCGCCATTTTCCGCGGCCTTATCGACGTGGCCCTTGCGGATGGCCAGGCGTTGGCCAGCGTCGCCGAGTGGCGCGACGCGACTCCGCGGGCGTTCCCGCAGATCGCGGTAGTGCCCGACCGCGCGGAACCCGAGCAAAAGCTGGCGCGCGTCAGCGTGCGGATCGATAGCCCCGGTGCGCCGCCCGACCAGGCGTGGCTGTTCCCGCTCGGCCAGGTAGCGCCGGCGGACGTGATCGCCCTGGGCGCGCCGGATCGCCGCGACTG
>WNFU01005740.1_pt1 | contig 25554 bp, 27 predicted proteins | sample 5400121 | NCBI WGS metagenome assembly WNFU01 (sample SAMN13153360, study PRJNA577476) | soil metagenome | isolation source: 100 cm soil or saprolite under grassland replicate 1 | place: USA:California | collected 2016-06-15 | reverse complement strand
CTGCCAATCGACGCGATGCGCGCGATGCCAGACGAGGAGATCCTCGGCAGGCTGACGGAGATCAAGGGCATCGGGCGATGGACAGCGGAAGTCTTTCTCGTGTTTCGACTGGGTCGCATGGACGTCTTCCCCGCGGACGATCTCGGTCTGGTCAAAGCCGTGCAGCGCGTTTACGGACTCAGGAAACGTCCGTCGCGAGACAGGTTGATGAAGATTGCGGAACCGTGGAGGCCGTACCGGTCTGTGGCGGCGTGGTACCTGTGGCGGAGTCTGTCGATCGTCTAGAACGAAGAACCAACAACAACCGCGACCACGTACGGGCCACCGAGACGCAGAGACACAGAGAAATCCTTTTGGTCGAGTCCTCGTGAAGAAGTTTTCTCTGTGTCTCTGAGGCTTCTCTGTCGCTTCGGTCGGTTCACTTCAGTGTTGCGGTGAGGACCACGTTCGCGCGGACCTCGATTTCTCCGGCAACGATTGGCGTCTCGGCCCGTTGCTCTGCCGCCATCGCGGTACGCGCCACTATTGGGCCCGGCACAGGATAGGGACGGTTCGCGGGCTCCTCGATTTTGACCACCCGGTCGATCGAACGCCCGACACCAGCGGCTGCGGCTTCGGCGCGCGCACGCGCGTCGGCCGTCGCACGTTTGAGCGCGTCGCGCTCGACCGCGTCACGGTTCTTCAAATCGAAACGCACGCCCTGCACCGAATTGGCGCCGCTCGTGACGGCGATATCAATCACTTCGCCGACACGGGCGATATCGTCGAGGCGCACCTCGACCAGATTTCGCGCGACATATCCACGCGGGACCTGACGTCCGTTCACCCAATCGCTCTCGAGTTGCAGGTCGTACGAGATTGTGCGGATCGCATCCTTCGGAATGCCTGCCGCGACCAGCTTCTGCTGCACGGCTGACATCGAGGCGGCGTTCTGCGCTTGCGCGTCCTTCGGATTCTTCGATCGGCTTTCGGTCGCGAGCACAACCCATGCCCGATCGGGCGCGACCTTGACAAGACCTTCGCCCGACATGACGACAACGGGCTCGTTCTGCGGTGCCGGCGTTTGCGCCACAAGTGAGGCCGGCGTCACGAGCGCAATTGACAGGGCGAACGAGACGAACAGTCGGTGCACCTTATCTCCTTAGACGCTGCCGCCGCGCGTTTGGATGATCCACAGCATGCACGCGGCGCAAGTATACTGCCCGGATGCGAGTCGAACAGTTTGCAATGGAGCGGATGCAGTCCACCTGGGAGAACCTCGTGGACTACAACCTGTCCGAAAGCGGCGTACACCCGCTTACGCCCCGCCAGCTGCTCGAAGGCGACGCCGAGTCGCTGCTCGATCAAGCGCTTGGCTATACCCAATCGAACGGAACCATCGAGCTGCGATCGCTCATCAGCTCGCTCTATGCCGGCTCCTCGATCGATCACATCGAAGTGACAAACGGCGGCTCCGAAGCAAACTACATCGTCGTTTGGCGCCTCGTCGAACCGGGAGACGAAGTGGCGCTGCTCGTGCCGAACTACATGCAGACGTTCGGGCTTTCGAAGGCGTTCGGTGCCACCGTTCGCGAGTGGCCACTCATCGAGGACACGAGTTCCAGACGCTGGCGCCCCGACCTGGACGCGCTCGAGGCGATTGTTTCCAGCCGCACGAAATTGATCATCATCTGCACGCCCAACAACCCCACTGGCGCGCGGTTTACCGAAGACGAGCTCGATCGGGTCGCTCGCATCGCACGCCGTCACGGTTCGTGGGTGCTGTCAGACGAGGTGTATCGCGGAGCCGAGCTCGACGAAAAGGAATCGGCATCCATGTGGGGACGGTACGAGCGATCGATCGTCACGAGCGGTCTGTCCAAGGCGTATGGGTTGCCCGGACTCCGCATTGGATGGATCGTCGCGCCGCCCTCGTTCGTTGCGACGACGTGGGCGTATCACGATTACACGACCATCGCGCCCGCCGCACTGAGCGATCGCATGGCGCGTGCGGCGCTGGCGCCCGCGCGCCGGCCGCGGCTGCTCGAACGCACGCGAGGAATCCTCCGCAGCAATCTGCGGCTAGTCGAGGACTGGCTGCGTGATCATCATCCGGCGTTCTCGTGGATTTCACCGGAAGCGGGCGGCATTTTTTACGTGCGCTACAACTACGGGATCAACTCCACCGAGCTCGTCACGCGGCTCCGAGAAACGAAGAGTGTGTTGATCGTGCCCGGCGATCACTTCGGGATGGACGGCTACTTGCGGGTTGGCTACGGTGAGCGTCCCGACTACCTGCGCGCGGGACTCGAACGGGTGCACGATCTCCTGAGCACGCTGCCGCTATCGGAGACCGCGGCCTCCTCCGCATGAACGAGCCGGAGCTCGCGCTTGCCCTCATCGGCTTCGGCAACGTCGCGCGGCGTTTTCTTCGGCTTCTTGACGAAACGGCAGACCGGCTGGATTTCTCCTGGAAACTGGTGACGATTGCCACGGCGCGACACGGCAGTGTCGTTGATGCCGAGGGAATCGATGCGCCGCGCGCCATCGCGGCCGTTGAGGGAGGACGGTCGCTCGATCGCGTCGGTGGCACGTCGCGGAACTGCAGCGGCATCGATGTCATCCGTCAATTCACCAACCTCCTCGCGGATGAATGCGGCGAAGGCCGGGTGGTGATGATTGAAACGACTCTTCTCGACATCGATCGCGGGGAACCGGCAACTGCTCACATCCGCGCCTCGCTCGAAGGTCTCGCGCACGTCGTCACCGTGAACAAAGGCCCGGTCGCGTTTGCGTACGCCTCGCTTCGACAGCTCGCCAGGGCCGTCGATCGCGAGTTCCTGTTCGAAGGCACCGTCATGGACGGCGTGCCGATCTTCAATCTCGTGCGCGAAACGATGCCGGCGATAAAGATCCAGGGGTTTCGCGGGGTCATCAACACCACGTGCAACTACGCTCTGAGCGAGCTCGAACGCGGCGTGTCGCTCCGGGATGCGATCGCGGAGATGCAGTCGCGCGGAATCGCGGAAGCCGACCCGTCGCTCGATATCGACGGATGGGACGCAGCGGCGAAGACCGCGGCGCTCACGAATGTGCTGCTCGGCACCAGCATCACTCCTCATGACGTCGCGCGGACGGGCATCCGCGAAGTGTCGTCGCACGAAGCTGCTGAAGCGGCGGCGAGCGGCCGCAGAGTGCGGCTTGTCGCGTCTGCGAGGCGGCATGGCTCTCGCGTCGAGGCACGCGTCGAGCCGGAGCTTCTGGATCCGCGCGATCCGCTCGCATCGCTGGGCGGTCTGGAGAATGCGCTCTACCTGCACACGGATGTGCTCGGAGAGGTTGGCGTGGTGCAGCGCACGAGCACGCTGAAGCAGACGGCCTACGCGCTTCTGAGCGATGTCTCGCGAATCAGCGCGTCGCTTCGAGCGCGGCTCTCAGCGCCTGGGGATCAAACCCTTTGATGATGCGATCGCCAATCACCGTCACCGGCACCGTTCGATAGCCCAAGGCAAGCAGCGCATCGTACGCCTCGTCGTCTTCGTCAACGACACGAACGGTGAAGGTGTGGCCGGCGTGTGAAAGAAACTCCTTCACTTGTTGGCAGGGCTGTCAATCGCTGCCGCTGAAAATCGTGATCTCCATGATCTGTAACAATAGCGCGGTGCCAGGTCCGCTCGACGGCATCACGGTTCTCGACTTCACCCGCGTGCTCTCCGGCCCTTACTGCACGATGATCCTGGCGGACCTCGGAGCGCGTGTCATCAAGGTCGAACACCCTGTCCGCGGTGACGACACGAGGCACTGGGGTCCGCCGTTTATCGGCGCAGAGAGCGCGTACTTTCTCAGCATCAACCGCAACAAAGAAAGCCTCACCCTCGATTTCAAACATCCGGAGGGCCGCGCTGTCCTCGACCGATTGCTGCCGCGTGCGGACATCTTCGTTGAAAATTTCCGTCCCGGAACACTCGCGGCGCTCGGACTCGATGGCCACACGCTGCGTCGAGCGCATCCTCGTCTGGTCTATTGCTCGATCTCCGGATACGGTCACTCCGGTCCACGATCGAGCGAAGCGGGCTACGACGCCGTCATTCAGGCTGAAGGCGGTCTGATGAGCCTCACCGGCGCCGCAGACGGCCCTGGTTATCGGCTCGGTGTCGCGATCACGGACCTCGCTGCCGCCATGTTCGCCGCGCATGGCGTTTTGGCGGCGCTTTACGCGCGAGCGATGAGCGGCGAAGGACAGATCATCGACATCGGGATGCTCGACGGCGCCGCTGCGCTCTTGACGTACCAGGCCGGCAACTACTTCACGACGGGCGAGACTCCGCGCCGAATCGGGAACCGCCACGCGACCATCGCGCCGTACGAACTGTTCGAGACATCCGACGGTGAAATCGTCATCGCCGTCGGCAACGATGAGATGTGGCGGCGCTTCTGTGCTGCCGCGAGTGCGCCGGATCTTGCCGCGGATGATCGGTTTCAGACGAATCGCGATCGAATGGAGAATTACGCGCAGTTGAAGCCGCTGCTGGACCGCGTGTTTGTCTCACGCACGCGCAGCGAATGGCTCGGCGTGCTGCGTGCCGCGGGCGTTCCGTGCGGCTCGGTTCGAGACGTGGCAGAGGTCATTCAGGATCCGCAGCTCGCGGCTCGCGCCATGATCGCCGAGCTCCACCATCCCACAGTCGGACCGATCAAAGTCATGGGGTCGCCCCTCAAGCTCTCGGAGACGCCGCCCTCAATCCGCACGCCGCCACCGACGCTGGGACAGCACAGCGAAGCGATTCTGATGGAGCTGGGCTACGATCGACAGACGATTGTCGCGCTCGAAGGCGCAGGAGTGATTTGAATGATCGATGCCGGCCAGCTTCGCAACCGTGTCCGCATGGCGATCGAAGCGGCCCGCCGGGCGTCGGCGACGCGACGCGAGCGCGCTGCCGCGGCCAGCCGCGAGTACGAAGAGTTTCTCGACACGCGTGCGATCCCGGCGTTTCGCGCTATGGCGAACGTGCTTCGCGCGGAAGGCCTGCCCTTCGAAGTCATGACGCCGGCGGGCGGTGTGCGGCTCGTCTCGGACAAGAATCGCGACGATGTGATCGAGCTGGAGCTCGATACCGGACTCGATCCCCCGCAGCCGCTGGTCATCACGGTGCAGGCGCGCGGCAGCCGGATCCTGCGCACCGAGCGGCTCGTGAAGGAAGGATCTCCAATCGCCGACATCAGCGAAGACGACGTCGTCGACCTGTTGCTCGATCAAATCAAGCCGTGGCTGGGGTAAACGGCCGCAGATGGACGCAGATAGACCGCAGATGGACGCAGATAAACCGCAGATGGACGCAGATGGACCGCAGATGGACCGCAGATAAAAAACGTACGTACCTGCGTTTATCTGTGTCATCTGTGGCCCATCTGTGGCCCATCTGTGTTTATCTGTGGCTATCTTTCCTCTCCAGTCGCTTGCTGCGCGACATGAAGGGTCATCAAGCCGCCAAGCAGCGGGCGTACCGTCACTCGCGCGAAGCCGTGCGCCTTCAGCAGCTCGGTCAACCCTGCAGCACCTGGGTAGCGGCGAATCGATTCCGGAATATAGCGGTAGGTATCAGCGCTCCGGTGAAGGAGGCGGCCGAGCGCCGAGCCGACAACGGAGAGATAGCCGAGGTACATCGATCGAATCAGGGCGTTCTCCGGACGATTGAAATCGAGCGACAGCAGCCGGCCGCCAGGCCGGAGCACGCGCGAAATTTCCGCGAGGGCCGTCTCGAGCGTCGGCACGTTGCGCAGTCCATATCCGGTCGTCACGACGTCGATGCTGTGGGTGGAGAAGGGCAGCGCCATCATGTCTCCGACGAGGAACCGGGGAACCGGCCAGAGGCCCTCGTTGCGTGCGCGTCTCGCCTTGGCGGCAGCCAGCTCGATCATCCGGGGCGTAATGTCCAGGCCGACCACGCTCGCGCCGCGCGCACAACTCTCGAGTGCAATGTCGCCGGTGCCGCAGGCCAGGTCCACGACGCGATGGCCGTAACGTATGGCAGCCTCACCGACCAGACGGCGCTTCCATCGTCGATCCTGTCCGTATGACAGAACCACGGTGATGAAGTCGTACCTGTCAGCGATAGTCGCGAACAGATCGCGGACGTACTGCCGCTTCCCTTCGGGCGATGCAAACGCCCGGTCGAGGTCGTTCACTTTGCCGAGACTTCTATGTAGCCGTGCATCAGCGACGAGTGCGGCCGGCAGATGTACTCGACTCGGCCTTCGCGCTCCGGCACCGTAAACAATACGCTGGTTGTTTGCCCTCCGCGAATCTGCTCGCTCTTGACATCCCAGGAAGGGATCTCGAAGTCATGCATGAGTCCGAGAGCGTCGTTGCGGAGCGTGATCCGGACGCGTTCTCCGGCACGGAGGTGAATGACAGGGTTGGCGTGATTAGGAGTCGAAGCAAGATTGAAGGTCATTCCTCGCGCGACGAGCAGGACCTCGCGAGGGCCGGTTCCGGTACACCCTAGCGCAACGAAAAACGCGAAGCTGACAATGGTTGTACGTCCAAGTCTCATCCGACGATCAGACCCGTAACGTACATGATCAGCACGCCGGCCGCGAGTCCTGCCAGCGCGTGCCGCTCACGAAGATACGCGCTCACCCCGCGGTCGCCGGCGGTTTGCTTCGCAATCTGCCGGATCACTTGCGCAATTCCGCCGGCGCCAAGCGCGAGGAAGAGCACGGCGACTGCGGGCGAGTAGACGATCCCGCCCAGCCATGCGCCAAGAATCGTTGGGACCCCGCCAACGAGGCCGAGCTGTACCAACCGACCGATGCCAACCGGCTCGCCGTTTCGCGCAAGGGGCGCGACAATGGCGAGTCCTTCCGTCGTGTTGTGCAGCGTAAAGCCGATTATGAGCAGCGTGCCGAGCGTCAGCTCGCCAAGCGTGAAGGCGGATCCGATGGCGAGGCCTTCGCCAAAATTATGCAGTCCGATGCCGATTGCGATGAGCATCGCCAGTACCCAACCGGCGTGAGCGCGATCCGTCGAACCGCTCCGCTCTTTGTTGCGCCGCGCGGAGAGCGTCGAGCCAATCGTCTCGAGCGTGAGATACGCGGCGACTGCTCCAAATACCAGGAGGACTATTCCCTGGTATGAGCCAGGGACCGACGCTGTAGCTTCAATTCCCTCTGCGACTGAGTCGACGAGCAGAAACGCCAGCAGGCCGATTGTCAGGGCAAGTAGAAACTCGACGCCCGGTCGACCGAGCCGTTTGAGAAGCGGATACCACAGCAGCCCGATCGCAACCGGCACGACGCCGACATAGAGTCCAATCAGGCCAAACACCGCGAAGAAGCGGGCTGTCGGCCGCGGCGTCTCGAGCGCCACGCCAATCTCGTGATCGAACGTGATCCCTGTCGACATCAGCAGCCGAACGTGATGTGTATCGCCTGGCACCCATGGGTACGGAATCGCAATCGTGCCTCGCTGCAAATGCGCAAGCGTGTTCGACGGCGCCGCGCGAAACGTCCAAAACGCATCGTCAACTGCTACTTGCGCGATGGTGACATCGTCGGGCCCGTCGTTCACCACGGATAGCTGTATCTCGCCGGGCGACAGGTTCACCCGAGTGACGGCCAGCCTTTCGACGGCTGGCCGGTCGTTGCCTTGAATGAGCCGTGTGGGCCCGAAACCGACAATCATCGCGAGCAGCGCTCCTAAGAGCGCGAGGGGCACGAGCGCGAGCAGCCACATCAGGCCGACGCGGGAGGAACTCGCGAAACGGCGTTCTACGACCGAGCCGGCCGCTTCAGGACTCACGGCGAGCCTCCATCGCTCTGAAGATTCCCATCCATCCGAGCTCGGCAAACTCCGACTGGTGAGCATGAAACATGAAGTCGCCCGGATAGCGAAATGTCATTTCGAGAACGGCGCGTTCGCCCTGGCACAGCATGATCGTGTCGGTGTGATCCTTCACGGCCTCGCGCCCGCCGGTGCGGAGCGCGTCGAAAAACATTCCATGGAGATGAAAGCTGTTGAGAAGGTCGAACTCAGTGATGTTTACGAGGTAAATGCGGACGGGGCGACCGACGGTGACGCGAACCGGATCGTTCATGTACGCGTTCGCCACCGTGTTGACGGCGTACACTTCGTTGTCGCTGTCGAAGTTCGTGTCGAATCCATTCATGACCATCACGAGCTCGTCAGCCGGCGGGCGGCCCTCGCGCGGATCGACGATGTAGGCGCCGTAGAGGCCGCGGTGGAGATGTCGCTTCAGCGGCACCGTGTGACAGTGATAGAGGTGCAGGCCGGCGGGTTCGGCGTCGAACTCGTAAACGAACGATTCGCCCGGTGGAACCTGGTGTTCCGGCAGAGAGCCGTCCATCGACGGGTGATGCCACCCGTGGAAGTGAATGGTGTGCGGGTGGCTGCCCTGATTCAGGAACCTGACGCGCACGCGATCGCCTTCTGTCACGCGAATCGTGGGTCCCGGCACCTGGCCGTTGTACGTCCAGGCTAGAAACATCACACCCGGTGCGATCTCTAGCTGCTGGTCGACGGCAAACAGTTCATACTCGCGCAGCATCGACCCGTCAGGTCGCGCGGTTTCGCGATAGAACTTCTCTCGTTCGTGCGGTGGCAGGTGATTGAAGTTCCACGTTCGCAGGTAGCGCGTCGGATCGAGAATGGCTGGAGCGACGCGCCCCACGGTTCCAAGCAGATGATTGCTGTGGGACGACGCGTGCCCGCTGTACGGGCTGTCTGGGCCTTGAGCGTCGATGCCTTTGACCCATGCGGCGAGGCTCGTGAGAAGCGACCCAAGGCCGGCCGCCTGGAGCAGCGATCGTCTGTGAAGTTGCATAGGCATGATTTTGATTAGTCAAAATCTAATTCACATGACGGCTAAACGTCAAGTGCGATTCAACAGAACTTTGCTAAGATCTTGAGCGGACAATGCTTCCGTCCAGCACCGTTGAAAATTACCTCAAGGCCATCTTCATCGGTGGCGGTCAGCTTCCTGCCGGACAGCGCCTGCTGCCCATGGGGCAATTGGCGGCCTCGTTGAGCGTCGCGCCGGGAACCGCGACGACCATGGTCAAGGCACTGGCGGAATCGGGCCTCGTGCAGTACGAGCCGTACAACGGAGTTCGACTGACGGCCGCGGGATCGCGCCTCGCCGCCCTCGTCCTTCGCAGGCACCGGTTGATCGAACTGTTTCTGGTGCAGATGCTCGGGCTTCGATGGGATGAAGTGCACGAAGAAGCGGAGCAGCTCGAGCACGTAGTCTCCGATCGCCTGATCGAACGCATCGACGAGATGTTGGGCCATCCAGAGGTCGATCCACACGGTGATCCGATTCCAACTCGCGACGGTGAGCTGATCTCACCCGAACTCGACACGCTACTCACCTGTCCGCTCCATACGCGAGTGACGATTACGCGCGTAACGGATCAGGATGCGGCATTTCTTCGCTTTATCGAGAACAGCGCGCTCAAGCCTGGGCAGGCCATTGAGGTCGAAGCGCGTGATGATGCGGCGGACAGCGTCCGTTTGAAGTTGCCGAACGACCAGCAGATGACGATTGGAACGCGCGCGGCGTCGAAGCTGCTGGTCGCGCCGCTTGCTTAGGCCGCGCTGCGCGCGGTGGGCCTCGCTGCGCGCGGGGCCTCACTACGTTCGGTGGGCCTCCGCGAGACCAGGGTACGAAATCCCGCCGAACGAGGTGAGCTTGCGAGGCGAGGCACCGCTTACGCGAAGCGCCTGCCCGAAGGGCCCACGGCGCGAAGCGCCGCCGACGCGACGCCTGCCCGAAGGGCCTGCGGCGGGAAGCGCCGCCTACGGGAGCGACAGCGAGCGCCTACGCGGGGGGCTATTTGAACGGCAGCTCGTACGAGAAATACCCGAAAACGCTGGCGCGATTCACCTGATTCCTCCGGCTGACACGCGCAGCCAGCCCGATGACGATCTGTTTGTCGCCGAGGTTCCACGCATGCCGCAAACCAGGCGACACTGTGAGCTGCGATTCGCGCTCGGAACGGCCATCGCTCTCAGGCGAGGCGATCGACTCCGCAACGAGTTCGACAAGAAAATTCAGCGTGCGCGACGCTTGCCAGATAACGCTTCCCGCCGCGAACGGACTGGCGAGTGCGTCTGCGTCGGGCCCGTATCTACCCCGGTTCCCTGGAAGATACGTGAGCCCCGCATTCCAGTGCAGGTACCAATCGCCCGCGCGCTTGCTGAACGGCAAATTGATTTGCCATCCAACGACGCCCCTCCCCAAGCCGCTGTCCTTCGGGGAACTCGGAACGATCAAGCTGATTCGAGGAGCAAAGGCAGGACGCGTGGCACTCTCGCGGAGAACCTGCAGGCGGTAGTTGACGAGGGCATCGCCGACCGACGCGTGATGATCAACGCTGCCGAACGGAATCGTAAACGACAACTGGTGCGTCATGCCGCCAATCGGCCACTCTTGCGTGAAAGTCGCAAGCCATTCGCCGCGTTGCCATCTGTAGTTGAAGATGTTCTGGAAGATACCGGCTTCCTGATTGAAGGCTTCCTCGACGAGAAAGGAGTTGTCGAGAATTCCGAATTCATCCTGTGCAAACGCCGGAATCGTGGCCCCCAAGGTCAGGAACAGCAGAAAACCCGCCGAAATACGCATCGTTTCGGCGACAGTATATCTTAATTTTGATTGGTCAAAATTATTCGCGCTTGCCTTCACGCCCCGGAAGACACCGCGGCGAAGCGATCCGCGATGGCTATGAGATCCTTCGGCTCGTCAATCACGTACGGCGTATCGGGAACCGTGTCGCCAAAACGGCCAGCGCCGAAACCGTAGCGTGCCCACACGAACGCGCATCCTGCGCCTCGTGCTGTTTCGCAGTCAACGGGCGAATCGCCAACGAGCAACGCGACACTGGCAGGTGCCGCGGCCATCAAACGAAGCAGTTCGACTGGATTCGGCTTCTTCGCCGACGCGCTGTCCCCGCCGACGACCTCATCGAAAAACTCGCGGAGACCGAGCGTGACGAGCAGACGGTCGGAATGCGCGATGGGTTTGTTCGTGAGCACCACAAGACGCGCCTTTCGGCCCAGCAATGCGAGCGTTTCACGGACGCCGGGATAGGGACTCGTTGACTCTGTCAGGTGTCGATCGTAAATCTCCAGGAACCGCGGCAGCGCATTCGGTGTGTCAGGATCGACGCCGCCTCGCTCGAGCACACGCTTGACCAGGACACCGGCGCCATCGCCCACCATCAACATCACGTCGGCGATGTCGACCGCGCTCCCCCCAAGACTGGTGACAAGCTCATTCGCCGACCGGGCGATATCCGCAGCCGAGTCGACCAGAGTGCCATCGAGATCGAAGACGATGAGCATCGACGATTGTCCGGCTCGTGTTTTCACCCTTGATACGTGGCAAACGACGTCGGCGTCTCCCAGACGGTGACGCGCACCACGGGCAGCGCCTCTTCGCGTGCGTGATCGAAAATCAGCCGCGCAATTCGTTCAACCGTCGGATTGCTGTCGACGATGAAGATGGGCTCGCCGAGCTCGCGCAGCGGCTTTACGAGCGGATCGTCGTGGCGGAGGATCATCTTGTGATCGAGCTCGCGATCGATCCAGCCTTTCACGACGCGTTTGATATCGCTGAAATCGCACACCATGTTGCGATCGTCGAGAGTGCCGGTGTGGACCTCGACTTCGGCCGTCGCATTGTGGCCGTGTGGATGCTTGCAGATGCCATCGTAGTCGAGCAGGCGATGGCCGTAGCAGAACTCGATTTTCTTGGTGACGGAGTACACGCTCACAGATTACAACCTAACGCGTGGATTCAGAATGGAGACGCTAGTCCTTCTGTCGGGAGGCCTGGACAGCGCCGTGCTGCTCGCGCACGAGGCGCGGGGCGCGCGCGTCCACCCGCTGTACGTCAGCGCCGGCTTGAGCTGGGAACCTCTCGAACGTGCGATGGTCGAACAACTGCTGGCGTCCTCCACCTTTCACGGCGCCGTGGAGCCGCTCGCAAGCGTCGAGTTCAGTATGCGCGACGTGTACGCGGCAGATCACTGGGCGGTTCGAGGCACGCCGCCCGCGTATGACACACGGGACGAAGACGTCTACCTCCCGGGACGAAACCTGGTGCTGCTGACCAAAGCCGGTGTCGTTGCCGCCGCGCGCAACCTCTCGCGCATCGCGCTTGGACCGCTCGCCGGCAATCCGTTTCCAGATGCAACGCCGGAGTTCTTTGCGGCGATGCAGCGCACATTGACGCTTGGCCTCGATCACGCCGTCGAGATCTCCACGCCGTTCAGCGCCATGCACAAGGAAGACGTGATCAGAATCGGCAAAGAGCTCGGCGTACCGTTCGAGCTCACCTTGTCGTGTATGAACCCCGTTTCGGCGGGAGGCGTGCCGCTGCACTGCGGCCTTTGCAGCAAGTGTCGTGAACGACGTGATGCGTTTCGAGCGGCGGGCGTCGAGGATCCCACTCGCTACGGCAACCGGTCGCCGCGGTAAGTTCGAAGTTCCAAGTTCCAAGTTCGAAGTTCCAGGTTCGAAGTTCCAGGTTCGATGTGGCGGTTCCAAGGTTCGTTAATCCTGAACGTCGAACTCCGAACCTCGAACTGTCGAACCTCGAACCTCGAACTGGTGCTCAGCTCTCGATTCGAATTGACCCGTCGCCCGTCCGAACCTTGAGTGTCTTGCCGCCAGACCCAAGCGTGGCTTTCAACGCGCGGCGTCGCTCTTCACGATCGTCGCCCTCGCGCGTTTCGTTCTTCACCCCCGGATGCGTGGCGCGGACTGAGCCGTCGCGTGACTCGGCGTCGACCTCCGCGTTGAAATCGCTGGGTAGCGTCAACACCACACTGCCGTCAGATGTCTGCACGTCCCAGTCGGCGGACATTTGCGTGTCGGGTCGAACTTCGATGCGGATGCTTCCGTCGCCCGTATGCGCCCGCAGGGCCGTAGGCTTCACTTCCCCCGCGATGCTGCCATCGTCGGTCTCGAGATCGAGTGCGCCCTCGACGCGATCCATGCGGATAGAGCCATCGGCGGTTCGGGCGAAGAGCTCACCCGCCAGTCGCGTGGCGCGGATGCTGCCGTCGTTGGTGTTCAGCGTGACTTTCCCCGTCACGTCCTCGACCGAGATCGACCCGTCTTTGCTTTTTGCAATCAACGCGCTTTCGCGCGGCAACGCGACGCGTAGACGGGCGGAGGGGTTGAAGTGATTGCCGAGTTGAATGCCCTGCCTTGGATGTCGCGCCGGCCCGGTGACCTTGACGATGATTTTGTTTCCCTGCTGCTCCGCGGCGACCTTGATTTCGTCAACCAGGCTTTGCTCCATCGCGCGCTTCTCGATCTCGACCTCGACATCGTTGCGATCCCACGAATGAATCTCGATCGCGCCGTCGAAGGTTTCGAGCTCGACGTCCGGCCGGGACGCCACCGTAAACTTCTTCGTTTCGCGCGAAATGATGCCTTCGGAGTTGAGATTGACCTCGCAGCCAGTGAGCGCGGCGACCGCGGCGGCGGCGATTATGAGTCGTGGGTACATACCTTCCCCTCCCGATCTAGACGAGAGCTGTGCTGCCGGTGTTCCGCCAAATCTGGCCGTTTATCACCGTCGATCGAACCCGCAGCGTCTCGCGGTCGAGGATGACCAGATCTGCCAGGTAGCCTGGCGCCAGCTTGCCGAGATCGGGCAACCGCAATTGCTCAGCGGGACTGGTGGAACACAAACGCGCGGCGTCACGAACACTGAGTCCGACCTGCCCGACGAGCTGTCGAAATGCGCCGTCCATCGTCAGCACACTGCCGGCGAATGTGCCGTCTTCGAGTTCCGCGGTCCGTTCGGTTACGACGATTGGCTGACTGCCGAGCCTCGTGCGGCTCCCAACCGGCAGGCCAGAACCGGCCGTGCCGTCGGTGATCGCCATCACATTAGCGATGCCTTTCGCGCGAACGGTGAGTCGAATGAGGGCGGGGTGCACATGGAAGCCATCGCAGATGACCTCCGCTGCTACGTCTTCGGAGTGCAGAACAGCGCCCACCACGCCCGGCGCGCGGTGATTGAGACCGGACATCCGATTAAAGAGATGTGTGGCGTGACAGACGCCCGCCGCCACCGCCTCGATTGTCTGCTCGTACGTCGCGCCCGAGTGGCCCACAGATACTCGATAGCCCGCGGCCGTCAGTTGCTGGACGAAGTCGAGTCCGCCCTCGATTTCAGGCGCCACAGTGACGATGGCGATCTGATGGCGGCGGCGTCCGATGACTTCGAGGATGTCTGCGCCACTGAATTCCGCCTCGTCCGCTCGCGCTTTGTGTGTGTGTGCAGGCGGATGGACCGGAATCGGCAACGGTGTCCGCAGACACCCGAGGGGCTGCGCGCCCTTGAAGCGTGGGTTGATGAAATTGCTTTCGAGGTGAGCCGGAAGAACGCGCGCCGACACCTCGCCACCCGGACGTGCGCCCTCGAGTTGCGCGAGCACGCCATCGAGGGCTACGGGCGGACACGCGACCGTCGTGGGACAGAATGCGGTGACGCCGTAGCGCGGCAGACGCGACGCAACCCTGGCCACCGCGTCGGCTCCGTCGAGCACGTCAACGCCTTCGATACCGTGAACATGGACATCGATGAACCCCGGCACGACGATGGTGCCGGAAGCATCAACGCGGGTCGCACCCGCCGGTGCGTCGATGGCGCGCGATTCGATCGCGACAATACGCTCGCCATCAATGACGACGCTGCCCGCGTCGAGCACGCGGTCGGCGAGAACCAGCGCAGCGCCGCTGATGACCATCATTCGCCGCGAAGCGCGGCACTCCGCGCGGCACCGATCGCCGCGGCGTCGAGACCGAGAGGAGAGAGAACAAGATGCAACCGCTCTGCCTGGGCCGGTCCCAGCTGGCGGGTGCACTCGTGTCGAATCGCCTCGAGCGTCTCCTCGCCGGCCGAAGCGAGTGTGCCGCCCAGGACGACCATCTCCGGGTCGATCACGACGACGACGTTCGTGATGGCCATGCTCACGTATTTCACCGTGTCGCGCATCACGGAAATGCAGACGCCGTCGCCCTCGCGCGCAGCCTGAAACACATGCTCCACTTTCAACCGAGTCAAATCGCCATCGACGAGTTTGACTGCGTTGGAGTGATCGCCGGATTTCACTCGCCAGATTAGCCGGCGGACGATACCGGCGGCATCCACTTCCGCGGCGAGACCACCGATGAGGATCCCGGCGGTCACATGGTCGCCAATTCCCAGCGTCACGACATGCTGAAGGCCGCGAGCGGCTCCGCACCAGCTCTCGGCGATAACGGTAGCGACGCCGGCAGAAACAGTGACTGGGTCGACACCTGGGAAGATCTCGGCAAACGCGGCGACGATGTCATTCGACGGCAATCGCGCGAGCGGCACTGCGACAGCCGCGCGCGAGATTTCACGTCGTGCGTCCCGCTTGACCCTCAGAAGCGTCTCTCGAATCGCTCGTGCCGTGCCGCCATCGGCGACCGGCGACGCGACACGCACCATCACTTCACCCTCGTCCGAGAGAGCAACGGCGCGAACCGCCGATTCGGTGACTTCGAGTCCTACGTTCATGAGCGCCTTAGATTCTGAGTCTAATCCGGCGGTTGTGCACCCGATGACTTGCCCGCTTCGAAGGGCCCTGTCAGTCGCCTCCCTCGAGTTGGGGAAACACTTGCAGCTTGGATTTATCGAGGGGCAAGGCAACTCGATCGTCTGCGCCCGCGTGAAAAAGCTCGCGATCGATTTTCTTCAATAGTTTCTGCAGGCCGCGCTCGTCCGGCGCGGAGATGACGAGCACGCCGGCTGTTTCCCCCGGTGGAAAATCGCGGTCGTCCAGATAGTCGCGATCCAGGGTGAGCAACGTGCGGCGCAGTTGCTGCGCCAGGCGGAAGTGCGCGATATCACGCGCGCGCCGCAAATCGGGATGCTCCAGCACAAAAAGCACGTCCCAGCCAAGCGTCGCGCGCATGAACGTCACGAGACCCGCGGGTATATTGGCATCCGCGTAAACGCGCGGCCCATCGGCCACGTGGTGGGCGAGCGGAGCCAGCTCGGACCAGAGGGTGCCCATTCGCAATCAGCTGCGCGTCAGCACTGCCTTGCGCTTGCGGGACGCGCCTTTCACCGTTTCCGTCTTGCGTAGCCGCACGGCCTCGGATTTCAGTGCCGCAACGAGCGCGTCGCGCTTGTGCACGAGCGCCTTGCGTTTCCTGCGGCCGTTCTTGTGAGCACACGCGTATTCGCAAAAGAGCGGGAAGGCAATCGTCGAATCGGCGTACGTGACGACCGTGTCGGGAAGCACGCCGGGATTCACTTTCCCCCAGCTCACCGCTTCAGACGGCGTGGCGCCCGACAGCCCGCCCCAAACGACCTGGTCGGTGGTGATCTGAATGAAGTAGTCATTACCGCCTTTCGGAATGCCGTACACCTCCCAGAGCGTCGGTTGACCCTGGAGGTAGAAATTCTTCGGCGATCCGCCGCCAAGAATCACGCATCCGTTCTTGTCGCCGGCGAGGATGATCGCGCAGATCTCGTTGACGTCCTTGCTCGGATCGATCATGACCGTTCCACCCTGCATCAGCTCGTGAAAGGCGACGTTCATCCCAATCGAGCTGTCGCCGGGCGACGACGTGTAGAGCGGCACGCCGAACGCGGCCGCGCTGGCGACGACCGAGTACTCCTCGCAACCCGGGCGCACCTGCCGCAGGTGCTCGCCGAGCGCGTAGTGAAATTCCGACGTGGAAACGGCGCCGTCGAGCGCGCTCTCGACCAGAAAATTCCGGATGAATGCATCCGTGTCGAGGAGGATCTTTGCCGGAAACAGGACGTCGTAGATGCGGATCACGCCCTGCTCGTACAACACACGGTCATCGAGAAACGGGGAGCCGCGGTGCAACGTGAAGTTCAGCGCGTAGTGCAGATCGTGATACAGGTTGGCGCCCGTACTGATGATGAAGTCCACGAGGCCGCGCGCCATCAGCTCGATGATGCAGCCACCGAGACCAGCCGGTGTCATGGCGCCGGCGATCGTGAGACCGATGGTCGTGTCGTGCGCCTTGGCCAGCATCCTGTCCGCGTAGATCCTGCACGCCTCACCCAGACGGGCTGCATTAAACGCCTGAAAGCCCTCGTCAATCAGGTGTTTGATGTCGCGGCTGCCCTGCGGTCGGTAGTAGCGGATTGGCTTGCCGGAGAGGAAGGATTTCGGTGATCTCTGGGGGGAACCCGGCGATCGGTGCGGCATGTGTCCTTCGATAGAGTAGCATTCCGGTGTGGCGGACCGGCTGGTCCCCGTCGTTCTCATCGCACTGACGGTGCTGCTGCTGCCGGCGGTGTTCCTCTGGTGGAAAGGACGGCCTTTTGCGCCGGGCGACGTGTTCCGCGCCAGCCGCCTCTCACGCGGCAACCTGTTCCTGCCGACACAGGTATTGATCACGCCAACCAACGTGGTCCACTACACACCTGGGATGTTTGGCCGACACGAGCACTCGATTCACCTGGCGCATGTCGCGTCGGTTGGCATACACACGCATCTGTTGTTTTCCGACGTCTTGATCGAGACGAGCGGCGGCGCCAGTCCCGTCAAGTGCCACGGCCACCGCAAGAAGGACGCAATTCGAATGAAGGCGCTCATCGAGCAGTATCAAACCGCCTACTATCGCGGGGAGCCGCGGGAGGCGCCGGCTCGTGGATGACCTGACATTCGCCGCCCGTCGCGCCACTCATGGAGCGCCTCGGCGCGGCGAGATCGATCTCGAGGCGCGTTTCAAGACGCTCGTGCAGTCCCCGCTTCGCGCAGGCATCCTTCGCTATATGAGCGCAAGACCTGACGAGTCGTTCGACATCGAATCGCTGATGCAGACGTTTGGCCGCATGCGGCTCGACGTCGACAACTGCGTTCGCGAACTGGTCGAATTCGGCGTCGTCCAGAAGGTCGCTGGCGATCCTCCCAAATACCTCGCGGCGCGGCCCGATCAGGAAGCGCTCGTGCAGCTCCTCGATACCTTTCTCGAGCGCCGTGCCGCGATGGGGATCGAAGACACGTCGCCATCCGTTCAGCGCTTCCGCGAAATGATCGGCCGCGACGAGAAGATGCTCGCGATTTTCGAATGGATTCGTACCGCGGCCAAGTCAGATATCTCCGTGCTGATTCTCGGCCCGACCGGATCCGGCAAGGAAGTCGTCGCGCGCATGATCCATGAGTTGTCACGCCGGGGCGAGGAGCGCTTTCAGGCGGTCAACTGCGCCGCCCTGCCGGATACGCTCTTCGAGTCTGAAATCTTCGGTTACGAAAGAGGTGCGTTCACCGGTGCAAACGATCGGAAGCCCGGCCGACTCGAGCTTGCCAACGCCGGCACGTTGTTCCTCGATGAAATTGGTGACCTGACCCTCGTCGCGCAAGCCAAGTTGCTGCGTGTGCTCGAAGAGCGCCGCTTCGAGCGGCTCGGTGGAAGCAAGCTCATTCACGTCGATTTTCGCCTCATTTCCGCGACGAATCGTCCCTTGGATGAATTCGTGCGCGAAGCACGCTTCCGCGAAGACCTCTACTACCGCGTCAACGCGTTTGCGATTCGCCTGCCGTCGCTGCGCGAGCGCGCTGTCGACATTCCCGTCCTTGCAGGGCGTTTTCTCGCACGCTACTGCGCCTCGAACGGAATGCCTCTCGATGCGAAACAGTTTTCGCCGGAAGCCATGATCCTGCTCACGCGCTACCACTGGCCCGGCAACATTCGCGAGTTGGAGAGCACGGTGTCACGCGCGGCGTTGTCTGCGCCGGGCCGCGTGATCCGCGACAGCGATATCGAGTTCCTGCACGGGCGCGGAAGCGTGATCGAGGAAGAGACCACGACCGGATTGCCATCGCTGCGCGATGCCGAGCGCGCGCATATCATCCGCGTGCTCGAGGCAGTCGGCTGGAACAAGCTCGAAGCTGCGCGCGTGCTGCAGATCAGCCGTGGCACGCTCTACCGCAAAATCGACGAGTACGGGTTAGAGGCACCGCCGGCGTCGTCGCGTCGGCGTCAGCCCCGCGCCGCCGTTTAGCCGGTCTGGCGATCGACCAAACGCGCCAGCACATCAGAAACCGTGAAAAACTGTCGTCGCCTCGGCAGTTCTGCGCGCATTTACGACTTGCCGGAAGGGAAACTCCTACGGTACCCTCGGGGTGTTGCCTTTCGCCTTCGGGCGATTTGTTTGTTACCTGACCGGACCTTGGACGCGGCGGAGCGTAACTGCAGTAACTGGTGGCGGCCAGTGTGATTGCAGAGCGGCCCCTTGCTTCGCCGACAGGTTCTGGGCCAACTGAATTCCATTCATGAGTGCGTTCTCCGCTCGAAATCAGGGACTGCTCTGGGGAGTCATCGCGGGCGGGACCCTGTTTGTCCTTCTGCTGCTCATCCCGGCTTCAAGCAACCAACAGTGGATGCGCTATCTGGCAATGGCCACACTTGCGCTAGTGACGGCCATCGCGCTGCGCGCTTTTTACGATTCGATGCGCGCGCGCAATGGCGCCGGGCAGCGATCGATCGAGCTCGCCGATTTGCACCTCGCAACCCTCGAGGCGCTCGCGCTGGCGATTGACGCGAAGGATCAAACCGACCAGGGGCATATTCGGCGCGTGCAGCTATACGCCACTGCGGTGGCACAAGCCCTTGGCATGTCACCGGGGGAGGTGCTCGGGGTCAGAACCGCGGCACTGCTGCACGATATCGGTAAGCTCGCCATCCCCGAGCACATCCTGTCGAGACCCGGGCCGCTCACCGAAGAAGAATTCCAGAAGATTCGCGTGCATCCCGAAGTAGGCGCGAAGATCCTGAGCTCGGTCCCGTTCCCGCATCCAGTCGCGGAGCTGATCTTGAGCCATCACGAGCGCTGGGACGGCAAAGGGTATCCCTACGGCTTGAAGGGCGACGAGATACCGCTTGGCGCTCGCATCCTCTCCGTGGTCGATCACTTTGACGTGTTCACGTCCGACCGGCCGTACCACAAAGCCATGACTCGCGACGCGGCAATTGCGCTGCTGCAGCAGGAAGCCGGCAAGGCTCTCGATGCGAAGTGCGTCGAAAAATTCCTGTCACTGCTCGATTCGCTCACGCGCGAGGCGCAGCGGCTCGAGCCGGCGTCCTTGCCGCTCGTGCACGACATCGCGGGGGCACACCGGGAAATCTACGCACTATATGAGCTGGCCCAGACCATGGGGACGAGCCTTGGGGTATCGGACAGCATGGCGCTGATCGCGTCGAAGTTGACGAGTGTTGTGCCGTTCTCCTCGTGCGTGCTCTTCCTGTACGAGCCCAAGAGCGAAACGCTGCGCTGCGGCTTTGTCTCCGGCGTCGACGCGCAGGCGTTTCCGCCGATGGTCATCCGGAGCGGCGAGGGGCTGGTCGGCTGGGTCGCGCGCAATCGGCAGCCGCTCGTCAACGCGCGGCCAAGCAGCGACTTCGAAGCCGCAGGACTCTCGCCGCGTTCCACAACCCTCCACTCGGCCATTGTCGTGCCGCTCGTCGCAAACGATCGCTTCGTGGCAGCGCTTGCGCTGTACCATGTGCAGCCCGATTTCTATACCGACGAACATCGCCGGTTGCTGGATCGAGTGACCGAGCAGGCATCGGCTGTCATCTACAACGCCGTCATCTTCGAGCAGACGCAGGAAGACTCGCTGACGGACGCGCTGACCGGACTGCCGAACACTCGGTTCATGGTGATGCATCTCGAGCGCGAGCTGGCGCGTGCCGAGCGTTTGAAATCGCATGTCGCGCTGCTTGTCATCGACCTCGACAACTTCAAAGACATCAACGACAACTACGGACACCAGATCGGCGATCGGGCGTTACGAGAGGTCGGCGCCGCGCTGCGCGCAGCAATCCGTCCCTACGACATCTGCGTCCGCTACGCGGGCGACGAGTTCATCGTCGTGCTGTCGGACTGCGGTCCGGACGAAGCCGAGTACAAACGGCTCGAGCTGCAACGTGCGGTCGATCACCTCGTGTTCGAGCCACGACTCTCGCAGCGTGCGCCGATGGCTGCAAGCGTCGGCGCCGCAATTTATCCTAGCGACGGCGATACCTACGAAGAGTTGTTGGCAACAGGCGACAGCCGTATGTATCGGGATAAAACCCTGCGCAAACTAGAGCTGCCTCCGCAGCCCGTCGCCCCCGTCGAGCATGCGACGGCATCGGTGAACCCACGCGACGACCGGCCGGTCAGCAACGCAGCGGACGGCACTGAAGTCAATCTTCGCGGATAGCGAACGTTTGCAGGCGCGGGGTCAGGCTTTCGAAGGCCTCTAGCCACACGCTGTTAGGATCGAGTCGTATCGTGCGACTCGTCCTTCCGCTCCGCGAGTCCGTGCGTGCCACGCCGCGGACGCGCATCATCCGTCTCGACCTCGGCGCCGGCCCCTTCCCCTTTGCCGCCGGCCAGGCCGCGGTCATTGGCCGCCCCGGCTCTCCGCTGCGAAAGCCGTACTCGATTGCGTCCTCGCCGAGACAAGCCGCAGATGCTCATACGCTGGAGTTTCTCGTCCAGATAGACGATGCCGATGAAGACGCGCCACATCTCGAAGAGATGTCAATCGGCACACCTCTCGACGTCGACGGCCCGTTCGGGACCTTCACCTTGCCCGTCGACCTCGACACGCGCGACGTGTTGTTGGTTGCCGGCGGAACGGGCATCGCTCCGCTGCGCTCGATGCTGTGGGATCTGCTCGAACGGCAAGCGGACATACGCCTGGCCCTCGTCTACAGCGCACGGAGCGCCGATGAATTCGCGTATGAAAGCGAGCTGCGCGACCGGGCGGCGGAGCGTCGCGTCGATGTGCGCTTCACGGTGACACGAGAAGGAAAGGAACAGTGGCTCGGCCCGCGCGGTCGTATCGACGCCAGGCTGATTCAATCGGTAGTCCACACCACTGAGACGCGCTGTGCGATCTGCGGCCCACCTGGAATGGTCAACAGCGTCACAAAGTTGCTCGTCGCGGCCGGCATCTCTCCGGAACGCATTCTTACGGAGAGCTTCAGCACCTGACGACTCGAGAACCTTTGAACCTTTGAACCTTCGAACCTTTGAACCTTCGAACGCTTGAACCCTTGAACCCTTGAACCCTTGAACCCTTGAACCCTTGAACCCTTGAACCCTTGAACCCTTGAACCCTTGAACCCTTACATGCCGGTGATGTGATAGCCCGCGTCGACCATAACGACTTCGCCGGTGATGGCGCGACTGGCCGGACTCAGCAGAAAGACCGCTGCATCCGCAACTTCGGACGCGTCGATGGTTCGCTTGAGCGGCGCTCTGTCGCGCACGATACCGAGAATCGTGGAGAAGCCGCCGATGCCGGCTGCGGCCAGCGTCTTGACGGGGCCAGCCGAGATCGCGTTCACCCGAATGTTCTCCGCGCCAAGATCCGCGGCGAGATAGCGCACTGACGCTTCGAGCGCCGCCTTCGCGACGCCCATCACGTTGTAATTCGTGAACACGCGGTCGCTGCCGAGAAACGTCAGCGTGAGGATGCTGCCGCCTCCGCGCGGCTGCATCAGCGGCTTTGCGCGGCGTGCGAGTGCGACGAGCGATTACGCGCTGATATCGAGGGCGAGCTTGAAGCCTTCTCGAGAGGTCTGGACGAAGGGATTTGAAATGTCGTCGCGGTTTGCGAATGCAACACCGTGGACGAGAAAGTCGAGACCGCCGTGCTCCTGCTGAATGCGGCTGAACACCGCGTCGATCTCGTCGTCGTTTTGCACGTCGAGTGGAAGAACGAGCGGCGCCGGCGTGAGCGTTTCGGCGAGCTCGCGGACGTGCTCCTCGAAACGACCCTGGTAGGTCAGAACCACCGTGGCTCCAGCGGCGCCGGCGGCTTGCGCGATCGACCAGGCAAGCGAGCGTTTGTTCGCGACGCCGACCACCAATCCAACTTTCCCCGAGAGATCCGACATCTGCTCCCCCTGAAATGCAAAAGGCAGAAGTTCTTCACCCCTGCCTTGCTTCAGATCGAATGGAGCGCCGGCGCGGCGCGTGGCCCTCAGCGCTTCTTGCCGCCGCGACGCGAGCGTCCCATGCGGTTGCCGTGCGGTCCGCCGTGACCATCGTGACTCCGCTGCCCGTTCGATCGCTGGCCATGCGGCGCGCCACGTCCAAATCGCGTCGAGCCATTCTGGCCAGTCTGTTGATGCGGTCCCCGCCGACGTCCGCTGGCGTGGCGACTGGCGCGACCGTTCATTGCCTGGCGAACGGTGAACTCGGGAATGACGCGGGTGGACGGCGGGATACCTTCGGAGCGTGGCAGCGCAGCGCGAATCAGCCGACGACGAAACGGGCCGTCCACCGATTCGTCGGGCCGCGCCGTTTCCTCCTCTTGAGCCGCTGCCGCTAAAACTGGTTCGCCGTCAGCGATCGGTCGAGGCGCCGGCATCGATAAAAGCGACGACTCGACACTTTCGCCAATCTCCACCATTTCGGTGACTGTGGAGACTGTCGCGACCACCTGTGCGAGCTGTGGTTCTTCTTCCTGCGCCATCAGGTGCTGGTCGTCAGCAGGAGCATCGGGCAGATGCGGCGGGCGGGCGGGGCCCTGCAGCCCATCGAGCACTTGCGTGAAGAGCGCCGGCGCCTTTTTTTTCCGTTGCGGCGGCACCTTCGCCTGCTTGTACTCATGCTCTGCGTCACAGACGACGCAGCGTGTTTGTTTGATTTTGTCTTCGATCATCGCCACGATGGCGTGATCCGTAACGCGGCGCTCGCGCGGACAGTAGTCGTCCAGCACGTCGCCAGGCCGAAGCCTGCGTTGCTGCATGCACTCCCCCGAAAAGCCGAAGTCAGAACACAGTGAGGAGGGGTAAGTCGGGCACCATTTCAGTGCCTGCGGCGCACCTTAAATAGCGCCAAGTTCCTCGATTGTTTGGTTGAAAAACGCCTGGGCGCAGGACGACTGAGTGTAACAGACGCCCGGCGAACGGCGCAAGTATACCGTCGTTACGGTAATGGTCAATTGAAAGTTCACGGTCGACAGAAATCGCGCCGGGGCGGCGCGTCGGCTGTTCGAGGTTCGACGGTTCAAGCTGCGGAAATTCGAACGGCGAAAACCGGCTCTGTTCATCAGGACGCCCGTTCGGCTGCCAGCCACGCGCGCGTTTCCGCGAGGGCCAGGCGGACCGCGTCCGGCTGTGTCGACTGCGGTGTTCGGCGCGCACGCACGGACGCTTCCGGCCGAATAGCCTCCCGCACGTCGTCGCCGAATCGATCGCTGAACGCCTGCCACTCCTGCAGTGTCAGGCTTTCGAAGTCCCGGTTGGCGTCGACCAGACGCCGCACCATCGCGCCGACAATCTCGTGCGCCTGGCGAAACGGAATGCCGCGGCCGACCAGATAATCGGCGACATCGGTGGCCAGAAGCAGGCCCGACGCGGCCAGTCGCGTGCGTTCCGCCTGGAGTGTCAGGTGTTTCACCACGGCTGCTGCGGCGCCTGCGCTCACGGCCAGCGTATCCTCCGCGTCGAAGACCGGCTCTTTATCCTCCTGCAGGTCCTTGTTGTAGCCGGTCGGGAGACCTTTCATCGTGGTCATCAGACCAGTGAGGTGTCCGACCGTCCGGCCCGCCTTCCCGCGCACGAGCTCGAGCGGATCGGGGTTTTTCTTCTGCGGCATCATGCTGCTGCCCGTCGCCGTCCGATCGGCAAGATCGAAAAAGCCGAATTCCTCGCTCGTGAACAGAATCAGATCCTCTGCCAGGCGGCTCAAGTGCACCATGGCGAGCGCACAGGCGTACAGAAAACTGGCAACGAAATCACGATCCGAGGCGGCATCAATACTGTTGGAAACCACCCGGCTGAAACCAAGCCGGCGCGCGAGGGCATTCACGTCCACGGCGTATGCCGTCCCGGCGATCGCGCCGGATCCCAGCGGCATCGCATCGGCCTCGCGGCTCGCGTTCGTCAGACGCTCGACATCGCGGCGCAGCGCAGCGGTGTGACTGAGGAAATAATGAGCGACAAGGACCGGCATCGCGCGTCGGAGGTGCGTGTAGGATGGCATCAGCGCGTTGCCTGCGGCTTCGGCCTGGTCCGCGAGCGCTCCTACGACCGCGCGCAGCGAGTCTTGCAAGAGCGGAATACGACGGCGAAGGTACAGGCGCAGATCGAGCGACACCTGCTCGTTGCGCGAGCGGCCGGTGTGCAGACGACGACCGGCGTCGCCCAGGCGCGCAATGAGTTGCCGCTCGACAAAGCTGTGCACATCTTCGTCAGGGCCACTAACCCACGAGGGATCTTCCCTCGCCTGTTGGAGCAGGCGGACGAGCGCGTCATGGATCGCGCGGCCGTCATCGGCAGTGAGCACGCCGGCCGTGACGAGCGCTTCCGCCCACGCGAGGCTTCCCGTCACGTCGTCCTCGAAAAGACGACGATCGAAGCGGAAGGACACGCCGAAATCAAACGCTGCCGGATCAGGCGTCGAGTCGAAGCGTCCGGACCACAAGTGTTGGGTCATGGTGTGGATCGGCGCTGCGTCTCTCGAGCGCCGACGAGTTGTCTCAGCTTTCTGCGGCAAGCTCCTCGAGCGTTCTGCGGGT
>WNFU01004755.1_pt1 | contig 25555 bp, 28 predicted proteins | sample 5400121 | NCBI WGS metagenome assembly WNFU01 (sample SAMN13153360, study PRJNA577476) | soil metagenome | isolation source: 100 cm soil or saprolite under grassland replicate 1 | place: USA:California | collected 2016-06-15 | reverse complement strand
AGGAAGAAACCGAGGTCCCGCTCGCCGAGGACGGCACCACGGAGAAGAAGGAGACCGAAGGAGACGACGAGCCCAACTGGGAGGACATCCTCCTCGACGACGGCAGCGATCAGGGCGCGCCTCCGCGCGACATGAGCGAGGCCCGCGAGTACGTCGAGCCGGTCCCGGTCGAGACCAAGGACCTCTCGGACCACCTGCGTGAGCAGGTCCGGATGCTCGACCTCACGCCGCGCCAGCAGCTCCTCGCCGAAGAATTCATCGGGAACATCGCGGAGGACGGTTACCTGGGCGCGACCCTCGAGGAGATCGTCGGTGGGGTGAACCAGGTGCTCCAGCAGCACGCCGACGAGTCCGAGCGCGACGTCGCGCCGCAGCCGTACACGCTCGCGGAAGCGGAGGAGATGCTGCAGATCATCCAGAAGCTCGATCCTCCCGGGGTGAGCGCGCGCGACCTGCGCGAGTGCCTGCTGCTACAGCTCGAGGCGCGGAAGGAGACCGACACCCTCGCCTACCGGCTCGTGAAGGACGCCTTCGACGACCTCAAGGCGCACCGCTGGAGCGACCTCGGCAAGCGCTTCGGGCTCGACGCCGCCGAAGTGCAGAAGGTCGCCGACGAGCTCGCCAAGCTCGATCCCAAGCCCGGGCTGCAGTACTCCGCCGGGAGTGACCAGTACATCATCCCCGACCTCGTGGTCGAGAAGATCGACGGCGAGTACAAGGTGTTCCTGAACGACGGCGGGCTGCCGCGGCTCCGGATCTCGAAGACCTATCAGGAGATCGCCCGCGACAAGAAGAAGTTCCAGGGCGAGAACAAGGACTTCATCAACCAGCGCCTCAACAGCGCGCACTGGATGATCCAGGCCATCGAGCAGCGCCGTCAGACGATGCTCAAGGTGATGAACTTCATCGTCGACCGGCAGCGGGAATTCTTCGACAAGGGGGTCGAGTACCTGAAGCCCCTCACGCTGCGCGAAGTGGCGGACGTGATCAGCATGCACGAGAGTACCGTGAGCCGGGTGACGAACGAGAAGTACGTGCAGACGCCCCGCGGGCTGCTGCCGCTCAAGTTCTTCTTCTCGAGCGGCCTGTCCACCACCACCGGGGAGGACGCGAGCGCCCGCAGCATCCGCGCCCAGATCCAAAAGATGGTGGCGGACGAGGACCCGAAGAACCCGCTCACCGACCAGGAAATCGTGGAGCTGTTCGCGCAGAAGGGCGTGAAGATCGCCCGCCGCACGGTGGCCAAGTACCGCGACCAGCTGAACATCCTGCCGGCCCGCATGCGGAAACGGCTGTGAGCCTCGCCACGCCCGCCGTCGCCCCGGACGTGAGCGTGCTCGTCCCCGCCAAGGACGAGGCCGAGAACCTTCCCGAGCTCGTGCGCCAGGCGCGCGAGGCGCTGCTGCCGCTGCCGTACGCCTGCGAGCTGGTGGTGATCGATGACGGCAGCCGGGACTCGACGCCCGAGACCCTGCGGGAGCTCGCGGCGAAGCACCCGTTCCTGCAGGTCGTGACCCACCGCAGCCAGCGCGGCATCGCCGACGCCCTCAAGTCCGGCGCCGACGCCGCCCGGGGCCGCATCCTCGTGTTCTATCCGGCGGACCTGCAGTACCGCCCCGCCGACATCCCCGGCCTCGTGGCGCCGATCCTCGAGGGGCAAGCCGACGTCGTCACGGGCACCAAGCAGGGGCACTACGAGAAGCGCTTCGTATCCTGGGTGTACAACGCCTTGTGCCGCTGGCTGTTCGGCGTCCGGGTCACCGACTTGAACTCCGTGAAGGCGTACCGCCGCGAGGTGATGGACGGCCTCCCGACGCGCCCCGACTGGCACCGCTTCATGATCGTGATCGCCGCGTCCCAGGGATTCCGGCTCGCCGAGCGACCGGTGCCGCTGCAGCCGCGCCGGGCGGGCAAGTCGAAGTTCGGGATCGGGCGCATCCCGGTCGGGGTGCTCGATCTGCTGTCGGTCTGGTTCCAGCTCAGGTTCGGCCGCAAGCCGATGCTGTTCTTCGGCGTCACCGGCGCCGTGCTGTTCCTGCTCGGCTTCGCGGTGGGCGTGTACGCGCTGATCGAGCGCTACGTCTACGGCGTGGGGTTCCGCCCCCTCCTGAACCTCATCATGCTGCTCGTGCTCGCCGGGCTGATCCTGTTCGGCTTCGGGTTCGTGGGGGAGATGGTGGCCGGGATGCGCGAGGAAGTGCGGAGCCTCGGGCGGGAGGTGGACCAGCTCAAGGGGAGAGGGGATGGGGGGAGGGGAGGAGGGGGGGGGCCGTGACGGATCTCGCCCGGTTCTACAGCGCCCGCACCGCCTGGCGGTCCCCGGCAGAGGAACGGATGCGCTTCCGCAAGGCGGCGGCGCTCGCGCGGGTCCCCGCCGGTGCGGCGGTGCTCGACATCGGCGCCCGCGACGGCGGGCTGCGCCGCTTTCTCCCCGCCGGCGTGCGGTATCAGGGGATCGACATCGCCCCCGAGTTCGCCGGGCCGGACGTCCTGATCCAGGACATCTCCCGCGGGATCCCGTTCGCCGACGGCGCCTACGACTTCGTGTTCTGCATCGAGGTGCTGGAGCACGTGCCGAACCCGTTCGGGACCCTCACCGAGGTCAACCGCGTCCTCAGGCCCGGCGGCGTGCTGGTCCTTTCGGTGCCGAACCCGTATCACGTCAAGGAGATCATCTGGAACGTGCTCCGGATCCCGGATCGCCAGGGGCACATCTACGGGTGGACGCGCCAGACCATGACGCGGCTCGGAGAGATGAACGGCTTCCGGCTGGAGCGGACCGGCGGTACCTACCTGCACCCGCCGATCCCGATGTTCGCCCTGCTCGCCCGTTCCATCGTCTATCGGTTCGTCAAGACTTGAACGTCGCCTTCGTGACGCACGCCTATCCCCGGTGGGAGGGCGACGTGGCGGGCGCGTTCATCGAGCGGCTGGTCCTCGCGCTGACCGGCCGCGGCCACGGCGTGCAGGTCGTCGCTCCGGCGGACGGGGGCAGGGGAGGACGGGAGCTGCGGCACCGGGTACCGGTCACGCGCGTGCGGTACGCACCGGCGCGCTGGGAGACGCTGGCGTACCGCGGCACGATGGCGGAAGCCGCGCGCTCGCCGCTCGGGTTCGTGGCGGCCGCCTCGCTCGTCGCCCGCCAGGCGCAGGTGGTGGCGCGGCTGTGCCGTGACCAGCGGATCGATCTGGTGCACGCCCACTGGTGGGTGCCCGGGGGCGTCAGCGCGTGGCTGGCGCGGCACCGCTACGTGGTGACGCTCCACGGGACTGACGTCGCGCTGCTCGAGCGCTCGGCGCCGGCGCGCTTCGTGGCCCGCCGGGTACTGCGGGGTGCCGCGGCGGTGACGGCCGTCTCCACGTATCTCGCGGAGCGCGTGGCGCGCGCCACCGGCCTCGACGCGCGCCGGATCGTGATCCAGCCGATGCCCGCCGATACCCGGGCGTTCACGCGCGCCGGCGCCGGAGGGGGGGGCGGGGGGGGCATCGTGACCGTGGGCCGCCTGACGAAGCAGAAACGGATCGACCTGATCCTCGAGGCGCTCGCCCGGCTGCGCGCCGAGGGTCGGACCCCCCCCCTCCCGCTCACCGTCGTCGGCGACGGGCCGGAGCGGGGCGCGCTCGAGCGGCGCGCCCGCGAGCTCGGGCTCGAGTCGCACGCCCGCTTTACCGGCGCGGTGCCGCCGGAGCGCATTCCCGAGGTCCTGGGGGATGCGGACGTGTTCGCGTTCCCGGCGGTCGGGGAAGGATTCGGGCTCGCGGCGGCCGAGGCGCTGATGCTCGGTATCCCCGTGGTGGCGACCACCGACGGGGGTGGGGTGACGGATGTGGTTCCGCCGACCGGCGCGGGCCGGCTGGTCCCCCCGAACGACGTCGCCGCGCTCGCGTGCGCCATCGACGAGCTGGCCCGCGACCCCGAGAGCCGGCGGCGCGCCGCGGCCGCCGGCGCCGAGCTGCGGCGCCGCATCGAGCCCGCCGCCGTGGCGGAGCGGTTCGAGGCGGTGTACCGGCAGGCGCTCGATGCGTAGATCGCTCTCCTGGGGCGCCCAGGCGCTCGCCGCCCTGGTCGTGGGGGTGATGGTCTGGCGCGCGATCGCCCGCAACTGGGACGAGTTTCGCTCGCTGCACGTGACCCTGGCCCTCAAACCGGGATGGATCGCGCTGTCGGTGCTGTTCGTGTTCCTGACCTACGCGATCCAGATCGAGTCGTGGCGCCGCATCCTCGCGGGGTGGGCCCAGCCGCTCGCCTACGCCCGGGCGGCGCGCATCTGGCTGCTCGTGAACCTCGGGCGCTACGTGCCGGGCAAGATCTGGAGCGTCGCCGGCCTGATCGTGCTGGCGCAGCGCGCCGGCGTCGAGGCGTGGGCTGCCGGCGCTTCGGCGTTCGCGATTCAGGCGGTCGGCCTGGGCTCGGCCGTGGCGGTCGTCGTCGCGGCCGCCCCCTCCGCCGCGTCTCCCCTGCGCCTCGGCGCGGCCGCGCTCGCCGCCGCCGCGACGATCGGGTTCCTCGCCTGGGACCGCGGCGCGCGCCGGCTCGCCGGGGCGCTCGGCCTTAGCCCCGAGTTCCGGCCCCTGCCGCTCGCCGCGGTGGCCGAGAGCGCGGGGCTGACGCTCGCGAGCTGGGTGACCTACGGGGTCGCGTTCTGGCTCCTGGCGCGGGGCCTCGGGCTTCCGGGCGCGCTCCCGCTCACGACGGCCACGGGTGTGTTTGCGCTCGGCTACATTGTGGGCCTGCTGGCGCTGTTCGCCCCAGGCGGGATCGGCGTGCGCGAGCTGGTGTTCGTCGGCCTGCTCGCGCCGTCGCTCGGCAGCGGCGGAGCGGTAGCGCTGAGCGTCGGCTCGCGCGTGCTCCTGACGCTGTGCGAGGCCGTCGCGCCGCTCGGCATGCTGCTCATCACCGGACGAACCAAGGAGGATGTGGGTGTACGAACCTAAGCGGCCGCATCTCGTCGCCGCCGGGCTGTTGACGCTCTGGATCGCGATCCTGGCCCTGCCGATGCTCGCGGGGAAGTGGCTCGCCAGCCCGTGGAGCGATCAATACTCGGCCGGCTACGCGTTCCGCGCCTGGGGCGCGGAATGGTGGCACCGCCTGGGGCACGTGCCGCTGTGGAACCCCGAGATCTTCGGGGGGCTTCCGTTCGTCGCCGCCCAGCACGGGGACATCTTCTACCCGACGTCGTTCCTCCGGCTCGTCCTGCCCACGGTGACGGTCATGAACCTGGGGTTCGTGATCCATTACATCCTGGCCGGCCTCTTCACGTACTGGCTGCTCCGGCTGCTCAAGGTGTCGTGGACCGGCTCGGTCGTCGGCGGCGTGGCCTACCAGCTGTCGGGGTTCATCGCGTCCTATCCGTCGCCGGGGCACGACGGCAAGCTGTTCGTGAGCACGCTGCTGCCGCTCGCGCTGATCGGGCTGGTGTTCGCGCTGCGTGACCGCAAGCCCGGTGGCTACGCCATCCTCGCGCTGGCGGTCGGGCTCGCGCTGCTGTCGCCGCATTACCAGATGACGTACTACATGCTCATCGCCACGGGGCTGTTCGCGCTGTACCTGACGCTCGAGGAGGCACATGGCGCGAAAGCGGGAGAGCGGGCGCTGCGGCTCGCCCTCGCCCTCGGGGCGGTATTCGTCGGGTTCGGGATCGCGATGATCCAGATCCTCCCGTTTTACCACTACCTCCCGTACTCCCCCCGGGCGGAGGGCTACTACGGCTTCGCCGGCTCCACCTCGTACGCCATCCCGTGGGAGCACGTCCCCGAGTTCTTCCTCAAGAACTTCGTGGGGTCGCGCGAGACCTACTGGGGCTCGAACCCGCTGAAACTGCACTCGCAGTATCTGGGCTTGCCCGTCATCGCGCTCGCCGTGCTCGGGGCCGCAGGGCAGGGCAGGCGCCGGCTCATCGCCTGGTTGGGCGGCAGCGGCGTGCTGTTCCTCCTCGTCGGCCTCGGGGCCCACACGCCGTTTTACCGGGTCTGGTGGGCGGTGATGCCGTACGTGAAGCAGACGCGGGCTCCCGATATGGCGTTTTTCGTGGTCGCGCTCGTGACCGCGCTGCTCGCCGCGCTCGGCGCCGAGCGGCTCGAGGCGAAAGAGGGGTCGAAGCACGTCGTGCCCTGGCTCGTGGCCGGGGGCGTCGTGGCGCTGCTCGGCGCGGCGGGCGTGTTCGGCGCCATGGCCGCATCGCTCGCGGGAAGTCAGGGGGTGAGCGCCGCCCAGCTGGCGGCGTCCGGCATCACGATCGGGGCGGTGACGAGCGGCCTCGCCCTCGCGCTCGTCGCCGCGCTCGCCCTGCTGTTGCAGCGCGGACGGCTCGCGGCGCCGGTGTTCTCGATCGCACTGACGGTCGGGGTCGGTGCCGACCTCTGGTTCAACGCCCATCACTTCTGGGTGTACAGCAACGCGCACAAGGAGCTGTACCGGCCCGACCCCGTGACCGAGCGGCTCAAGGCCGCCGCGCTGCCGTACCGCGCCCTGGATCTCGGCGTGTACCCGGCCAACGGCGCCTCGCTCATGGCCTTCGACATCCCGCAGCTGCTCGGCCACCACGGCAACGAGCTGCGCTACTTCGACGAGCTGTGGGGCGGGAAGAACCAGTACACCAACCTCCGCTACCTGCAGCTCTGGGATCTGTTCGCCGTCCGGTACGCCGTCGTACCGGCCGGGGCGCGCAACGCCGACTCCATCCCGGGATACAAGCGGGTGCTCGACTCGGTCCCGACGGCGGCCGGCGTCCCCGCGAACCTGTTCGAGCGGACGACGCCCGCGCCGTACGCCAGGGTGGTGCCGGGAGCGATCAAGGCCGACTCCGACGCCATCATTCCGACCCTCGTCGACCCGCGGATGGACCACTCCCGGCTGGTCCTGTTCACCAAGGACCAGCCGGTGACTCCCGAGCCCCTGAAGGCGCTGCCCGAGCCGAGCCCCGCTCGCGCCAGCGTGACCGCATGGGAGCCGGGGCGCATGAGCGTGGCCCTGGAGCCCGCACCGACCGCACCGGGCTACCTCGTCGTCGCGGAGAACTGGTACCGCGACTGGCAGGCCACCGTGGACGGCCGCGCGGCGCCGGTCCTGCGGGGCGACTTCACGCTCATCACCGTGCCGGTGCCCGCCGGCGCCCGCGCGGTCGAGCTCGCCTTCCGCTCCCGGGACTACGAGACGGGGAAGGCGATCTCGCTCGCATCGCTCGCGCTGCTCGTGGTCGTGGCCGCGGTTTCCCCCCTCGTGTTGCGGCGCCGGCGGCATGGCTGAGAAGGCGCTGGTGGTCATTCCCACCTACAACGAGGCGGCGAACCTGCCCACTCTGGTCCCCCAGGTGCTCGCCCAGGATCCACGGCTCGAGATCCTGGTGGTGGACGACGACTCTCCGGACGGGACCGGCCAACTGGTTGAAGCGCTTGCCCAGAAGGAGCCGAGGCTCCACGTGCTCCACCGGGAGGGAAAGCTCGGCCTGGGCACGGCTTACATCACGGGCTTCAAGTGGGCTCTCGAGCGGGACTACGCCTACGTGTTCGAGATGGACGCCGACTTCTCGCACGATCCGGTGCACTTAAAGGAGTTTCTCAAGGCGATCGACACCGCCGACCTGGTCCTCGGGTCGCGCTACCTTGGCGGGAGGGTGACGGTCGTGAACTGGCCGATGCCGCGCCTCTTATTATCGTACTGTGCCAACATCTACGCCCGCTGGATCACGGGGCTCCGCGTCTGGGACCTCACGGGGGGCTTCAAGTGTTTTCGCAGGCACGTGCTCGAGGCGATCGACCTATCGCAGGTGCGTTCCAACGGCTACGCTTTTCAGATCGAAATGAGTGTGCGGGCATGGCGCAAAGGGTTCACCCTGAAGGAAATCCCGATCGTGTTCGTCGACCGGACCGAGGGGCAAAGCAAGATGAACCGGTCCATCGTGCGCGAGGCGGTGTGGATGGTGCCGCGGCTCCGGCTGATGGCCTGGTTCGGCCGCATCTAGCGGGGACGCCGATCTACAAGATGACGGGGTCGGGCAACGACTTCGTCATGGTGGACGGCCGGCACTCGGCGCCTGCGGACTGGTCACCCGAGGACATCCAGGCGGTGTGCGCCCGCGGCACCGGCGTCGGCGCGGACGGGATCGTGTTCGTAAGCCCGGGCTCCGCGCCGGACGCGGTCCGGATGATCTACTTCAACTCGGACGGCTCCCATGCGGCCATGTGCGGCAACGCTGCCCTGTGCAGCACCCGGCTCGCCGCCCGGCTCGGTCTCGCGAGCCCCCAGGGGATGACCCTCGAAACCGACGCCGGCACCTATCAGAGCCGCTGCGCCCCCCCGGCCCCCCCTCCCGCCGACGAGCGCGCCGAGTTGCGTCTTGCGCCGGTCGAGGCTCCGGCCGCCGTTGCGCGGCTCGCCACCGCCGCCGGCGAGCAACGAGCGCTGCTCGGCACTGTGGGCGTTCCGCACCTCATCGTGCAGGTCGCTGACGTGGACGACGTTGACGTGGCCGGACGCGGCAGGGCGCTCCGGTTCGATCCCGCGCTCGGGCCGGCCGGAGCCAACGTCAACTTCGTCTCACCCGGCCCGGAGGCCGGGGAGTGGCGGATGCGGACGTACGAGCGGGGAGTGGAAGCGGAGACTCTGGCGTGCGGCACCGGCGCCGTCGCCGCGGCGTGCGCGCTTTCGGAGTGGGGCCTGGGAGCGCCACCGTTGACGCTATGGACCCGGAGCGGGCGGCCCCTCGAGATTCAGGCCAGAAAGACAGCCTCCGGAACGTATGACGACGTATGGCTGGTGGGCGAGGCGCGGCTGGTGCTGCGGGGTGTGATTAACTGAGGAGCTTGTCCACATTGCTACCGAGCTTAGCTTAACATAACATTTCTTATACGAAGTAGACCGTAGCAGAGGGGCCTCACTTCGCCGGCACAGCAATGCTGGTCCCCTTGGTAAGCTCCCCCAGCCGCACCTTCGCCTCGGTCACCGATCCCGTGGAGTCGACCTTCTCGGTGATCGTCCGGTAGGCCGACACGGCCCTCACCGTGTCCCCCGCGGCCAGCCACGCGCGGCCCGCGTCGGAGAGAAACTGCGCTCGCAAGAACGGAAACGGCGCCGCGTCGGCCGCCTGCTGGTACGCCTCGGCGGCGTCCCGGAAGCGGGCGGCGTTCTCGTAGGCGGCGCCGAGCAACCCGTAGGCCTGCGCCCGGTACGCGCGGTCCGCCTTGGGCGCGAATCGCTTGAGCACGTCGATGGCCTGCTGGTACTGACCCTGCGCGAGCCGCACCTGCACCAGCAGGATGCTCGCCTCCTGGGCGGCCCGGGTACCCGAGTAGTTCTCCACGGCCTGCGAGAGCACGCTCGCGGCGAGCTGGTAGTTCCGGGAGGCCAGCGCGAGCCGCCCCTGCTCGATCTGCCGTCCGGCGTTACGCTCGGCGGTACGAGCGGAGAGCAGGTTCCACCCGAACAGCACGGCGGCGACGACGAGCACCGCCGCGGCATAGCCGCTCGCCTGCCTGTGGCTCTTGATCCAGGCCGCGAGCCACGCAACCGCGCTCGTCTCCGTCACCGCGGGACGTCCCGGGGTGGTCACTGATGTCGCCATGCCGCCACGCCGTTCAATGAAACGCCTTTCGTGGTACGTCGTTCGTGTTACGCCGTTCGTGCTACGTCGTCGAGTGCCTCCCCAGTGCCCCTGGGGTGACTCGAACACCCGGCCAACGGTTTAGGAAACCGCTGCTCTATCCACCTGAGCTACAGGGGCTAAGCGCCGCAATGTAGCGGGGTTACGTGTAGTGTAGCAAGGCCTCGACCCGCTCCCGGGCGAGTCGTGCTCGGCCCTTGAGGAAATCAAGCTCGATCAGGAAGGTGAACCCCACGACCTCGGCACCGCGGGCCCGCACGAGCTTCCCGGCCGCCCCCGCCGTGCCCCCGGTGGCCAGCACGTCGTCCACAATCAGCACCCGGTCCGCCGGGCCGACGGCGTCGGTGTGCATCTCCAGCGCGTCGGTGCCGTATTCGAGCGCGTACTCCACCCGCCCCCGTTGCGACGGCAGCTTCCCCGGCTTGCGGATCGGCACGAGACCGGCGTCGAGCGCCAGCGCGATCGGCGCTCCCAGGAGAAAGCCGCGCGACTCGATCGAAACCACACGCGTGACCTTGGCACCCTGGAACGGCACCGTCATCAACTCCACCGCGCGCCGGAACGCCGCGGCGTCGAGCAACAGCGGTGTGATGTCTTTGAACACGATCCCCGGCTTGGGGAAATCCGGCACGTCGCGGATGCGGGCGTAAATGTCCTGGACCGTGATCGGCGCGCTCAATGGTCGCCTCGATAACTAATTTATTTCGAATGGATTCGGGATCGCCATATCATGTGGAACATCGTACTTGTCCACACGCGCGACACGCGCCGTCGCGGGGCCGCGCCCGAGCGCCTGCGCGAGCTCTTCCAGCGCTTGCTCGGAGCCTTGCGCGATCACTTCGACAGAGCCGTCGGGCAGATTCCGGGCGACGCCCCCGAGCCGGAGCCGGCTGGCCGCCTGCCACACGAACCACCTGAACCCCACACCCTGCACCCGGCCGTGCACCACGAAGCACGCGGCGGGCACTGGTCAGGGACTCGGGGCTCGGGGTTCGGGACTCGGGGGGTCCGACCCCCCAGCCCCGAGCTCCGAGCCCCCTGCAGTCTGCCGCCGCCGGTGCCACCAGACGTACACCGCGACTACGCCCGCGAATATCGGCAGGAGAATCAGCAGCGCCCGGCCGGCGTAGGTCTGGGCCTCCTCGTTCAAGACGGTGAGGATCACGTCTTCTTTCTTGCCGATGAACCACCCGATCCACGTGAGAATCGTGCACCACACGAGCGCGCCGAGGCCGGTGAACGTCACGAACTTCGGCAGGCTCATCCGGGCGAGCCCGGCGGGGAGCGAGATCAGGTGCCGCGCCACCGGAAGCATGCGGGCGAGGAACGTGCTGATCTCCCCGTGGTCGGCGAAGTAGCGCTCGGAGCGCTCCAGACTCTTCTCCGAGATCCAGAAGTAGCGGCCCAGCCGCCGGATGAACGGCCGGCCGAGCCAGTGCGCGAGGCCGTAGTTCGCGAGCGCGCCGAGGATGCTCCCCAGTACTCCGCAGGCGACCGCGACGGCGAAACTCATCTCCCCTTTCGCCGCGAGGTAGCCGGCCGGCGGCATGACGAGCTCGCTGGGCAGCGGCAGGAACGAGGATTCGATCGCCATCAGCACGACGATCCCCGGGTAGCCCAGGTCGCGAAACCGGTCCAGCAGCCACTGGATGAACGTTTCAAGCATCGAAGCCATGCTCTCCGAGCAGGGGAACGAACCGGGCATCGCCAAGCGGGGTCTGCCGCAGGCCGGTGTCGGCCCGCTCGACAAGCGTCAGGGTCTGTGCGCCGCGCGCGCCGAGGGGAATGAGCAGCCGCCCGCCGGGCGCGAGCTGCTCGACCAGCGGCGGGGGCACCTCGGGCCCGCCGGCCGCCACCAGGATCGCGTCGTACGGCCCGTAGGCGCTCCAGCCGAGGGTCCCGTCGCCGCGCAGCACCGACACGTTCGTGGCGCCGGCCTCGCGGAGCGCCCGCTGGGCGGCCAGGGCGAGCGCCTCGACGCGCTCCACCGAGAAGACCTGTCCAGCCAGGGCTCCGAGCAGCGCCGTCTGGTACCCCGAGCCGGTGCCGATCTCGAGCACCCGCTCCTTCCCCCTCAGCCGCAGCGCCTCGAGGTGGCGGGCCTGGGTGAACGGCTGGGAGATCGTCTGGCCCTTGCCGATCGGGAGCGCTGCGTCCTCGTAGGCGCGGTGCCGCACCGCTTCGGGGACGAACAGGTGGCGCGGCGTCTCGGCGAACGCCTTCAGCACGGCGAGGTCGCGGATCCCCCTGGCGCGCAGCGTCTCGACCAGCCGCGCGCGGTATCCCGCGTACGTATCGGCCGCTCCGGTCAGTCTCCGGGGAACCACTGCCGCACCACCTCGATCAGGCCGTAGTTGGTCATGTCCATATGGAGCGGCGTCACCGAAATGTAGCCGTCGCTCGTGGCGCGGAAGTCGGAGTCCGCGTCGCCCGTCCAGGTGATGCGGCCGCCGCCGATCCAGTAGATGTCCTTGCCCCAGGGGTCCTTCATGAGCGCGATCTCCTCGCTGAACACGCGGCTGCCGAGGTGCGTCACCCGCACGCCCTTCACCTCGTCCCCCGGAATACCCGGGAGATTGATGTTCAAGAGGGTCTCCCGCGGGAAGTCCTGCACGCGGACGATGCGCTGCAGCAGCGACCGCAGGCCGTCCTTGTGCGACTCGAGCGTCTCCAGGTCCGCGCCCGCGTACGAGATCGCGATGCTCGGGATCCCAGCCACGAGGCCCTCCATCGCCGCCGCGACGGTCCCCGAGTAGAACACATCCTCGCCCATGTTCTGGCCGTGGTTGATGCCGGAGATCACGAAGTCGGGCTTCTGGGGCATCAGCATCCCGATCGCGAGCAGCACGCAGTCGGTGGGCGTGCCGTCCACCTGAAACGCACCGTCCGGCCGTCGCGTGGCGTGTAGCGGACGGTGCAGCGTGAGCGAGTGCGACGTGCCGCTCTGCTCCCGGTCGGGCGCGACCACCGTCACCTGCCCGAGTGCGGCGCACACCTCGCCCAGGACCGCCAGGCCGCGGGCGAGGATGCCGTCGTCGTTCGAGATCAGGATGTTCATCGCGCTCCGAAGATGATCCGCCGGCCGTACCGCGTGAAGACGCGTGCCAGCCGCCACGTGTCGCTCCACTGCCGGAAATAGCTCGGCCGGCCCTCGTAGATCGTGGGCACGGAGACCGAAGCCACTCGCAGGCCCCGTGCCAACACCTCGAGCAGGAAGGCCGTCTCGAAGGCGTAACCCCGCTCGGCGGGTTGGACCGTCTCGGCCACGCGGCGCGACAGCGCCCGGAAGCCGGTCTGGGCGTCCGGTATGCCCGTCCCGCCGATGCGCGAGGCGAGCGCGGCCGAAAGCCAGTTGGTGCACCTCCGGCCGACGGGCATCGCAGCGGTGCGCGCCCGGGCGCCCAGCACCAAGTCCGCCGCGCCCTCCAGCACGGGCGCGGTGAGCCCGGGAATGGCTTCCGGGGGGTGCTGCCCGTCGGCGTCCAGCGTCACGATCACCCACGCGCCGTCCTGCAGCGCCGCGGCGATCCCCGTGGCGAGCGCTGCGCCCTTCCCACGGTTCCGCGGGTGAATGAGCACGGTCGTATCCCCCCCCGCTTCCCCCTGCTCCACCGTTCTGCCCGTGCCGTCCCTCGATCCGTCGTCCACAACGTACACGATCGCCCCGGGAACGGCACGGTGCGCCCGGGAGACGACGTCGGCGATAGTGGCGGCGGCCTGGTACGCGGGGATGACGACCGCGACGGCGGCGTCAGCGCGCCCCGGCATTGGGAGGGGCGTTCCCTTCGAGGACGGCGAGGATCGACTTGAGCTCGGCGCGCAGATCCTTCACCGTCTGGGTGGCGAGCGCGCGCCGCGCCTCCGGCTTGAGCTCCCCGCTCCGGCGGTACTGCTCGATCTTCTGGCGCGCGCCCTCGATCGTGTACTTCTCCGTGTACAGCAGGTGCTTCACAAGCATGATCAGCTCGATCTCGCGCCGCTGGTACACCCGGTTCCCCGAGCGGTTCTTGGCCGGGTTCAAGAACCGGAATTGGCTCTCCCAGTAGCGCAGCACGTGCGGCTTCAGATCGGTGAGCTGGCACACCTCGCCGATCGAGAAGAACTCCTGTACCGGATGAGGATGCGGGAGGCTCATCGCCAGTGCTCGGGTTTCAGCTCCCGCTCCATCAGGTCGGCGACCGCCTGGCTGGGCGGTTTCCCGTTGAACAGCACCTCGGCCACCTCGCGGGCGATCGGCAATTCGACGCCGTGCCGCTCGCCGAGGGTCACCGCGGAGCGCGCCGTGTTCACCCCTTCGGCCACCGTGGCGCGCCCGGCGAGCGCCTCCTCGAGCCGCTTGCCGAGGCCGAGCTCGATCCCGAGCTGATGATTGCGGGACAGCGGTCCCGTGGCCGTGAGGATCAGGTCGCCCATCCCCGCGAGCCCGGCGAACGTCGCGGGCTCGGCGCCCAGGGCCACGCCGAGTCTCGTGATCTCGGCGAGTCCCCGCGTGATGAGGGCGGCCCGCGTGTTGTGCCCGAGTCCCAGCCCCTCGAGGATCCCGGCCGCGAGGGCGATCACGTTCTTCAGCGCGCCGCCCAGCTCGACGCCGAGGACGTCGGTGGCGGAATACACGCGGAAGTAGCTCGTCGAAAACACCTGCTGCACGCGCTGGGCGACGGTGTGCTCCCGGGCCGCCGCGACGACGGCGGTCGGGTGGCGCGCGTACACTTCCTGGGCGAACGACGGGCCCGACAGGACGGCGATCTGCGCGCTCTTGGGCAGCACGTCGCCGAGCACGCAGGACATCGTCTGGAGCCGCTCCGGCTCGAGGCCCTTCGACACGCTGACGACGATCGCCCCGCGCGCGACGGCGGGCGCCGCCCGCGCCATCACGTCCCGCACGGCGTGCGACGGCGCCGCCGACACGACCACGTCGGCGCCCCGCACGGCCGCCGCCACGTCCTCGCTCGCCGTGAGCCCGGCCGGGAGGGCCGCGCCCGGCAGGAACACCTGGTTCACGTGCTCGCGGTTCACCTGCTCCACGACCTCGGGCTCGCGCGCCCACAGCGTGACCGCCTCGATCCCGCCCCCGCCCCCGCCCCCACCCTCACCCTCCCCCTCGCCCTTGCGCGCGAGCAGGTCCGCGAGCGCCGTGCCCCAGGCGCCGCCGCCCACTACGGCGATACGGGTCACACCACCCCCCAGCCCGATTGCGGATTGCGGATTGTGGATTGCGGATTGTGCGAACCGACCTTCAGTCGACGAATCCGCAATCCGAAATCCGCAATCCGCAATTGACGCTTCACGCCGCCACTCCCTTCCTCGTCCGGAACCGATTCTCGGTACCATCCATCAGTCGCCGGATGTTGGCCCGGTGCGAGTACACGATCAGCAGCGCGAGCACCACGCTCGCCCAGAATGCGGACGGCTCCCCCTCCCCCTCGGCCGGTGCGGTGACGCGCACCCAGAGCGGGAACAGCACGGCAACCGCGAGCGAGGCGACCGACACGTAGCCGGAGAGCCACAGCGTCGCCCCCCAGATGGGCAGCGAGATCAGCACTGCCAGCGGGGCGAGCGCGAGGAACATCCCGGCCGCGGTCGCCACGCCCTTGCCGCCCCGGAATCGCACGTACGGCGAGAACATGTGCCCGAGCACGGCGGCGATCCCGAGCGCCACCGTGAACCAGGCGGGGCCGTTCGACCAGGGCCCGAGGATCGTCACGGGGACGGCGCCCTTCGCCACGTCGACCACGCCGACGGGGATCGCGTACTTCCAGCCGAGCACGCGGTACACGTTCGTCGCCCCGAGGTTCTTCGAGCCGTGCGCCCGCAGATCGATGCCCCGCCCCAGCTTCCCGGCGATGTAGCTCGTCGGCGTGGCGCCGATCAGGTACGCGAGGAGGAGCATCAGCCCCAGGCCGAAGTCGTTCACCGGCGGGCCGTCTCCCGCTTGCGGCGGAACTTGATGTTCACGGGCGAGCCCGTGAACGCCCACGCCTCCCGGAAGCCGTTCAGGAGGTAGCGCGTGTACGATTCGGGCACCGCCTCCGGGCGGTTCGACACGATGGCGAACCGCGGCGGCGCGGTGCCGATCTGCGAGGCGTAAAGCAGCCGCACCGACTCGCCGACCGGTTGCGGCGGCTGCTGCCGTTCCAGCAGCGTCTCGAGCACGCGGTTCACCTCCGCCGTCGGCACCCGCTTCTCCCGTTCCTCGACGACCTCGACGATCAACTCGAGCAGCCGAGTGACCCGCTGACCCGTCTTGGCGGACACGTAGAGAAACGGGATGAACTGGAGGAACGGCGCGCGCTCCTTGAGCTCCCGCTCGCCGCGCACCGCCGTGTTCGTATCCTTCTCCTCGATCAGGTCCCACTTGTTCACGGCGATGACGATGGCCGCACCCCGCTCCCAGGCGTCGTTGGCGATCTTCAGGTCCTGCACGTGCATGCCGTCCTTCGCGTCCACCACCAGCACGCACACGTCGGCGCGCTCGATGGCCCGCGAGGTGCGGAGCGTCGAGTAGAACTCGATGTCGTCCTCGACCTTGCTGCGCTTGCGGAGACCCGCCGTGTCGATGAACACGAGGGTTCGCCCGTGGTAGCGAAGCGGCGTGTCGATCGCGTCGCGCGTGGTGCCGGGCTCAGCCGCCACCACCAGCCGCTCTTCGCCGAGCAGCCGGTTCACGAGGCTCGACTTCCCCGCGTTGGGCCGGCCGACGACCGCCACGTGGATCTCGGCCTCCTCGCTCGCCTCCGGGGCCGCGGGCAACAGCTCGACCACCCGGTCCAGCAGGTCGCCCGAGCTCTTGCCGACCGCGGCCGACACCGGGAACGGATCGCCCAGGCCGAGCTCGTAGAACACGAGGTGCCGCGTGTCCTTGGGCAGCTGGTCGGCCTTGTTGGCGACCAGGATCACCGGACCGCGTGCTTTCCGCAGGTACTGGGCGATCTCCAAATCTGCGGGGTGCACCCCCTCTTCCACGTCTACGAGGAACAACACGACGTCGCTCGCGGCCACCGCCGCCTCGACCTGCGTCCGGATCGCGCGGTTGAGCTGGTCGTGCGCGCCCGGCACCATCCCGCCCGTGTCCACCAGCCAAAAGCGCCGTCCGTTCCACTCCGCCGCGCCGAAGTGCCGATCGCGCGTGACGCCCGGGCGAGCGTCCACGATCGCATCCCGGCCCCCGATGAGTCGATTGAACAGCGTCGACTTCCCGACGTTGGGGCGGCCGATGATGGCCACGGTGGGCGCGCCCCTCACTGCCCCGCCTCCCCAATTGCGGATTGCGGATTGTGGATTGCGGATTCTGAGGACCGCCCATCCAATCCGCAATCCGAAATCCGCAATCCGCAATCGACTAGCACGTCCGCAAAGTCATACGACAGGTGCATGGGAACGGGCAGGCGCGCCGCGACGTCCGGCGAGCGCCCGCTCGATCGCCGCCGCCGGCAGGAGGCCCGCCGTCGTCACGGTCGGGCCGAACAGCGTATTCTCGATCACCACCAGCTCGAAGCGCGCACTGGTGGCGGCCGTCAAATCCTCGAGCACCGCCGGCAGCAGCGGCCCCATGGCCGCCCCGGTCACGACCCCCACCCGCTTCCCCGCCAGATCCGGCAGCCGGCCCCGCGCTGCCGCGATCCGCGTCTGCAGGTAGCGGACCGACCCCACGCCGTTCTCGCGCTGCTCGAAGTCGCCGTACCATTCGGCCGCCGGGAGCGCCTCCCCCGCCTGCAGGTACAGGTCGTCGGCGCCGTAGCACCACGGCACCCCGCGCTCGGCGAGCGCGCGGGTCGCGAACCGGTCCACCGTCGCGAGCGCCGCGCGGCACTCCTCCCGCGTGGGCTCGCGCACGAGCCGGCGCTTCGAGAACTCGGTCAGCGCGACCGGGACCACGGACACGGAGAGGACCGCGGCACCGAGCCCGTACAGATCGGTCAGCGTGCGGACCAGCTCCGCGCCGTCGTTCACCCCCGGCACGAGCACGACCTGTGTGTGGAAGGCGATCCCCCGCGCCGCGAACCCCCGGAGTTGCGAGACGATCTCTGGGGCCTCCGGATTGCGCAGCAGCCAGCGGCGGATCGTGGGCTCCGTGGCGTGCACCGAGACGTACAGCGGCGACAGCCGGTACTCGATGATCCGCTCGACGTCCCACGGCTTCAGGTTGGTGAGGGTCGCGAAGTTGCCGTAGCGGAACGACAGCCGGTAGTCGTCGTCGCGGATGTAGAGCGGCTCCCGCATGCCCTGCGGGTTGCCGTCCACAAAGCAGAAGTCGCAATGGTTCGCGCAGCGCCGGATCCGGGGCGGCTCGAGCGTCACGCCCATCGGGAGGCCCTCCGGCCGCTCGATGTCGTACTCGACCGCCTCCCCCGTGGGCAGCCTCGCGGCCAGCACGAACCGCTCGTCCGCCGTGAGGAACTCCCAGTCGAGAAAATCCTCCAGCGCGCGGCCGTTCACCGCCAGGAGTTCCGTTCCCGGGACGAGCGCCAGCTCGGCACCGAGTGAGTCGGGGGCCACCGATTGGATGCGAATCACGTACTCCCCTGACCTTCAAGGACTTTATGAAGCCTGACCTCGCAACTCCAATACAGGTCATGACTTCCGACAGCCAGATAATATGGCTCAGGAAGCGCGAATGCGCCAGCCGGCGATGCCCTTCCCGTCCGCTTTGACGTCGAGCTCCTGGCTCTGAAGCGGGGGCAGGCTCGGGATGTCCTGCGGCACCGCGGCGACCACCTGGCCGCGCGCGTCGAGGAACTCGAAGGTGACGTGGAAAGCCTTGGAGGGGGCGGACTTCAGGTTCGTGGCGAGCGCGCTGAGCGACCCCCCGGCCGAGTCCGGGAGGAAGACCGACACCGCCACTTCTACCGCTAAGCCGGAATCAGCGCGCGCCAGATAGGCGACGGTCGAATCGCGCCGCCCCCGCAGGTCCCAGCCCGCGGCCACCAGTTTGAGCGACGCGCGGTTCAGCGGGTCGAGCGCCAGCACGCGTTGCGCGACGGGAAGCACGCGGGCGGAGTCGCGCACCTGGTAATACGCGACCCCGAGCGAAAACAGCGCCTCGCGGCGATACGGATTCTTGTCGAGCCCCAGCGACAACGCCCGGATCGCGGGCCGGTAGAACCCCTGCCCCACGAAGCGCTCGCCCGTGCCGAACAGCTCCGTCGGGTCCAAATCGGGCGCGTGGGCGGCGAGAGAGTCGAAGACCGCCGCCGCTTCGGCGGGCCGGCTGCTCTGGGCGTACAGCGTCGCGAGCGAAATGACGGCGTCCATCTGGTCGGGATAGGCCGCGAGGCACTCGCGCAGCGCGGCGATCGCGGGGGCGAACGCCGTCGCGAGCGTGGCGCTGTCGGCCGCGAGCTGGTCCCGGAGGGCGCCGCGGGCGGCCCGGGCCTGCGCGACGGCCTGGGCGCGGGCGGTCGAGTCCCGCGTGAACAACCGCTGGTCCGCCGGGGCGAGCGTCCGCCCGCGGGATTTGCGGGACTGCGACGACGCGATGAGCTTCGCCAGCACCGCGGAGTCGCCCGGCAGGGCGCGCGTGATCGAGTCGAAGCGAGCCCGGAGCCGCAGAACCTCCTGCGCTGCCGGATGGCCCTGCACCCGCCGCACCAGGAGCCGCCAGGCGTTCGACAGCGCGTCCCGCTTCTCTCTGGCGAAGGCGGTGTCGCCGCCCGCGACGGCGGCGGTGCGCCGGTAGTAGGCGAGCGCCGAGTCGTCGTTGTCCTTGGTCGCGTACAGCCCCGCGAGCGCCGCGAACGGCTTCGGATTGGTGGAGTCGAGCCGGACGGCGAGATGAAACAACAGCGCCGCCGAGTCTTCCTTGCCCTCCTGCCACGCGGCGAGGCCGTTGTTCACCGTTTTGGCCCAGAGCTGCCGCCGGTAGCCGTCGATGTCCGCCGCGCACTTGGGCGCGAGCGCGAGGGCGCGGGCGAAGCTGGTGTCCACCCCAGCGGCGTCGTTCATCTCGAAGTAATAGCGGCCGAGGTAGTACCAAGCGGCGGGATTCTTGCCCTGCTGGTTCTCGACGATCGCTTCGGTAAGCACCTTCTTGGCCTGGACGAGCTGCTGATCGCGCTGAATGGATTTCTCGGCTGCGGTCCTCAGGTACAGCACGCCGCCGTTGACCTTGAAGTGCCCGGCGGCGAGCTCGCAGGGCGGCTGGGGCGGCACGAACCGCCCTTGGGCGGCGAGCGGGACGCCGCCGCAGAGGCCCGACGAGAGGGTGACGAGAGCGGCACGCGCGACGGCACGCATGGCGAGGCTAGAAATGGCGTCGTTCCTGGCTAAACGCAAGGCCGGCCCAGGGTTGCGGGGCCGGCCAGGAGAGCGGGCGACCGGATTCGAACCGGCGACGTCCAGCTTGGGAAGCTGGCATTCTACCCCTGAATTACGCCCGCGGGGTTACCGCTACATCAGTTACACGGTCGGGCTGGCTGTCTAGGCCCGTGGTGCCACAGGTGGTGCCAAACTCCATTGCGCGCAAGGCACCCAACCGCTCCCCCAACTTAGCCGCATGCTGCTCGACGCGGTACTCCACCACATTAGCGCGGTGTCGGACCTGGCCCAGGTGCCCGTACACCCGGCGCACCATCGACTCGCCGCCGTGGCCCATCTCCCGCGCGACCGTGTAGACGCTCACGGGCGCCCCCCGATCGAGCGTCTGGATTCGCGCCGCGCAGTACGTGTGACGGAACATCTTTGAGCGGATCTCACCTGGCTTCCAACCAGCGCGCTCCGCCACGGCGTCGAGCAGCTTGTGGAAGTCGGTCACCATCGCCTCGTCACCCGTCCGGTAACTTGGGAATAGCAACCGGCTCGGTGGCCGCTCGGCGAGATAGCGCTCGAGGATCTCCCGAAGCTGCGGCCACAGCGGTACGGACCGGTGCGACGTGCTCGTCTTCAGGCGCCGCCACGCGTTGGGCCGGAAGGTGACCACGCCGCGATCGAGTGAGACGTCGCCCACCTCCAGGCCCAGGACCTCGGATTCGCGTCCGCCGGTCAGCAGGAACGCCGCGACGAGTTCGTAACCGAAGGGGGGAGCGGGCGGCGCTGCCCTCGAGGTGGCCGGTACGTCCGCGCTGCCTCAAGCAGAAGGGCCGCGTCCGGCACCTCGAGCCACTTCGCCTCCACGCGACGAGCCGCGGGCTTTTCCAACAGGTCACCCACCGGGTCGTACCCTGACGGCACCGCGCGCTCGGCTCGCGCGCGCCGGTACAGGTTCGAGAGGGCATTGAGGTGGTGGACGCCAGCCCAGCGTCTCACGGAGCGGCCGTGAACAACGTCTTCATCAATTACAGCTAGTCCATTCGCTGCCATGCATCGTACTCGGCCGGAGTGTCCGCCAAGACGCCGTGAGCGGCTCGGCCGTCGGGTCTGGCGGGCCACCACACTCCGACGACGTTTGACAACAAGCCATTCGGTTGCCCGACAGTCGCCAACAACGGCCGATACGCGTCGTTCACCAGGTCCTCCGGGTCGAGACCGGGCGGTCCCATCGCAGGCGGACGGTGAACCTGGAAGCCAGCCGCCTTCACGGCGTGCTCCCAATCCTGTTGGCTGATGAACTGGCGTATCATGGTGGTGGCTCATCGTACCAAGATGAGGCGTCGGACACCAGCGGGGTCCGTTGTCTGCTGGTTCGGTCAAACGGGAAGACCGGATGGGGGCCGCTGGTGCCCGTGGCAACAGATAGTGTTTGCTACCAATCTTGCTACGTGACGGCACGGACTATCTCGCCAAGTTCAGCAGCCTCCGCAGCTCCGCTTCCGGCAGCGCCTCCAACTCTTTCCGGCTGGGTAGCTCGTCAAGTCCGCACGACAAGAAGCGGTGGGCACCTTTGGACGAAGTGAAGTGCAGCCCTCGCAAGGATGGGGACGGCAGGTGCCCTGCGTCCGACGCCCCAGTACGGACACCTGTGTCTCTCGTAACAGTCCACGTCTCGCCCTGATCGTCAAACTGCCGCTTGTCTCGCGGGTCCATGTATGTCTCCTCCAGCTTCGCTACGTCAAGCTACCGCTCCTTCTGGTCGTTGCCCCAGCGCTCGCTATCGACGGGGGGCTGACCGGTACAGGAAGAAAGGAAAACGCTACTCTGCCGTCGCTACGGCTTACTGAACATCGACGTTTCCACTCACGTCGACTGATCCGCTGACCCGGACACCGCTGCCGAGACCGGTGGACCGTAGGCCGATTTCGCAGGCATCTCGTCCGCTTTGTTCGGACCGGTCGTTGCACATTCGGGCAATAAGCTCAGCGACGTGAAACTGGTCTGCGGTTGCCCGGCGCTCATGCGCGTGCCACTGTACCATGACCCAGATGAAGCCGAGCGCGCACAGGATCGTTCTTGTCCAGCGAAGCCGCATCATAGTCGTGGCCTCCGAGCCTGCGAATGGGGGTCTCGAGCGTACTCGTCAGAATGATCGGCGGCTAGGGTGGGGCGTGCGGCACCAGGGAGGCCGCCGCCTGATGCACCATGCCCCGCACGTTTACCGCTACCGGGGCTTTGTCACCCACGTGTGCTCCTCCGCTTGCTTCCGGCCTGACCTTGTATTACAGTGTCATACATGAGGGCTGTAACTATCCGGCTCGACTCCAAACTCCAGCGGGAACTCGACGGCCTGTGCCGCCGCCTCGGCCGGACGCGCAGCGAAGTCGTCCGGGACGCGCTCCGCCGCCAAATCGCGCTGCTCCAGTTCGATGAGGGGCGGCGACGCCTGATGCCCTACGCCGAGGCCGCCGGCTACCTGACTGATGAGGACGTCTTTCGCGACGTGTCGTGAAGGTCTTCTTCGACACGAACGTTCTCATCAGCGCCTTCACGACGCGCGGACTTAGCGCTGACCTGTTCCGCCTCGTCGTCGCCGAGCACGAGTTGCTAACCGGGGAAGTCAATCTCACGGAGCTCCGTCGGGTGTTGCGCGAGCGATTCAAGGTGCCGCCAGCCGAGATCGCCCTAGTTGAGGATCAACTCCGCGCTCACACGATTGTCGCCCGACCGGCCGCTCCCTCTGATCTCCCGCTGCGCGATGCGGATGACGCCTGGGTGCTCGCCTCGGCGCTGGCGGGTGGGGCCGAGCTTCTCGTCACCGGCGATAAGGATCTGCTGAGCGTCGCCGAGCAGGCCCCGCTGCCGACCGTGGATCCGCGTGGCTGCTGGTCGCAAGCCCGACATGAGCCTAGATTAGCAGCGATCTCAGGAGTTCCGGAAACCCGATGATGCGCGATTCTTCCCCGCTCCACACATCGAAGCCGCTGACCGATCCGGTCCTCGCCGAGATCGTGCGTCGGCTCGTGGCGGCGTATCACCCGATCCGGGTCTACCTCTTCGGTTCCATGGCGCGCGCTGACGCGGGGCCGGACAGCGATTACGATCTATTGCTCGTGGTCCCCGACGAGGCCGCGGCGCAGCGGCGGGGCAGCCGGCTTGCCTACGAGGCGCTGCGTGGCACGGGGGCGGCCGCCGACGTCCTGGTCTGCACGCGGACCTACTTCCAAGAGCGGCTTCACCTTCAGGCCTCCCTTCCCGCTATGGTGGTCCGGGAAGGCGTGCTCCTGCATGCCGCATGACCCGGCCCGGGTCGCCGACACAAGGGCGTGGCTTCAGAAGGCGGACAATGATCTCCGGGCCGCGGAACACGACCAGACCGCACGCCCACCGCTGCTCGGCGACGTGACGTTCCACTCCCAGCAGACCGCAGAAAAGGCCTTCAAGGCATTTCTCACCTGGCACGATCGCCCCTTCCGCAAGACACACAACCTCGAAGAGCTAGGCGAGGCGTGCCTCGCCCTCGATCGCTCGCTGAAGGCCGTGGTGGACCGGGCGGTGCCGCTGACGCAATACGCCTGGCGGTTTCGATACCCCGGCGAGCCAGGGGAACCGACCCCTGCCGAAGCGGAGGAGGCGCTGACCGTCGGGCGAGAGGTTTTCCAGTCCGTCCGGGCTCGGCTGCCGGGAGAGGTAACAGCATAACGGGCGCCGTGGTGCCACAGGTGGTGCCAACGCTGGCTGTTCTGGCCGGCGCTGGTCGTCGCTCGCGTCACGTAACTCGTTGAAAAATCAACGGCCGTCGCTGGTGAGCAACGGCCGTCTCGTCTGCACGACTCCGTGACCTAGCAACGCGTTGCTCGACGCGGTACTCCCCCACCTCGGCCCGATGCCCGAGCCCCCGCTCGCCTTCTTGCGCCGCGGCTGGCGCGGTCGCATGATCAGATGTGCAAGGTCGGGGATTGAGCCCGGGCGCCGTGAAACGTCACCACGAGGCGCTCCGCCCGTGCTCCTTACCGTCGAACCACGGAGGGTCTTTATGTCGATCCGATCGATTTTCAGCGGGGCGCTGGCGACGGGCGTGTGGGCGATCCTCGGTTGCGGGGCCGACTCCATGGGGCCGCCGGAGCACCTGTCGATCTTGGCAAATCGCGAGACCGGCGGCGCGCACGCCCAGTACAGCTGGCACGCGGGAGACGATCTACTCGCGCAGGCTGGGGTCCCGGGACCCGATGTGGCTGGGGCCGCGAACGGGGACATCCTCGAAGTGACGGGCACAGGCACCCTGAGCCTGCATCTCAAGTCGATCACCGGCGGCGGGACGTTCGTGCACAAGAACGCCGCCGGAAGCGTGCTCGGCTCGGGGACCTGGACGGCGACGACGCTGGAGAGCTTCCAGTCCTACGGCCCGTCGCCGGACTTCCCGGCGAGCTTCCGCGCCGGCACGGCCGTGATGAGGATCCGGCTGCTACCCGCCGGCGGGGGGGCGGGGATCGACGGAATGCTGCAACTCGGGTGCATCCTGCCGGGTGGGGAGGCGGACGACCCCGGCAGCGCCTTCGAAGGGGTGAAGGTGTCGGTGACCGCCGGCCCGAACTTCAACCGGGTCCTCGGCAACGAGACCCTGGGGTTCAGCCCGACGCTGTTCATCGCGCAGTAGTCCGGCAGGTCGCCATTCATCGCCCGCCGTAAGTTCGCCCGCGAGCAGACTGTCGCCGGAGGTCGTCGTGACCCCAGCGACGCCGAGGAGGCGTGCGCCGGCGGTAAGCGCACTCGCCGTGGTGCCAATGGTGGTGCCAACGCGGGCGTTTCTGGCCGACGCTGGGCGTCGCGCGCGTCGCGTAACTCGTTGAAAAATCAACGGCCGTCGCTGGTGCGCGACGGCCGTCTCGTCTTGGGAAGCTGGCATTCTACCCCTGAATTACGGCCCGCGGGGTATTCGAATGTGGCGTCACATCATCCAATCTGTCAACGGGTTTCGTAGGGGCGCAGCATGCTGCGCCCCTACGCGCAGCTACGACCGACGATACCGCCAGCCCGCGATCCCCATCCCGTCGGCCTTCAGGGTGAAGGCGTGGTTCGCGCCCGCGGCGAGCGCCGGGACCGGCTGGGGCTGCGTCGCCACCACGTTGCCCTTGGCGTCCAGGAACTCGAAGGTGACCGTGAGCGGCGTGCTCGGCTTGGACCGGCTGTTCGTGAGCAGCCCCTCGACGCTCGCCGCGTTCTCCGTCGTGGTGAAGTTGGACACCGTCACCTCGACCGGCAGCGTGTCGGCGACCTGCAGGTAGTACAGCACCGAGTCCTTCTTCCCGAGTAGCTGCCACGCCCCGACCAGCTTGGCGATGGTGTTCTTGTTCATCGGGTCCAGCGCGTAGAGCCGCTGCGCGAGCGGCAGCACCCTGCTCGTGTCACCCACGAGAAAGGAGATCCCCGAGAAGTTGTAGAGGGCATCGCGCGAGTACGGGTTCTTGGCGAGGCCGGCGTCGTACAACCTCGAGGCGATCCGGTACTGCGGGTCGGCCACCATGTGGAACTTCCGCATCGTGTCGACCGCGACCGGATCACACCGGGCGGCGATCTGCCGCGGAGTGGGGAGCGGCGTTTTCTTGCGCTGGGCCGCACGGCAGGCGCTCGCGATGGCCGTGCTGTCGGGCGCCTGGGGGACGGCGTTGAGGACGTTTTGGGCCGCCGCGATCAGCTCGCTCGCGTCGGCC
>WNFU01004766.1_pt1 | contig 25556 bp, 23 predicted proteins | sample 5400121 | NCBI WGS metagenome assembly WNFU01 (sample SAMN13153360, study PRJNA577476) | soil metagenome | isolation source: 100 cm soil or saprolite under grassland replicate 1 | place: USA:California | collected 2016-06-15 | reverse complement strand
GCGACTGACCACCATCACCGCCACCACAGCGCCGACCCCGGTCGGCGCTGCCGCGTCTGTGGCCCTCCCCACCAGATGCTGCCGAACCATCCCCACGCAATTACGCCGAACGATCACCAAACAAACCTGCCGGCAACAGGAGGTCGGGCCTTCAGCCTGGCGGTTGCTAGGCGCAGTCCACGCACCGGCCGTTGACGAGGAGACGGGCGTTCACAGTCAGTCCGCACTTACGACAGGTTGCGGTCCGCTGGGTTCGCGCTCGGCGGTGGCAGTCGCACTCGTGGCAGACGGGACACTCAGGCTGGCCACACACTGGGCACGGGAAGCGGCGGGTGGCCCTGGTAGCTTGGCAGGTCGGGCAGTGGAAGGTGGCCTGGTAGCCGCTGCCGGGATGGTGCGGGACCGGATCGGCGAGGTGCAGCCGGGCGATTCCCCACAGATCGTGCTCGGCGAACACCGCGTACACGCGCCGGCTGTCAGCGACGGCGTCGAGGTAGAACGAGCGCCGCCGACCGCCGGGGTAGGGCCACCAGGCCTCGACCCGGCGGTCCTGGCCAGGTCGAAGGCGGTACAGCGGGTGGCCGGCTGGGAGCGGCTCATCGCGCCAGGGGGCTGGACGCGTCTCGCCGGCCCGTGCCGCGAAGCTGATCATCTGGGAGGCGAGGTCCACTAGGGCGACGAAGCCCTCGCAGCCGAGCTGACCGGCCAGCGCGATCGCGCAGACCTCCCGAGAGGCGTTGGACTGCTGGTAGAGCAGTGGCAGGTGGCGCGCCGCCACTGCGTCGCCGGCGAGCACCCCGTGCACCAGCTCTTGGGGCAGCAGGAGCGTGGCGGCGAAGTAGTCGGAGATCCGTTCCAGCTCTTGCTCGGGGTCGGGCCGCTGGTGGACCCAGTTCAACAGCACCTCGTCGTGCTCGCTGTGATGGTGCCCGGCTTCGTGGAGCAGGGTGAAGTTCTCCCGGCGCGAGTATGGCGTGGGCTGGTAGATGATGCGGTCGTCGTCGATGATGGACAGCCCGTCGCACCAGCCGCCGAAGCCGCGGCCCGGGCCGGGGTCTCCGGGTTGGACACGCAGGCCGAGGTGCTCCACGATCGCCCGCGCGGGGTGGGTGGCGAGGGCCGCCCGGACCGTCGGCGACAGCCGGTCGACCAGCTGCTGGGCCCAGCCGCGGGCAGTACGCGGGGTGGGCATCAGCCGAAGTCATCCAGGATCGAGCGCAGGAGCGAGAGCCACTGCTCAGGCGAACCTTCTTTGCCGCCGCGGAACCGGACGCTGCGCAGCTGCTGTCTGGCCCGTGCCGCCACCGCCTGTGGCTCCCGGGCGTGGCGGTCTGCCCATCCGAACACCTCGTCATGGAAGGCCGCCGAGACCAGAAACGCGCTCAGGCCGCGATCATCGGGTCGCGCGTCCGCGGGCCTAAGCGCGTCGACCGGCACACGCAGGGCGGCCGCCAGGGCCTGGGCCGTCCAGGCGGGCACGGCGGCGGCAGGGTTGCGCTCCAACCGCGACAGGTCCCTGATGCTGATGGTTGTGCCGTGCTCGCCGACGGTGGCGGCAAGGCCAGCCAGGTCGAGCCCGCGGCGGCGCCGGGCGGCGGCGACGACCGGACCGGCGACGGTGACCTGCGGCTGTGGTACGAGGCCGAGCCTCGCAGCGACCGGGTCGTCGGTGAGATCGGGCACCGCGTAGGCGGGCGTGGCTGTGCGCCACAGGTCGCGGAGCCAGCCGAGGGCGGCCGTCGCCTCGGCCCGGTCGATCTCCGGGAACTCCTCGGCTGCGGGCGGCGGCTGGCCGCGGTCGAGGTGGTCGAGGTAGCGGTCCACGAGGTCGTCGACGGGGTCGGGCGGCTGGTCAGGCATGGTCGTCCTCCGTTGGATCGCACTTGGCCCGCAGTCTGCCGATGGCCTGGTTGACGAGCTGGGCGACGCGCTGCGGGCTGACCTGGAGCTCACCGGCGACCTCAGTGGCGGGCCGGGCTTTCATCACCCGCTCGACAAGAGCGTGGCGTTCGCGGGGTGGGAGTCCAGGCAGCTCGCGTTGTGCGCACTCCAAGCGCAACCTGGCAAGCACGATCCGCTCGACGTCGGCCTGCTCGTCAGCCAGGTCGTGGGCGTCTTCCTCCAAGGGGATGGTGGGGTGGCGTTGCGCCCGGCGGAGCTCGTCATAGGCCCGCTGGATGGTGCGCCGGACGAGCAGGGCGCCCAGGTCGCGCGTGTCGGCGGGCAGCCCGAGCCGCTGCAGTTCGATGACGACCTTCTGCACGACGTCGCCGGCGGACACCCCGGCGAGCGCCCGTCCCTCCAGCACCCAGACGGCTGCGTGGTACATGGCCTTTCGGTGGGCCAGGTAGATCCCGCCCCAGTCCGGGGTACCGGCACGCACACCCGCCAGCAGGACATCGTCAGACTCGACCGTTTCCACGCGGCGGAGCATACAGCCGACGCATCCAGCGCCGGCGGACTGGGGAGGCGCACACGCAGCGGCCCGACCGGTCGGCCGGTCGGGCCAGGACGAACCCGGGTGGCAGGCCGGTCAGGTCGAGGTCTACGCGACGCTCGACCAGCGGCAGGCCCTGGGCGGCCTTGGCGATCTCGGCGGCGGCCAGCACCCCACCCATCCAGGATACGTAGGGGGCGCTCACCGCGGTGGGCGCGGCCCCCGGTGTTGGGATGGTCGCCTCGGCGTAGGCCCGGCGGACCAGGTCGGCCAGGCGCCGGCCGACCAGTTCGCCGGCCCGCTCGCCGTCCAGCCGCCCTGCGGCGACCGCGGTCGCCACATCAGCGTCGGTCAGGGGCGCGCCGAGCGCCAGAGAGAGCACCCGCTCGACGGGCAGGCCGGTCTGCTCGGCCCAGACCGCGGCCTGGCTGGCGGGCGGGTCGAGGTCGACGAAGTCGCAGTAGGGGCAGGCGAACCCGTCGCCGAGCCGCTCGCGTTGCAGGTGCAGGGCGAGCCCGTCGACCCCGAGCGACAGGGTCGTCTCGGCCAGCAGGTCGGCGACTTGCAGGCGGCCGTCTACCGTGTCGACCGAGGACACCGCGATGCCGGCGAACCCCGGGGCAGGGCTGGCCGCCACCCACTGGGCCACGGTTCCCTCGATGTGGCTGGCCTGCCAGCCGAGCCGCTGCAGGACGCCGGCCAGCCAGGCTGCCTTGGCGCCTCGCTCGTCGCCGGTCGAGGCTGGGTAGCGGTAGGGGTTGCGGGCCGGGTCGAAGGAGTCGTCGTCGACCACCACGGCGCGGCCGGTCAGCTCGGGCAGGCAGCCGAGCACGCCGACGGCGCTGGATCCCACCGACCCGGCTCCCAGCACCGCCAGGCTGATCGGCCGCGACCGGCGGCGCTCGATCGGGGGGGCCGGCCGCCGCCGGTGGTCGGCGAGGTTCCAGACCAGCCCGGCCGGGAGCGGCACGTGGGCCATGCCGAGCGGGCCGAGCACATGTTTGGCCACCGCGGCGGCAGCCAGTGTGGCTGCGGCCTGCAGGCCAAGCCCCAGCCCACCCGAGTCCAGCAGCTGCGGGGTGCGGCCGACCCGGGCGGTCCACTCGTCGCCACCGACCCACAGGTCGGCGCGGCCGATCGTCGCGCCCGCCGCTACCACCAGGTCGCGGGTCGCCGACCGGGTGGCGGCGGGCCGGGTCGCCGCCAGCCGGTCGTAGCCGTCGGTGATGCTGGTGGCCGCCCACGGGTTCGGCCCGACCGGGGCATCGCCGTCGACCACGATGTGGGGCAGCAGCCGGCCCAGGATGCTCACCAACGCCAGCCCGGCGACGCCGGCGGGCTCGCCTAGGCCAGGGGCGAGACGGACGACCACGCGCACTGCGTCCAGCGCCTCGAGCACTCCGGCGGCGCCGACGCCGGTACGGTCGGCGCCAAGCGCCAGTCGGGGGTCGCTCATGCCACCCGGATCCAGGCAGCTCGGGCCGGCCCGGCCGGTAGCTCCACCCAGCGGGTGCCGCGCAGCACGTATACCCCGCAGGCGTCCAGGCCTCGGCGCAGCCCCAGGCCGAAGAAGGGCACCACGATGCTCAACGCCCCCTGGTGGGTCAGGGCCGGGTTGTGGTCGTCGGTGGCCGAGTGGAATGCCTCGCCGGGGTGGCTGTGGATGCGGCCCACGTACCGTTCCCCGGAGCGCAGCGCGGCCGCGCACTCCAGCTTGCCGGCCAGCGGCACCTCCACCCAGCACCCACCACCCGCCCGGCTGGCCTGCTGGGTTGGAACCACGAGCCGGTCGGCCGGCCCGCCGTCCCGCGCGGCCAGCAGCGCCGTGCCCTCTAAGCCCTGTGCGCCCTGCTCCTCGAAGAAGGCGCGGGCCTGCTCCAGCAGGGCCCGGGTGACCACGACCGGGTTCACCGCCCACACCGCCGCAACAGGTGGTCCAGCAGCTGGGCCAGGCGCAGCCGGTGGCGGTGCCGGTCCCAGCTGTCGGCCACGTGGCCGGGGTGGGTGTGGTACTCGTAGGTGCCCTGCACGCACGCGAAGGGCACCTCGAGGACGGGGTGCTGGCTGTGATGCAGCCCGGGCGGCCAGACGGCCCCGGGCAGCGGCACGCCATCGCCGTCGACCACCGATAACCGAAACGGCTCGGCATCGTAGCCGCGACCGTCCAGGCGCAGGACCTGGTCGAGATCGCGCGGCTGGCAGAGGACAGTGGCACCGTCGACCGTCAGCGAGGCCATGCGGTCGCCTAACCGCGCCCGGGCGACCGCGACCTCGTCGTCGAGCAGCTCGGCGAGCACACTGGCGGCCAGCATCAACCGTCCACCTGCGGGCCGCGCGCGAACAGCGCCAACACCTCGTCGCGGTCGATGCCGTAGTCGTCCAGCCGGCCGCTGTCGGTCAGCTCGGTCGCCTGCCCGTCACGCAGCAGGGCCAACCCGTAGTCGCCGTCGACCAGCTGCCCGGCGGCCACGAAGTAGGTCACGGCCGTCCGGACCGTCTTGTCGACCCGATCGTGGCGGTGGACCTCGAACCGGTGCTCGGCACCGGCCGGGGTGCGGATCACCACCTCGATCGTGTGCCGATGCTCCTGCGCCGTGGCGGAGACGGACTCGGTCGTCATGTGCGCTCCTTGGTGCACTGTGGCCCGCGGGTCGGGCCGTCACTCGGGAGTCGACATCCGGGCGATCGATGAAAGGGTGGAAGAACTTCTTTCGCCTCACCGAACTGACTCGCGGGTAGCGACCATCTTGGCTTCCGCTCGTCGTCCACAGCGGACAACGGACAATCTGAATACCCCTCATAAGGCCGCCGCCAATCCCTGCCCGTGCGGCCACCTCGGCGACCCCGATCGCGCGTGCCGCTGCGGGGCCGAGGAGGTCCGCCGCTACGAGCGGCGGCTGTCCGGACCGCTGCTGGACCGCGTCGACCTGTACGTGCGAGTGGACCGCGTAGGCGCCGGCGAACTGGAGGCCGCCACCGCGGCCGAGGCGTCGGCGGCCGTGCGCGCCCGCGTGGTCGCCGCCCGCCAGGTCGCCCGCTCCCGGGCTGGCGTCCTGAACGCCCGACGGCTGGCCGGCGCGCCGGTGGGCGTGCCCAACGCCCGGCTGGCCGTCGCCGACCTCGAGGCGGCCTGCCAGCCGACCATCGCCGCCCGAGGCCTGCTCGGGGTGGCCGTCGACCGGCTCGGCCTCTCCGCTCGCGGTTTCCATCGCTGCCTGCGGGTCGCTCGGACCGTCGCCGATCTCGCCGGTGACCCCAAGGTCGACGACCACCACGTCCGCGAAGCCCTCGGCCTCCGCCACCTCGCCCTCGACCCCAACGACCAGGCAGGCGCAGCATGACCCCACGACCAGCCGAACGGGAGGCGGGTCAGGAGCCACCCGGGGGCGCTGTGATCCCACGGCCGAGCGGGCGGGAGGCGGCCAGGGAGCCCCGCCGGAGCGCTGTGGTCCGACGGCCATCGTGGTGGTCAACCGCCACGTCGGCGCGTGACACCCTGCTCGCGCTGGCGGCCACCCCAGGGCCCCTGCCGTCGGTCACCGCGTCCCGGCTCGCCGCCGGGGCCGACCCGACGAGCCTGCTCGACCCGCACAGCCCAGACCCTGGCGAGGTGGCCGCACACCTCAACGACCTCGGCGCCCGCTTCGTGCTGCCGGGTGATCCCGGCTGGCCGTTCGCCGCGGCGCCGCCCGACCCGCCATGCGCCTGGCTGTTCGTGGCTGGTCCGGACCCGCCCCGTCCGGCGGTCTCGGCGGCCATCGTCGGCGGGCGCGGAGCGTCGACGCTGCGGAGGGCCACCGCCCGATCGCTCGCCATGGGACTCGCCGGCGCTGGGATCTGCGTGGTCAGCGGTGGCGCGATCGGCGTCGACGCCTCCGCCCACTGCGGCGCTCTGGATGCTGGGGGCCACACCCTGGTGGTGCTGGGCTGCGGCTTGGACGTGCCCTATCCGCGCAGGAACGTCGAGCTGTTCCGCCGTGTCCGCGAGGCGGGCGGGACCCTGCTGGCCGAGCACCCTCCCGGGGCGCGTCCACTGGCCGCCCACTTCCTGCCGCGGAACCGCCTGATCGCCGCGCTGTCCGGCGCTGTGGTGGTGGTCGAGGCCGGCCTGGGTTCCGGCAGCCTCTCCACCGCCAGAGCGGCCGGCTCCAGGGGTGCCGGTCAGGTGCTGGCCGTCCCCGGTGCCCCCTGGGATCGCGGAGCCGCCGGCTGTAACGACCTCATCCGCGACGGCGCCACCCTCGTCCGCGGCCTCGACGACGTCCTCGAAGCCCTCGCCATCACCCCGAGCACCACCACCCGCCACCTCGCTGCCCCTCGTCTGCCCGACGGCGATGGTGGCGCCACCGGCGCCGCCCGCGGTGGCGGCAGCAAGAGCGGCGGTGGCGCTGATGGCGCTGGCGGTGGCGCTGGTGCCGCTGGTGCCGCTGGTGGTGGTGGTGGTGGTGGTGGTGGCGGCGGCGGTGGTGGTGGCGGCGGAGCCGGCGGCGGTGGCGGTGGGCCCGGCGGCCGCCTTTCGTTGCCGTGGAGGCCGTGGCCGCGGGGAGCGAGCAGGGCCGCCGGGCAGGTGCTGGAGGCGTTGGGTGACGGGCGGGCGGTGGGGGTGGCCCGGCTTGCCGCGGTAACCGGCCTGGCTCCCCCCGGGGTCGAGGCGGCGCTCCTGGAGTTGGAGCTCGCCGGCTTCGCCCGCCGATCGGCCGCCGGTGCGGAGGCCATCGCCCTGCCGTTGCACCCGACGACGACCCGAGGCCCGCCGGCCGCTCCTCGACCTGCTCGGCCTGCCGCGTTTCCCGGACAGGCTTGAGGCCGCCCGGCGGAGCCGCGATCATGCCACTGTGACCAAGACTTCGGGTCCTCGGCGGCAGGCGGCGGGACGCCGCGCCGGAGCGACCGACCCTCCGGCGTCCGCGGCACCGGCTGAGGATGCGGCGCTGGCGCCGCTCGCGCGGCATGCGGTCGAGGTGTTCCTGGCCCATCTCCGGGACGAACGCGGCCTGTCCGCCAACACGGTGGCCGCCTACGAATGCGACGTGGTGCAGTTCTTCCGCTTCGCGGGGCGAGCCAGGGTGGTCGACCCCGCCGCGGTCGACGCGCTGCTGCTGCGGCGCTTCCTGGCCCAGCTCAAGACCCGAGGGCTCGCCGACTCGTCGATCGCCCGCAAGGCCGCGGCGTTGCGTGCCTGCTTCCGTCTGCTGGTCCGCCGCGGGCTGGTCCCCAGCAACCCGGCGGCGGACCTGGGTGCTCCACGCGGGCCGCGGCGCCTCCCGGTGGTGCTGAAGCAGCGCCAGGTCGAGGCGCTGCTTCAGAGGCCAGAGCCCCGGGACCCGGTGGGTCTGCGCGACCGCGCCATCCTCGAGTTGCTGTATGCCACCGGGATGCGGGTCGGCGAACTGTGCGGGCTCGCGCTCGGTGACGTCGATCTGCACGCCGACGTTGCGCGCGTGCACGGAAAGGGCGGCAAGGAGCGCTTGGTGCCATTCGGCGAGCCGGCTCGCCAAGCGCTTCGCGACTATCTGGCCGACGGTCGCGCCGCGATGCTTCGGAACGCGCGGGACCGGTCGTCGGCGCTGGGGGAGCGGGCGCTGTTCTTCAATCGGCGGCATCGGCCAATGACGCCAAGAGACGTACGTGGGATGATCCAGCGCTACCGAGCGGGCCTCGGAGTGCCCGCGGAGACCAGTCCACACACGCTGCGACACAGCTTCGCGACCCACCTGCTGGAGGGTGGCGCCGACCTGCGATCGGTCCAAGAACTCCTCGGGCACGTTGCCCTGACAACCACCCAGACCTACACTCACGTATCGAACGAGCGGCTACGGCGGGTCTACGAGCAAGCTCACCCGCGTGCTTGAGCCGCCCGCCCTGGTCGCCGGACGCCAGGCGTGGGGGTCCGGGCGGCCGCTGGGGGGGAACAAACGCCAGACGGGCTCAGCGAGCGCCGGACGGCCAAAGGGGGGGCTTCTTTGGACGAGCCGTCGTCCGTGAGTCGGCTGTGGGAGGAGTTCAAGCTCAAGGCATCGATCGATGCGCGTGAGCGCCTGATCCTCCACTACGCGCCGCTGGTCAAGTACGTCGCCGGTCGCGTCTCCGTCGGTCTGCCGCCCAACATCGAACAGGCGGATCTCGTTTCCTATGGGATCTTCGGATTGATCGACGCGATCGAGAAGTACGACCTCGAGCGGGGCATCAAGTTCGAGACCTACGCGATCTCACGCATCAAGGGCGCGATCATCGACGAGCTCCGGGCGATCGACTGGATCCCACGCTCGGTGCGGTTCAAGGCGCGCGAAGTCGAGAAGGCCTACGCGGAGCTGGAGAACCGCCTGCATCGCAGCCCCAGCGACGCTGAGGTCGCGCAGGAGCTCGGCATCACCACAGCCGAGCTACACCACATCTTCAGCCAGATCTCGTTCGTCTCGGTGGTCGCCCTCGACGAGCTGCTGTCGGTGGGCTCGGAGCGTGGTGATCGGCTCAGCCTGGTCGACACGCTCGAGGACAAGGGTGCCGAGGACCCGGTAGCGGCGTTCGAGTCCGAGGAGATGAAGACCATCCTCGCGACCGCCATCAACCGGCTCGCCGAGCGCGAGAAGATCGTCATCACGCTCTACTACTACGAGGGGCTGACCCTGGCCGAGATCGGCCAGGTGCTCGGGGTCACCGAGTCGAGGGTCTGCCAGATGCACACCAAGGCGGTCCTCCAGCTCAGAGGGAAGCTCCAGGACGTCCGCTAGGGACCCGGTCGTGCGTCGCCGCAACGGCGCGGCGACGTGACCGGCTCCCGCCGGCGCGGCGTGGCGCGCCGGAGGCGCCTGACCGCCACGCTGGCGGGGCGACGCCCTGCCGCCGAGAGTTGTCCACAATTTCGGTCCGCCGTCCCACAACAGGTCCGCCGAGCCGTAGCGTCACGGAGACCTCGCCGCCGCCTACCAAGGGGACTCTCGTGCACGCCGCTCCCGTCCGCCCACCCCGATCCAGCCCGCTGGCGATGCTGCCGTGGATCGTCGCCGTGATCGCCATGGTGGCGGCCCCGGCGTGGCTGATCCCCGCGCTGGCCGGCGGGGGCGGCGCGCCCGTCCCCGCGGCGGCGCGGGCGTTCCAGCACTCCGCCGCCCGGCCCGCTCCCGACCCGGCTCGTGCGCTGGCCGGCGGCGTCGGGCTCACTCCCGCGCTGGCGGCCGGCGTCGGGCAGTCTCTCGCGTTGGGCGGGTCGAGGGTGCCGGAGCTGCGGCCGCCGGTGGACGGGTCGCTGGTGCGGGGTTTCGAGGAGCCCGCCGGCCCGTTCGGCCCGGGTCACCGCGGGGTCGACTTCGGCGCGGCCCCCGGGGCGCCGGTTCACGCGCCCGCGCGCGGCAGGGTGACCTTCGCCGGACAGGTGGCCGGGACGACCTGGGTGACTCTCGAGGTCGCGCCGGCCGTGCTGGTGACGCTGGGACCGCTGCGGACCCTGGAGTGGTCCGTCGGCCAGGTGGTCGCCACCGGCGACCGTCTCGGCACGCTGGCGAGCGGGCACGCCAGCCCGGACCCGAGCGTGGCAGCGCTGCACCTGGGCTTGCGCGTGGACGGGGTCTACGTCGACCCGTTGCCCTGGCTCGCCGGACTCGCGCGACCGCGCCTGGCGCCGCTGTCCGAACCGGGTGGCCCGCATTGATCACCCGTCCCTGACCCATCGCCCCGGGCGCCCGCCGCGCTGACGGGTCGCCGTCACCGCCGCGGCCGGGCGGCCGTGAACCTCGGCGATGCTCGCATCTCGGTCGCGGCGGGAGCCGTACGTGCTGTGCTATCGTCCGCCCGGGCCTGGGTTTTCCCGGGCTACAACGCACGCCTGTCTACGGGACTCGAACGGTGCTCGCTCCCGAATGTGGAGTGGGTCGGGACACCCGGCAACCCCGCGAACGCGACGCCCGTGGGACGCAGGGCAGGCAGAGGCCAAACCGGATCGACCAGGGAGGATTACCTTGGCAGTCGTCACCATGCGGCAGCTCTTGGAAGCTGGCGTCCACTTCGGGCACCAGACGCGGCGCTGGAACCCGAAGATGAAGCGCTACATCTACGGCGAGCGCAACGGCATCTACATCATCGACCTCCAGAAGACCATGGAGTCGATCGAGTCCACGTTCTCGTTCCTGCGGGACACGGTCGCCAAGGGCGGCACGGTGCTGTTCGTCGGCACCAAGAAGCAGGCCCAGGAAGCCATCAAGAGCCAGGCCGAGCGGGTCACCATGCCGTTCGTGAACTACCGCTGGCTGGGTGGCATGCTCACCAACTTCACCACCATCTACCGGCGGCTCCAGCGCCTGAAGGAGCTCGAGGCGATGGAGACCACGGGGGGCATGGACGTGCTTCCCAAGAAGGAGGTCCTGCGGCTGCGCCACGAGCGCGAGAAGCTCGAGCGCAACCTCGGCGGCATCCGGGACATGACCCGGCCGCCCGCGGCGGTCTGGGTGGTGGACACCCGCAAGGAGCACATCGCGGTGACCGAGGCGCGCAAGCTCGGCATCCCCGTGGTGGCCATCCTCGACACCAACTGCGACCCCGACGAGGTCGACTACCCGATCCCCGGCAACGACGACGCGATCCGGGCCGGCAGCCTGCTCACCCGCATCGTCGCCGATGCCGTCGCCGAGGGACTGCGGCTCCGCGCGGTCTACGGCGCCGAGACCGCCGCCAAGGAGGGGACCGCGCCGGTGGCGGCCAGCCCCGCCGACGAGGAGCCACTGGCGGAGTGGGAGCGCGAGCTGCTCGAGTCCGGTAACGGCGGCGCCACCACCACCGCGGCCCCCGAGCCGGCGGCCGCCGACGCCGCGCCGGCGGCGCCCTCGGCCAGAAGGAGCCGCGCACCGGCGGGCGCCAGGGCCGCGGCAGCGGCGGTGGAGACAGACGCCGACGCTGACACCGCCACAGGGCCGACCTCCAGCGAGGCCTCCCCGGCAGGGACCGCCGAGCCTGCCGCCGCCGAGGCCGAAGCCGCCGAGGCCGGGACCGAGCCGGAGGCCACCCCCGGGCCGGAGGCCGCCACCGCGCCGGAGGCCGCCACCGCGCCGGAGGCCGCCACCGCGCCTGAGACCACCGCCGAGCCAGAGACCACTGAGGACGAGGCGGGCCAGTCCTGACGCCGGCGTCCACGAGCATGACCATGCGTCGCCCTCCGGCCGCCGCGCACGACGAGGCGGCGGCGGTGAGTTGGCGACCTGATGACAAGGAGCACCGTTCCAGATGGAGATAACGTCCGCCCAGGTCAAGGCCCTGCGCGACGCGACAGGCGCGGGCATGATGGACTCCAAGAGGGCACTGCAGGAGGCGGATGGCGACTTCGAGAGGGCCAAGCAGATCCTGCGCGAGGCCGGCAAGGCCGGGATCACCAAGCGCGCGGGGCGCTCGGCAACTGAGGGCGTCATCGAGGCCTACCTGCACACCCCCGACCCGAACCTGCCGCCTAAGCTCGGTGTCCTGGTCGAGCTGGACTGCGAGACCGACTTCGTCGCCAAGACCGATGAGTTCCGCAAGCTGGCCCACGACGTCGCGGTTCACGTCGCCGCCGCCGACCCCACCTACGTGAGCCGCGAGGACATCCCGGGTGAGATCGTCGAGCGCGAGCGCAAGATCTACGCAGCGCAGGCGGAGGGCAAGCCGGACCACATCGTCGAGCGCATCGTCGACGGCAAGCTCAAGGACTTCTACAAGCAGGTCGTCCTGCTGGACCAGCCCTTCATCCGGGACCAGGACAAGACCATCCAGGAGTTGCTCGACGCGTACTCGGACAGGGTCCGTGAGAGGCTCGTGCTGCGCCGGTTCGCCCGGTACAGGGTTGGGGAGGACGCGTAGCGAGCAGCCCAAACGGTGGAAGCGCGAGCAGCGCGCGACGGGAACCCCCCAGCGAGTCGATGCCGGAAGGGAGAGCGGGTGGCCTTTGTGATCGCGGGTGATCAGCGGGCGCCCGAACCCTGCGAGAAACCTCGCTATACCCGGGTCCTGGTCAAGCTGTCCGGAGAGGCATTCGCGGGCGACGACGCCGGCTGGGGCCTGGACTTCGACAAGATCGACGGCATCGCGATGCAGCTCGCCGAGGTCGTCAAGCTCGGCGTCCAGGTCTCGGTCGTGGTCGGGGGCGGCAACATCGTCCGCGGCGAGGCGGCCGCCGCCGTGGGGATCGACCGCAACCGCGGCGACTACATGGGCATCCTCGGCACGGTGATCAACTCGCTGGCCCTGCTGGACATGCTCGAGCGCCGCGGGGTGAACACCCGGCTGCAGACGGCGATCCAGATGATCCAGGTCGGCGAGCCCTACATCCCGCGCCGCGCGATCCGTCACCTCGAGAAGGGCCGCATCGTGATCTTCGGCGCCGGCCTGGGGGTGCCGTATTTCTCCACCGACACCACCGCCGCCCAGCGGGCGCTGGAGATCGGCGCCGAGGTGATCCTGATGGCCAAGAACGGCGTCGACGGGGTCTACGAGGCCGATCCCAAGAAGCACCCGGAGGCCCGAAAGTTCCTGCACCTCGACTACCTCGATGCGATCCGCCGTGAGCTGAAGGTGATGGACACCACGGCGTTGTCGTTGTGCAAGGACAACGACCTCCCCATCATTGTGTTCGACCTGCTTACCGAGGGAAACATCCGCCGTGCGGTATGCGGCGAGCCAATCGGGACCGTGGTCGGCGCCTATGCCGGCTTCCCGGAGGAGCTCGACGGCGGCGACACCAGCGACACCCAGGGACGAGGGGAGCGCACATGATCGAGGACACACTGCGAGAGGCCGAGGCGAAGATGAGCCGGGCCATCGAGGTGGCCAAGGAGGAATTCAGCGGCATCCGCACCGGCCGCGCGAACCCCGCGCTGGTCAACCGCCTGACGGTGGACTACTACGGCGCGCCCACACCGCTGCAGCAGTTGGCGGGGATCGCCGCGCCGGAGGCACGCCTGCTGGTGGTCTCGCCCTATGACCGCAACGCCACCGCCTCGATCGAGAAGGCCATCCGCAACTCCGACCTCGGCATCAACCCGGCCAACGACGGCCAGGTGATCCGGCTGGCGTTCCCGCCTCTGACCGAGGAGCGGCGCAAGGAGTACGTGAAGCTGGCCAAGCACCGCGCCGAGGAGGCCAGGACCAGCGTCCGCAACGTGCGCCGCCACGCCAAGGAGCAGCTCGCCCTGCTCGAGAAGGACGGCGAGATCTCCCAGGACGAGCAGCGGCGCGCCGAGCAGCGCGTGCAGCAGCTCACCGACAGGTTCGTCGGCGAGGTGGACTCCCTGCTCCAGCACAAGGAGCAGGAGCTGCTCGAGGTATAGGAGGCCCGTGATCGAGGGCAGGCCCCGGGGACGTCATGACTGACCCCCCGGCACCGGTCGAGCCGGCGCCCTCGCCGGAACCGCGGCGAAAGCGCGAGGCCGGCCGCAACCTGCCCTTGGCGATCGGCACCGGGGTCCTGCTCGGCGGCGCGCTGCTGACGACGCTGGTGCTCTCGCGGCCGGCGTTCGTCGGGTTCCTGCTGGTGATCGTCGTCCTGGCGCTGCTGGAGCTGTTGGCGGTGCTGCGCGCGCGCGCCACCCGGCCGGCCGGGCCGGTGGTCCTGGTGATGGCGGCGGTGCTGGTGCTCGGCGCCTATCTGGAGGGACCTTCGGCGCTCTCCTTCGGGCTGCTGCTGACCATCCTGGCGGCCTTCGCCTGGTACCTGATCGATCGTCAGCGCACCGAGGTGACGCGCAACGTGGCCGCCACCGTCCTGGCCACGGTGTACGTGCCGTTCATGGCCGCGCACCTGGCATTGGTGCTCCGCCAGGCCGAGCACTACGTGGGGGCGATCATCGCCTACGCGGTGCTCACCGTGATCTACGACACCTTCGCCTACGCCACCGGCGTGCTGATCGGCCGCCACCCGCTGGCACCGGCGGTCTCGCCCCACAAGTCCTGGGAGGGCGCGGCCGGCGCCACGGCGGCCTGCCTGCTCGCCGGCGCGTTCCTGCTGCCCCGCTGGGAGCCGTGGACGTTCGCCTCCGGGTTGACGCTGGCGGCGGTCACCTGCGTGGTCGCCCCGCTGGGCGACCTCTCGGAGTCGATGCTAAAGCGTGACCTGGCGGTCAAGGACATGGGCTCGCTCCTTCCGGGTCATGGTGGCATGCTCGACCGGGTCGACGCGCTCCTGTTCATGGCCCCAGCGCTGTACTACGTGATGGCATGGTTCAACCTGCTCCGCACTCCATGACGCGTGCCCGCCACGCGGCCCCGACAGCCGGCGATCCGCGGTCGTTGTACGACCTGGAGCCGGCGGACCTGGCGCGCCTGGTCAGCGAGGCGGGCGAGCCCGCCTACCGCGCCCGCCAGCTCGCACGCCAGCTCGACCGGCGCAAGGTCGCCGACCCTGGGGCGATGACCGACCTGCCAGCTGGCTTCCGCGGCTTCCTGGCCGAGCGGTTCACCGGCGCCGGCCTGGAGCTCCAGCGCCACCAGGTCGGCGACGACGGCTGGACCCACAAGTTCCTCTTCGCGCTGCCCGGCGGCGACAGCGTCGAATCGGTGCTGATGTTCTATCCGCCGCGGAGGGGTCCGGGGAACCCCGAGGGGGTGCCCCGGTGGATCGGGAGGGGTCCGGGGAACCCCGAGGGGGTGCCCCGGTGGATCGCCCCATCCGATGATTGGGAGGGCGGCCGTCAGGGCCGCGCGACCCTCTGCATCTCGACCCAGGCCGGCTGCGCCATGGGCTGCACCTTCTGCGCGACCGGGCAGTTCGGCTTCACCCGCAACCTGTCAGCCGGCGAGGTGGTGGAGCAGGTCGCCCGCGTCTGGGCCCTGCTGGAGCAGCTGCGGCCATCGCCGGCCGCACCCGACCACCTGACCAACGTGGTGTTCATGGGCATGGGGGAGCCGTTCGCCAACCCCAGCGGGACCTGGCCCGCGGCCTGGCGCCTGCACCGGGGCTTCGGGCTCTCGGCAAGGGCGATCACCATCTCCACCGTCGGCCTGGTCCCCGGCATCGACCGGGCCGCGCGGGAGGGGCTCCCGGTCAACCTGGCGGTGTCGATCCACGCCGCCACCGACGAGCTGCGCGATCGGCTGGTGCCGCTCAACCGCACCTGGCCGATCGCCGAGCTGCTGGGCTCGGTGCGGCGCTACGTGGCCGCGACCCGCCGGCGGGTGTCCTTCGAGTACGCCCTGATCCGCGGGGTGAACGACGGCGCCGACCAGGCGGACGCGCTCGGGAAGCTGCTGGCGCCGCTGCGCGTGCCGGGCTCGGGCGGCCACGCGGCCCACGTCAACCTGATCCCCTACAACCCCACGCCGAGCCTTGGGCTCGACACGCCCTCGCGCGGGACGATCCACCGCTTCCGGGACCTCGTGGCCGCCCATGGCCTGGCGGTGAGCGTGCGCGCCAACCGTGGCGTCGGCATCGACGCGGCCTGTGGCCAGCTCCGCACCTCGGCCGGACGGCCGGGGCGCACCGTGGAGCTGCCGCTGGTGGCGCCCGCCGGAGGCCAGATGGGCTCGACCACGGAGGCGGCCGGATGAGCCCGACCGGCGTGGCGCTGCTCGGCTCGACCGGCTCCATCGGCGAGCAGGCGATCGACGTCATCCGCGAGGCGGACGGGCGCTTCAGGGTGGTGGCGCTGGCGGCGCGGCGCTCGGCTGCCAGGCTCGCCGCCCAGGCCCGCGACCTGCGTCCCGAGGTGGTCGCGCTGGTCGACGACGCCGAGGCGGCGCAGCTCGCCCGCGACCTGCCGGCCGGCTGCCGCCTCGAGGTCGGCGCCGAGGCGGTGGGCGAGCTCGCGGCCCTGGACGGCGCCGAGGTCGTGCTCAACGGCGTCACCGGGTCGGTCGGCCTGCTGCCGACGCTTCGGGCGCTGGAGGCCGGCCGGCGGCTGGCGCTCGCGAACAAGGAGAGCCTGATAGTCGGCGGGCCGCTGGTCGCCTCGCGCGCGCGGCCAGGGCAGATCGTCCCGGTCGACTCCGAGCACTCCGCCCTGGCGCAGTGCCTACGCGCCGGAGCGCCCGACGAGGTCGCCAGGCTGGTGATCACCGCCTCTGGCGGTCCCTTCCGCGGCCGCTCCGCCGAGGAGCTGGCCGACGTCTCGCCCGAGGAGGCGCTCGCCCACCCGACCTGGCGGATGGGCCCGGTGGTCACCACCAACTCGGCGACCCTGATGAACAAGGGCCTCGAGGTGATCGAGGCCCATCTGCTGTTCGACATCCCATTCGACCGGATCGAGGTGGTCGTCCACCCGCAGAGCATCGTGCACTCCATGGTCGAGTTCCGCGACGGCGCGACCATCGCCCAGCTCTCGCTGCCCGACATGCGGCTGCCGATCGGCCTCGCGCTCGGCTGGCCGGAGCGTCCGCGGCGGCCGGTCGGCCGGCTCGACTGGAGCGAGGTGTCCACGCTGGAGTTCCTGCCGGTGGAGCGGGAGGTCTTCCCGCTGCTCGACGTGGCCATCGGCGCTGGCCGGCGGGGCGGCACCGCGCCCGCGGTGCTGAACGCCGCCAACGAGGAGAGACCGCATGAGCCTGATCGGCATTCTGCTCTTCCTCATCGCCCTCATGCTGGCCATCTTCCTGCACGAGGGGGGCCACTTCCTGACCGCGAAGCTGTTCGGCATGAAGGTCGAGCGCTTCTTCCTCGGGTTCGGGAAAACCTTGTGGTCCTTCCGGCGAGGCGAGACCGAGTACGGCATCAAGGTCCTGCCGCTCGGCGGCTTCTGCAAGATCGCCGGCATGAGCCCGCACGAGTTCGACGGGAATTTCCTCGAGGAGGAGCGCGGCCGCAAGGCCGAGCCGGTCGCTCCGGAGCGCCAGTTCCGCAACAAGCCGGCCTGGCAGCGCGCGATCGTCCTGGCCGCCGGCTCGATCACGCACTTCATCATGGCGCTGGTGCTGATCTACGCGCTGGTCGTGCTGATCGGGCTCCAGATCGGCCTACCGACCACCACCATCCAGACCACGGTGGCGACCACCAGCGACGGCAAGGCCGCGCCCGCCGCGGCGGCCGGGCTCCGCTCGGGCGACAAGATCGTGGCGATCGACGGGCAGAGCATCTCCACCTTCGACCAGCTCCGCTCGGTCCTGACCGACAAGGCCGGACGGCGGGTCACCATCACCTACCAGCGGGACGGCAGGACCCTGACCACCAGCCTGGTGCCGGCGCTGGAGAAGGACGCCAACGGCCAGCCGCGCGGGTTCCTCGGCATCAGCCCGACCGGTGAGCTGGTGCGCAGAGGACCGATCGCGGGCATCGCCTCGACCGGCTCGATGTTCGGCGACCTGGTCGTCGGCTCGTTCAAGGGGCTCGGAGGCCTCATCCCCGGGCTGGCGGACCGGCTACAGGCGCCCGCGCAGACCTCCGACGGCGGTGGGGGAGGCGGTGGCGAGTCCGCCCCGGTCGGCCTGATCGGCATCGGGCGGCTTGCCGGCCAGGCGGCGTCCGCCGGGCAGTGGAGCATGTTCATCGCGCTGCTGATCGAGTTCAACGTCTTCGTTGGGATCTTCAACCTGCTGCCGATACCCATCCTGGACGGCGGCTACCTCGCGCTGATCGGCTGGCAGTCGATCACCAGGCGCGAGGTGGACCTCCGCAAGGTCGCGCCGATCGCCGCGGTGGCGGTCAGCCTGCTGTTCGTGTTCGTCCTGGTGGTGGTGTGGCTGGACATCACCAACCCGATCGCCAACCCGTTCAGATGAAACCAGCCCGATGGTCTCCGTCACAGCTCCCCCGGCGGCGGAGGCCCGTCTCTGAAAGGAGCAATGGACCGTGGCCTTCCCCCTCGAGATGACCGACCTCGCGGCTGGCAAGGGCCGCCGGCGATCGCGCCGACTCAACGTTGGCAAGGTGCCGGTCGGGGGTGGCGCGCCGGTGAGCGTGCAGTCGATGTGCATCACCAAGACTGCCGACATCAACGCCACCCTCCAGCAGATTGCCGAGCTGGCCGCATCGGGTTGCGACATCGTGCGGGTCGCGGTACCGGACACCGACGATGCGGCCGCCCTGGAGGCGATCGCCACCAAGTCCACGATCCCGGTCGTCGCGGACATCCATTTCCAATGGAAATACGCGATGGCCGCGATCGAGGCAGGCTGCGCCGGGGTGCGCATCAACCCCGGGAACATCAAGAAGCATGACAAGGTGAAGCTGATCGCCAAGGAGGCGGCCGCCCGCGGCATTCCCATCCGCGTCGGCGTCAACGCCGGGTCCCTCCAGAAGGAGATCCTCGCCAAGCACGGGGGCCCCACCCCCGAGGCGCTGGTCGAGTCCGCCCTGTTCGAGGTCGGGATCCTCGAGTCCGTGGGCTTCGGCGACGTCAAGATCTCGGTCAAGCACCAGAACCCGGTGATGATGATCCAGGCCTACCGGCTGCTGGCCGAGCGCTGCGACTACCCGCTCCACCTCGGCGTCACCGAGGCCGGCACGCCCAAGGACGGCATCATCAAGTCCACGGTCGGCATCGGCGCGCTGCTCGCCGAGGGCATCGGCGACACCATCCGCGTGTCGCTGACCGCCCACCCGGTCGAGGAGGTCAAGGTCGGCAACGCGATCCTCGGCGCCCTCGGCCTGCGGCCCAAGAAGCTCGACCTGGTCGCCTGCCCGTCCTGCGGCCGCGCGGAGGTCGACGTGTTCAGCCTGGCCAACGCGGTCGAGGAGCGGATGGGTGAGATCGACGCGCCGCTGCGCGTCGCGGTGATGGGCTGCATCGTCAACGGCCCCGGGGAGGCCCGGGAGGCCGACATCGGCGTGGCCTCGGGCAAGGGCAAGGGCCAGATCTTCCGCGGCGGCCAGGTGATCCGCACCGTGCCGGAGTCGGAGATCGTCGATTCGCTGATGCACGAGGCCAAGCTACTGGCCGAGGAGTACAAGGCCTCGGGTGCGGCCAGCGGCAAGCCGGAGGTGACCCGACGCTGAGGATGCGTCTGGCGCGACCGGGGGGCGGGACACGCGGGTCGTCCGGCCTGGAGATCCGCCTGCTCGGTCGCGCCGACGAGCAGGCGGCCCTGGCCTTCCTGGACCGGCAGCCGGCCAGGGACGTCTTCATCGCCAGCCGGGTGCTGAACGACGGCGTGCTCAGGGCGCCCGGCTGGAGCCCGCTGTGGGGGGCCTTCTCCGGCTCCGGCGAGCTGCTCGGCGTGCTGCACGTCGGCCCCAACGTGGTGCCGGCGGTCGACGACATCGCCACCTGCGAGGCGCTGGCGCCCACCGCGGCGGGCTCGGCGGCGACCCGGATGCTGGTCGGCGAGCGTCTGGCGGTCGTGCGGCTCTGGGAGCTGATCGGCCCGACCTACGGCGCCGCCAGGGAGATCCGCGACCGCCAGTTCGTCTACTCGATCGATCCCGAGACCCTGGAGGCACCGGCGGCGCGGCGCGGCTTGGCGCGGCTGGCGACCCCAGCCGACGAGGAGCGGGTGCTGTACCTGTCCGCCGCCATGTACACCGAGGAGATGGGGGAGAACCCGCTGGCCCGCGACCCTTCGGGGTACCGCCGGCGGGTCCAGATCCTCACCGCGCGCGGCTGGACCTACGTCTACGAGGTCGGCGGCGAGCTGCTGTTCAAGATGGACATCGGCTGTGCCAGCAACCGCGGTGCGCAGATCCAGGGGGTCTACGTCCCGCCGGAGGCGCGCGGCCGGGGCATGGGGACCGCCGCCATGGCCGCCTGCTGCACGCTGGCCTTCGAGCGGCATCCCTCGCTCTCGCTGTACGTGAACGACTTCAACGCCCCGGCGGTCGCGCTGTACGAGCGCCTCGGGTTCCAGCGCGAGCCCTACGACTTCCAGACCGTCATCCTTCCGTAGCGCTCCTTATCGGGCCGGAGAGCGGGCCCGGTCTGGCCCTGGCCCGGCCCCGGCCCGGCGGTTATCCACAATTTCTTGCGCGGGCTCCTTCGCGCCCCTGCGCGGCGGTAGCTTCGAACCTGCCGAGACGCAATAGTCCCCCGACCCGCTCGGCTCCGCCGCATGATCCCGAACGCCTCGCTGCTTCCTGTGCACCGCCGGCCGCGCCGGCGGCCGGCGCCGGTGCCGGCTGGCGAGCTCACCATCGCGTCACCGCCCCGGAGCGGACCCGTGGGGACGCAGGGCTGGCCGCTGCTGCTGCCGCTGCTGAGCGGCGCCGGCTCGCTGCCGTTGCTGCTGGGGTCGCCGAGCTCCGGCCGTCGCTGGATCCTGCTCGGCACGGTCGCCTCGCTGCTGCTCTCCACCGGTGCGGGGCTGGGCCTGCGCCTGCTGGCGCGGCGGGCGGCCGAACGCGCCAGGAACCGGGAGCGAGCGCGGTACCTCGACCATCTCCAGGACGTCGCCCGAGCGGCCGAGCGGGTCGCCGCGCTCCAGCGCGCCGCCGCCGAGCACCTCTATCCCGATGTGGCGGCGCTGGCGCCGCTGGTCGACGCCGCCGACCGGGTCTGGGAGCGATCGCCCCCGGACGAGGACTTCCTGGAGACCCGGCTCGGCCGCGGCACGGTCGGGCTGGCCGCGCCCGTGCGCCTCGACCTGGGCCGCGATCCCTTGGCGGACCACGATCCCAAGCTGCTCGCCACGGCGCGGGACCTGGCGGTCCGGTGCGCGCGGCTGGACGACCTACCCGTGGCCGTGTCCCTGCGCCGCCTCGGGGTCCTGGCCGTCCGCGGGCATCCGGAGGCGGCCCGATCCCTGGTCCGCTCCATCCTGCTGCGCTCGGCAACCTTCCACGCGCCACGCGACCTGCGGATCCTGGCGGTGTTCCCGCCGGACGCCGCCCCGGCGTGGGACTGGCTCAAATGGCTTCCCCATGTCCGCGAGGACCTGGCCGCGGGACCGCTCGTGGACCTCCCGCGGTGCCGCCTCGCAGCCACCTGCGGGCGAGCGGCGGAACTGTTGGAACGGGAGGTCGCCCCTCGCCGCACCCGGCCTCGTGCCGCCACGGCCGCTCGGCCGGGTGACGGGATGGGTCCACCACCAGCCGGCGCGGCGCACCTGCTGGTCGTCGTCGACGGGTACGCCCCGCACGGTCCCGTCGGCCGCCTGCCGGTGCTCGATGCGCTCCTGCGGTCCGCGCCGTCGCTCGACGCCACCGTGATCTGCATGGTCGACCGAGCCGCGCACGAGCCATCCGCGACCCGGCTCAGGATCGAGCTGGACGACCACGGCGGCGCCGTCATGACCGACGTCACCGTGGGCGGGCCGGGGATCGGGGGTATCCATGCGGATCGAGCCAGCCTGGCGGTGTCCGGGGCGGTGGCCCGGCGCCTCGCGCCGCTCTGGCTGGACGATCCGATCGACCGGCCCGCCGAGGGTCTCGCGACGCGGACCTCTCGCCTGCTCGACGTGCTCGGCATCCGCGACCCCCGAGCGATCGACCACACCGAAGGCTGGCGCCCGCGGCCTGCATCCGACCTCCTCCGGGTTCCCATCGGCCACCCCGCCAGCAGCCCGGGTGAGACTTCGTCCGGCGCGCCGGTGATCCCTTCCTCGAGTCTGCCGGTGATGCTCGACCTCAAGGAGGCCGCCGACGGTGGCATGGGCCCGCACGGGCTGTTGATTGGCGCGACCGGGTCCGGCAAGAGCGAGCTGCTGCGCACGGTCGTGACCGCGCTGGCCCTGACCCATCCGCCTGAGCTGCTCTCCTTCGTCCTGGTCGATTTCAAGGGCGGCGCGGCGTTCGCCGGCGTGGCCGGGCTGCCGCACACGGCCGGGCTGATCACCAACCTCCAGTCCGAGCCGACCATGGTCGACCGCGCGCGGACCGCGCTCCTCGGCGAGCAGGTGCGCCGGCAACGGCTGCTCCGCGACGCCGGCGACCTCGACAGCCTCACCCGGTACCAGCGGCTGCGCGCCGACGACGAGCGCCTGGAGCCGTTGCCCCGCCTCCTGGTGGTGGTGGACGAATTCGGCGAGCTGCTGGCCGCCCACCCGGAATTCGCCGCCCACCCGGAATTCCTCGACCTGTTCACTGCGATCGGGCGCACGGGCCGCAGCCTCGGGATCCATCTCCTACTGGCGTCGCAGCGCCTCGAGGAGGGCCGCCTCCGCGGGCTCGACAGCCACCTGCGCTAGCGCAAGCTGACGTTAATACGTATCATGATGCCCGGACTCAAGAGGTAGTGGACAGTCCAGAGGGGACGTCATGACGCGACGGGACGACCATCCGGCGAAGGGATGGGCGGCAAGCTTCGGGCGCTACTCGATGGTGTCTCTGGCCGGCAACCAGGACAGCGAGGAGATCCACACTCGCGTCAACCACGAGACGGCCGCCAAGTACGGCTTGAAGATCAAGCCAGGCTATGCGTTCTACGATCGCGATCGCTCCGGCAGTAAGGAAGACATCCGGCTCCCGGATCTGGAGAGGGCAATCAGGGTGGTGGTCAACCGTGAGGTCGAGGCGCTGGTCGTCCCGGAACTCTCCCGGCTGTCCCGGCGAGGCATGCGGCACGTCGGCGAGATGCTGGATGCAGTTGAGCATGTTGGAGGCCGCATCGTCTTCGGCAAGGAGAACCTCGACAGCGGCAACCCGGGCAGCCGCGCCATTATCGCCTTCCTGGCCGAGCGGGCTCGCGACGAGTCCCAGGCGCTCGGGTGGCGGATCGAGCAGTGGCAAGAGACCTGCCGCCTGAAGGGCAAGTGGACCGGCAAGCGCCCCTACGGCTTCAACGTCGTTGACGGCAGACTCGTCAAGCATCCCGAGGAAGCCCCCGTGGCCCGCCGGATCGTCGACAGCTTCCTCAACGGCGCCTCCCTCAAGGCGATCACCAAGATCCTCAACGATGCTGGCATTCCCTCGTCCGGCGCCTCCAAGGCTGCCGACATGCTTGCCCGGGGACGCACACCCAAGACTCGTCTCCGCGTGAGCTGGGGCAAAGAGACGGTGCGCATGGTCCTGATCAACCCGGCGCTCTGTGGGTGGCGGTCGCACAAGGGCCGGTTGGTCCTCGGTCCTGACGGGGAGCCGGTCAGCTTCGGGGAGAGCATCATCACACCCGCCGAACGCGCGAAGATCCTCGCCCGAATGGTTGAGCGGACGACCATAGTTCGCCACAGCTCGGATTCGCGTCGGATCGGGAACAGGACCGGCGGCGGCCGTCCAGGCAAGTACGAGCTTAGTGGGTTTGCCCGATGCGAATCCTGCACGCTTGGGATGGTGGGGGTCACCGATCCCGTAAGACCGAGCTACAGAGCCTACCGCTGCGTCAGTCCAGCCGAAGGAAGGCGTTGCGAAGCACGCGCCTACATCAACGGTCCCGAGGCTGAGGCAGAGGTCCGACACCAGCTCGTCACCAAGCTGTCGGCCATGGAGCCGGGCGATCCGATCCTGGATGCCATCGCCGAACGCTGGCGTGAGCTGACAATGCCCGAAAGCCAAGGCGAACGAGCCGTCCTCCAATCCCGCCTGGAAGCTGTTCGAGGCCGCATCCTTGACCTCGAAGAAGCCCGCTTCATTCGGGGCCAGTACACCTCCGCCGAGGACACCGCCAGGTGGGATCACATGATGGCCCGCCTGACGGCCCAACGCGATGCGCTGCTGGAGGCCCTGGAGCAGCTCGGGCCGGCACCGGAGTTCGATCTTGCGTTCTTGCTGGATGGCTGTCTGACCGAGGAAGCGTGGAAGGCCATGTCCACGGAGCGTCGCCGCGAGATCCTCAAGGTCGCAGTCGACAAGGTCATCATCGGCCCCGGCAAGCGCCGCCAGGTCCCCGCGAGCGAGCGCGTGCGGATCGTCCTCATCGGCGAGGAGAGCGAGTAGTCAACGGCTCCAACCCTAGAGAACGGCTGAGCTTGCAGCTCAGGCGACCCGACGCCTGTCCGCGTTCGGCTGATTGACGGCAGCCCAGCCCGCCACACCGCGCAGGGCGATGTTGCGGGCTGCGTTCCAGTCGGCATGCCCAGCGAAGCCGCACGACCGGCATTGAAACGTCGCCTGATCCATACGATTGTTCCGGTCCACATGTCCGCAGGCCGAGCACGCCTGCGAGGTGTAGGCCGGGTCCACCTGCACGACCAACACGCCGGCTCGTTTCGCCTTGTAGGCGATGAAGCGGCCAAGCTGGTCGAACGCCCAGGAGTGCAGCGTGGCCCGCTGGGGCTTGCGGAGCCGGACCCGGCCGCGGATGCCCCTGAGGTTTCCAGGGCGATGCCCCGGCCGGTGCGTTCAGCCTCGGCCACGATGCGCTTGGCGATGACATGGTTGGTGTCGGTGGCAAACCGAGCTTCCTTGCGGCGGCGGTGCTTGAGTAGCCGCCTGGCGCTCTTGGTGCCCTTGCGCTGCAGCTTGGTCCGCAGCCGTCGGTTGCGGTGGCGGACCCGGTTCAAGTGTCGTCCGACGTGCCGCTTTCCGTCCGACGTGGTGGCAATGTTGACGATCCCAAGGTCGATACCGAGGAACCCGGCCGGGCTGGTTTGGGATGCCTCGGAGGCCTCGCAGGTGGAGTACAGGTACCACTTGCCGTCTCGGCAGAGCAGGTCCGACTCGCCTCTGCGGTGGGCGAGCAACGCTTTCTGGTGCTCGCCCACGGTGAACCGCAGGCCTTTGAGCCGCCCGGCGGTAGTCCAGATGCTCACGGTGCCCTGGTCAGGTTGCCAGGATAGGCAGCGGTCATCGTAGGGCTGAGCCGCGTCAGCTCGAAAGGTGCGCCTGGTGCGCAGGTCGGCCTTGTAGGCGTCGGCGACCTTCTTGATGACATGCTGGGCGGGCTGCGCGGACAGACCCTTCGCCCGTACCTGGGCATAGGTGATCTTGCGCAAGTCGAAGTTGCGGAACACGCCCCGTTGCCAGGCCACGTCGGAGACGAGGTTGGCAGCCTGGTTGGTGAGGTCAAGGGTTGCCCGCAGGGCCGTCTCCTGGGCGGGGTCGGGCAGCAGCCGGACTTGAACGGTGAGCTTCACGCGAGTAATCATAATCGAACACTAGTTCTATATCGTGCCCTTGGGCGAGCTGCTCCGAAGGTGGATACCAACAGGAGGTGGTCGTGGGAGACAATGAGCCGCCGACCACATCAGCAGATTCGGAAGGCTCGAGTCTCTTGCACTCGCAATCGCATGTCGTTCCCGCCGTGTCCGCGCTACGGCGTGCCCGGCTGCATCGCAACTGGGTCCTGACCGATGTTGTGCGGGAGCTAGATGCCCGAGATCCACACTGCGGTGTGACTGAGAGCCTGGTCAGTGCCTGGGAGCTTGG
>WNFU01004941.1_pt1 | contig 25561 bp, 26 predicted proteins | sample 5400121 | NCBI WGS metagenome assembly WNFU01 (sample SAMN13153360, study PRJNA577476) | soil metagenome | isolation source: 100 cm soil or saprolite under grassland replicate 1 | place: USA:California | collected 2016-06-15 | reverse complement strand
GACCGTCAGCTCCGCCCAGATGGTGATGCTGTCGTCGAGCGACGCCGCCGCCCAGAGCTGCCCTTCGTTGACGAGGTTGTCGAGCGAGAAGCGAACGCCGTTGTTCTCCCGCGGCGTGCTGGCGCTCTTCTGCGGGTAGGCGAACGCCTGGCCGTTCGCCCCGACGGCGATCACCGACGAGATCGGGATCGTCGACGGCCACACTGAGCGCGGGAAGGTCTTCTTGTTCGCCTCCTGCCCGAGCGGGACCGTCCCCTGCTTCACGTAGTCGCTGTCGACGCCCGGAAAGCGATAGCCGTTCCTGCGGAACGCCTCGCCGAACGGGTTGAGCTTCGGGTAGACGGTGTGGCAGGTGAGGCAGCTCGTCTCGTACTTTCGGGCGAACGCCGGGATCGCGTCCGCAGCGCTCGGAGCGGCGAGCGCGAGGCCGAGGATCGCGAGCTGCATCGTGAGGCGGGTCCGGTCCATGGGAGCCTCCGGCGCGCGTCGAGCACGCCGCTGCGGAGAGCGCGTAGAGGTCGGGACGAATCCGCGCGCGCTCGTGTGAACTTGACTGTCCGTACCTCCGAGCGCGGGCGCCGAGCGCGGCCCCGAGGGGTTCCGGCCCGCACGGGAGGTGAGGCAGTGCGCTCACCACGCGGCAGCGACGTCGCGCAGGACGTCCACGTACGCGTTCCGCGGGTCCTCCGGCGGAGTGCCGTCGAGCCACTTGAACTGGTAGGCGTCCCAGTCGTCGGGCCGGTCGTCGTGCGCGAGCATCCACGGCCCCGCCGCCGCGACGCCGGTCCGGCGCGCGCAGGCGAGCCAGCCGCGGTAGATCGCCCGGCGCGCCTCGAGCGGGAGCCCGTCGCGGCGCAGCCCGAGCTCGGCGAGGACGAGGGGCTTGCCGGCGGCGTGCGCGAGCCAGGCCCGCGAGGCGATGAGGTCCGCGCCCGCCGAGGCGGCGAACGGTCCGTGGCCGCCGCTCTTGTCCGGGAAGAGGTGGAGGCTGCCGTAGTCCACGTACGGTGAGGCGAGGTCGAGCGCGAGCTGCAGCGCGTCGATTCCCTCCTCGCCCATGCCGACGAGGTGGCCGGGCGCGAGCGACTTCACGAGCGCGCCGAGCTCATCCACCCAGCCGCGGAGCGCCGCGCGGCCGGCCCCGCCGCGGCGGAGCGAGCGCGCCGGCGGCGACCGCCCCGCGCGCCCGCCGGCTCACGCGTTCCGCCACGCCCTCTCGGCCCGGAGCACGAGCGTGCCGAGGGGCAGCTCGTAGGGCCAGGCGTCGAGGATCATCTTCCCGAGCCCCTCACCGCGCTCGCGCCGGGGCGGGAGCGCGCCCGAGTCGATGCCGGCGAGGTAGCCGCGGAGCGCCTCGCGTGCGGCGCCGAGCTCTTCCGGGCGGACGGCGTGCCGCGGCGCCGAGAGCTCCGCCTCCACCGCCGCGAGGGCGTCTGCGACGAGGGCGCGGGCGCGATTGCGGCGATCGTCCATGTGCCCGGTTCTACCCCGCGGCCCTTTTCTTCAACGATCGTTGAAAGAAGGCGGCGCCCTGGGGTAGAGATCGCGCGCCATGGCCTACCGCTCGCTGCGCGAGTTCCTCGATCGGCTGGAGGGCGCGGGCGAGCTCGTCCGCGTGAAGGAGAGGGTGGACCCCGTCCTCGAGATGGCGGCGCTCGCCGACCGCGCCGCGAAGCAGGGCGGCCCCGCGTTCCTCTTCGAGAACCCCGCCTCGGGCTCCTTCCCCGTCGCGATGAACCTCTTCGGCACGCGGCGGCGGACGAGCTGGGCGCTCTCCTGCGACGACTTCGAGGACCACGCGCGGGAGCTGCGCGCGCTCCTCAAGACGGCGCCGCCCCAGACCTTCTGGGACAAGCTCAAGATGCTCCCGAAGCTCGGGAAGCTCGCGGCGATGGCGCCGAAGCACGTCTCGTCCGGCCCAGTGCAGGAGGTGGTCGATCGCGCGCCCGACCTCGGGAACCTCCCGGTGCTCACGACCTGGCCGCACGACGGCGGGCCCTTCATCACGCTCCCGCAGGTCATCACGCGCGATCCCGAGACCGGGATCCGCAACGTCGGCATGTACCGCCTCCAGATCCTCGGGCCGCGCCGGCTCGCGATGCATTGGCAGCTCCACAAGACCGCGACCGCCCACTACCGCGAGTACAAGCGGCGCGGCGAGCGGATGCCCGTAGCGATCGCGCTCGGCGGCGACCCGGCCCTCACCTACTGCGCCTCGGCCCCGCTCCCGCCCAACGTCGACGAGTACCTCTTCGCCGGCTTCCTGCGCGGCGAGGCGGTCCGGATGGTGAAGGGCGTCGCGACCGGCCTCGACGTGCCCGCCGACGCGGACCTCGTCATCGAGGGGTTCGTCGACACCGCCGCGCCGCTCGTGCGCGAGGGGCCCTTCGGCGATCACACCGGGTTCTACTCGCTCGCCGACGACTACCCCGCGCTCGACGTCGTGGCGGTGACGCACCGCAAGGATGCGATCTACCCCGCGACGGTGGTGGGGCCGCCGCCCGTCGAGGACCAGTGGCTCGGCAAGGCGACGGAGCGGCTGTTCCTGCCGATGCTGCAGCTCGTGTTCCCCGAGATCGTCGACATGGCGATGCCGGTGGAGGGCGTGTTCCACAACCTCTGCCTCCTCTCCATCAAGAAGGAGCACCCGGGCCAGGCGAAGAAGGTCATCCACGGGTTGTGGGGGTCGGGCCAGATGGCGCAGACGAAGACCCTCGTCGTGTTCGACGAGGACGTGGACGTGCAAGACGTGCCGCAGGCGGCGTGGCGCGCCTTCGCGAACGTCGACGTGAAGCGCGATCTCGTCATCGCCGACGGGCCGGTGGACGTGCTCGACCACGCCGCCGCGCACTTCGCGTTCGGCGGGAAGATCGGCGTGGACGCCACGCGCAAGTGGCGCGAGGAGGGTGGGCGCGAGTGGCCGGAGGTCTGCGTCCACCCGCCGGAGGTGGTCGCCCGGATGGACGCGCTCTACGAGCGGCTCGTCCCGGCCGCGCCGAGGCCGCGCCGCCCGAAGATCGCGCCGCCGCCCGCCGCCTCGTGGACGCCGCCGCGCGGAGGGACGCTCCAGTGACGGTCCCGCTCCCGGGCGAGGCGCGCCGCGGCTCCGCGGTGCGCGCCATGTTCGACCGGATCGCCCCCCGGTACGACCTCCTGAACCGCGTCATGACGCTCAAGGTCGATCAGGCGTGGCGGCGCCGGCTGCTCGCGGACCTCGCGCCGCGCGACGGCGAGACGCTGCTCGACCTCTGCGCCGGCACGATGGACGTCGCCGACCTCGCGCGCCGGCGCGCGCCGGGGCTCCGCGTGGTGGGGGCGGACTTCTCGTTCGAGATGCTCCGGCGCGGCGTCGAGAAGACCGGCCTCCCCGCCTCGCAGGCCGACGCGATGGCGCTCCCCTTCCACCCGGCGCGGTTCGACCTCGCCACCGTCACCTTCGGCATGCGCAACCTCGACGCGTACGAGGTCGGCCTCGCCGAGCTCGCGCGGGTCCTGCGCCCGGGCGGGCGCCTCGGCGTGCTCGAGTTCTTCCGCCCGGAGTCGAAGGGCTCGCGCCTCGTCCACGGCGCGTACAACCGCCTCGCGCTGCCGGTGCTCGGGCGGATCCTCTCGCCCGATCCGGAGGCGTACCGCTACCTCGTCGCGTCGATGGAGCGGTTCGCCTCGCGCCCCGAGTTCGAGGAGGCGGCGCGGCGCGCCGGGTTCCGCGAGGTGCGCGGCGAGACCCTCTTCCCCGGTGTGTGCGGGCTCGTCATGGCGGTGCGCGCGTGACGGCCCCCGCCACGAAGCTCGTCGTCGCGGTCTCCGGCGCGTCCGGCGCCCCGTATGCGAAGCGGCTCCTCGACTTCCTCGCGACGCACGGCGCCGCGCACGGCGTCTCGGCGGATCTCGTCTTCACGCAGACCGGGAAGCAGGTCTGGAAGCAGGAGATCGGCGCCGAGCCCGCCTACCCGTTCAAGACCTGGAAGAACCAGGACTTCACTGCGCCGTTCGCGTCCGGCTCCTCCCTCTACGACGGCATGGTGGTAATCCCCTGCTCCGCCGGCGCGCTCGCGCGGATCGCCTACGGTATCTCGATGGACCTCGTCGGGCGCGCCGCGGACGTGATGCTGAAGGAGCGGCGCCGGCTCGTCCTCGTGCTGCGCGAGACGCCCATCTCGCTCGTGCACGCGCGGGCGATGACGCAGGTCATCGAGGCGGGGGCGTTCGTGATGCCCGCCTCGCCGTCCTTCTACTCCGGGCCGCGCACCATCGACGCGCTCGTCGACACCGTCGTGGCGCGCGTGCTCGACCGGCTCGGGCTGCCGAATGACCTCATGAAGCGGTGGGACGGGATGCGCTCGCCGCCCGAGCCCGTGGAGGATCCCTAGATGCTCTCCCAGCTCGCGCACCGCGCCCTCGAGCGCGACGGCCTCGGTCCCATCCGCGACCAGGTGATGAACGGGAAGCGGCTCTCCGACGCGGACGCGCTCCGCCTGTTCGAGGCGGCGGACCTCGCCGCGGTGGGCGCGCTCGCGAACCACGTCCGTGAGCGGCGCCACGGCGACCTCGCCTTCTACAACCGCAACGTCCACCTGAACCCGACGAACGTCTGCGTCGCGAGCTGCAAGTTCTGCTCGTTCGCGCGCAAGGAGGGGGAGAGCGCGTCGCCCGGCTACACCATGACGGTGGACGAGGCGGTCGAGAAGGTCCTCTCGCGCCGGCCGCTCGGGATCACCGAGGTCCACATGGTGGCGGGGCTGCACCCGACCTTGCCGTGGGAGTACTACACCGAGCTCCTCCGCCGGATCCGCGCCGCGTGGCCGGAGCTGACGATCAAGGCCTTCACCGCGATCGAGATCCACTTCTGGGCGGAGAAGTACGGGAAGAGCTACGCGCAGGTGCTCACGGAGCTGCGCGAGGCCGGGCTCGACACGATGCCCGGCGGCGGCGCCGAGATCTTCGCGCCGCGCGTGCGGCGGAAGATCTGCGACGACAAGGCGACCGCCGAGCAGTGGATCGAGATCCACCGGACCGCGCACCGCCTCGGCATCAAGACCAACTCGACCATGCTCTACGGCCACATCGAGCGGCTCGACGAGCGCGTCGACCACATGCGGAGGCTGCGCGAGCTGCAGGACGAGACCGGCGGATTCCAGGTCTTCATTCCGCTCGCGTTCCACCCCGAGCACAACATGATCGGGAAGGCCTTCCCGAAGCCGACCGGCTACGACGCGCTCCGCACGCTCGCGGTCTCGCGCCTCTACCTCGACAACTTCGACCACGTGAAGGCTTACTGGGTATCGCTCGGCGAGCGGCTCGCGCAGACCTCGCTCGCCTTCGGCGTCGACGACCTCGACGGCACCGTGCTCGAGGAGCGCATCTACCACATGGCCGGCTCGACCGTGCCCCAGGCGCTCTCGGAGCGGACGCTCCACGACCTCATCCGCGCGGCCGGGCGGATCCCCGCCGAGCGCGACTCGCACTATCGCGTCCTGAAGGTGCACGCGCCCCTCACCCCGGCCCTCTCCCCGCACAGCTCCCCCAGCGAAGCGGGGGGAGAGGGCCAGGGTGAGGGGGGGCGGAGGACCCATGGCTAAGCTCCGCGCCGCCGCCGTCTCCTTCCTGAACGCCTGGCCGCTCACGGCCGGCCTCGAGTCGTCCGACCGGATCGAGCTCGTGCTCGCCGAGCCGTCGCGCTGCGCCGCGCTGCTCGAGGCGGGTGAGGTCGACCTCGCCCTCGTCTCCGTCGGCGGGCTCCCTGGCGGCGAGTACGAGATCGTCCCCGGGATCGCGATCGGAGCCGACGGCCCGGTGCAGACGGTGGTGCTCGCGGGCGAGCAGTCGCCCGCGATCTGGGACGAGGTCTTCCTCGACACCGCGTCGCGGACCTCCCACGTCCTCACCAAGATCGTCCTCGACGAGATGGGCGTTCACCCCAAGTTCACGCCCCTCCCCGCGGTCGAGGGGCTCGCCCGGGCGAAGGGGACGAAGGGCGCGCTCGTCATCGGCGACCGCGGGTTCGACGTCCGCGCGAACCAGGTGCTCGACCTCGGGCGCGAGTGGAACCGGCTCACCGGGCTCCCCATGATCTTCGCGCTCTGGGCGGCCCGGCCCGGACGCGTCTCGCCCGAGGACGTCCAGGAGCTCTCGCGCGCGGCCCAGCACGGCCTCGGGATCCGCACCGAGCTCGCCCAGAAGTTCGCCGCCGAGAGGGGCGGCGACCCGGAGCGCTACCGGCGCTACCTCACCCAGCGGATCCGCTACGGCCTCGGGCCTTACGAGCTGCAGGGGCTCGAGGTGTTCCTCGAGAAGGCGGCGGCGCGGGGGTTCCTCCCGCCGATGAAGCTCCGGTTCGTCGACGACGTCGTCCGCTCGCACAGGGTCCGCCGCGCCGTGTCGCTCGACGCCGCGCTCCAGAAGGCGGCGGACGGCGAGCGGCTCGATCCCGATGAGGCCGAGCTTCTCGACGAAAAGGCGCCCCTCCTCGAGCTCGGCCTCGCCGCCGACACGCGCCGGCGCGCGCTGCATGGCGACGGCGTCGTCACCTACATCGTGTCGCGGAACGTGAACTACACGAACGTCTGCACGACGGCGTGCCACTTCTGCGCGTTCTACCGGCCGCGTGGTCACCCCGAGGCCTATGTCCTCGGGCGCGACGAGCTCGCGGCGAAGCTCGACGAGACGGTCCGGCTCGGCGGGATCGAGATCCTGATGCAGGGCGGGCTCCACCCCGATCTCGGCATCGAGTGGTACGAGGACCTGTTCCGCTGGATGAAGCGCGGCTGGCCCACGATCAACCTCCACGCGCTCTCGCCGGAGGAGATCTGGCACATCGCGCGGACGAGCGAGCTCACGCTCGACGCGACCATCGACCGGCTCGTCGGCGCCGGGCTCGACTCGATCCCGGGCGGTGGGGCCGAGGTCCTGCACGACGAGGTGCGCCGGCGCATCGCGCCGCTCAAGTGCTCGACCGACGAGTGGCTCACGGTGATGCGCGCCGCCCATCTGAAGAAGCTCCGCTCCACCGCGACGCTCATGTTCGGCGTCGGCGAGGAGTCCACGCACCGCGTGGCGCACCTCGCGCGGCTGCGCACGCTCCAGGACGAGACCGGCGGCTTCACCGCCTTCATCTGCTGGCCCTTCCAGTCCGCGAACACCCGGCTCGTTCCCGGCGACGGCAGCGCGCACGCGTACCTCCGAGCGAACGCGCTCGCGCGGCTCTTCCTCGACAACGTCCCGAACCTCCAGGCCTCGTGGGTGACGATGGGCGGCGGCGTCGCACAGGCCGCGCTGCACATGGGCTGCAACGACTTCGGCCAGGTGATGATCGAGGAGAACGTCGTCTCGGCGGCCGGCACCTCGTTCGCGATGGACGCCGACGAGGTCGAGCGGCACATCCGCGACGCCGGGTTCCGGCCGGCGCGGCGCAACATGAAGTACGAGCGGCTCGGGGACCCGACGGCATGATCCGCGTCGTCTCGGCTCCCTGGGTGCTGACGGGGCGCGGCGGAGCCGCGATCCCCGACGGCGCCGTCGCGCTCGACGGCGATCGGATCGTCGCGGCCGGGCCGCGCGCGGAGGTGGAGGCTCGCCACGGCGAGGGCGAGCGGCGCGACGCGATCCTCCTCCCCGCGCTCGTGAACGCCCATCTGCACCTCGAGCTCTCCCACATGGCCGGGGCGGTGGTCGGCGCCGAGGGGCTCCCCGCCTGGATCGAGCTCTTCGTCTCGGCCCGCCTGCGCGCCCGCGAGCGCGACGCCGCGCCGGCGATGACGATGGGGGCGGAGGACCTCGTCCGAGCGGGGGTCGCCGCGGTCGGCGACGTCTCGAACACGCTCGCCTCGCTCGCGCCGCTCGGCGCCGCCGGGATCGCGGGCACCGTCTTCCACGAGGTGTTCGGCACGACGCCGAAGCGGCTCGCCCACGCGGTCGCCGACGCGCTGGAATTCCGGCGCGCCGCGCCGGCGCCCGCCCCCGGGCTCCGCGTCGTCACGAGCCCGCACGCGATCTACTCGACCTTCCACCCCGCCCTCGTCGAGCTGCTCCGCGCCGGCCCGGGCTCGATCCACCTCGCCGAGGATCCAGCGGAGCGGGCCTTCGTCTCGAGCGCGGCGGGCGGCTTCGCCGCGCTCGTCGCGCGGATGGGCGGGCGGGCCGAGGACATCGTCCCGCGCGCGCGCTCGGCGGTGGCGCTCGTCGCGCCCCACCTCGCCCCGCACCACCTCGCCGTCCACTGCGTCGACCTCGACGACGAGGACATCGCGCTGCTCCGCGGCTCGGGCGCGACGGTCGTCCTGTGCCCGCGCTCGAACGTCTTCATCGGCGGAAGGCTCCCGCGCCTCGACGCGCTCCTCGCCGCGGGCGTCCCGCTCGCGATCGGGACGGATTCGCTCGCGTCCTGCCCATCGCTCGCGCCGCTCGCCGACGCCGCCGCCCTCCGCCGCGCCTTTCCCGCGATCCCTGCGTCGCGCATCGTCCCGCTCCTCTGGAATGGGGCCGCCGTCGGGGCGCCGCACGTTGGCGCGCTCCTCCCGGGGCGCGCGCCCGGTCTCCTCGCCGCGCCCCTGCGCGGCGCGCGCGTGGAAGATCCGTTCGAGCTCCTCGTCGCCTTCGGCACGGAGGAGCGCCCGTTCGAGTGGCTCGCGAAGCAGGTACCCATCTTGCCGGAGGGGCACTCACCTTCGGTTCGCGCCCCCCCGGGCCCCCCGCTCGCTCCGGCCCAGCCTCATCCGGCTGGGCCTGCGCTCGCCCCAGGAGACGAGAAATGACCGTCGCCGCGCTGGCGCGCATGGTGAAGCTCTCGCACTCGCTGTTCGCGCTGCCGTTCGTGGCGAGCGCGGTGGTGCTCGTCGCTCCGCGGGCCTCGCTCGACGCCTGGCGGCTCGTCCTCGTCGCCGTCGCGGTCGTGGCGGCGCGCACCGCGGCGATGGCGATGAACCGGGTCGCCGACCGCTGGTTCGACGCGAACAACCCGCGGACCCGCAGGCGCGAGCTCGTGACGGGCGAGGTCTCGCCGCGCGCCGCCTGGGCGCTCCTCGGCGGGAGCGCGGGCGTGTTCGTGCTCTCGGCGGCGCTCATCTCCGAGCTGTGCGGCTGGCTCGCCCTTCCGGTGCTCGGGATCCTCCTCGGCTACTCCTACGCGAAGCGGTTCACCTGGACGTGCCACCTCTGGCTGGGCGTCGCCCAGGCGCTCGCGCCGATCGGCGTCGCCGTCGCGCTCACCGGCACGGTCCCGGCGACGTCGGTCGTCCTCGGCGTGGGGGTCGGCGCCTGGATCGCCGGCTTCGATGTCTTCTACGCGCTGCAGGACATGGAGTACGACCGGGGCGCGGGGCTGAACTCGATCCCGACCCGCTTCGGCGCGCGCGGCGCGCTCGTCTGGGCGCGTCTCCTCCACGTGTTCGCGATCGCCTGCATCGGCGCGGCGGGCGCGCGCGCCGGGCGCGGCGTCGGGTGGCTCGTCGGGACCGTCGTCCTCGCGGCGGTCATCGCCGCCGAGCACTGGCACGTCTCTCCGCGCGGCGAGCTCAAGCCCGAGCGGATCGACGTCGCCTTCTTCAACTACAACGCCTTCGCCTCGATCGCCTTCGCGCTCTGCGCAGTCGGCGACCTGGCCCTCGGCTAGAGGACCCGATGCCCGCCGCCGCCCCACGCGATCCCGCGAACCCGCCCTCCTACGCGCTCCAGCGGGCCGACCTCGCCGTCGCCGACGCGGTCGGCGCGCTCATGGAGCTGTGGGGCTTCCGCCGCCAGCTCGGGCGGGTCTGGGCGGTCCTCTTCCTCTCCGACCGACCGCTCGCCGCGCCCGAGCTGTGCGGCCGCCTGGAGATCTCGACCGGCCTCCTGTCGATGAGCCTCGCCGAGCTGCGCCGCTGGGGGGTCGTCCGCCCCATTGAGGTGCCCGGCGACCGCAAGGAGCACTACGAGCCCGAGACGAACGTCTGGAAGCTCGTCGCCCGCGTGCTGCGCGAGCGGGAGAAGCGCGCGGTCGAGGGCGCGCTCTCCACGTTCGAGCGGGCGCTGCACGACGTTCGCGCCGCGCTCGTCGACGTCGATCCCGCCGTGAAGACCGCCGCCCGCTTCAAGGCGAAGCGGCTCGAGCTGCTCGTCGACCTCTCCCGCGCGGCGCTCAACGTGCTGCGCGTGCTCGTCGAGAGCGCGCGCGCCGACGCCGGCCCGATCCGGGCGCTCAGCGCCGCCCTCGGCCGCGGGCGGCGCGCGCTCGGGGACCCGTGAGGTGAGCGCGGCTCCGCCTCGGCGCGGGCCGGGTCAGCGCGCCGCGAGCGCGGCGAAGTAGTCGGCGAGAGCGGCGAGCGCCTCGACCTTCGCGGCGTGGTAGGCGCGCGCGACCTTCGCCTTGTCCGCGTCGGCCGCGCCGCGGATCCCGTTCACCGCCTCGAGCACCTTCTCCTGCGCCGCGGCGTAGCGCGCGGCGTGGGGCGCGAGCCCGGACGAGAGCCGCCCCGCGGCCGCCTTCGCGCGCTCGACCGCCATCTGCCCGGTCATCCTCTCCCCGGCGGCGTCGAGCTCGTGCCCTTCCTCGCGCGGCGCGACGCGCGTCCGCGCCATGAACCCGGTCTCCGCGCGCTCCATGTCCCGGCGCGCCTCGGCGAAGTCGCGCTCCGCACCCTGCGGCGCGGGCGCGTCGAGGCGCCAGCTCGCGCGCGCCTGCCGATACGCTCCGAGCGCCGCGCCGAGCTGCTCGCGGACCCGGGCGAGCTCCGCTCCGAGCGGCTCGGCCGGCGCGCTCGCCGCTGCGGCGAGACGGTCCGCGTACTCCTTCGCGGGCCCGGCGAGCCGCGCGGCCGCGGACCGGTCCACGGCGTTCGCGATCGCCCCGATCGCCTGCTCCGCCTCGGCGCGTGCGACGTCGAGCGCGGGCAGGAGCTCCTTCGCGCTCGCCTGGCGCTTCGCGAGGGCCGCGACGACGGCGGCCTCGACGTCGGAGCCGGCGAGCGAGAGGCGCGCGAGCTTCGCGTCGAGCGCCGTCGCGAGCGCGAGGTCCCTCATGCTGAAGGTTCCGGGGCGCACCGGCGCAGGCGCGACCTCCTGCGCTCCCGACGCGGGCCGCGGCTTCTCCCGGCAGGAGACGACGCCGAGCGCGCCGGCGAGGAGGAGGGCGGAGGTGCGGGCGAGGTGGTGCATGGCGGGAAAGGAGCATGGGTCTTGATCCTGCGCAACCGCACCGCGGCCGCGGCGAGGTCGGGCTCGAGGGCCCCAGAGGACCTCGCGGACCGGCGTTCCGGGCCGAGGTGGAGGTCGGGGCGGCCCGCTTGCCGGGCCCGAGGGGACCGGCTAGACACTCCCTCCCATGCTGTCCCCGGAAGTCCTCAGGAAGCTCGACGCCATCGAGGGGCGCTTCGAGGAGCTGACGCACCAGCTCTCCGATCCGGCGGTCGCCTCCTCGGGCGAGCGATTCAAGAAGGTCTCGAAGGAGCGCGCCTCGATCGAGGCGACCGTCAACGCGCTGCGCGCGTGGCGGAAGCTCGTGAAGGACGTCGAGGAGAACGAGGCCCTCCTCGCCGACAAGGACCCGGACGTCCGCGAGATGGCGAAGGAGGAGCTCGCGCAGCTCCGGCCGCTCGTCGAGCCCGCCGAGAACCAGCTGAAGGTCTACCTCGTGCCGAAGGACCCGGCGGACGAGAAGGACGTCATCCTCGAGATCCGCGCAGGTGCGGGCGGCGACGAGGCGGGGCTGTTCGCAGCGGAGCTGCTGCGGGCGTACTTGCGCTTCGCCGAGCGGCGCGGGTGGAAGATCGAGATCGCCGACACCTCCCCGGGGGGCGTCGGCGGCATCAAGGACGCTACGGTGAACATCGCCGGCGACGCGGTCTACTCCTGGCTCAAGTACGAGTCGGGCGTCCACCGCGTGCAGCGCGTGCCGGCGACGGAGGCGCAGGGGCGGATCCACACCTCGACCGTCACCGTCGCGGTGATGCCGGAGGCGGAGGACATCGACGTCCAGGTGAGCCCGGCCGAGGTGGAGATGGACGTGTTCCGCTCGACCGGCGCCGGCGGCCAGAGCGTCAACACGACCGACTCGGCCGTGCGCCTCACCCACAAGCCGACCGGCATCGTGGTGAAGTGCCAGCAGGAGAAGAGCCAGCTCAAGAACCGCAACATGGCCTGGAGGATGCTGCGCGCGAAGCTCTACGAGATGGAGCTCGAGCGGCAGCGCAGCGCGCGCGACGCCGCGCGCAAGAGTCAGGTCGGCACGGGCGACCGCTCCGAGAAGATCCGCACCTACAACTTCCCGCAGGACCGGCTCACCGACCACCGCGTCAACTACACGCGCCACAACCTGCCCGCCGTGATGGACGGCGACGTGCAGGACGTCGTCGACGCGTGCCGGACCTTCTTCGCCGCCCAGGCGCTGCGCGAGGCCTCGCGGCCGGAGGACCAGAGGTCGCCCGAGAAGCGCGCGTGACCCTTCGACTCCGGGCGCGCGGCCGCCCGATGATGGCCGCGCCGCGCGCGCCCCACGCTCAGGGTGAGCGGTCATGACCGACCGGTGGACGACGCTGAAGCTCCTCGCCTGGACGCAGGACTTCTTCGCGAAGAAGGACGTCGACGCGCCCAGGCTCACCGCCGAGGTGCTCCTCGCGCACGCGCTCTCGTGCGACCGAGTCCGGCTCTACCTCGATTTCGACAAGCCGCTCGGCGATCCCGAGCTCGCGCGCTTCCGCGAGCTCGTGCGGCGCCGGGTGGACGGGGAGCCGACCGCCTACCTCGTCGGCCGCCGCGAGTTCTTCGGTCACCCGTTCCGGGTGGACCCGCGCGTGCTCGTCCCCCGCCCCGAGACCGAGCTCCTCGTCGAGGCGGCGCTCGCCGCGCTCCCGGAGGGGGGAAGCGCCCTCGACCTCTGCACGGGCTCCGGGTGCGTGGCGGTCTCGCTCGCGCTCGCCCGGAAGGGAGCGCGCGTCCTTGCGACCGACGTCTCGGAGGAGGCGCTCGCGCTCGCGCGCGAGAACGCCGTCGCGCTCGGCGCCGTGGTCGAGTTCGCCACGGGGGACCTGTGGGCCGCCGTCCACGCGGGCGAGCTCTTCGATGTGGTCGTCTCGAACCCGCCGTACGTCCCGACCGGTGAGCTCGCGGGCCTCTCGCGCGAGGTGCGGCGCGAGCCCTGCATCGCCCTCGACGGCGGCGAGGACGGCCTCGCCGTGCTGCGCGGGATCGTCCTCGGGGCGGCCTCGCGGGTGAAGCCCGGCGGGACGCTCTGCCTCGAGATGCACGAGTCGCACGTCGAGGCGCTGCCGGCGCTCTGCCGCGGCGCCGGCTTCGCCCGCGCAGAGGCGCGTCCGGACCTCGCCGGCCTCCCGCGCCTCGTGGTCGCCACCGTGGCGGGGGGCGCCGAGCCAGCGTAGAATCCGCGGGTTTTCGCCCGGGCACGCGTCGGCGTGCCGGCGGACGCGCGGCGCGCGGCCCGACCGCTGCAAGGACCAGAGAGGAAATGGACAAGATCGTCGTCGAAGGAGGCGTGCCGCTCCGCGGGAGCGTGGACGTCTCGGGCGCGAAGAACGCCGCGCTGCCCGTGATCGCCGCCGCGCTGCTCGCGGAGGGCGATCACGCGGTCCGCAACGTCCCCGATCTCGCGGACGTGCGGACGCTCGGGAAGCTGCTCGGCCACATGGGCTGTGCGGTCGAGCGCAGCGCCGCGACGCGCGAGATGTCGCTCCGCGTCCCCGCCGCGGTCCGGCCGGAGGCGCCCTACGAGCTCGTGAAGACGATGCGCGCGTCCGTCCTCGTGCTCGGGCCGCTCGTCGCCCGCTGGGGAAGGGCGCGCGTCTCGCTCCCGGGCGGCTGCGCCATCGGCGCGCGGCCGATCGACCAGCACCTGAAGGGGCTCACCGCCCTCGGGGCCGAGATCCGGCTCGAGCACGGCTACGTCGAGGCGACGGCGCCGCGCGGCCGCCTGCACGGCGCGGTCTTCACCTTCGACGGCCAGACGGTGACCGGCACCGAGAACGTGATGATGGCGGCGGCGCTCGCGGAGGGCCGCTCGGTCCTGCGAAACTGCGCCCGCGAGCCGGAGGTGGCGGACCTCGCCGCCGCGCTCGTCCGGATGGGCGCGCGGATCGAGGGCGCGGGCACGGACGAGCTCCGCATCGAGGGCGTCTCGACGCTGCGTCCGCTCGATCACACGGTCATCCCGGACCGGATCGAGGCGGGGACGTTCCTCGTCGCGGGGGCGCTCCCCGGCTGCGACGTCACCGTCCAGGGCTGCGTGCCCCAGCACCTCGAGGCGCTCGTCGAGAAGCTGCGCGGAGTCGGCGCGGAGGTCGCAGAGGTCCGCGGCGGGCTGCGCGTGGTCGGCGACGGCCGGCCCCGCCCAGTGGACGTGAAGACCGCGCCGCACCCGGGCTTCCCGACCGACATGCAGGCCCAGCTGATGGTGCTCCTCTGCCTCGCCGAGGGCTCGTCGAAGATCACGGAGACCGTGTTCGAGAATCGGTTCATGCACGTGCAGGAGCTGCAGCGGCTCGGCGCGGACATCGCGGTGGACGGGAAGATCGCGATCGTGAAGGGCGTGCCGGCGCTCTCGGGCGCGCCGGTGATGGCGTCCGACCTGCGCGCATCGGCGGCGCTCGTACTCGCCGGGCTCGCCGCGCGCGGGACGACCGAGATCCAGCGCGTCTACCACCTCGACCGCGGCTACGAGCGGATCGAGCAGAAGCTCGCGCCGCTCGGCGCGCGCATCCGGCGGGAGAAGGCCTGAACTTCGACTTCGCGCCCGCTCCGCGGGCGCTACGCTCAGGGCGAACGGAGTTTTGATGTCGGAAGAGATCATCACGGTGGCGGTTCCGAAGGGGAGGCTCCTCGAGGAGTCCTCGGCGCTCTTCGAGCGGGCGCTCGGCGTCTCGCCGAAGAAGCTCCTCGAGGGCACCCGGAAGCTCGCGGCAGATGCGCCGGAGGTGGGCCTCCGCTTCATCTCCATCCGCGCCGCCGACGTGGCGAGCTATGTCGAGCACGGCGCCGCGGCCGTGGGCATCGTCGGGCTCGACGTGCTGCGCGAGGACCCGGTGGACCTCTACGAGCCCCTCGACCTGGGCATCGGTCGCTGCCGCGTCATCGTGGCGCGGCCGCGCGGCGCGAAGCCCCTACCCCGCGGCGTCGCCCCGCGCGTCGCGACGAAGTACGTGTCGCTCGCCGCCCGGCACTTCGCCCGGAAGGGCATCCCCGCGGAGATCATCCCCTTGCACGGCTCCATCGAGGTCGCCCCCTCGCTCGCCCTCGCCGACGCCATCGTGGACATCACCGAGACGGGCGCGACGCTCGAGGCGAACGGGCTCGTCATCGACGAGGAGGTGCTCGCCGTCTCGGCCCGCCTCGTCGTGAACCGGGTGGCGCTCAAGCTTCACGCGGAGCGGCTCCGCCGGCTCATCGAGTCCCTCCGGGAGGCGGTCGCGGAGGCGGCTGGCGCGCGTGCCCGTTGAAAGGGGCCGCCGCTTCTGCATAGTATTCGCCGAGTTTTCCACCTCACCGGCCTCACCTTGATCCCCCGTACCCCACCGAATCGCCCCACGGTCCCGAGGAGGACCGAATCGTCATGGATTGTCCGCGGTGCAGCGTCGAGATTTCCGAGATCGCGCGCGAGAACGGCGCATTGCAGCGCTGCGCCGAGTGCGGCGGCCTCTGGGTGGGGGACGTAGCGGACCTGAACAGGATCCTGCTGCACGCGAACCTGCCCGCGCTGTCGTCGATCGCCGGGTTCGTGAACGCGGACGAGATGACGGGGCTGTGCCCGGCGTGCGGCGTCGACCTCGTCGTCGTCGAGAACGCCGAGAAGCGCGCCACCGAGAGCTACGACACCTGCGAGGCGTGCGGCGGGATCTGGATCGACAGCGACGCCGACGCGGACGAGCCGCCGCCGCCCACGATCGACTCGAAGAAGGCGGAGCAGGAGATCGTCACCTTCTTCCGGCGGTTCTCGAAGAAGAAGTAGCGGCGCGCGAGCCCGCCGGCTCACCACATCCGATCGTCGCGCCACGGGTGCGCCGTGTTCGAGTACCCGCGGATCTCCCAGTAGCCGCGGCGATCGTGGGTGAGGAGCTCGAGCCGGTTCACCCATTTCGCGCCCTTCCACGCCCAGAGCTGCGGGACGACGACGCGCGCCGGCCCGCCGTGCAGCGTCGAGAGCGGCTCGCCGTCCACCGTGTGGACGAGGAGGACGTCGGGCTTCAGCGCCTCCCAGAGCGGCAGGTTCGCCGAGTAGCCGTCGTGGGCGTGGGTCATCACGTGCGTCGCGTCGGCCTTCGGGCGCGCGAGCGCGACGATCGTCTCGAGCCGGACGCCGCGGAAGGCGACGTCCATGATCGACCAGCCCGTCACGCAGTGGAAGTCGGCCTGCTCGTCCACCTGCGGCAGGGCGAGGAGGTCCGCCCACCGGAGCGTGAGCGGCGTCTCGACCGCGCCGTCCACGCGTAGCTGCCACTTCTCGGTCGAGATCTCGGGCGTCTCGCCGAGGTCGAGCACGGGCCACTCGGACTTCTCGAACACGTTCTGGCCGGGCGGCTCCTTCGGCATCCCGTGGCGGTTCTTCGGTCCCTCGCCCTGCGGGGTCGCGTCGGCGAGCGAGGGCGTCGCGCCCGTCCGCTCAGCGAAGCGGGCGCGCAGCTCCGCGACCCCTTCGGCGATCCGACGCTCGAGATCCGTCACGGGCAGGTTCTATCAAGCGGCCGGGCAGCCCGCAGCGGGGCACGGCGCCGCCCCGCGGTTCGCCTTGACTCGCCGGCCCCTTCACGGCAGAAACAGAGGCCGCTACGCGGGACGGCGCCGCCCCGCGGTTCGCCTTGACTCGCCGGCCCCTTCACGGCAGAAACAGAGGCCGCTACGCGGGAATAGCTCAGTTGGTAGAGCATCAGCTTCCCAAGCTGAGGGTCGCCGGTTCGAATCCGGTTTCCCGCTCCAGTTCTTCCGAGGGGTTCCGTCGAGAGGCGGGACCCCTCGTCCGTTTCTGGGCAAGGTCCTGGGCAAGGTTTTTCGCGTCCGGGCCTGTCCTCGGGGGGCCGCATGTCTGACGCCGTGCCGTTCGATCCTGCGGCCTATGCGGTCGTCCTGGGCCCGTCCTTGGTCGGCCTGCGTGCCGAGTGGGAGGACGCCGCCGCGCGCTTCGTGACGGCCTACCTCGTCCCCTGGAAGGCGGTTGAGGAACTAGACCTGTCGGAGCCCACGGGGTCGGCGATCGCCTCCGTGTCCTGGCGCCTGGTCCGCTACTCGGCCGTTCAGGATGCGGGGGACGACGTTCTCGAGTTCGCCGACTCCGTGAGCGAGGACCTGCTCGAGACCACCCGGGTGCTGTTCGACGAGGAGCGGGAGCTCCGGGACTTCGCCGGGGCCGCAGGGTCGGACCTCCTGTATTTCGAGTCGCTGTCCGTCGAGGACGGCTACGACTTCTTCAGGGTGGCAGTGGAGCTGCTCGAGCACGTCATCGAGCAGTACGGGGGCGGCTGCTTCGGAGCAGCGTACTACCGGGACCAGATGCCCCGGCTCGAGCTGGAGCGGGCGCTGCGGGACCGCGGGTTCGCGCGCGTCGAGGACGAGCCGCTGTTCTTCGTGAGCCTGGAGTTGCGGCGGCCGCCCCTTCCTGCGGTGTCCTAGGGTTCAGAACAGGCTCGGAGCGTACCGACGCTATGGATCCGGGTCGTGATCGAATAGTCGTTGCCTGACTCGGGAAACGAGCGCGTCGAACATCGCCTCGAGCTGGGGGAGCCGCCCCTTGGGCCCGTCGGAGAGAAGCTCCGAGATCACCGTGTCGAGTGGTACTTCGCCTTCCTCGATCCGTTCGCGAGCCGCCAGCATCTTCGCGATGCTCTCGCCATGTGCGGCCACCCCCATCAGCTTTTCGTACGTGCCCACCCAGGTAACAGTCGGCGAAGCGACGCCGGGCTGCTGAAGGAGCCCGCGTGCGGCAAGCTCCTTCCTGAGCCACCGGTAGAAGGCGGCGTTCTCACCGATGAACTCGTAGGTGACCAACACCGGGTACATGCGCGCATTTCTCGCGACGCGCGGTTCGTATTCTCCAGCGCGTATCCGGTTCACCTTCTCATCGAGAAGCTTGAAAGCGCCTTCGCCTCGATACGACCGTCGCTCCTCGAGCAGGAACCTCTTCAGCCACTGGAGGACCTCGTCGCGGCTACGCGCCCCCTTCCCGACTGCCTCCGGGATGAGCCCCGCCTTCACGCTGAACAGCGTGACGGCGTCTGGTTCTGACACCGCGATGTCCTCGAGTTCGTCTGGCCCGCCGATCGTGCGCGAGAGCAGCAGCTTTCCGCGAAAGTTCTTAGACCGGTAGGCGAAGATCGCGACGCGCCGGCACCAGCGCTCGAACATCTCGCCGAAAGCGACGAGCCACCGCTCTCCGCCTCGTGCGCCTGCTGTAGCAGTCGCGTGCTGGCGGAACCGCCCCCAGAGTCCGTAATGCAACTGCTCGCGCAGTGCCCACGGGGAATAGGGGACGGCCACGTCACCGGCGAGTTCCACGAGCGGTTTCCTGTAGAACTCTGTAGGGAGGAACGGGATCCCGTCAGGCAACCGGCTGCGCTGCGCCACATCCCGAGCCTCATCGACTGTCATCACGAGCGGAGAAACGAACTCCGCGCCTTCGGGCGCATGGCGAGACCCTCGTCCAAGCCAGGCGGATTTCGCGATGAACGGCGGGTTGAGTTCACCTGTCCGGTTCGGGCGGCCCCACCCTTGTGAAAGCAGCGCCAGGGCCGCCATCGGGACGAAGTATTCTCGGAGAGGGCGTCCGAACGCTCCCACCTGGAACGCTTCCCATCGACGCGGGCTCCTCAGTTCCGGATCGCGGCGCGGCCGAGTATTCATGATCATCTCTGCGCGGACGAGGTCGCGCAGAGGATCGCCGCCACGGTTGAACCGCGTCGCATGAAAGAGGTCGGCTACGAGGCGTTCATCCTCCGGTAGCTTGTCTCCGGTTCGCCACCTGCTTGCATAGTCGTTCAGCGCCATCAGGCAGAACGCCACATATCCGTCAACCGGATCCTGCTCGTTCTCCGCGCCTTCCAGCAGCGCGAGCGCGGCGAGCAGATAGAGGGACTTCTCGGTAGCGATCACCCGGTTCTGCGGCTGCGTACGCACCCACGCGGCCGCGAGATTTACGGCTCGGTACGGCCCACCGTCTAGTCGGGCAAGGGCGTCGACGGTCATCGCGCGCGCCCGCGAACTCATGACCCCGTCATTCGCGAGAACGGCCCCGAGCAGAGCCACCTTCCGGATCAGGTGTTGACGGCCACACCGCCGCACGAGTTGGAGGACCTGATCGGGAGTCAACGGTGAACCCGCGGCGTCCGAAAACGACATGAACGCGCCCGCGTGCCGAAGTCTGAGACGGAGATCCGGGGGAGGCACGGAGGAAACGGGCCCCGGCGTTCGAAGCGCCTCGACGCCATGGCACTTCTTCACCTTCTTGCCGCTTCCGCACGGGCACGGATCATTTCGGCCGAGCTTCCCCACGTTCGGCTCCTCGCTATCGCGTGCCTGGGAGACCTCCGACTTCGAGTCGGCGGTCCACGCCGCGAGCTTGTGCGGGATCTTCTTCGCGAACGCCGCGCCGGTGTGCACGACCGAGTTCATCGAGTTCGCGCCGCCAGCGTACAGCTCCTCCTCGTCCACTTCTCCACCCGTCCACCGAGGCTCGGCGGCGCGCTTGCGGTGGCACCGGTCCTGTAGCTCTCGCCGGTAATGGTGATCTGGTGGGCAGCGCTACCCCTCCTTCAAGCGCGCGGCGACGTGCGCGCGAACGTGCTCCGGGAGCTCCTCCCAACTGATTTCACGGCCGAGGTGCGGCCCAGGGAGCCCCTCCGTCCACTGGGAGAACCCCTGCGGCGACGTGGGGTCGAGACTCAGAGCGAGCGTTGAGAGGTAGGGGCTCCACGGCGCGTCGGGGTCCGCCTGGACCGCCACGGTGTAGCGGTCCACAGTCTTGCCGCCGTTGTCCCAGACGCCAGTGACGTTCGCAGGCTTGGCCATGGCGCTATCTCCCGCTCGTCTACGATTTCGACCGCGATGGAGCGGGTTGCGAAGTCGCTAGAGAACGAGCGTTTCCACCCGTCGTAGCATCCGACGCTGCCATCTGTACGACCCGACGGAGACTTCCTCGTCCGCGTAGCGCGTCCGTCCAGACAGTCTACGCGTCAACTCCTGATCAGACTCTTGATCCAGTCGAATAGCCTTCGCAGCGCGCCCTTCCGTCTCCGGTCGAGCTTGTAGTAGTACGCGCTCCGCCGTTCCTGCTCGTCGCGCCGACCCGCTTCGATCTCTTCCGGAGTCCACTTCCCAGACCAGCGGATTTCACCACGGCGGATCCAGTAATGGGACTGGCAGGGCTTCTGCCAGTTACCCACAGACGGCCACAGGCTCGGCCCTTCTTCGGTGTCCTCGAGCGTCCATTCGGTCGGACCGAGCGGAGTCCTGATCTTTGATCCGCACCCGCACGCGCACAGATGCGCAGCGGCGCCAAATTCTTCCGAGACGTAGAGCACTCCGGGCTCGAGCGTCTTTGGCATGAAGTGGACGCGCTCGAGCCTAATTCTCATGCGGCTCCGCGGGGTCGGCGGCATCGGCTTGCGAGAGGCCAGCGAGTCTTAGATCTCCCACTTCGAGGAGCAGATGATATTCGGGATTCTCCTCGAAGTAGAACCCGCGCAGTTGCTTGAACTTGATCACCGCGAGGCAAGCGTTCAGGGCGTTTAGCTCACCGATTTGGATGTTTACGCGGTAAAGGTCGTTGGGCTTGTCGGCCATCTCAGCAAGACCCTGTTTCCGCACCTCCTCGCCTTGTTCGGCAGAGTAGTAGGTCGTGCGCAGCATCCCGTTGAGCGGGCCCCTCTTGCGGTTAAGCCCCATTCCAACGTCAATGAAGGGAATGCGCTTCGCGAGCAGGAGATCGAAGATGCCCGACCTAGACGAGCCCTTGTCCACGCACACGAAAGCGAACGTCACTCCATTGAAGTCCGTTTCGCAGGATGCGTCGACGAATTTGGGCTCCGCGCTGAGCCCATGCCGGAAGTTCTCGTAGCGATAACGGTAGACCTCGGCCTTCGCTTTTCCAAGTTCGGTCGGCTCGAGTCGACCCGGCGAACGAAACGCATTGTGAACATGGAACGGGTCGAGATCGAACGCACGGATCTCCCGAACCGGGGTCCTGACAAGGAAATCGAGAACGTAGGCCCCGGTGCCGCCGAGGCCAATGACCGCGACGACGTCGTCCTTGAACTTCGCCGAGAGATCGCCGATCTCCGCTCTAGTAGTGAGGGTGTCCGCGAACTTGAACACCGAGTCATTCACGGAATCCTGTTTGACACGGAACGTGAGCGGACTCGCGCCGTGCTTCGTCATGGCGGGGCCGGAGATGACCGCGACGTAGCTCTCGATCTTGTCGTAGAAGTCCGCGAACTTGGCCGTCTTCCGGGGCTTGTTCGAGAACGAGCGCTGGACGACGACGTCGCTGCTCTTCTCGCTGAGAAGCAGGGTGGTCGGACCGCCTCCCATATTGGGGATCGCTCCACCGTCGAGCTCGTGCGGGATCCCGCCAGCGAAGTAGATCTGGTGGTCGTCCTGCGTGACCCGTTCCCGGTCGACGAAGACGAGCTTCGCGACTATCGCTCCCCAGTGCAGCTGACCTGCGGCGTCGAGGTACGGGATGTCGCGAACGATCAGGCAGTTGCTGTCGAACGCAACGGCATAGCCCTTCTCGACGAGCCGCCGGAGGTCTTCGTTACGACTGACCAGTGTCTGAAACACTGAAGATCATCCCGTCCTTGACCTTCACGGTCCCGCCGGGCGCGAGGATTCCCTCGGGCTTGTTCCCGTGCCCGTTCTTGTACTTCACCGAGTACGTGATCTCGGGATGCTGCGCGTAGTCGGGTACTTCGAGCGTCACGATCTGGGCGAAAGTGATCTCGTCCTTCGGCCACGGGTGCTGGGTTCCTTCGACGATGATCGTTACGGTCTTCGGCTCCTGAGCCATCTAGGTCTCCGTGTCGGCGAGTCGGTCGGCGCGCGGCTTCTGATTGAACGATAAGAAAACGGCCACTTCATCTAAAGGGAAGAATGTCGCAGTCCTACACGCTCGGCCACCGTGCAGCGATCTCCTCGCACGCCGCGGCCACGTTCTCTAGACGCCGCGTCCTTGCCTTGGGCGCCTCGAATACCTGGCCCGCGAACACGTCGATCACGCGAACGAGCCTGTTGTCGACGCGGCCGAGGGAGGCGAGGTACTCCTCGGCGAACTGGGACATCACCGTGGCGACGATGGGGCCGGTGGTGATGTCGAGCGGGCCGTTCTTCGCGAAGTAGAGCTTGAAGCACCCCGCGCGCGGGCGCGCCTTATCCTGGCCGGTGACGATCAGCTCGGGCCGGACCGAGATGCTCACGCCCGCGACGTCCAGTGGGGCGGCGTCGTTTGACCCCGCCTCCAGCTTGAGGCCGTCGATGTCGAGCGAGTCGAGCATGTCCTCGAAACAGTCGATGGCCTGGATGCAGAGCGACAGCGTGTCCTGCTCGAACTCCGTCGCGGGCTGCGTCCCTGCCAACCGGGCGCGGTGCGTGTGCAGCACGTTCGGGTTCAAGCCGGCGACGAGGCAGTCGACCAGCGCCTTCTCCGCGTCGCGGTACCGGACGCACTTGAACGTCGGGGGGTACTTCTGGTCCTGGATGATCTGCCGTCTCCTGGCGGGCGTGGCCGTGAGGTACTCGCCTAGCTTGTTCACAGAGATGCGCGGCGCGTCGCGCCGCCGTTCGCTTGCCATGTCCGTCTCCTTGTTCAGTACCGCCGCCTGACGGTCCGTTCAGGATGCTGAACAACGGTACTCCTTCCCCCTGACATCGGGGGTAGTGGGGCAGTCGCTCGCGAGTCGCTCGCGAGTCGCTCGCCGCGCGAAGCGCGGAGCAGGGGCCACCTACCCCGTGAACGGTTACCTTTCTCCTTCGTGCCGTCGGGATCCACGAGCATGTCCGCGTGAACGGAGGCTGCACGCCACGGCGCATCGTTTGTTACTTGGCGGGCGCAGCGCTTCCGCGGGCATCCTTGCCCTTGGGCAGGGAAATCGAAACCACGTTCCTCGCCTTCGCCAGCCGCTCCGGCAGCATGTGCGCGTAGAGCCGCGTCACGCTCTCCTCGCTGTGCCCGAGGACCGCGGCGAGCACGCCGAGGTCCGGGACCTTCACGAGGAAGTGCGAGGCGAAGGTGTGGCGGAGCCGGTGCGGGCCGCCGGTGAGCCCGGCCTTCTTCGTCGCACGATCGAACTGCCGCTTCGGCCAGTAGGCCCACTGCTCTCCCGACCGGCTCGGGAAGACCCCCTTTCCCTTGCGCGGAAGTCGCTTCAGGACGTCCATCAGCGCGTCGCTGATCGGGATCTCGCGCGGGAGACCGTTCTTCGGCTGCCACTCTCGCGATGGCCAGATCTCGATGTGGCCCGCCGCGAAGTTCACGCGATCCCACGGCAGCGCCCTCGCCTCGCCGTTCCGCACCCCCGTGTTGAGGATGAAGAGCACGATGGGAACGAGCTCTTCCGCCTCCTCCTGGAGCCCGCGCAGGAGCCGGTCGATCTCCTCCGCTGTCCATGCCTTCGCTCGGCCGTCAAAGGGGACGCGTAGAAGCTTCACCTTCGCATCGGCGACGAGGAACTTCCGCTCGCGCGCGAAGTTCATGACGACCCGGAGCACCCGCAGCTCGTTGTTGATGGAGACCTTCCGGAGCCCGTCCTCCCCGCGCTTCTTCGCGTACGCGTCGATGGCGGCCGGCCGGATGTCCGTGAGCTTCACGTCGCCGAACGCCTCCATGAGGAATCCGAGGAGCGAGGCGCGGCGATCCCACGAGCTGCCCTTCAGGTGGAGCTCAGCGTGCGGCCGGTAGTGGTGCGCGCAGAAGTCCGCGAAGGTGAGCGCGCTGCGCTGCTCGTTCTGCGGGTCCGTGAGCGACATCTTCACGCGCTCCCGTGCCTCCTCGGCCTCCGCGTCCTCCTTGCAGCCCTTCACGAGAAAGTCGCTGCGCTTGCCGTGCTGGAAGATCACGACTCGCCATCGATCCTTGCTCTTCCGGTACACCGGCATGAACACCCTCCGTCACCTGGCGCAGGAACGCCTCAAAGGCTGCCCGCGCGATTCGCCAGCTCCGCCCGAACTTCATGGCTCCGGGCATGCGCCCCTCACGACACAGCTGCTCCGCCGTCTTCTTGGGGAGCTGGAGCGCGGTCGCGAGCTGCTCGACCGTCATCGCGATGGCGCCGCGCCGGTCCCCGACAAGGACCGCGCGGCGCTCGATGACGGGCAGCGGTGCACCGGCCGGGGCGAGTCTCAGGTGTGCCTGCGGGTTCGGGCTCCGCTCGCCACGCATGCCGTGAGTGACGACCTCGGTAGCGTCGACGGCAGGAGCGAGAGTGGAGTCGTTCGTCCGCATGGCGATGAACCCCTTCGGCTCACTTCTTGGGCGGCGGCCCCTTCTGGCCGACGCTGTGAGGGTCCCTGACGAGCTCGTCGTATCGGTACTGGAGAAGGCGCCGCATGTACTCGCGCTTGCTGTCGCCGAACGCCTTGCGGTCGGCCTCCAGGAGCTCGGCGACCGGCTTCGTCGCGGAGAACCAGGTCCTGAGGTCCTCGAGCGCGGTGACGACGCCCTCGTTCAGCGACCCGCCCTCATCCGCGGCCTGCTTGCGGAGCCAGGCAGCGAGCTGCACCGGCAGGCGGAACGAAATGACGGCCTTCTCGCCGGTCGGCGCGTCGGTCGAGGTGTCGGGAGGCGACTTGGGTCGGTTCATTTCCATCTCCGATATGAATACCGCATGACAACCGGATGTGCAACCATTTTCGCACCACTATCGGTTCCCGCGTGTAGTGGCGCCAGGTTATGGTTCCTCGCGGCCGATCGCAACGAGAGAGGCGGCCCAGCGACCCCGATGCCCCCGCCCGGACACCTGCTCGCCGACGCGTTACGTTGTGAGGACCGCGCCCTCTGCTGCGGCACGAGATCGATGACTCGGCACAAGACGCAGACCCGCCTCGGGATCATCTCCGACGTGCACGGCGATGTCGCCGCGCTGCAGGATGCGCTCGTTCAGCTCGCGCGTCTGCACGTCTCCGAGATCGTGTGCGCCGGCGATCTGCTCGACTGGGGGCCGTCGCCGGGGCGATGCATCGACCTGCTCCAGGAAAGTCAGATTCCATGCGTCCGCGGGAACCACGACTTCGTCGACATCGGCGGCGGGACGTTGGATCCCCCCACGTTCCTCAGCGGGAAGGCCCTCGCGTTCCTCGATGCGATGCCGTCGAGCTGGGACCGCGCGATCGCTGGCGTTCGCGTCGTGGTGGCGCACGCGAGTCCTGGCGACATCATGCGGGGCATCCACCTGGATCGTGCTCCCGACGTCGGCGCCATTCTTCAGACCGCGGCAGCGGACGTGCTCGTGGTCGGGCACACGCACGTCCCGATGCACCTGGCGGCGCCGCAGGGGGCCATCGTCAACCCCGGTTCGATCCTGCGCCAGCCGCCCCGCACCGAACGCATCCCAGCGAGCGGGACCTTCGGAATCCTCGAGCTTCCGTCCCGGCGCTTCAGCGTTCA